>Ga0208492_1001451_pt1 | contig 14563 bp, 7 predicted proteins | sample Subbioar_CSW14AB_FD_184820 | JGI IMG/M metagenome (GOLD analysis project Ga0208492, IMG submission 184820) | Serpentinite rock and fluid subsurface biosphere microbial communities from McLaughlin Reserve, California, USA - CR12Mar_CSW14AB (SPAdes) | ecosystem: Environmental > Terrestrial > Deep... | reverse complement strand
AGCCCGAATGGGCTTGAGCGCCTTTTTTTTCGTTCAGGTTCTTGCGGCGGGCCACTGCGACAGTGGGGCGAAAAGCCCTTCCATCACGCCCCAAGAATCGTGGCACTCGCAAGGTGCGGCAGGCAGATGCCGCCTGCCACACCTTGCGTCATCCCAAAATCACGGAGTCGCCGGTTTGGGCGCCTTCTTCTGGAAGTCACCCGCCTCGACTTTGATCAGCTTTTTCAGATCGAAATACTCTTTAACTCCCTTGTTCACCCGGCTGGCGTCCAATTCGGAGATGCGCTTTTGCACGCCTTGATAATAATCGAGGCCGCGCCGGGCTTCGAGCGCATCGTTTAAGATCGCCAGAATGCCGGCATCATTGGAGCGCTGATTGAGCTCCTGCGCCTCCCAGGCTTTCTTCCCTTCCTCGATCTCCTTGACGGCAAAACCTTCATTGACCATCTTGGACAACTCCTCATCGATCGCCTTGTCGGCCTTTCTAATGGCGTCGGGATTGCAGGAGGCCTGGATCATCCAGCGGGCCAAATAATCTTCGTTGTCCGACATGAACATCGAATTAACCCCATAGGCGAGCCCTTCCTTCTGGCGCACGCGATTGCCCAGCCGCGAGGAAAGCGTGCCGCCGCCGAGCAGGAAATTGGCAATTTCCAGGGTGCCGAATTCGGGATGGTCGTCCCTCATGGCAAATGAAAAGCCGGCAAAGTAAATGGCGTTGGCCTTATCGGGTGTGTTGATCGTGATCGTCTGCCCCTGGACCTCGGGAAAGGCCTTTCCCTGAATCTTGGCGAAAGGCGTCTTGGCATTCCAATTCGCGGTCAATTTGGTCAAGAATTCCTTGACGACGCCTGAGTCGAAATCGCCGACAGCGGTCAATTCCACATTCTCCGATCCCACCTGGGAGGCGTACAACTCCTTGAGATCTTCGACCTTGAGCTTGTTCGCATTTTCCAGGGATTTTTCGATGAGCGGCGTGCGGCGAACATCGTCTTCAGGATAAGGAAACATCGCCCTGAGCATCGCCCGCTGCGCCAGGGGCTGCGGCTCCGACTTGCTTCGTTCCAAACCATCGCGCAACTGATTTTTAAGGATCTCGAAATCGGGTGCCGGGAAGGAAGGTTCGCGAGCAATCTCATGAACCAGCTCCAGGACCTTGGGAAGCGATTCGCGTGGCGCCAGCACAAAGAAGCTCAGTTTTCCGGCACTGCCGTTGGCAAAAACTTGGGCCTTGAGCTTGGTCAGCGTATCTTCGATTTCTTGCCGGGATTTCTTTTGCGTCCCCCGTTTCATGAGACCCGGCATGAGTGAAGCCGCGGCATTCTTGCCTTTGAGCGAATCGGGGTTGCCATAGCCCAGATTGATGCTCAAGAAGACCTGGCTATTGCGCGATTTCTTGGGCAACAGCGCGTAGCGGACCTTCGAGTTCAGTTCGCCGGTTTGGGTGCGCGCGAAAATGTTCTCAAGCGTCGGTTCAAAAAACTCGCCCTGCTTCACGCCGGCGCCGCCCTTGTAGTCCTTGACCATTTCGTTGAGACTGGCGACCTGAGGGATGGCGGCTCGTTCCGGTTGATCGATCGGATCAAAGAGACCCGAGGTCCGGTTGCTACGCACCAGATACTTGCGAAGCACCCGGTCGACATCCTCCTTGGTCACCTTGGCGACCCGGTCTCGATGGAGGAAGAAAAGGCGCCAGTCCCCCTTGGAGGCCCAGTCGCTCAAGGATATGCCGATCTGGTTGCTGTCGGACATGAGCAACTCGCGCGAGCGGATCCATTGCTGTTTCGCCCGGCCGATATTGGCTTCGTCGATCCCCTTGGCGATCTGCTCGTCGACGACCCGGATCATTTCCCCGCGCACCTTCGCGGCGGAAATGCCGGACAAGGCCGATCCTTCGATTTCAAAGATGCCCGGGTCGTGCCATCCCGAGGCCGAGGCAAAGACGCTTGAAGCGACCTTCCCCTGCACCAAACCTGTGTAAAGCGGCCCGGAAGGCTGCATGCTCAAGGCGGAAGCGAGCACTTCCAGCGCGGGATAATCGGGGTGGGCAGCGGCCGGGATGTGGTAAAGAAGTCCGGCAAACGCCACCTTGCCGACTCGGCGCAGTACCACTTCGCGCTCGCCGTCCTGGGCCGGTTCTTCCGTGTAGGTGACCGGCAACGGCTCGGCGGGGTTTTTCAAACCGCCGAACGCTCCGGTGAGCGCTTTGAGCGCATCGGCTTCCTTGAACGATCCGGACAGAATGAGGATGGTGTTGTCGGGCCGGTAATACTTGCGGTAGAAGGCCTGAAGGTTATCGATCGGCACTCGCTCGATGTCGGAACGGTTGCCAATGGTCGATTTGCCATAGTTGTGCCATTCAAACGCGGCGGAGCGCATCCGCTGGCTCAGAACATTCTCGGGGCTGTTCTCCCCTCGCTCGAATTCGTTGCGCACGACCGAAAACTCCTTGAGAAGGTCTTCGCGGCGCACGAAGCTGTTGACCAGCCGGTCTGCCTCGAGCGAGATCGCGAAGTCGAGGTTGTCGCCCGTGGCGCTCAAGGTCTCGTAATAGTTCGTGCGGTCGACCCAGGTGGTGCCATTGAAATCGGCGCCGCGGTCGCGCAGCTCCTTGGGAATGTCGCCATGTTTGGGGGTGCCCTTGAAAAGCATGTGCTCAAGCAGGTGCGCCATGCCGGTTTCGCCATACCCCTCATGGCGCGAACCGACCAAGATCGTCATGTTGACCGTGACCTTGGAAGCTCCCGGATCGGGGTAGAGGATCGCCCGGAAACCGTTGGGCCAGCGGTACTCGGTCATGTTTTCGACCGTGGCGATCTTTTGCGGCCCAGCCGGAATGGCCGATGACGGTGCGGCAGTTGATGGCGCGGGGGCTTGCCAGGGAGAAAGATGAGCGGCAACGATGGCCGCAATCCAGGATATCGAATGCATTCGTCAACTCCTTTTGAACGCTTCGGTGATCCTACTTGATTCCTTCAAGGAGGGAAATTGGAAGGAACGGCGCGACCCGTTTGAATCGCGCTCTCTCCGGCGAGAGGTTCTTTTTTTTGGCGGGGAATTGAGTCTTGACGAGACCCACGAGAATCGATCGCGCGAACGGGCGGCAGGGAGGAGAGGACAATCGTCTGCATGGCCATCCTTTGTTGATGGCCATCCTCTGAAATCAACCATTCCCTGGGGCGGGCGCATCCTTGGTGTCATGAACAGGGTCGGCGGGTCCGAGGACGCCTGGTGTTTGCTTCGATTCGGACGGAAAACTCACGGCGGGCGCCGACTTTTTCCCAAAGGGCAATCTCAAACCGGCCTTGCGCAGCAAAAACAAAAAAGTGTGGCCCATGAGGATGATGTCGTAAGGGATCGATTTGTGTTCGAGGTAGTGGTACTCGGTTTCGTTGCGAAACTCCCAGTCGAGCATCAAGGAATCGCCCGTCTCGTTATCTTCGATCGAGACCTGGCCCAGGTTGGTGAGCCCTGGCCGGACCGACAGGCGGCGATTTTTGAAATCGGGGCTCTCGGCGCCGATTTTTTCATAAAGAATCGGGGCAATCGGCCGGGGACCGACGAATTCCATCTGCCCAAGCACGACATTCCAAAGCTGCGGCAGTTCATCCATTTTGAGTTTGCGCAGCACCTTACCGACGCGAGTCACCTCGGGACTCGACGAGGTCACGCCCAGGCCAAGAGATTTGTTCTTGTCCGAGCCCGGCCGCATCGAGCGAATTTTCCACACCTTGAATTTCTGACCGCGAAAACCGTCGCGTTCCTGGCAATAAAAAAAAGGCCCCTTGGAAGTTGTTTTCACCAGAATGTACAAGATCAGAAATAAGGGAGATAAAAAAACCAGCATGAAAATGGCGAAAAAACGCTGAAATAAAAGCCAGAGCTGATAGCGCCGGCTTTTGTAGATTCTGTGCGGGGCGATTGTCGGCTGAGAGTCAGCGGTCATGACGATTCCCCCAGCCGGTGTTCGATGCCGTAGCGCCCTTCAGGATCGATTGAGATACGAAGCATTGGGAAACCCCGGCGTTCCGCGAAAACAGGGAGTGGTTCCTGAAACCTCGAAATCGAACCGGGTCTACCATCATTTTTGATCCAATCGGGCGTTCCATTCGCGAAGCAGGTCGGCCGCGGTGCGCAGTGCCGCCAGAATTCCCTTGCCATGGGTTCCCGACCCCTGCTGGGTGCTCGGTTTATCCTTCACGCCAGGCTTCTCCTGAGAAGGCAGAACTGCGGGGCCAGCGGAGGGCGGGAGAACGGGCGAAGGAGGTGCCGACCCGCCTTTCGACCCAACCTCAACGGTAGGAGCTCCGCTCCTTTTGGCTTTTTCCTCGGCGCATTTCTCGATCAGCTTAAAAAGGACTTCCAGGTCTTCGGGGTTGCCTTTTTCGCAGGCGCCGCTGCATCCCTTGTTGAGAAGCGATTTGAGCGTGCGCACATCGAGCGTCGCCGAATGGGCAATGATGACGGCTTCGGGATGTTCCTTGCGGATCGACTGGGCGAGGCTTTCGGCCATTTTCCCTTCGGTGAATTGGTTGTCGATCACAAAGACGTCGTAAGCCCCGCCCACCTGCGGTTCGAGGCTGGTGTCCAGTTTCAGTTTGGGAAAACGGTGGCGAAATTGGGCGCCGAACATCTTGTGAATGTCGATATCGTCATCGATCAACAGAACCCGGAACGGTTCGGCGGGCTTTGCCTGCAGGGCGGCCACCTGATGAGATGTCGCTTGCGAGAGCGGCTGACATCGTTCGATTCCCGCGAAAAGCCGTTCCAGATCGTCGGGATTGGCTTTCTCAAACGCGGCCTTGCAACCGAGTTGTTGAAAACTCTGGCGTTTCGCGTTATCCAGAGTGCCAGAGAGGGCAAAAACGGTCGGTTTGGGCTGGAAGGCAGCGAGTTGACCGGCCAACCGGGGCAACTGGGCCGTGCCCTTGAAATCGTTATCGATCACATAGACATCGTACCCCTCGACGACTTCCGGCGATTGCCGGGTGTCGAGCTTGTGCTCGGGAAACCGTTTTTGAAATCGTTTTTCAAAAATCTTGATGAACCATGGATCGTCGTCGATGAGCAGGATTTTGAGTGGTTGAGCCATGGAAACGGTCCGGGAGCGGCGGGGGGTTATGCTCCCCCAAAAGCCAATCGAGAAGCAACGGCCAGTTCATGAGAAAACCGGCACCGCCTCACCGACATTAAACATTATGGGACTTTCGGGGGCAATTCCTTCATCAGGTCCACCGGCAATCGGTCCTTCTTTCGCAATCTTGGCGGCAAGAGGCGATTCAGCCGATCGGTTCTATGTTATGTTCCTCAAGGAAGTCAGGCCTTCCCGCCAGAGCTTCCCAGGTCGAATCGGCGACAATTTTTCCCGCGTCCATGACGAGCACGCGTCGGCAGAACAACCGCGCAAAGCTGGGATCGTGGGTTGCCACGATGATTCCCCCATTCCAGTGGGCCAACGTCTCGGCCAGATTTCGTTTGCCGCGATGATCGAGGTAGTGGGTCGGCTCGTCCAAGAGGAGCAACTGGGGAGTCATGGCGAGGATGGCGGCCAGGGCCAGGCGCTTTTTTTCCCCCGAGGAAAGCGCGAAGGGGGAAAGATGGGCATGCCGAGTGAGCTGAAATTGACTGAGCAGACGTTGGGCCGCTTCGCGGGCCCGATCGGACCCCATACCCAGGTTGAGCGGTCCCAGTGCGATTTCTTCAAAAACCGTCGGCTGCAAGAGCTGATCGTCGGTGTGAGCGAAAACGAGTCCGGCGATTCGGGGCACCTGCTTGCGATCCCTGGCCTGGCAAAGATCCAGATCGGCCAGAGTGGCCTTGCCGCTGGATGGAGCGAGGAGACCGGCGACAAGCCGCAATAACGTTGTTTTTCCGGCGCCATTGCCCCCCAAGAGGGCCACTTTTTCACCCGGTTCGAGTGTCAAATCGACCGAATCCAGGCGCGGTTTGCCCGGTCCGCCGCCACGGCTGGCATTCCGCAGGACCAACAAGGGCGCGCTCATGACGGCCCCCACCGGTCTACCGCGAGCACGCCCAATATGAAGATCGCCTGAAGGGCGGCGGCCAACCAAACGAGAGTCGAGGACCTCGCAGGAGCCGGCTGGGAAAGGAACGAAAACGATTCGAAATTGCGGCAGAATGCGCGCCCTTTGAGTGCGTCGCCCAGGTCGTCGCTGCGTTTTTGCGCGCGGACGAAAAGCTGCGCCCAGGAATTGGCCATGAGTCGCGTGCGGTCGGTTCTTTCTCCCAGGTAGGCGCCTCTCGCCCGGTGCGCCTGGGAAAGGTTCTTCCATTCACGCAGCAACCGCTGCGTTTGCTGCACGGTAATCCAGCCAATGGTGAGCAATAATCGCGGAACTGCTAGCTTTTGCAAAGTCGCGAGGAGTTCGGTTTGTTGAAAGGAGCGCACCACGCTCAGGAAGCCGAGGGCCACCCCGGTTCCCTTGAGAAAAAGAGAAAGCCCCCGGATCGATCCGTCCCAGCCGGGGCTCCACCACTGGCCTTCGAAAATCGGCTCTCCGGGCAGGGTCCAGGGAAGCCAGATTGCGAAAAAGGCGATGCTCGCACTCATGGGCAGAAGGCGGGTCCAGATCCATTCGGAATCGGGCCACGTCAAAAGATGGGCGGCAAGCGCCACGGTCCACAAACAAAGAAGGCAGGGCCACCCCTGGGCGAGCATTAAACCCAGTGCGGGGGCGAGCAGAAAGAGGAGCTTGGCGATCGGAGGCCAGGGCCCCCAGAGACCTTTGAGCGGCGCATCGAGCCGCTGACCTGGGAGCGCCGCTTTCGACTCGGGGAGCGTCATCTTCGGCGACCGTCGTGGATCATGGGGCTCGAAAATCGCCGAGAGAGTTTCGTTTCACAGTGCAAATTCGGTACCCAAATTTGCAATTCGGGCAGCCCGCTGGCTCCCCATGGCAATATCTTTAGCAATTGCCGCTTCGATGGCACGGCGAGATTCCGCTTTCCCCGGAAGACCTATGCACCAACAAAGACTCGATCCCCTCGCGGATTTTCTCCCCGCCGGCCTGTCCCAGGTCACCTCCACCTTCCTCGCGTTCCTGCCCGTCCTCGTCCTCTTTTATCTTCTGGTGGTCAAGCGCTGGGAAGCACCCCTTGCCGGCGCGGTCGCCGGTTTTACTGCTTTCCTGGTCGCGGTCTTCGTCTACCGGATGCCCTGGGCCATGGGGCTCTTCGCCTATCTCAACGGGGCCCTGTTTGGACTGTTGCCGATCGGTTGGACCGTCATTTCGGCGATGATGCTCTACAACCTCACCGTCGAAACCGGCTGTTTTGCCAGCATCAAACGCTCCGTGGAGACTCTTTCCGGCGATCCGCGCATTCAAGCGGTGCTCATCGGCTTTTGCTTCGGGGCCTTTCTGGAGGGCGCGGCTGGTTCGGGCACGCCCGTGGCCATTTGCGGCGCGATTTTGGTCGGCCTCGGTTTTCACCCGATTCAGGCCGCGGTGCTTTGCTTGCTCGCGAATACATCGCCCGTCGCCTACGGGGGCCTGGGTACGCCGATGATGGTGCTGGGCAATGTTACCGAAATTCCGCCCGAAACCCTCAGCGTCATGGCGGCGCATCAGCTTCCTTTTTTGTCGCTGTTGGTTCCCCTTTACATGACGATCTGCCTGGCGGGCGTGCGCGGAGCGCTCCAGGTCTGGCCCGTGCTTTTGGTCAGTGGCGGCTCGTTCGCTGCCTTTCAATATGCCTTTGCCACCTTCCACACCTGGGTGCCCGGGGTGATGCTTTTTTTGATGACCGATATCGGTGGCGGATTTTTCTCACTGGGTTGCACGGCCCTTTTTCTCAGCTACTTTTGGAAGGGACAAAGGGAATTGCCGTTTCCCCCACCCGTGGAACTGCCGCCAGGAGATGTCGCCCATTTCGGCGCGGGTGACTCTCCTCGCGAATCCACGGAGGAACCAAAGCGCGTGAGTGTGTTCGTTGGCTGGTTGCCTTTCCTGTTGATGTCGGTCTTTCTGGTGGTGTTTGGCTTACTGCGCCAAAGCGAAGAAAAGACGGTGCATGGCTTCGACCTGGGCGGCATATCCAGCCGCTACAAGTATCCCATGCCGATGCTTCATAATCTCTCGGTGCGCGACCCCGCGTTACTGGCGCCGGGGGCTCCATCCATTCCAGAAAAAGCGGAATACTCCCTCAACTGGCTAACCACGCCCGGGTCGTCGGTCTTCTTTTCCATTTTGCTGTCGGTCGTCATCCTGCGCCCAAGCTTTGGCCAGATCGGCACAGTGATCACAAGCACGGCCAGACAAATGGTGATCCCGATCCCGACGATCGCCGTGATGCTCGGGATGAGTTACTTGACCCGTTTTGCCGGGATGGATGCGACCCTGGGAATCGCTTTCGCGCAAACAGGAGCCCTTTACCCGTTCTTTGCAGCCATGCTTGGCTGGCTGGGGGTCTTCCTCACCGGCACCGACGCCGGCTCCAACGCGCTCTTTGGCAGCCTGCAAAAAATCACCGCCATTGAAGTCCATGGCACGGGTGTGCTGCCTTTATCGTCTGCGCAAGCCCAGGTCTTGCTCTGCACCGCCAACAGCACCGGTGGCGTCATGGGCAAAATGATCGATGCCCAGAGTATTGTTGTGGCGACTTCCGCCACAGGGCAGTCAGGCAAGGAAGCGGAAATCTTCAAGAAAGTGGTCTGGCATAGCGTGGTTTTGGCAGCAGTGGTGGGGCTGATTACGATGGCGCAGGCTTATCTTTGGCCGTTTACTGGGATGGTGCCCAGTTATGAGGTGCAAGGGAAGGAGTGACGCGCACTGGGACCTGAAACACGACGCGCTATCTCTTTTGATTCCATGTACTGAATTCAAAAAATCAATAATTACTACTTACGCAACTACGCACTCGGCACAAAATACACCGCCAATTTTCCGAGATCGCTTAAATGATCCTTCTAAGCAAATGATTGCCATTGATTTTTAACCTTGCTGGTTTGGTGTTCGCTAGCCTAAGGACCATGACTTGCGAGCTTCCTCCGGAATTCAGGGACATTGAACGGGGTAGGGGCAACCCGGTCGGGGATCGGTCAGCTCCTGGCAAGAAATTCGAGCTTGAACCCTTTAGCGTTTTTTTCACCGTTCCGAAGTCAAGAATGATCTGGTTGATTTGGTCCTGCTTATGTTTGACCGGACAGTTCAGTCCAATCTGGCCATTACGGTCATGGGACGAGGTGCTGTAACCCTCCGGTACCCGAACCGTAGAAATGCCGGCCAAAGTCTGGCGCCGACCCCATACTACTTCCCTTCGCGGAACAGAAGTGGGGCAAAAACGAATAGGTGGTTCTTCCAACTCCCCCAGTCGTGCCCACCTTTGCCCTCGACGTAGGTGTACCGTACCTTGTACCTGTCAAATAGGTCCAGCATCGCCTGGTTGTTTTTGTAGGCGATGTCCGGCTTCCCGTTCGCTATCCAGAACAGTTTCAGCTTCCTGTTCGTTTCGGGGGAGTTCAACAGTTCCTGATTCTCCTTTTCGAACTTCTCCCGGCGGTCCAGAAACCAGCCTGAGCTGAACACGCCGAGGGCGGCAAAAGTCTCCAAGTGCGTGAGTCCAATGTCGAGCGTCTGCAACCCACCCATCGAAAGGCCGGCAAGGGTGCGGGACTCACGGTTGGCATTCACCGGGTACTGCTTTTCCACGAAGGGGATGATGTCGTTCAGTAAGTCCTTCTCGAAGGTTTCAAACCCGGAAAACGGGGTAGCCGGCTTCTCGTCCGGTTTTACCACCCGTCCGTTTGGCATCACCACGATCATCGGAACAAGCTTTTTTTCCGCGTAAAGATTGTCCAGGATGATGTTCGCGGCCCCTTTCCTGGTCCACCCGGTCTCGTCGTCCCCCCCGCCGTGCAGCAGATACAGCACCGGGTATTTCTGGTTTTCCGAATATCCTGGCGGGGTGTAAACGAGCATCGTCCGCTTGGCTCCGATCGCCTTCGACTCGTATTGAACTGTATCCAGCTTGCCTCGCTGGATGCCCTCCCGCCGGAGATCGAATCCTTGCGGCGGGGCTGGCAGTTCTTGGGGTACCGCGGAGACAGGAGGCTTTTGCGGAGTGCTCGGGGTGGCGGGCGATTTTGCAGCCGAAATGACGGCCTCGTAGGCTGGCTTAGGCTGGTTGGTGGCGTCAAACAGGAGCGGGTGTTGGCCGAACCGCCAGGAGCGCCGGTCGCTCAACCCCCAGAAGGTCACCCGCTCGATCTTATCCTTGTGCTTGTTGAAGATGGCAAACAGCCTGGCATAGGCCTCCGCTTGGGCTTTGAGGTCTTCCGCAGTCGGCGGCGTCACTTCCCTAGCGCGGCCCGGGCCGAATTGTCCCCCAGTCGCCCCGCGAATGGTCACGTCCAACTCGGTAATGCTCACCTTCAACCCAAGCGAGGCGAAGTCCTGGATCGCATTGTCGATGGCCTCGTACGGTACGGTGGCCGTACTCCAGTGGCCCTGAATGCCGACCCCGTGGATTGGGGCGCCGTCCTTGATCAACCGTCGGACCAGCACCATCGAGCTGTCGTGCTTTGGCCCGACTTCGATGCCGTAGTCATTGTAATACAACTTGACATCCGGGTCGGCGGCCTGAGCAAACTTGAATGCGAGCGTCAGGTAATCGGGTCCCAGTGCTTTCAGCCAGGGCGAGTTGCGGAGGTTCTCGGTCTTTCTTGTCTCGGCGTCGCCGCGGTCGTTAATCGCCTCGTTCACCACATCCCAGCTCTGAATCTTTCCCTTGTAGCGTCCAACCAGGGTTCCAATGTGATCCTTGAGCCGGTTGGCGATGGCCTCCTTTGAGCCGCCGTCGAAGAACCATTGGCCTGTTTGTTCGTGCCACACCAGGGTGTGGCCGTGGATGGACAATTTGTGTTCTTGACACCACTTTACCAGGGCATCGGGCCGGTCGAAGTTCCACTTGTCTTCGGCCGGGTGGATGGGACCCGGCTTCATGCAGTTCTCCGGCGTCAGAGCTCCGTACTGACGGGCGACAAGGGTCAACTCCTCGGGCGAGAAGTTGCCAGGAATGTCCCCTGCCGTTCCGATACGGAAATGGCCCTTGTACGCATCTTTCAGGGTGGAAGAAGCCGTGCTCCGGACTTCGCCGAACACCGTGAACTCAGCCACTCCCGGCGTGATGCCAGGAGGTGTGCCGACAATCACCAGCCGCGCCGCCAGGCCGGGTGTCGCCGGGCACTCTCGGTAGTCGATGAGCAGGTCATCATGGCTCTGGCTGCGATCGAGGACCGTTGTCCATTGGTCGTTTGCCGATTGGACTTCCACCCGGTAGCGAAACGGCCCTGGCCTCACCCCGTCCTTGGTGTTCAGCCCGACATCCCGCCAGACAACCCGCACCGCCCGCACGACCGCCCCGGGGGCGGTCAGATTACTGGTAAGTGTCGGGGACTTGTCCTCGGACGCTGGTTGCCACCACGTCCGAAGGTCGTCATCCACCGCAAGCCGTCCCGAAAGATTGGCCGCATCGCTTGAACCGACAGTCTTTGGTCCGGCGTTGAGTGGGAGCCAGCCCGTTGGTTCGGCTGACTTTGCGGACGTTGGTAGTCGCTGCGGCAGTGAGCTGGCACCGTTCACCCGTAGTTCTCCATCCGGTCCGATGGTTAGAGGGTCCATTCCGAGCCGTCGCTCGAAGCCGTGCACTACCCCGGCCTGCACGGTGTAAAAGGCCCACAGCGATTGATGCGGGCCTTCCACCACGCACCCGTGGGCGGTACCGGTTACCAGCCCCCTGGTCGTCCGGAGGATCGGGTTATGTTTTTGGGGGGTGAACGGACCGAGTGGTGATTTGCTCACGCTGCAGCCTGTGGCGTAGGTCCGGTTCTCCGTCCCGCCCGCCGCGTAAGTCAGGTAATACTTGCCGTCCCGTTTGAACATCCAGGCGCCTTCCACCCATCCCCGGGCTGGTTGTTCATTCCAGTCGCCCAACCGATGCCAGGGGGATTTGACCGGGTCGAAGGCTATGACCTGGACCGGTTTACCGACAATCTTTGTCGGGTTGTCCGCGTCCAGTTCGACGCCGTAAATACCCTCGGTCGGGGTGCAGCCCCAGTAGTAGTAGAGCCGGTCGTCGTCCGAGAAGAGCATCGGGTCCACCTGTCCCGGCACCCCTTTCGGAAGCACAATCCGGCCAATTTCCTTGAACGGGCCGAGCGGGGAGTCGGACGAGTACACGGCCGACTCCGATGCCATCAGGAGGAACTTCCCTTTGTGCTTCACGATGGTGGGGGCGTAGCCCAGATCCCGGACGTTGAGCGGGTGGTGTTCCCAGGTGGCACCGCCGTTCCTGCTCACCCAGGCCATGTCAACCGAGGGATAGAGGTACCAGGCCCCTTCGTGCCAAAGCACCGACACGTCGGCCAACTCGCGGAACTGTTCCTGTTTGCCGACCTGCCAAAGCCCGTCATCCTTGGGCACCGGTGCTCCGACTTTCAAGTCCCGCACCCGTTTGCCCACCGGGTAGTTCGGCAGGGGGATGGGGTTGCAATAGGTGGCCACTGCGGGAGGCTCTTTTGACTCGGTCAGCCGGTACCCCAGGAGTGTGACCATCTTTTCACCGTAACGCTTGCCCAGTTCACGGTAGCCCTCCGGGGTGAAGTGGAGGCGATCGGGGCGGGCTTTGCATCCCTCTGATGAGATCACGTGTGCGGTCGGAATCGTCTTGGGTAAATCGTCGATGATGGCGTTCATGCTGGCACACGCCCCCTTCTGGTCGCCATGAACCAATTCCCCGGCGAGCAGTGGTACGGCTTCCGCCCTCAGGTCGAGGTCCTTGAGCAGGTTTTCGTAGATTCCCTTCACCTTTGTCGGCCATTCCTTGTCGCCGGTGTTCGACTCTCCCTGATGAAGCAGAATGGCCTTGATGACACCTGCCTTTTTCGCCTGCTTGCCAGCCTCGACCAGATGGGCGTAGGGATTTCCTCCGTACCCTTTGATGATGCCTGCCATCCATTTCGGGGCGGTCTTGGCGTACGCCTCGTACTGGTCCCTGTCGAACAACTCGATCTTGCATCCGGCGACCGACACATTGACCACGCCCACGGTCACATCCTTCGGAAGGTGGGCGACCAGGGTGCGTCCGAAGGAATCGGTTGGTCCGATTCCGGCAGACGGCCGGGAAAGCGGGGGTACGGCTGGGTACCACTCCCCCTTCTTGCGGTTTTGCTTTGGGAAGTCGACTGCGGCCAAAACCTTGAACCGCTCCACCTCTTTTTTGTCCTGCTCCTCAATGCCGGGGAATCCCTCCATATTCGACTGGCCAAAGCAGAGGAAAATCAAAAACTTGGGATCGGGTTCTTCGGCTGGGCTTGGCGAAGCCATTGGGGCGACGAGTGCTACGGAGAGGAATGCAAGGGCCAGCCTCGTTTTCATGACAATCGCCTCGATGTTAGTAAGGGGGAGGACCGGTCGGGAATCCGGGATGCGGGCTATTCTAACCGGATCCTATCTTGGCGGCCCGGCTTCGCAAGGGATTCGGATGGAAGGGAGAATGAATTGGAAAGGTGCGGATGTTCCATTGCGAAGCCATCTGCTCTGGGGTTCCTTCTTGGTGCCTCCAAACTGCAGATAGCGCTATCCTTGTAATGTTCATCTGCCCAGTCGAGGGCCTTGCTCACGACTTTGCACACCAGGACGGCAGTATCGGGGTAAACATATTCCTGCTGTCGTTGCTGCGGCTGGTTCCTGCTCTCACCGAGCAATTGATCCACCAGCTTGGCCCATCGGCTATTGTTCTTCGCTGGCGGCTTGGCTGCTTGACCTTGATGTAGTGCGGCTTCTTGTGAAGTGTGATGTAGCCGACCAGCAGAGTCTTGTTATGGACTCAGCTTTTGACTAGAACTCGTTGGCATCGCGCGACCCTGGGACAAGTGTAGGAAATTACACTTGGAGACCCTTCAAGCTGTGCGTGAGACCAAACTCCAGCAAACCCTAAACTCGTGTCGCCGGTTGGAAATGAACGAAATTGCGCCCGAAGGGAGTCGAACCCCTAACCTATGGTTCCGATGACGAGTATTTTCGGCCTCAAGTTGGTCGAGGGAAACCCCTCCAAGCGCTTGAAATATAGGGTTGCGTGCGATTCCTGTCAATTTCACTATTCCCACCATTCCATCGATTTTCGGGGCTCCAAGTTTAGAAAATGTAAACCCAGCGGTGTCTGCAGTCAGCCCTGGAACGCTACGTTATTTGGGGGTGCGGCTTGTTGAGAAGTGGCAGCAATTGTTCAACCATGTTCCATCTCGCCTCGCGCGTGGCTTGGCGATTGCTGACTACCGTCTGCAGCACATACAAGGGAGCGATAGACATTACCTCCGGAAGTTTCGTCTTTATGAATTCGGCAACTGGCAAATTTAGAGAAGTAGCTGTCGCGGAAAGGGAGGTCAACTCTCCTTCACATATTGCCTGGAACCTTGGTGACTGAAATATGGGCGCGCAGGCACTACGGATGATCTCACCAAAACCATCCACAGGCCGTCCTAACGATCTCAACAATTTCTCCCCGTCCGGCGTCACCGCTGTCGAGACCATTTCACATCCGAGGA
>Ga0208492_1001450_pt1 | contig 14579 bp, 7 predicted proteins | sample Subbioar_CSW14AB_FD_184820 | JGI IMG/M metagenome (GOLD analysis project Ga0208492, IMG submission 184820) | Serpentinite rock and fluid subsurface biosphere microbial communities from McLaughlin Reserve, California, USA - CR12Mar_CSW14AB (SPAdes) | ecosystem: Environmental > Terrestrial > Deep... | reverse complement strand
CGCGACGGTGTCGCCGTGCTCGCGGTGACCGGCGAGTCCCTCGCCGAAGAAGTCAGAAGAGCTTGGTTGTGTGCCGGCGGATCCGGGGGCACCGGGACCGTTCCGGGGGCGAAGCGTACGTCGCGGGAGAACGCGGAATGAGCAAGGTTCGGGTCTACGAGGTCGCGAAGCAGCTCGGCATCGACGAGCAGGCTGCGCTCACGCTGCTGCAGCAGCAAGGAGCGCAGGTGCGCAACCGTCTGAGCGCCGTCGAGCAGGACGTCGCCGAGCGGGCGCGTCGCGCGCTCGAGCGGGCCAAGGCGCCCGCCGTGGTCGAGGAGCGTATTCGCCCGACCGTCGTTCGCCGCAAGGCGACCAAGGTCGAGGCCGCCGAGCCCGCCCCGGTTTCGACCAAGGCGACCAACGGCCACGAGGCCGGGCACGAGTCGGTGCGCATCTCCGCGGTGACACCGGTCGAGGCCCGTGAGGACCGCGAGCCGCGTGAGGTGCGTGAAGAGCGACCTGCCCCCGTCGCTGCCGAGCCTGCGCCCGTTGCGGTCGAGCCCCCGGTCCAGAGGGCCGAGAAGGCCCCCGAGAAGAAGGCCGCCGAGAAGAAGACTGCCGAGAAGAAGGCCGAGCCGGCCCCCGTCTTGGAAGTCGCCCAGCCCGTCGTCGAGACGAAGCCCGAGCCCGCCCCGGCTCCCGTCGAGGCGAAGGAACCCGAAAAGGCCAAGGAACCGGTCAAAGCGAAGGAAACGCCCCGGCCGCTCCCCGCGCCCGAGCCGATCGCCGCGGAGCCGGAGCCTGTGCGCGCGCCCGAGCGAACGGTGGTGTCCGCCGAATTGCCGCCTCCGCCCCCGGCCGAGCCCATCGCGGCGCTTCCTCCGCCCCCGGCCGAGCCCTCGCCGGTTTCGCCTCCGCCTCCCGCGGTGCGCTCGACCGCGCCGAAGACCGGCATCGAGACCTGGGCCGGTCGTCCGGGCGTTCCCATGCCGCAGCCCGTCCAGAGCCGCTCCATGGGGATGCGTGGCCCCGCTTCGGGCGTCGGCGCTCCGCCGATGCAGCGACGCGGCGTCCAGTACGATCCTCGTCGTGACGCGAGCCCTCCCGGTCGTCCGGGCATGGGCGGCGCGGGCGGCGTCGGCGGCCGTCCGGGCATGCGTCCCGGCGGCGGTCCGAACCGTCCTGGTATGCAGGGCGGAGCCGGCGGCGGCCGTTTCGGCCGCATGGGTGCCGGTCCCTCGACCATGCGTCGGCCCAACGCGGCGCCGAGCACCGTCGAGATGTCGGCGCACAAGAAGGTCATCAAGATCGACGAGAAGATCACCCTCGCTCAGCTCGCTCAGCGCATGAGCCTCAAGGCGACCGACGTCTTGATGAAGCTGATGCAGATGGGCATGAGCGGGGTGAACATCAACACCGCTCTCGACTCCGACACCGCGAAGATCCTCGCCAGCGAGTTCGGCTGGGAGGTCTCCGACGTCGCCGTCTCCGACGAGCAGGCGATCAAGGAGCTCCGCGGCGAGGAAACGCTGGTCGACGACCACCTCGTGACGCGCCCCCCGGTCGTCACGGTCATGGGTCACGTCGACCACGGCAAGACCTCGCTCCTCGACTACATCCGCAAGGCGACCGTCGCCGCGGGCGAGGCCGGCGGCATCACGCAGCACATCGGTGCCTACCGCGTGAAGACCGCCAAGGGCGAGATCGCCTTCCTCGACACGCCCGGCCACGAGGCGTTCACCGCCATGCGTGCGCGCGGCGCGCAGGTCACCGACCTCGTCATCCTCGTCGTGGCTGCCGACGACGGCGTGATGCCGCAGACCCGCGAAGCGGTGAACCACGCCAAGGCGGCGCAGGTTCCGATCGTCGTCGCGGTCAACAAGATCGACAAGCCCGGCGCCGATCCGGCGCGTCCGCGTCGCGAGCTGATGGAGCTCGGGCTCGTTCCCGAAGACCTCGGCGGCGAGACCATGTTCTTCGACGTCTCGGCGAAGACGGGCGAGGGCATCGACGCCCTCCTCGAGGGTATCTCGCTCCAGGCCGAGGTCCTCGAGCTCAAGGCCAACCCCGACAAGCCCGCGAGCGGCACCGTCATCGAGGCCATGCTCGATCGCGGCAAGGGTCCGGTCGCCCGCATCCTCGTGCTCGACGGCACGCTCTCGGTCGGCGACATCATCCTCGTCGGTCCGGCATTCGGTAAGGTCCGCGCGATGACCGACGAGCTCGGGCGCGCGGTGCAGAAGGCTGGCCCCGCGACTCCGGTCGAGGTGCTCGGTCTCTCTGACGTCCCCAACGCCGGCGACACCGTCGACGTGGTCAAGGACGCCCGCAAGGCGCAGGAGTTCGCCGATCTCCGCAAGGCGAAGGAGAAGCGCTCCATCATGCCGTCGACCGCCAAGGTGTCCCTCGAGGACATCGCCAAGCGCGTCGCGGAATCCGGGCAGCTCGAGCTTCGCCTCATCGTGAAGGCCGACGTCCAGGGCTCGGTCGAGGCCGTCAGCGACGCTCTCGCGAAGCTCTCGGGCGACAAGGTCAAGGTCTCGATCGTCCACAGCGCGGTCGGCGCGATCACCGAAGGTGACGTCAACCTCGCGGTGGCCTCGAAGGCTCTCATCATCGGCTTCAGCGTGCGACCGGCCGGCAAGGCCGCTCAGCTCGCCGACACCGAGGGCGTCGAGATCCGCCTCTACAACATCATCTACAACGCCGTCGACGACGTGAAGAAGGCCATGGAAGGCCTGCTCGCGCCGACGTACGTCGAGAAGTTCATGGGCCGCGCCGAGGTGCGCCAGGTCTTCAACATCACCAAGGTCGGCGTCGTCGCGGGCTGCATGGTCGTCGACGGGACGATCAAGCGCGCCGCGGGCAAGGCCCGCCTCCTTCGCGACTCCGTGGTGGTGTGGGAGGGCAAGATCAGCGGCCTCAAGCACATCAAGGAAGACCGCAAGGAGGTCGAGAAGGGCTTCGAGTGCGGCATCTCGCTGGACAACTACAGCGACGTGAAGCCCGGCGACCTCATCGAGTGCTTCGACGTCGAAGAGGTCGCAGGGAAGCTGTGATCAGAGTCATCAGTCTCCAGTCGTCAGTCATCAGCCGAGAGTGCGAGAACTGACGACTGACGACTGACGACTGACGACTCACGAAGATGTACGTCGGCGTCCTCCGCTTGTCCTTCCACGTCCCCGGCGCGAGGTCGCTCAAGGACAAGCGGCAGGTCGTGCGATCGTTTCGCGACAAGGTCCGGGCGCGGCTCGACGTCTCCATTGCCGAGGTCGCCGACCAGGACTTGATGCAACGGGCCACCTTCGGTGTCGCGGTGGTTTCCGCCGACGCGTCGGTGTGCGACGAGATTCTCGCGTCCGTCGCCTCGATGGCGTCGAACGTCCGTGACGCCGTGCTGCTCGACCGGGCGACCGAGATCGTGCCGATGGGGAACCTCCGATGAAAGACGACAAGCGCCTCGCGCGCGTGAATGCGCGCATCCAGGAGGAGCTCGCGCGCCTGCTCGTGCGAGACGTCCAAGACCCGCGTGTGCGCGGCGCGATGGTGACCTCGGTCTCGATCACGCCCGACCTGCTCGACGCTCGCGTGCGCGTGCGGCTCGCGACCGGCGACGACCCTGCGGCGCGCAAGGCACTGCTGACGGGGCTCGCCAGCGCATCGGGCCTGCTTCGTCGCGAGATTGGTCAACGCCTCGCGCTCCGGCACGCACCTCGCCTCGCGTTCCACTACGACGAGTCGCTCGAGCAGACGCGGCGGATCGAGGAGGTTCTCGCCGAGATCGCCGCCGAGCCCAAGGCTTCGGACGACGATCCGAGCGACGAGTGAGCGGTGGCGCGCCGGACATATCCTGACCGCCGCGCGCAGCTGGCACTCCCCCTCGGCGAGGTGCGTGCGCAGGTTGTCTCGGACGCCCGAAGCGACCGGGTGCTGACCATGCGCACCCACACTCTCGTCGTCGAACCCTCGAGCCACCACGTCGAAGCGGCGCTCCGCGCGGGCGCCGAGTCGGTGACTACGCTGCCTCTGCTCGAGGCGGCGCTCGCGCGTGCGCTCCTCCCGGACACCCGTGTCGCTGCGCGTGCGCTCTCGCGCATCGTGCTGCGACCGCTGCTCGCCGAGGCGCCCGCGCTCGTCGTGGCCGCCGAGCGCGCGGGACTCCGGTCCACGGAGCTCCTCGACGCCGTCGACACCGCGCTGGGCGTGCTCCATGCGGCGCACGTCGAGGGCGACTTCCTCTCCCGAGCCACCCGCCACGCGCCCCCGGGGCTCGCGGCGCGCGCGTCGATGTTGAGCGAGTTGATGAGCGCGCACGACCGCGCGCTCGCCGTCTTCGGACTGATCGATCCGCGCACGCTCGCCGGGCGGCTCTCGCGCGCGCTCGCCAGGTGCACGGATCTCGCGATCCTCGCTCCGGCGCTCGGGGGTGCGGGGTCCGTCGAGTTGCGGGACGTCACCGGCCTGTCACCCGCGCGTCTCGGGTGGATCGAGGCGCTCCACGCCTTGCTCGCGCGCGCGGGGGGCCGCGTCTCCATCGTGTCGCCCACGGCCCACGCATCTCTCCTCGTCGCGTGCGGCATCGACGACCCGCGCGAGCGCCTCGCGGCCAGGCTCGAGGAACGGTTCGCAGCACTGTCTTTCGCGCCCGAGCTCGTCCACCACGAGCCCGGTGGCCCGGGTGAAGGACCGCTCACGGCGCTCGTCGCGCGTGCGTTCACCGCCGTCGACCGCGCGCCGATCGAGGCGGGCGATTCGCTGCGTGTCGTCGCGGCAGCCGGCGCGGGCGTGCAGGCCGAGGTCGCTGCGGCCGAGGTGGCTCTGGCGCTCCGGCGCGGGCATGCACCGGAGCGCGTGGTCATCGCGCTCCCCGAGCTCGACGAGCCGGTTCTTCGACCGCTGCGCCGTGCGCTCCGGGAGCACGGCGTGCCCTTCTACGAGGGCCGGGGCGCGCCGCCCTTCGAATCGCTGCCCATCTCCAATCTGCTCCGTGCGCTCCGTGCCATCGACGACGGCCCTCACAAGGACCTGGTCCTCGAGCTCCTGCGCGGAGTGCCGAGCGTGGGTTCCTCCGACGTGCGGCTGCGCGCCGCTCGAGCCCTCGAGCGAGCCGCCGGCTCGTCGCTCCACCGCGACGGTGACGCGCTCCTCGCGTTGCTCGAGGAGCCCGATGTCCACGCGCTCGTCTCGCGGCTGTTCGCGCTGCTCACGGCGCCGTCGCAGCCCACCTTGCGCCTCGCGCTCGCGCACGTCCGGTCGCTCGCGGAGGCGCTCGGATTCCCCGACGCGCTCGCGCGGCACGGCTCCGAGGTCGTCCTCTCGGGGGACGACGAGCTGCTCTCCGCCTACGCGGCCGATCTCGCTGCGTGGAGCGCGCTCGCGGCCGGGGTCGACGAGCTCGGTCGAGCGATGGAGCTCGCGGGCGCATCCGAGCAGACCCTCTCGTGGATGGAGTTCTCACGCGAGCTCGAGGTCGCATTGGAGGGCCGGCACCTGGTCCCAGGGCATCGCGCAGGGGCCGTGCCCATTGCGCGTCTTCGCGACCGGCTCGGTCTCGATTGCGACGTCTTGGTCGTGCTCGAGACCCACGACGGCGCGCTGCCTTCCCGCGGAGGCCACGATCCGCTGGTCTCGCGCGCGTTGATCCGTGCGTTGCGCGAGGCCGATCCGCGCCGTGCGCCCCCGCCGGCGTCGCTGCTCGGCGCGCTCGATCTGCTCTCGGCCCTCGACGCGATCGGGCGCACCCGCGCTCGCGCGGTCGTCACCTTTCGCAGCAGCGACGACGATGGCCGTCGTCAGTTGCCCGGCGCGCTCCCGATCGAGCTCTTGCGCGTGTCCACCGCGAAGCTCTCGCCCGAACGCATGCAGCTCATTCCCACGCCGGCTGGCGTGGCGCGCGGTCCGCGCGCGCTCGTCTTGCACGCGGCGGCCCACCGTGGCGAGGCTGCGCCCGAAGTGCAGGCGCGTGCCGAGGCCGAGCGTGCCCGTGCCCGCGCGTTCGCCGCTGCCGAGCGTGGCGAGCTCGGCATCGGACCGTTCACCGGGGATGCGGGGCCGCTCGACCCCGCCGCCAAAGACCGGCTCGTGACCAGGCTCGGCGCCACGCGGGGCGCCCCGTTGGCCGTCTCCGCCGCCGAGAAGCTCCTGGCCTGTCCCTTCCTGGTCTTCGCGGAGCGGGTGTTGAACGCCACGCCCGACGAGCCCGTCGAAGACGACGGCGGCGCCCGGGAGCTCGGCGAGCTCGCCCACCGCGCGTTGTTGGTCACGTATCGCGCCCTTCGCGACGGAGCCATCTTGCCGCACGATTCCGAAGCGGTCCGCGAGACCGCGCAGATCGTCATCGGCAACGTGCTCGCCGAGGCAAAGGCCAGCTCGCCCCTCCAGCGTGTTCGTCGCGAGCGGCTCGCCGACGACCTGCTCAGCCTCGTGCTGGCCGACGTCGAGAACGCCGTGGCCGACCGCCGACGGTTCTTCGAGGGCGAGGTTCCTTTCGGACGGGGCGAGGGGTGGCCAGCGCTGCCGATTGGCGGAGGCGCGGTCTTCGTCGCCGGCCAGATCGATCGGATCGACCGTCTGGACGGCGGTTCGGCCATGGTCATCGACTACAAGTCGCGCACGCCCTCCGGATCGACCACCGCGGGCTTCTTCGACCAGCATCAGGCCGGTTCGGTGCAGATCGCGCTCTACGCTCGGGTGGTCGCGGCGATGCTCGAGCCTCCGCCCGGCAGTGTGATCGGGCGCTTCTTCGGCTACCGCGACGGCTCGTGCACGACCAACGTCGGCGTGCGGTCCGGCAAGGACAACGTATGGCGGGATCAAGTCGGCGACGCCGCGCTGGGTGAGGGTGAGGGGGCTGTCGCCTCGGCGCTCGTCGGCGCCGTGGCCGCGGCGCGTGCCGGCGCGGTCCCTCCACGCCGCGGTCTCCGGTGCAACGGATGCGCGCAGCGCGCTGCTTGTCGCGTGCCGCCGGTGGTCCTCGAGGAGCCTGTCCGCGAATGACGACCATCGGAGACCACGACCGCGCGGAACAGCGCGACCGGTTGCTCTACGAGTTGCCGACCAACGTGGTCGTCGCTGCCGGCGCGGGGACCGGCAAGACCCATCGGCTCGCCGGTCTCTATCTTCACCTCGTCGCGGGACTCACCGATGTGCCGCGCCGCGACGGGTCTCCCGGGCCCCTCGCGCCCGAGGAGATCGTCGCCACGACGTTCACGCGCGAGGCCGCGGCCGAAATGCGCAGCCGCATCGAAGCGCGTCTGCGTCGGCTCTGCACCACACCGCTCGACGAGTTGGCATCCCAAGCGGGTGACGCTGCGTCGTGGGCCGACGAGCTGCGGCGCACGTGCCGCAGACGGAGGGTCTCCGCTCCATCGCGCGAGGTGTTTCGCCGGGTGCTCGAGGCTCTGCCCCGTTCGACCATCACCACGTTCCACGCGTGGGCCGGCGAGCTCGTGCGTTCGTACCCCATCGAGGCGCGCGTGCCGCCCGGGTTCGTGCTCCTCGAGCCCGAGGACTCCGACGCGCTCCTCGCGCGCGCGATGCGCGACGTGCTCGATCGGTGGCTCGGAGACCCGAATCTCGCCGACGAAGCTGGCCCCCTGACGCGCGCCGAGGCTGCCCGCCGTCTGCTGCATTCCGGGGTCGACTTGCTCGAGGCGAACGTGCGATCGGCCATCCTGCGCCTCGCGGAAGAGGGCGTCGATGCGCCGCGGCTTCCGATCGCCGACTCTGCTCCCGAGGCCGAGCGTGCGGTGCGGCGCCGCCGTGCCTTGATCGATGCACTCGGTCGACTGCCCGAAATGCGTGCGCCCGAGTCCCGCGCGCGCAGGGACGGAGCTGCGCGGAGCGACCTCCCTTCGTGGGTGGCCGAGGCACGCGAGCACGCGCTCGCGTGGGAACGCTCCGCCGACGCGCGAGCCGCCGAGGCGTTCGGCGTCGCCGTCAAGCGCATCAGCGAGGCCGTCGGTCGTTCGTCCGAAGCCAAGGATCTTCTCGACGAGGTTCTGCTTCGGCGCAACCGGACGATCGCCGAATCCGCGGTGAGCTTGCTCGTCGAACCCGAGCGCACGCGTGACGCCGGCGCCCTCGCGCTCGCGACCCGCGTCTTCCTCAGCGAGGTGCAGACAGCCGTCGCGGCCGCGAAGCGCCGCGCGCGCGCGCTCGACTTCGGCGACGTGCTCCGTCGCGCACGCGATCTGCTCGCACAGGACCCGGAGGTGCAGGCGTCGGTCTCGAGCGAGATCCGCGCGCTGCTCGTCGACGAGTTCCAAGACACCAACGCGCTCCAGCGCGATCTCGTCTATCTGGTCCGACAACGCGCCGACGCGATCGCGCGCCGACGTCCGGGCGCGATTCCCGAGGCGTCGACGCTGGCGTCCACAGGGCTCTTCCTCGTGGGAGACCGTAAGCAATCGATCTACGCATTCCGCGGTGCCGACGTGGCCGTGTTCCAGCGCATCGCGCTCGACCTCGCCGGCGACGACGCGCGCGCGTTGTTGGGCGATGCGCCGCTCGGGGCCGCACCCGACGGGCCGAGCGCCGGGCGCGTGGTCACGCTCGACGAGAACCGCCGCTCGGTCGACGAGGTGCTCGCGTTCGTCAACGCGCTCGCGGCGGTGGACATGCGTGGACACGAGCAACTCTCGGCCGTCGAGCAGGTCGTGTTCCAGCCGGCGCTCGAAGACCTCCGTCCCGTTCGGCATTCCGGGCGCGCCGATGGCGCTCCGGTCGCACGGGTGATCGTCCCGACCATCGTGCCGCCTGCGCGAGGCGAGGCGGCTTCCGAGGCCTCTGCCGACCTGCTCTCCGCGCTCGCCATCGCCGGCGAGGTGCGGGCCTTGTTGGCCGACCCGGCACGTGCAGAGCTCGAGGGCCCGCTCCGGCGGCGGGACATCGCGATTCTCCTCCGGACCTACGCGCCGCTCGCGTCGCTGGAGTTCGCGTTCGCGCTGCACGGAGTGGAGTACGCCGTCGCTGCCGGTCGCGGCCTGTTCGCCACGGGCGAGGCTGCGGACCTCGAGGCGCTCGCCCGGCTCCTGCTCGATCGTCGCGATCGGCATGCGCTGCTTTCGGTCCTTCGAGGCCCGTTCGTCGCGCTCTCCGATCGAGCGCTGCTCGGCCTGTGTGGTCCGCGTGGGCTCGAGCTCCAGGGGGTTCCTGCGGGGCTCGGGGAGGGTGAGGCGGTCCGCCTCCAAGCGCTCCTCGGTGTGCTCGACGAGTCGCGAACGCAGGGCCCCCGTCTCGGCGCGGCGGCCACGCTCCGCCGGGCCATCGAGGCCCTCGGCTACGAAGAGACGCTGGCGATGCTGCCTTCGGGCGAGGCTCGACTGCGCGATCTACGCCGGCTGCTCGAGCACGCAGATCGCTTTCCCACCGGTCTCGCGAGCTTCACCGGATGGCTCACGCGCGGCCGACAGGGGGAGCTCGACGAGGCGCGCGGCGCCGTCTTCGACGACGAGCACGACGCCGTTCGCATCCTCACCGTGCACGCATCCAAGGGCCTCGAGTTCCGCGTGGTGTTCGCGACGCAGGTCGACCACGTCGGACCGCGCTCCGTTCCGGGGCCGCTGCTGGTCGCCCGTGGGGTCGATGGTCTCGCCATCGCCACCAAGGTGAGCACCGCCGGCCAGCGCGACTTCGGGCTGGGGGGGCGAGGCCTGCACGATCGCGCGCTCGCCGCCGACCGAGCCGAGCGGCAGCGTCTGACGTACGTCGCGCTCACCCGGGCGCGGGACGTCCTCTATGCCATCGCGCGCCCAAGTACCCGCGAGCCCGATGCCGCGAGCGCAGCACACTCGATCGCCCGCGTGCTCGCGGAGCGGCCGTCGTTGGCGGTCCGCAAGGAGCTGCGTCCTCTGCTCGACCCTCCGCCCGAGGTCGCGCGCGTCGGCGAGCCCCTGCCGCCGACCCGTGCGTTCGGCGAGGGAGAGCTCGAGGGGCGTGCGACGGGATCGACCGTCGTCACCACCGCGCTCGCCGAGTTCGCGTTCTGTGCCCGGCGTTTCCGATTGCTGCATGTCGTCGGGCTGCCCGAGCACGCACCGCGCGCGCGTCCGCTTGCGTCCGTCGTCGACGCGTCCGAGCTGCTCGTCTCGCCGGAGCCCGACGGACCGGAGACGCAGGAGCCGGAGCTCGAGGTGATGCCGGAGCAGTCCTCCGAGAGCGAGCCGCCGCTGCCGGTCGGCCCGCTCCCGAGCGATCCCCGCGCGCAGGGCGTGCTCGCGCACCTCGCGCTCGAACGCGTGTCTTACGCGAGCGCCGTGGGCGAGGGGGCGGTCGAGTACGCGGAGTCGTTCCTCCGCGCGCAAGGGTACGACCCGGCCGATCCGGTCGGGGCGAAGGTCGTCGCACGCATCGTGCGGTTCCTCCGTTCGCCCTACGCACGTTCGCTGGCCGAGCCGCGCGTCCGGTTGGAGCGGGAGCGCCCCTTCGTCGTCGAGCTGCCGAGTGGGGTCGCGCTGCGCGGCACCATCGACCTCGTCACGGTCCGCCCGCTCGCCGATCGCACTCGCATCGAGGTGGTCGACTACAAATCGGGAACCGGCGGACCCGCTGCGGTGAGGCACTACGAGCTGCAGCTCCGCGCGTATGCGGCCGCCTGCGTGCGTGGGGCCATCGGGGGGCTGCCGCCCGGGCCCATCGAGGTCGTCGCGGGCATCGTGTTCCTCGGCGGAGGGTCCGGAGAGCCCATCTGGCTCGACGATCGGCTCGGCCTCGACAGCCCGACCAACGTCGCGCACATCGACCAGGTTGCTCGTCGCTTGCTCGACGCCCGCGCCCGCGGACAATGGCCCGGCATCGATCGGCCCGCCTGCCTCTCGGTGCGTTGCGGCTTCTTCCCCCTCTGCCACCCCGAGCGCTCATGACCCCTGAAGAGATCAAGCAGGCCCGCGTCACCCTCAAGTGCACCGCCAAGGAGCTGGCGGCCGCGCTGGACCTCGAGCCCGCGACCGTTTCCGCGTGGGAGCGCGGGGAGATGTTCCCGACCAGGCAATACGTCGAGAAGATCCAGGCGTTCCTCGCCCAGGGGCCGACGGCGATCCCCAAAAAGGCCAAAGGGGCCGACCCGTTCGAGGCGCTCCGCGATCCCCAGGTCTGGGGGCTGATCCGTAAGGTGCTGGCGCACCCGAAGCTCCGGGCCGAAGTCGGCAAGCTGGCGGCAAAATACGAAGAGCCGTAGAGCCTGCTCGCGAGCGAGGTGGCCATGGTCAGCGGGGCGCCGAATGATCCGGCGCAGTCTTGTAGGTGACAACTAGCCGCACGCGGCTTTGCTCGGCTACTCTGGCCCGAGCATGCAGCCCCCCCCTAGGGGCCGGAGTCCAAGCGCACCGTCTGACGGCGGTGCCGGCGACGACGACCCCATCGTGGCGAGGATTCGGGCCTGGGCACGTCGACCGACGGCCGAGGACACACTCGCCCTCATCGAGGAGTTGAGGCGCAATCCCGGGCTGCGCGGGCAGCACGTCGAAGGGCTCGCGCGGGCCGTGACCCAGCGGCATGCCGGCGACCCTCGGATCCTCGTCGGCATCGGCCGCCTCCAACTCGCCGTCGGCAAGCTCAGCGACGCGCAGCAGACGTTGGTGACCGCGGGGCGCGCGGATCCGAACGCGCGTGATCCGTACCGCTACCTGGGCGAGGTGCTGCTCCGTCGGGGCGACGCGACCCGCGCCGAGCGCATGCTCGAGAAGGCGGTCGAAATCGAGCGGCTCAATCCAGGAGTCGCCGCGGCGGATGCCGACGAGAGCAGCAGCGATTGGTTGCAGCGGGCCCGGACGCTCAAGACCGTGCAGGACGCGCAAGGCGAGGGCGCCGTGGCCGCCGAGGTCGCGGCGCAACTCGCTCGCGGCGGCCGCAGGGGCACGCTTCCTCCCCGAAGCAGCCTGCGCGCGCCTGCGCCCGTCGTCGTCGAGAGCGATGACGAGCCGACGCACATCGGGCAGGTCCCCGAGAACCTCCGGCGCCTGGCGACGCCCGGCTTCGAGAGCGCACCCGTCGAAGACGACAACCTCGTCACGAACGAGATCCCAGCGTTCCGTCCGACGGCTCCGAGCGCAGCGCCCGCGGTCTCCGCGCCTGCGCTCAAGGCGCGGCCCACACCGCCGCCGTTGCCCCCGTCGCGGCCGCCTCAGGCGTTGCCGCCTCCGCCGTTGCCCCCGTCGCGGCCGCCTCCGCCGTTGCCCGGACCTGCGCCGCGTGCCGTGCCCGCGCGCGTGGCGATCACCGAAGGCGTGGGCGCGGACGATTCGGGGAGATCGGTCGTCGACACCGGCGACTTCGTCGGAACCGATCACCCGACCATCCAGAGCCGCGACGAACAAGAGTCGGTTCCGCGGTTGCGCGCGACCCCTCCGCGCACCGACGACGCGTCCCCGCTCCCCGGCCCGATCCCGACCCAGACCGGCGCGCTGCGCGCGCTCAAAGCACAGTCGGTGACGCTGGGCGAGCCCACTCGAGACGAGCGGTTCGACACCAAGCGGTCGCGAACGTTGTCTCCTGGCGGTGGCGGCGGAGAGACCTCGTGGGAGCCCGAGCGTGTGCTCGATGCGTTGGCGCGCGCAGGCGTGTACGAGCCTTCGGCTGCGGCTGCGTCCCCTGCGTCGTGGGCCAAGGGCCGCGAGATCCGGCACGTCCGCAGGCGCGGCGGCTGGGTGTACCTGGTGCTCGGCTTCCTCGTGTTCGGTGGCGTCGGCGGCGCGATCTACGGCGGGCGCGAGTACAAGGAGCGCAGTCGCCGTGCTGCCGAGCAAGCGGTGGTGCGTGCCGAGTCTTCGGTGCGCAAGGCCAACCTCGATGCGCTCGCGGCTGCCGAGAAAGACCTCGGCGAGGTCTTCGAGCTCGACAGCCGGAGCTGGGCGGGCGCGCGCGTTTGGCTGCAGGATCGCGTGCTCCGTTCGTACGTGTGGCCCAGTGAAAATCGCAAGGAAGGCGGTCTCGCCGCCGCGATCGAACGCGCCAAGACCGTCGGTCTCCCCGAGCCGGAGCTCGCCTTCGCACGCATCGCTCTCGCCTTGTCGAGCGACGACACGCCGTCGGCCGCCGCGCTCGCGAAGACGCTCGATCCGGGCAGCGCCAAGGAGAAGGTCGATGCGTGGCGCGAGCTTACGGTCGGCTGGGTGCTCGAGCGCGCCGGCGACGCGCGTTCGGCCGACCGTTACTCGCATGCGGTGCAGCTCGACCCCGAGCTGATTCCTGCGCGCCTCGCGCTGGCGAAGCTCGCGGCCATCTCCGGAGATTCTGCGCGGGTCGAGACCGAGACCAAGGACTTCGCCGGTGAGCTCACGGCCACCAAGCAAGATCTGCTCGCTCTCGCGAAGCTGATCGAGTCCGGCGCGCTCGGCAAGGGGGGACCTGCTGAAGCGCGAAGGCCTGCCGGCTTCGGGTGGATCGCGCCCGCGCTGATCCTCGCCGATACGAGCCTGCCGCTTCCGCAACGCAAGACCGAGGGCGCGCGCGCCGTGGGGCTGGCGCGCGATCCGGGCGATCTGACCCGAATCGGGCGGCTCGCTGCCGCAGCGGGCGACGAGGGCACGGCGTCGCGCGCGGCGTTGCGCGCGCTCGAAGCGAGCCCGATCTTCCCGCCTGCGCGTGCGCTCGGTGCGCGCCTCGCGCTCTCGGTCGGGCGACCGGACGATGCGGCGCGTGCCCTCGAGGGCGTGTCCGCCGAGAGCGACGCCGAGCTGGCCGCGCTGCGAGGGTGGGTGGCTTACGAACGACAGGACCTGGCGGCGGTCCAGACGGCGCTCGAGACACCGGCCGTCCCCGCGGCGGCGTGGGATCGCGCAGAGCTCGCACCCATCGTGAAGCCGCTGCGCTTCGCCCTCGCCGCGAACAAGCGTGCCGGTGCGCCGCTCGGACCGAAGGACAAGCCCGCGCTCGAGGCCACCGCGGCACTTGGCGAGCTCGGGCCTCTGGTGGCGTTCGACGTCGCGCTGGCTGCCCTCGACCTCGCACTCGCAGAGTCGATCGCCAAGCCCTGGGGCGACGTCAGTCAGAAGCCTGCCCGCGCCCTCCGCCTCGCCCGGCTCGCCCGCATGCAGGGCAAGGCGGAGGAGGCCGAGAAGCTCTCCCGCATTGCGATCGAACAGAGCACGGTCACGCCCGCCGCGTTGGTCGAACGGGTGCTGGTCCTCGGCGGCCTCGGAAAGGGTGCCGAGGCGCTGCTGTTGCTCGCGCGCTACCCGCTCCTCGTCACCGACGAACAGCCCTGGCTCCGCGCGTGGGCGACCGCGCAGGCGGGCAAGATGGGCGACGCGAAGAAACAGGTCGAGGCGCTCAAGGAGCCCGACAAGAAGGCTCCGTGGCTCGTCCGGCGCGATGCGCTGCTCGCGCTCGCGGCGACCAACGACAAGCGCGCGAAGAACTACGCCAAGGACCTGTTCAAGGAGCGCGCAGGCGATCCCGACGTGCACGCCGTGGCGAAGGTGCTCGGCGTGGTGAAGGACTGAGGGGTGAAGAACTGTCGAAAAATCCCCCGGACTGAAGTCCGGGGCACCGACAGCTGACCTCAAGTCCTTCGGACTCACCGACTCGCTGGGCTGGCCCGAGGTTGTCGCCGCAATCTGAATTTCGTGTCGCACGTGCGGAAAATTGTGCCGATCGGC
>Ga0208492_1001449_pt1 | contig 14579 bp, 14 predicted proteins | sample Subbioar_CSW14AB_FD_184820 | JGI IMG/M metagenome (GOLD analysis project Ga0208492, IMG submission 184820) | Serpentinite rock and fluid subsurface biosphere microbial communities from McLaughlin Reserve, California, USA - CR12Mar_CSW14AB (SPAdes) | ecosystem: Environmental > Terrestrial > Deep... | reverse complement strand
CTCCGCGTAGAGCCCGCCCGAGATCGTGCACGCCCCGAACGCGACGAGGAAGCGCGGATCGGGCATCGCATCCCACGCGAGTCGTACCGCGTCGGACATGGCGCGGGTGAGGGGGCCGGTGAGCACCAGCGCGTCGGCGTGGCGCGGCGATGCGACCCACTCGATGCCGTAGCGCTGCAGATCGAAGTTCACGTTGCCGAGCGCGTTGAGCTCGAGCTCGCATCCGTTGCAGCCGCCGGCCGACACCTGCCGCATCTTGAGCGAGCGGCCGAAGAGCTTCTTCAGCTCGGTCGACGTCTCGATGGGATCGAGACCGTGGTCCGCCGAGAGAACGAGCCCTTCGCGGGTGCGCGCGGACATGCCTGGATCGTTGGTGAACGAGATCTTGCCGTCGGGGCAGGCCTCGACGCACTCGTTGCAGAAGACACACTTGCCGAGATCGAGCCGGAGCGGGTCCAACGTGATCGCGTGCGTGGGACACGCGTCGGCGCACCCCGAGCAGCCCGCTCCGCACGTGCCCGCACCGATGACCGGCAGGCCGCGGAAGCCCTTGGGCTTCGCCTTGCGCAGGTCTGCGATGTACTGCGTGCCTTGCGACGCGCGGACGTCGAGCGACTTGAAGAGGCTCACAGGTCGTTCCCGCAGTAGGAGAGGTCGAAGCTCTTGTTGCAGATGGGGAAGTCGGAGATCTCGTTGTTCCGCACGGCAAGCGCGAGGCCGAGCCAGTTGCGGAGCGATGGGTCTTGCACCTTGTAGTGCACGAGGGCGCCCTGCTCGTCGGTCTCGAGGCAGTGCACGACCTCGCCGCGGAAGCCCTCGACCATCGAGATGACCAGACGGTCGCTCCCGAGCGTGGCGACGGCGCTGCGTGATCGCGAGAAGGCTCCGGTGCGCTCGAGGGTCTTGCCGATCCACGCCAGCGACGCGCCGATCTCGCGGCTGCGGATGCGTGCGCGGGCCCAGCAGTCGCCCGTCTGTTCGACCACGACGGGAAGCTCGCTCCACACGCCGCCGCGGCGCTGATCGACCTCGACGCCGCATGCCCGCGCAGCCATTCCAACGAGGCCGATCGACTGCGCCGTGGACTCGCTCAGCGCGCCCACGCCCTGGAGTCGGTGTTGGACGGTGCGTGCCGAGAAGAAGCAGTCGTCGATGATCGCGATGTCGCGCTCGAGCAGGTTCAGCGCGTCCCGCAGCTCGGCGAGGGTGAGCGCGTCGCCGTCGGCAGACTCGACGAGACGCGCGCCGAGGCCTCCGGGACGCATCGCGCCGCGGCCGAACCGGCTGCCGCAGAGGCGCATCGACGTGTTGATCGCGGTGGTTCGCAGGCGCCCATACGTAGCCGCTCCCTGGAGGAAGCCGACGTCGGCCGCGAGGCCCGCGAGCCCTGCGAGGTGCATCGCGATGCGCTCGAGCTCGAGCAGTATGCCGCGGGGGTCCTCGAGCTCGGGCTCGTGCCCCCCGCTCTCGCCGGAACAGAGCGATTCGATGGCTGCGGAGTACGCCCATCCGTGCGCGATGCTCGAGTCGCCAGCGATGGTCTCGACGAGCGGTGCGTGCTTCTTCGGGTCTCCACGGAGCAAGAGCGCCTCGACGCCGCGGTGCTGGTAGCCGAGGTGGATCTCGAGGTGGTGCACCATCTCGCCGAGGCACATGAACCGGAACGCACCCGGCTCGATGACGCCAGCGTGGATGGGGCCGACGGCGACCTCGTGCACCTCCTTGCCGCGGATCTCGTAGAAGGGGTACGCGTCGAGCTCGCGGGGGCCGCCGCGTTCGAAGCGGATCGGTTTGAGCCACGGGTGGCCGGCGATGCGCACGCCATGCTGCTCGTGCAACTCGCGCTCGAAGGCATGCATCGCGGGAAAATCCTCGGTCAACGCGTGATATCCACGCGCGCGATCGACCATGCCCCGATGCACCTCCAGCGCGCCCTCCGACTGCAACACCGCGGTGACGAGCACGTCGTCGCCCGAGGGGCGACCGTAGAGAGTGATCGGACGGGCGCCCGCGCGGAGGCGTGTGTCGACGGCGGCGCGGAAGGCCTTCGGATCGGAGACCTCGAGAGACTTCGCGTCGATGCTGAGGAGGGTCATCGCGTCCCCTGGAGCGAGGCCGCGACGGTGCGGAACAGATCGTTGACGGCGGGCGGCATGTAGATGCCCATCGCGACCAGCGCCGCGAGCAGCACCAGCTTGGGGGCGGCGGCGACGACGGTCTGCCGAGGCCACTCGACCTTGCGCTTGGGCTCACCCCAGATCATCGGGAACACGGTGCGGCCCGTGGCCACGAAGGTCATCGCGATGAACAGGCAGAACGTCACGAACACGACGATCTGCTTCGCCTGCACGAGCCCCGCGAGGATGAGCAGCTCGCCGAGGAAGCTCCCGAACGGCGGGAACCCGAGGAGCGCGAAGGTGCCGACCATCAGGAACAGGCCGCTGAAGGGCAGGTCCTTGATCAGGCCGGCGATCTCGCGCGTGTCCTTGGTCCCGTAGTGCGCTTCGATCTTGCCCGCGGTGAGGAACAGGATGGCCTTGATGAAGGCGTTGCTCACCATGTAGAGCAACAGGCCGTACGAGGCGGTGCCGCCGATGGCGAGGCCGATGGCGATGACGCCGCCGTGGTTGATCGACGCGTAGGCGATGAGTCGCACGAAATTGCGGGTGGCGATGATGCTGGCGGTCGACACGGCCATCGACGCGAGGCCGATGATCAAGAGCTCGGTCGCCACGAGCTCGCGGCTGCCCGCGCGGTACACCTGCAGCACCCGCAAGAGCGCGACGAGCGCACAGTTGAACTGCACCGCAGCGAGGAGCGCGGTGACCGCGGGCGGTGCCTCGTCGTAGGTCTCGGGGAGCCAGCTGTACATCGGCGCGAGGCCGAGCTTGGTGCCGTAGCCGAGGATCACGAGCGCGAGCCCGATCCGGTGCCACTTGTCGACCACGCCCGGGGACGCGGCCAGCTCGTCGAGGAAGAACGTCGACGACAGGCCCGCGAGCTCGCGGCTGTGGGCGAGGCAGAGCAGACCGAGAAAGGCGATGCCGAGGCCGACCGACGAGAAGAGGAAATAACGGAACGACGCGCGCAGCGACGACGGGTGCCCCTCGCGGATGATCAGCGGCGCGGCGAGCAGGGTGGTCGTCTCGAGCGCGATCCAGCTCGCGAGCAGGTGGTTCGACAGCGCGACGTAGTTGGCCGCCGCCATGAACACGAGAGAGTTGCGCGCGAACGTCGCCACCCGATCGCGATGCGCCGGCGAGGTGCGCGCGCGGTTCCACGCGTAGCCGGCGATGCCGAGGAACACCAGGTCGAGCACCACGAGGAACAAGCGCGCCGTCGGGTCGGTGGTGAGGTAGCCGCCGAGGAGGCGCGTGGTGCCGAAGGTGGCGAAGGCCACCGTGATCGCGACGCCCGCCTGCACGATGGCGATGCCGAACAGCGCGCTCGCGGCCGAGGTCCGCGCGGCGCGTGCGCCAACGCCGGTGGCGAGGATCGCGGGGGCGAGCGAGAGATACACGGGGTTCATGTGACCTGTTTCGCCTCGAGCTCACTGGGTAGAGCGCGAAGGTAGAACTGGAAGAAGCCGACCGTGGCGGCGAAGATCACGAGCTGGCCCACGCGGAGACCGATCGCCGTGTGGTGCGGGCGGAGGCCGAGCTCGAACATCGCGAGCGCGTTCTCGATGCGAAGCGCTCCGACGATCTGGCTGATCGGTCCGGTGCGGGTGGCCAGGACCAACAGCCCGAGCAAGAGGGCCGACGCTGCGACGGCGATGAGCATCTGGGTGTCGCCCTCCGGCACCAGCGCATCGGCGACGCGGAACCCGACGAGCACGAGCGCGAAGGCGATCGTCCACGAGAGGAGGTTGGGCGAGATGACGTCGTTGCGCGCAGGCGCGTTCTTCTCGCGGAGCACGCGGTAGAGCAGGATGGGCGCGGCGAGCGTGCGCACCAGCACCAGATCGACGAACTCGAGCGCGCTCTCGACCGAGAGGTGCGCGCCGTGGTGGAACACGATCCACGCCATGATCGCGCCCTGGAGCGAGAGCCCGAGGAGGCTCGTGCGCCAGGTCGCGATGAACAGCGGCAGCACGAGGACGATCGCGAGCGCGATGATGATGCCGCTCATCCCGCACCTCCGCGGAACGTCGTCGCGAGGAGCGCCGCGCCGGCGGCGATGAGTGCGACGAGGATGTACTGCGGCACGGCGCGGAGCTTGAGGCGCGCAATCAGCGATTCGACCGTTCCGACGGCGATCGCGAGGAGCAGGCAGAGAGCCGCGTTCATCGCGGCGACGACCGGCCACGCAGCGCGACCGACCAGCGGATTGCACAACGTGGCGATGAGGCCGAGACCGACGGTGAGCTTGATCGCCGACCCGGCCTGCAACGCTGCGAGCTCGGGACCGCTGTGATCGAGGATCATCACCTCGTGCACCATCGTCAGCTCGAGGTGCGTCGTCGGATCGTCGATCGGCATGCGGGCGGATTCGACCTGGACGATGACGAACAGCGTGACGACGCTGCCGAGCCAGACGAGGTGGCTGTCTGCGTGCAGCAAGAGGACGCCCTCGAACGAGCGCTCGCCCGTCTGCAGACAGACGGCACCGGCGACGAGGAACAGGGCAGGCTCGAGGAGCGCGGCGAACGTCGCCTCGCGGCTCGCGCCCATGCCCTCGAACGAGCTCCCGGTGTCGAGCGCGCCGAGCATCAGCGCGACGCGGCCGAGGCCCCACACGTACGCGAACCACACGAAATCCAAGGGGAACGCGATCGGGGCGCGCACGCCGAGGATGGGCACGATGAACCCCGAGACCAGGGAGGTCGCGAGCAACACGTACGGCATGAGCCGGAACAGGAACGTCGTCACCGAGCTGTAGACCGCGCGCTTGCGCACGAGCCGCACGAGGTCGTACCCGAGCTGCAGCAGCGGTTGGCCCTTGCGACCGGCCCAGAGCGACTTGGTGCGGTTGATCGCGCCGATCACCAGGATGGGCAGCACCGCGAGGGCGACGAGATGGAGGAGGATCATCGCGCGGCCCCCACGAGGATCCCGACCAGGAGCAGGATGGCGAAGAGCCCTGCGGCGAACGCGAACCGAGGCTGCTCGGGGATCTTCTCCGACGCGTGCGTGACCATGTCCTCGCCCTGGCCGAGCACCTCGAACATGCGACGTTCCACCGCGTCGACGTGGTGGGTCGCGATTTGACCGTGCTCCTTGGGGAACACCTCGGTCGGCAGCCGCTCGCGCCGCAGCTCGGGGAGGAACCCGGCGAAGATCGAGGCGAACTGCGCGGAGAACGAGCTGCCGGTGTACTGCATGCGGCGGTTGCCTGCGGTGTAGCCGCAGCCCCAAGTCACGTGACGACGCGCCTTGCGACCCGACCACAGCCCCACCGCGGCGATTGCCGTGGCGACCACGACGAGCACGGTCGTCGCGGTCTGAAGCGGCGCGAGCGTGCGCTCGACCTCTGGGGACGAACCGCCGAACAGGGCAGCCGCGTTGCGGGTGACCGCGAGTGCGCTCGCCGGGACGAGCCCGAACAGCACCACCAGCACCGTTTGGGCGTACATCGGCACGAGCATCAAGGTCGGCGCCTCGTGCGGCTCGCTCCGCGTGGGCTCGCGCGATTGGCCGAGGAACGCGACCCCGAACGCGCGCACCATCGAGAGCGCGCTCACGCCGCCGACGAACGCGAGGAGCGCGGCGGCGCACACCAGCGCGACGTTCCCCGATGACGAGGGGGCGGCGCTCGAGAGCAACCCGGAGTAGATCACCAGCTCGCTGACGAACCCGTTGAGCGGAGGCAGACCGGAGATCGCGAGCGCGCCGAGGAGGAACATCACTCCGGTGCGAGGCATCCGCCGGAACAGGCCGCCGAGCCGCTCGAGATCGACCGTGTGGGTCTGCCGATAGACCGCGCCCGCCGCGTAGAAGAGCAGGCACTTGAAGGCGGCGTGGTTGAACAAGTGCAACAGACCGCCGCCGAAGCCGAGCGCCACGAGGGTGGGCTTGTGCCAACACATGCCCAGATAGCCGACGCCGAAGCCCATCGCGGCGATGCCGACGTTCTCGGTCGACGAGTAGCCGAGCAGGCGCTTCATGTCGCGCTGCGCGGAGGTGTAGAGCACGCCGAACAACGCGGAGAGCGCGCCGAAGGTGAGCACACCCCAACCCATCCACTCCTCGGGTTGCTCGAGAAACAGCGTGAAGCGGAGGAACGCGAACAAGCCCGCTTTGTGGATGACGCCCGACATCAACGCGGACACGTGCGCCGGCGCGGCGGAGTGCGCGCGAGGAAGCCAGGTGTGGAACGGGAAGAACGCGGACTTGAGCGCGAACGACACCCCGAGCAGGAGGAACGCCGCGGTCCGCAGGCGGCTCGGTTTGGCGAGGATGGTCGCGAACGACGCGAAGTCCATCGAGCCGGTCTGCGCGTACATCAGCATGAACGCCGCCACGAGCACGAACAGGCCGACGTGCGTCGAGACCAGGTAGTTGAACCCGGCGAAGCGGATCTTCTGGCTCTTGTAGTCCCAGATGACGAGTAGCCAGGCAGCGACGGCGGCGATCTCCCAACCGAGGAGGAACAACAGCGCGTTCTGCACCGAGTAGACGATGAGGAACGCGAGCGACGTGATGTTGAGGAGCGCGTAGTGGGGGCCGCCGTTGCGACCGCGCGCGAAGTACGGCTCGAGGTAGCCGACGGCGTAGATCGTCCCGAGGAACGTCATCGGGAGCGACCACGAGAGGAAGAACGCGCTGAGCGCGTCGACCCGGAGCGAGATCGTCTCGACGGGGTAGGACCAGGGCGCAGAGCCGCCGATCGAGCCTCCCCCGCGAAGGAGCGGGACGACGGCCGAGAGCACGAGCACGGTGGCCACGCCCTGGCTGGCGAGCGCAGCGGCGGCCCGCGCGCGGTTGCCCGGAAGGGCCAGGGCGAGAACGGCGCCCACGACGAGAACGGCGCTCGCGATGAGGATCGGCGTGATCATGAGGTCGGGTCGGCGTGCATGCGAATCGCGTCGAGGATGGTCCAGCCGAACGACGGCTTCGGCAGCACCATCGGCGGCAACGAGCGACCATCAGGGGCGAGCGCGCCGTCGAGCTTGTGCGGCTCGCGCGTGACGAGGAGCAGGAGCACGCGGGGTCGAGTGCGGCGCAGGTGCGCGATGGTCGTCAGCACCTCTCGATCGCCGAAGTCGTCGGGGAACAAGACGACCGCGGTGGTGGTCGCGGTGACGCCGTCGAGCTCGCCGAGCGTGCGGGTGCCGTGGGTGGCCACGCCCGCACCGTCGAAGTACGTCTGCAGGCCACTCAGCGTCTCCGGGTTGTCGGAGACGATGGTGACGTTTGGCGACTTCGGTCGCGTCTTCGTCGGCATCGTGCGGGGCCTAGAGCGAGGTTCGTGCCGAGCTGGAAAGCATGGGCTGGGCACACATGGGCTCGTGCTCGATCGAGGCAAACGACAAATTGTCGTACTCATTACGCGTCGTACCGCTAATTACGACAGGTGTGCCTAGAGATTGTTGTGCCGCAGTACCCCGAGCTGTCGTGCAGTCGGGCCGGTCAGTGTCCAAGTCGCGCGAGGAACGAGGAGATCAGCTCCCACGCCTCGCTTGGACGACGCTGCAAAAAACGAGGTGCGGTGACGGCAACGAGGCGAGCTCGAGACCGCGAGCCCGGGTGGACGCTTCGCTGCGACCCGAACCGCGAGCGGCCCGCCGAAGGACTCCGCGACGATCGCGTACGAGCCCCTCGCGGGAAGACTCCGCTCGACGATCGATTCGAGGCCCGGATACCCCCGGACCTCGTGCGTGGGGTACGAGACGACGAGCGGAGCGAACGTCGCCGGCGCGGTATCGAGCAACGGCTGGAACATCCGCCCCGTGCCGTCGAGACCGGGGAGGAGGAGGATCGGGAGGGGTTCCATGGGACTCAGGTGATTCGCGCCGACCAAAGTACACGGCCGGCTACGCTCCGTCGTCGAACGAGCTTCAGCGGATCGCTGCGGTTGTGCTCGCCTGCAGCCGTTCCGCGCAGGCGTGTCCGATGCGGCGACGCTCTCGGTGCGCGATCACGGCATCGGCCTCGCACCCGAGGACCAGGAGCGCGTGTTCGAGCGGTTCGAACGCGCTGTCCCGCTCACGCGCTACCGCGGGCTCGGCGTCGGGTTGTACGTCGCGCGAGAGATCGTGCGCGCCCACGGGGGCTCGATTCGTGTCGAGAGCGCGCTCGGACAGGGCGCGACGTTCACCATCGAGCTCCCCCCGAACGCCTGACCCGCTCGCTTCACAGCGCGTACGAGGCCTTGAGCGCGGTGAAGGTCTCGGTGACCTGCTCGACCAGGTCCCCGCCGTCGTTCTCGATGCAGTCGGAGAAGACGACCCGCAACTTCCCCGCCCGGACCACTGCGCTGCCACGCGGCATGCGAGCGTGGCCGCCGATCACCGTGACGCAGACGATCGGCCGACCCGAGGCCGCGGCGAGGATGAACGCACCGCGCTTCATCGGCAAGAGGCGCCCGTCCCAGGAGCGGGTGCCTTCGGGGCTGATCAACACGCACTCGCCCTTCGCGACGCGCTCGGCGGCGCCGGCGACCTGAGGGCGCCACTGCGACTCGTTGGTGCGGTCGACGTGGACGTGCCCCGTCTTTCGCATGTGCGCGCCGTAGATGGGCGTGGCCGCGAGCTCGTTGTTCATCAAGGAGAAGAACGCGCGCGGGATGGCAGACGCGAGCACGAGGTGGTCGAGGTGTGACTCCTGATTCCACATCAGGACGAGGCCGCCCTCGCGCGGCACCCGCTCGGCGTGCAACACCTCGAGCTCGAGGCCGAGTCGCGCGAGTGTTCGGCGGAAGCTCGAAGCCGTGGCGTGCAGGCCCTCCTCGGTCGTCGTCGACGGAGCTTCGACGAGGTCGTGCACCGCGAGCCGTGCGAGGTACCGAGGCACCTCCAACGCCGCGACGCTCATGGTGCGCAGCGCGTCACGGACCCGCGGGCGCGGCGGAGCGACGTAGTCGGAAGGGCGCGGCAGGGACACGAGCCGAGCGTACGAGAGGTGTGCTCGTTCGCGCGACCCCATCGGTCGGCATCTCGCAGGCTCAGGCTGCGGACGGAGACGACGGGCGGCCTTCGTCTCGAGGACGTCGCGGCGCCTGCGCGCCCGTCATCATGGCCATCATTGCGGCCTGATCCGGGCCCACGAAGGGCGGAGCGGTCCGCGCGGTGGCGATGTGCGCGATCATGGTGTCGAGCATCGTTCCCGGTGCGGGCGGGAGATGGCTGCTGAGGACGAGGTCAGGCTGGAGCGCGCGAACGGAGGCGAGCGACCGCTCGAATGCCACCTGCTCCGTGAGGTGCAGCCACGGCGAGTCGATGGTCGCCCACGTCACGCTGCCATCACGCAACGCCGAGGGCCGGATTGCGGCGGCGCTGTCCGCCGGCTGCTGCACCAGGCCGCCGAAGCAGTCGGACGAGAAGAGGGTGCGGGTCTTCAGGTCGAACGCAGCCGTCGTCTCGGGCGCGTCGTAGGTCGGAGGACGCAAGGCGAGGAGCTTTCGATCGCCGACGTCGAGCGTCTGCCCGGGATTCAACAGGAACACGCGATCCGGCGGCAACACGCCCCGGAGGCCGTACTTGCCGAGGCCGAGGAAGGTCGTCACGACAATCGCGCGAGGCGCCTCGACCAACAGCCGCTCGAGGCTGCCGATGTGATCGTTGTCCACGTGCGTGAGCCAGATCCACCGCAGCGATGCGACGTCGATGACCGAGTACAACCCGCGCATGAACTCCGCGCTCGCCGGAAACAGGCCGGTGTCGATGAGCACAGGCTCGGTGGAGCGGATGACGTACGCGTTCACGGGCACGAGCCCGTAGAGTGGAATCGGGAAGTACGCCGGAAGAATCGCCGTGTCTTTGGAAACCATCCTCGGGTCGGAAGTCGTGATGCCGTTCATTGATGCCCCCTGTTTCGGGACCATCGAGCAAGACGGCGGCCAGGTGTGGCATTCTCCGGGGATGGGCGAAGCCGTCCAATGCGTGCACTGCCGCCGGCCGATCGCGGCTCACTTCACGACGTGCCCGTTCTGCAAGGGCGACCAGCCGCGGCGTGTCGCGAAGGCCGAGCCGATCAAGTGTCCGACCTGCAAGCGTCCGTACAATCCCGCGCTGGAGACCTGTCCGTTCTGCGCGCAACAGACGGCGGGATATCGCGACACTACCGCCGCGCCGCCCGTTCCCCGCCACGACGAATACAGAGAGGCGCGCAAGGCATTCGAGGAGCAGCAGTCCACCGTTCGCGCGGCCCTGCTGTGGAGCGTCCTCGGGATCGTGATGGCCGCGTTGTTCGCCATCGCCCTCTCGTCGAAGATGCACGTCGTCGGCTCGGGCCACCTCGGCACCGTGGGGGCCGTGGCGTTCGTCGGCGGCATCGCCGCCGCGCTCATCGGGCCCCGCTTCGTCGAGCTCGAGGGCCCGGAGCTCGGTCGGCGGGTGACGTTCTTCGTCGGTGGCTGGGTCGCGGCGCTCTCGGTCGGGTATCTGGTCATCGCGACCGCGATGTTGGTCTTCGCGGGCGCACCAGTGCGGGTCGAGTGCAAGGTCACCAGTCACTCGTACGCCAAGCGCTCGATGGGGACTCCGGCGACCACGCGCTACTCCTGCACCCTGCCTGACGGCGCCGTGCTTTCGGGGAGCGAGGCCCACGCGGTGATGCCGTTCGCGATCGGCCGCGCCTTCACGCTGCAGGTGCGACGCACGTTCGGCAATTGGCTGTACGAACCCGACTCCGTCGTCGTGGCGAGCCCGGTCGAGTGATCGCGAGGCTCCGCGGACGCGAAACGACGAATCGTCACCGTCGCCGATCTCCGAGGCGGCGGTGACGATCGCGTAGGTCTACGAAGTGATCAGAGACCGAACGTGCCGCGCACGCCGAGGGTCAGCCACTGGTGCATGGCCTTCTTCTCGATGTCCGAGCTGTCGCTCTTGTCGTTGATCGTGACGGTCGACGACGAGTACTGGCCGAGCGAGAAGCTGAGGAACGGGCCGATGCCGAGGGCCGGGCTGACCTTGTAGTCGCCGCCGACCTGCAGATTGAGGAACTCCATGCCCTTGGCGGTGGACGACGCGTCGAACGTCTGGTTGAGGACGGTGGTCTTCGAGGAGAACGACGCGATCTCGTAGCCGACGCCGACGCCGAGCCACGGGTCGAACGTCTCGGCCGGCATGAGGTGGTACTGCGCATCGACGCCGAAGCGCATGACGCTGCCGGAGCAGTCCTTGCACTTGTCGCTGTTCATCAAGCCGATGCCGTACTGGAAGAAGCCGCCGACGTAGATGTTCTTGTTCACGCGGTAGCCGGCGTCGAGCCAGATCGGAATCGCTCCGGAGTACAGGTCGCTCAGCTTGCTGTCTTCCGCGGCGTTGCCCATCGGGATGGCGTATCCGAGGCGTGCTCCGAGCTCGAGACCACCCTCCTTCTCGGGGGCTGCGGCCGCTGCGGGCGCCGCCGCAGCTGCGGGCGCGGTCTCGTCGGCGAGCGCGAGGCCGGAACCAAGGGTGAGGGCGGCGAGCGTGAGACCCATCAAAATCGTGCGCATGTCAGTGGCTCCTTATGGAAACGACGATCCAAGCGTGGAGATCGCGGGGTACGACGGACAACCATCGCACTTCTTCACCCGTCCCAAGAAGAAGATGACAAATCGCGCATGCGAAGGATCACGCGCGTCGTCCTCGAAACGATGACCATGCGCGCGCGTGCTTTTTGCCTTGCTGCTGCCCAGGTCGACGGGCAGAGTCGCAGCATGCGACGACTCCTCACGCTCCTCGTGGCCATGGGTGCGTCAGCGCCGGTCGCTGCGGCCGCACAGCCTGTCGACGGCGTGCCTCAGAGTCCCTCTCGCGGCTTCGGAGAACGCGCGAGCTTCGTGTTCGGCGTGGACAACGTGCTCGGCTTCACGAGCGATCGCATCGGGAAGGAGACGGTCGATTCGTCCGGTCTCTTCCCGGGCTTCTTCGGCCCGACCCTGGCGCTCCACGGTGTCTTGCACGGCGGACTGACTCTCGGAGCGAACCTCGGGGGGAGCTACCTGCATTTCTCCGACTTGGGCTCCTCGAGAAACGGCGACAGCTTCTTCGTTACTACGCTTGCGCCGCGCATCGGCTACGCGGGCAACTCCAAGGCCACGTTCGGGTATTGGATACGCGGGGGCCCTTCGCTGAGGATGATCTTTCCCGATGACGGCGAGTCCACTCAGCTCGTCGGAGCGGGGTTCGAGTTGCTCGGCGTCATCACGCCGGTCGAGCACTTCGGGGTCACGTTCGGCCCGACCATCGACGTCGGTCTGGCTGCATCGCGGGGTGACTCGAAGTTCTCCACCTTCGGCGTCGCCCTCGGCCTGCTCACCGACCTCGGAGGCGCCCCGTGAACCACCGCCTTCCGCTCTTCGCCTTCTTCGCCGTCCTTGGCAGCATCTCAGCCTCTGCGAGCGCCGACGAAGCGTCCTTCGGTGCGCGAGGCCCCAATGTGATCGTCGTGGATCACTTGATCGGGGCCACGCGTCGGACCGCCGCCGAGGTCGACAGCAATGACGGCTTCAACACGACCGAAGTCGGTACGAGCTTCGGGCTCTACTCCGTCTTCGCGACCTCTGCGCCCAACATGCGGCTCGGCTACCATCGCTTCCTCAGCGAATCAGTGTCGCTCGGCGCGGGGTTCCAGTGGGCTTCGAACACCGGCCTCGGCTCGAGCTACACGATCCTCGGGCTCCATCCGCGCATCGGGGTCGCCATCCCGCTGTCGAGCTCCAGCGCGTTCTGGCTCCGCGCGGGCGGCGGCTACACCCACTGGGATCACGAGAGGGACACCACCGAGGTCGACTGGTCGGTCGGCGGCGAGGCCTTCTACGTCTACACCCCCGTGCCGCACTTCGGCTGGACGCTCGGACCGATGGTCGACGCGACGCTCTCCGCGACTTTCAAATCCCGGTCTGGGGGCGAGACCAAGCTCCGTCGCCGCACGTTCGGAGTGACGTTCGGTCTGCTGTTCGACATGTGATTCATCGCCCGTGAGCCAGCGCCTCGCGGATGACGCCCAGCAGCACGTGCGCCGGATACCCGTTGTTGCTGTCGATGCCCTGCGAGAGTGCGTCGCACAGGCTCCGGAACCGCGCCTCACTGCGCCGAAGATCCTCTTCGACCCGCTTGGCGGCGACCAGATCGATGCACAGCGACGCCAAGGTGGCGACCATGTCCACGTCGCCCTCGTGGTACGGGGTCGGTTTGTTCCCCACGCCGAGGATGGCGGCGACGTGGTCCCCCCGCAGGACCGGCAAGACGAGCTCGCGGAGCACCGGAGCATGTCCAGCCGGCAGGCCCTTCTTGTTGGGCAGTGATTCGTAATCGTTGTGGATGACTGGCCTCCGGGTGCGGACGCACTCGACCCACACGCCGGCTTCGTCGATCGGGTAGTGCGCGCCTTTGCCCTCGGCCGTGCACATGTGCCGGAGGGTGTTGGTCGACCAGCACTGGAGCGTGAGATCACGTTGGTTCGGCTCGACGAAGTGGAGGAAGCCGATCGTGCTGCCGGTGATGGTCTCCGCTGCGTCGAGCGTGGCTTGGAGGACGTCGTCCAGCCGGCCTTCGACGGCGACCCGCGAGATCAACTCGCGGGCGACGAGCAACCCCTCGGTCCACCTCCGTCGGTCGACCTCGCGGCAGAAGACGAACCAACGGCCGTCGCCCTCGGGGTGATGCGAGAGCGCGTATTCGACGTGCCAGGTGGCGCCGGCGCTCGTCCGCTGCCGCGCGTCGCGAACCTCGGGGCCGCGAGCTGCGACGACCGCCAACAGCTCCCGGGTGCGCTCCTCGGTTCCATCGACCTCGAGCTCCCAGAACGACATGCCGATCAGATCGTCTTGGGCGTAGCCGGACTGCCGTACGAAGGAGCCGTTCACCTCGACGATCCGCCCGTCGGCGTCGAGGACGACGAACCCGTCCCCACAGGTGGCGATGGCCGCCTCGCACCAGCCGGGGGTCACGGGGCGACTCCTCGCGCGCAGATTTCGCGTCTCGAAGGGCAACCGATGCACCCGGACTTTCGCATTTTTCGATCCCCCAAAGGCCTGGCTCGGGCTTGGTTCACGAAACGCGCCAGCCGAGTCAAGAGCCGTCGAAGAATTGCCCCCGGACTGAAGTCCGGGGCACCGACAGCAAGACGAAGCCCTCCGGGCTGGGGAGGAACGGCTCGCAACAGCAAGCGGGGCGACCGCGAGGCCGCATCCTACGGTCCGGCCAGGCGCCTGTAGTCGCGATCGGTGCGCGACTTTCGGGTACGTGTCGGTGCCGGTCGGTGAGCAGACGCTGGCTACGCGCGCAGTGCAGTCGCGTCCCGAAGGATCTTCGCGCGATCGCCGTACCTGCGCTATCGACGAACCCGACACGGCTCCGGCTTGCTCGAACCCGACTTCGAGCAGAATGAAGCAACGCTTGCCGACAACGAGGTCGTCGTCGACACGTGACTCCGCCAGCCCGAAGGGCTTCGTCTTGCAGTCGGTGCCCCGGACTTCAGTCCGGGGGA
>Ga0208492_1001448_pt1 | contig 14586 bp, 12 predicted proteins | sample Subbioar_CSW14AB_FD_184820 | JGI IMG/M metagenome (GOLD analysis project Ga0208492, IMG submission 184820) | Serpentinite rock and fluid subsurface biosphere microbial communities from McLaughlin Reserve, California, USA - CR12Mar_CSW14AB (SPAdes) | ecosystem: Environmental > Terrestrial > Deep... | reverse complement strand
GGGACGTGTTCGACTGCGACGGGCATGACCCTGCCGACATCGACCGGGCGCTGACGGCCGCGAAGGCGAGCGCCCGGCCCGCGATGGTCGCCTGCAAGACGCATATAGCCATCGGGCACGCGGCACAGGACACCAACAAGGGCCATGGTGCCTTGACCGACAAGGCGCAGCTGCAGGCCGCGAAGGATGCTTATGGCTGGAAAGGCGGGCCGTTCGAGGTTCCTGCCGATATCAAGGCATGGTGGGAATCGCTGGGTGCCAAGGGCGCCAGGGCGCGCGCCGAGTGGGAGGCGCGCCTGGCCGCGCTGTCCCCCGCCAGGCAGGCCGAGTTTGCCCGCATCTTCGCACTGGAGACCCCGGCCAAGCTGGGTGCTACGATCCGGGCGGTGAAGAAGCAGGCGGTGGCCGACATGCCGAAGCTTGCGACCCGGGCTTCGTCCGAAAAGGTGCTGGCCGCCGTGAATCCGGTGCTGCCGGAAACCATCGGGGGGTCCGCCGACCTGACGGGATCGAACAACACCAAGACGGCGGACCTTGGCGTCTTCACGCCCGAGGATCGCAAGGGGCGCTACATCTACTTCGGCATCCGCGAACACGGCATGGCCTCGGCGATGAACGGCATGGTTCTGCATGGCGGTGTCAGGCCCTATGGCGGCACCTTCATGTGCTTTACCGACTATGCCCGCCCGTCGATGCGTCTGTCGGCGCTGATGGGCGTGCCGGTGGTCTATGTCATGACGCATGACAGCATCGGTCTGGGCGAAGACGGCCCGACCCACCAGCCGGTCGAGCATCTGGCGATCAGCCGCGCCACGCCGAACACGCTGGTGATCCGGCCAGCGGACCTGGTGGAGGTGGCCGAGGCCTGGGAGATCGCGCTGACCGAAAAGACCCGGCCCACGGTCCTTGCCCTGTCACGGCAGAACCTGCCGGCGGTGCGCAAGGTCCACACCGCGACGAACCTGGTGTCGAAGGGCGCCTATGTGCTGGCCGAGGCGACGGGCAAGCGGCAGGCCATTCTGATCGCCACCGGGTCCGAGGTGGAAATCGCGCTGAAGGCCCGCGAGCAGCTGGAAGCGCAGGGCATCGGCACCCGTGTCGTGTCCATGCCGTCGATGGAGCTGTTCGCGGCGCAAGATGAGGCCTACCGCAAGCGTGTCCTGCCCGCCGGGCCGGTGCGTGTGGCGGTCGAGGCGGGGGTGCGGCAAGGCTGGGACCGCTGGCTTCTGGGCGAGCGGGGCCGTGAGGCCAAGGCCGGGTTCGTCGGCATGTCCTCCTTCGGTGCCAGCGCCCCGATGGAACGGCTTTACGCCGAGTTCGGGATTACGGCAGAAGCGACGGTCGCTAAGGTCAAGTCGCTGCTGTGACGCCGGGGCAACGCTGCGCCGTCAGTGCGCAGCGGCCTTCTTGCCGAACACCGCGCCCCAGAGCGGCCCGATCACCCGGGTCGCGACCGGGATCAGCATCAGCCCGAGGATCAGCCCGAAGATCCCGTCCAGGGTGGCGGTGACCAGCCATTTGACAAAGCCTTGCGCGGCAGGAAGCAGGTAGGCCACGTCACTGGCCAGCTGCTTGATCGTCTCGTAGGGCCAGGCCCAAAGCTGCGTCACCTCAAGCCCGTGGATCACGATATTGCCGCCAACCCACAGCATCGCTGCCGTGCCCAGGGTCGACAGGACCGCCAACAGCTTCGGCATTCCCAGCACGAGGCCCCGCCCCAGCGCCCTGCCCCCGCTGGTCCGGCCCTTTGCCGCCAGGTGCAGGCCCACGTCGTCCATCTTCACGATCAGCGCCACGGCCCCGTAGACCGCGACGGTGATGAAGGTGCCGACGACCGTCAGCGTGATCGCCTGCATCCAGAAGCTTGGGGACTCGATGGTGGCCAGCGCGATGGTCATGATTTCGGCCGACAGGATGAAATCGGTCTTGATCGCACCCGCGACCTTTTCCTCTTCCAGACGGGCCGGGTCCCTGGTGTCGAAGTCCTTTTCGACCTCTTGGTCGGCATGGGGGGCAAAGGCATGCAGCACCTTCTCGGCACCCTCGAAGCAGAGATAGGCCCCGCCGAGCATCAGAAGCGGGGTGATCGCCTGGGGCAGGAAATGGTCCAAAGCGAGCAGGCCGGGCAGCAGCACGATCAGCTTGTTCTTCAACGACCCCAGCGCGATCCGCCAGATGATCGGCAATTCACGGTCTGCCTGGAATCCGGTGACGTATTTCGGTGTGACCGCCGCATCGTCGATGACCACCCCGGCCGCCTTTGCCCCGGCCTTGGCTGCGGCAGCGGCGATGTCGTCGACCGAGGCCGCCGCCACCTTGGCAATGGCCGCCACGTCGTCGAGAAGGGCGAGAAGTCCGCTCATCACGTTGTCCTTGCTGTTTCGCAGCATCGTAGCGTCGCATCCGCCGACGGCAAGCCACGACCTTGGTTGCAGGTGCCATGACCAAGGTCGGTGCGGCTGATCCCGACAGAGATCGGGCATTTTCCGCCGCAGGATCAAGACAAGTCCGCCCCGCCCCTTTGCCGGTTCGGCGGCGTCAAGGTTGTCCTGCCGATCCCGGAGCCGCAACTGCCCCCTCGCCTTGATCGAACGGATCGCCTATGAGAGACGCGAAACGGTGAAGATGCGCAGCCAAAGCCAGGTCAGGTCCCTGCGACGGGACCTTGGAACCGCGGACTGCGCCAGCGAGTGTCCGCCATGACGAACCAGATCGCGCTCTACCTTGGACTTGTGATCCTGGCGGCTATCGGCCTGGACTTTCTGGTCACCGGGGGAGAGGCAGTGACGTTTCTGGCAATCAAGTTCTTCGACTTAGTCGAATGGGTGGCATTCTGGAATTGACCGCGTCAAACTGCGGTTGCAATTCTGGACGATATGTCCTTGTTAGCGCTATCAGGATACGGGCGGACTTCGCGCCCCAACTTCGAAAGGAAGAGTCATGGCCGTGAAGGTTGCCATCAATGGATTTGGACGCATCGGGCGCAACGTTCTGCGCGCGATCATTGAATCGGGCCGCACCGACATTCAGGTCGTCGCGATCAACGATCTTGGTCCGGTCGAAACCAATGCGCACCTGTTGCGCTATGATTCGGTGCATGGGAAGTTCCCGGCCACGGTGACCACCGGGGCCGATACCATCGACGTCGGTCGCGGGCCGATGCGGGTGACGGCGCTGAAGAACCCGGCCGAACTGCCCTGGGGCGATGTGGACATCGTGCTGGAATGCACCGGCATCTTCACCTCGAAGGAAAAGTGCCAGGCGCATCTGGAGAACGGGTCGAAGCGGGTGCTGATCTCGGCCCCTGGCGACGGCGCGGACAAGACCATCGTCTACGGCGTCAACCACAACACGCTGACCAGGGACGACATCGTCGTCTCGAACGCCTCCTGCACTACCAACTGCCTGTCGCCCGTGGCTTTCGTTCTGAACAACGCCATCGGGATCGAAAAAGGCATGATGACCACGATCCACAGCTATACCGGCGACCAGCCGACGCTGGACACGATGCACAAGGACCTCTACCGCGCCCGCGCCGCAGCCTTGTCGATGATCCCGACCTCGACGGGTGCCGCGAAGGCCGTGGGACTGGTGCTGCCGGAACTGAAGGGCAAGCTGGACGGGTTCGCGATGCGGGTGCCGACGCCGAACGTCAGCGTCGTGGACTTGAAGTTCATCGCCAAGCGCGCGACCTCGGTCGAGGAAGTGAATGCCGCGATCAAGGCAGCCGCCGACGGCCCGCTGAAGGGCATCCTTGGCTATACCAACGAAAAGCTGGTCTCGTCCGACTTCAACCATGACCCGCATTCATCGGTATTTCACATGGACCAGACCAAGGTGATGGACGGGACCTTCGTGTCGATCCTAAGCTGGTATGACAACGAATGGGGCTTCTCGAACCGCATGGCTGATACGGCCGTGGCGATGGGCAAGCTGATCTGAACCCCTTGAAATGCTGCGAAAAGGGCGCAATCCTGCGCCCTTTTTTCATGTCCAAAGCCATGCAAGAGGCGCATAGCCGCACCGCAGCATTGGGCGTTGTTGGCGCTAACGGAAGGCTTATGTTTCGGCCGTGCGAGAAGGAAAAGCAGACCCCTCGCGATGTAAAAGGACGAAGAAGATGATTTCCGTGTATGAAATGCTGAAGACCGCTGCCGCCAACTATGCGCGCTATCGCCAGACCCGCGACGAGATCGCGAACCTGCCGGCTGACATTGCGCTGGACCTTGGGATCTTCCCGGGCGACGCTGACCGGATCGCGCGCGAAGCGGTCTACGGCAAAGCCGCCTGATACCGGCTGCCCGACCGCAGCACATGACCATCAAGGGGCCCACGGGCCCCTTTCGCATGTCAGCCGAATTTTGCCTTCAGCGCGGCGACCACCGGCGGGGTCACGAACTTCGACACATCGCCGCCCAGCCGCGCGATTTCCTTGACCAGCTTGGAGGCAATCGCCTGCCTGCGGGCATCGGCCATCATGAAGACCGTCTCGATCGAGGCGTCCAGCGCCCGGTTCATCCCGACCATCTGGAACTCGTATTCGAAATCGGCCACCGCCCGCAGGCCACGGACGATGATCCCCGCCCCGACATCGCGGGCGCAGTCGATCAGCAGGTTCTCGAACGGATGCACCACGATCTCGCCGCCGGTCTTGGCGATGACGGCGGCGCATTCGGCCTCGACCATCGCCACGCGCTCCTCAAGCCGGAACAGCGGGCCTTTGTCGCGGTTGATCGCCACGCCGATCACCAGCCGGTCGACCAACGCCATCGCACGCTGGATGATGTCGATATGTCCCAAGGTGATCGGGTCAAAGGTTCCCGGATATAGCCCGATGCGCATGGGTTCCCCTGCAAGACCTGTCACCTGCGCACACCACAATATCGCCCGCGTCGGTGCAAGCCCCTTGTGACCGCCTCAGAAGCCCTTGATCATGCCTTCCAGCGCGTCCTTTTCCATCGACAACTCGGCAAGGCGCGCCTTGACCACGTCTCCGATCGAAATGAAGCCGACCATCACCTCGCCGTCCATCACCGGCATGTGTCGAAAGCGGCCATCGGTCATCTTCTGCATCACCTCGGTCGCGCGGTCAGCGCGGGTGCAGGTGACGAGCTTTGAGGTCATCACCTTGGTGACGGAATCGGTCATGCAGGCCACCCCGCGACGGCCAAGCTCGCGCACGATGTCACGCTCGGACAGGATGCCAAGCGGGCGCTGGCCGTCGTCCGACACCACCACCGCCCCGATCCGGCGCGAGGACAAGACAGAGGCCGCTTCCGACAGGCTGGCACTGGCGGGCACCGTGACGACGTCCACGTCGCCCTTGATCTTCAGAATGTTTTGCACAGTCATGGCTTTACCCCCCTTGGATCAGAGCCCAAGCGTCGACCCCGGGGGGGCTTCTGTCAAGCGCGGTCTTGCCCTGTCGCCAGGACGGCATCGAGCCGCGCCATCTCGGCCCGCGCCTCGCGGGTCAGCTGGTCGGCAAAGCGGTTCAACCGCTCCAGCCGCGTGTCGCTTTCGTGCCGGATCAGCCAGAAGGCCCGGGTCAGGCTGATCTGACCGGTCAGGATGCGGGTCAGGTTCGGCGTCGCGGGCAGCGCAAAGTCATGCACAACCCCGACCCCTGCCCCGTGCCGCAGCCAGTTCAGTTGCACCGAGACCGAGTTCGAGGTCAGCGTCGCCGGCCCGATCCCGACCTCGGCCAGGTAGTCAAGCTCCTTGTCGAAGATCATGTCGGGTATGTAGCCGACGATCCGGTGGCCGGTCAGGTCTTGCGGGCTCTGGATCGGTGGGGTGCGGTCGAGGTAGTCGCGGCTGGCAGCCAGATGCAGCCGGTAGTCGGTCAGCTTTTGCACGGTCAGACGACCGGCTTCGGGGCGGCTGACGGCGATGGCCATGTCCGCCTCGCGCTTGGACAGGTTGAAGACGCGGGGGAGCGCCACGATCTGCACCTCCAGCCCCGGGTTCGCGTCACAGATGCGCGCCAGAACCTGCGGCAGAAGATAGTTCGCGCAACCGTCCGGCGCGCCAAGGCGGATGAGGCCGGTCAGGCCGCCCGGGCCGGACAGGCTCTCCTCGGCTCCCAGTGCGGCCCGTTCCGCGGTCTCGGCATGCGGGATCAGCCGGGCACCTTCCTCGGTCAGCGCATAGCCCTGCGGGGATTTGGTGAAAAGCCGCGCCTTCGTCGCCTCCTCCAGCCGGGCCACGCGGCGGCCGACGGTGGCCGGGTCGATCTTCAGCCGCTTGCCCGCCGCGGACAGGCTTTCGGTCCGCGCCACGGCGAGGAACACGCGCAGGTCGTCCCAGTCCAAGCCAAAACTCCTCGTGCGCTGCGCTTCTCGTCGTCCGCCCCGACGAGCGCATGACATGCGACGGGGCGGCTTGCATTTTCGCATAACCCTTTTGGCATATTGCCGCTTTGTCTGGCGTTTGTGCAAGAGTAAAAGCCCCTCAGCAAACTGGGAGGTTTCCATGCAAGAGATCGGTCACTGGATCAACGGAAAGCGCGTCGCGGGCACGTCCGGCCGCTTTGCCGATGTCATGAACCCTGCCACCGGCGAAGTGCAGGCGCGGGTCGCGCTGGCCACGCTGGGAGAGCTGGACCACGCCATCCAGGAAGCCGCGAAGGCTCAGGTCGGCTGGGCCGCCACCAACCCGCAGCGCCGGGCCCGGGTGATGATGGCGTTTGGCGCGCTGATCAACGCGAACATGGACAAGCTGGCGGAAATGGTCGCCCGCGAACATGGCAAGACCATCCCCGACGCCAAGGGCGACGTGCAGCGCGGGCTTGAGGTGATCGAGGTCTGCATGGGGGCGCCCGCGATGCTGAAGGGCGAGGCGATGGACAGCGCCGGTCCCGGGATCGACCTCTACGCCATCCGCCAACCCCTTGGCGTCGTTGCCGGAATCACCCCGTTCAACTTCCCCGCGATGATCCCCCTGTGGAAGATCGGCCCGGCCATTTCCTCGGGCAACGCGATGATCCTGAAGCCGTCCGAGCGGGTGCCGTCGACCTCGATCTTCCTGGCCGAGCTGCTGAAGGAAGCCGGCCTGCCGGATGGCGTCTTGCAGGTGGTGAACGGCGACAAGACCGTCGTCGACGGCATCCTTGACCACCCGGTCATTCAGGGCGTGGGCTTCGTCGGATCGACCCCGATCGCGCAGTACATCTATGGCCGGGCTGCCAGCAACGGCAAACGGGCGCAGTGCTTTGGCGGCGCCAAGAACCACATGATCATCATGCCTGACGCCGACCTCGACAAGGCCGCCGACGCGCTGGTGGGCGCGGGCTATGGCGCGGCGGGCGAACGCTGCATGGCGATCTCGGTCGCGGTGCCGGTCGGCGAAAGGACCGCAGACGCGCTGATCGAACGGCTGGTGCCACGGATCGAGAAGTTGAAGGTCGGCCCCTATACCGCTGGAAACGATGTGGATTTCGGCCCCGTCATCACCCAGGCGTCGAAGGACCGCATCCTTGGGCTGATCAACTCGGGGGTCGAGCAGGGCGCGAAGCTGGTGGTCGATGGCCGCGGGTTCAAGCTGCAGGGCTATGAGAACGGCTTCTTCGTCGGGCCGTCCCTTTTCGACCACGTCACGCCCGAGATGGAGATCTACAAGCAGGAAATCTTCGGGCCGGTCCTGACGACCGTGCGCGCAAAGTCCTATGACGAGGCGCTGAAGCTGGTGATGGACAACGAATACGGCAACGGCACCGCGATCTACACCGCCGATGGCGACACCGCGCGCGACTTTGCCAGCCGTGTCAACGTCGGCATGGTCGGCATCAACTTCCCGATCCCGGTGCCGCTGTCCTACTTCAGCTTTGGCGGCTGGAAGAAGTCGGCCTTCGGCGATCTGAACCAGTATGGCCCGGACGCCTTCCGCTTCTACACCAAGACCAAGACCGTCACCGCCCGCTGGTTCTCCGGCATCAAGGACGGGGCCAGCCTGAACTTCAAGGCCCTGGACTAAACACTTGGAAGGGTGGGCAGATTGCCCACGCTACTCGGCCGCGATCTTGCGCGGCTTCAAGAGCGGCTTGAGGTAATGCCCGGTGTGGCTGCCCTCGACCTTGACGATATCCTCTGGCGTGCCGGTGGCGACGATCTCGCCACCGCCGTCGCCGCCCTCGGGGCCGATGTCGATCACCCAGTCTGCGGTCTTGACCACATCGAGGTTGTGTTCGATCACCACGACCGTATTCCCCTGTTCCACAAGCGAATGCAGCACTTCCAGAAGCTTGCGGACGTCCTCGAAATGAAGTCCCGTCGTCGGCTCGTCCAGGATATACAGCGTCCGCCCTGTGGCCCGTCGGGACAGCTCTTTCGACAGCTTTACCCGCTGCGCCTCGCCGCCTGACAAGGTGGTCGCCTGCTGGCCCACCTTGATGTAGCCCAGGCCCACTTCGCACAGCGCATCCATCTTCTCGCGGATCGCCGGAACCGCCTGGAAAAACGCGCGCGCGTCTTCACATGTCATGTCAAGAACGTCGGCTATGCTTTTGTTCTTGAACTTTACTTCCAGAGTCTCACGATTATAGCGGTGGCCCTTGCAGGTCTCGCAGGTGACGTAGACGTCGGGCAGGAAGTTCATCTCGATCTTCAGAAGGCCATCGCCCTGACAGGCCTCGCAGCGCCCGCCCTTGACGTTGAAGCTGAACCGGCCCGGCTGGTAGCCACGCGCCTTGGCCTCCGGCAGGCCCGCAAACCAGTCGCGGATCGGGGTGAAGGCGCCGGTATAGGTCGCAGGGTTCGACCGGGGGGTGCGGCCGATCGCGCGCTGGTCGATGTCGATCACCTTGTCCAGATGCTCGAACCCCTTGATCGTCTCGCAGGGCGCGGGGGTTTCATGCGCGCCGTTCAGGCGCATCGCGGCGGTCTTGTAGAGCGTCTCGATGGTCAAAGAGGACTTGCCGCCGCCGGATACCCCGGTCACGCAGACGAACATGCCCAAGGGAAACTCTGCGGTGACGGATTTCAGGTTGTTCCCCGTCGCACCGACAACCGTCAGCTTCTTGCCGTTGCCCTTTCGGCGAGCCTTCGGCACCGCGATTGCCCGTGCCCCGGACAGATACTGGCCGGTCAGGCTGGCCGGATCCGCTGCCACGTCTGCGGGTGTGCCGTGACTGACCACCATTCCGCCATGAACCCCGGCCCCGGGCCCCATGTCGAAGACGTAATCCGCCTCGCGGATCGCCTCTTCGTCATGCTCGACCACCAGCACGGTGTTCCCGGCATCGCGCAGGTTCTTCAACGTTGTCAGCAGCCGGTCGTTGTCCCGCTGATGCAAGCCGATGGAGGGTTCGTCCAGCACATAAAGGACGCCCGTGAGGCCGGACCCGATCTGTGACGCCAGTCGAATGCGTTGCGATTCCCCGCCCGACAGCGTGCCCGCAGCCCGGCTCATCGTCAGGTAGTTCAACCCGACATTCACAAGGAAACCAAGGCGTTCGCGGATTTCCTTCAGGATCGCCTTCGCAATCTCGTTCTGCTGGTTGGTCAGCGTGGCCGCGACCCCCTCAATCCAGGCATAGGCCTCGGTGATCGACATCTGCACCACCTGGCCGATGTGCAGCTTCGCGATCTTCACCGCCAGCGCCTCGGGTTTCAGCCGGAAACCGCCGCAGGCCCCGCAGGCGCGGTTCGACTGGTAACGCTCCATCTCCTCGCGGGACCAGGCGCTGTCCGTCTCACGGTAGCGGCGTTCCATGTTGGGGATGATCCCCTCATAGACACGCTTCACCTGATAGACGCGACCGCCCTCGTCATAGCGAAACTCGATCTCCTCGCCCTTCGAGCCCTGCAGGAAGAGGTCCTTCACGCTGTCGGGCAGATCCTTCCACTTGGCCTTGAGGTTGAAACCGTAGTGTTTGGACAAGGCCTCCATCGTCTGCGTGAGGTAGGGAGATTTCGACTTGGACCAAGGCGCGATGGCACCTTGCATCAGGGTCAGGTTCTGGTCGGGGACCACAAGACGCTCGTCGAAGAACAGCTCCATCCCAAGGCCGTCACAGACCGGACAGGCGCCGAAGGGGGCATTGAAGCTGAAGAGGCGCGGCTCGATTTCGGCGATGGTGAAGCCGCTGACAGGGCAGGCGAATTTCTCGGAATAGGTGATGCGGACAGGGTCGGTGCCCTCGGCGGCATCGGCCAGCTCGATCACCGCGATCCCGTCGGCCAGGTTCAACGCGGTGCGGAAACTGTCGGCAAGGCGGGTCTCGATCCCCTCCTTGACCACGATGCGGTCGACCACCACGTCGATGTTGTGGCGGAATTTCTTGTCCAGGGTCGGCGGGTCCTCAAGCTCGTGGAAGGTGCCGTTGACCTTGACGCGCTGGAAACCCTGCTTGCGCAAGTCGATGAATTCCTTGCGGTATTCACCCTTCCGGTCCCGGATGATCGGGGCGAGGAGATAGGCGCGCGTGCCCTCCGCCATTGCCATGACGGCGTCGACCATATCCTGCACTTGCATCGCAGTGATCGGCAGGCCGGTCGCGGGGGAATAGGGCGTGCCGACGCGAGCGAACAGCAGGCGGAGGTAATCGTAGATTTCGGTCACCGTGCCGACGGTGGACCGGGGGTTCTTCGAGGTGGTCTTCTGTTCGATGCTGATGGCGGGTGACAGGCCCGAGATATGGTCGACATCCGGCTTGCCCATCATGTCCAGGAATTGCCGGGCATAGGCCGACAGCGATTCGACATAGCGGCGCTGCCCTTCGGCATAGATCGTGTCGAAGGCCAGGCTGGACTTGCCCGACCCCGAAAGCCCGGTGATCACCACCAGCTGATCGCGCGGGATCGAGACGTCCACCCCCTTGAGGTTGTGTTCGCGCGCGCCGCGCACTTCGATGAACTTCTGTTCCGCCATGACAACCCCCGGGCTCGCGGCCAACAGATAGTGCGGCTTGGGCGAGTCTCCAACCAGAATTTGTGAACGAAAAGGGAACGACCGTCAATCGGTGCGGACGGCCCGCCGCTGTGCCTGCAGCTGATGCAGAGCGATCCCCAGCGCGCACAGGATGACTGCCGCCAGGGCAAGACCGGACGGTCCGGCACTGGCCAGAAGGGCCGCCAGAACCGGTGTTCCGGTGGTCGTCCCCAGGTTCCCCAGCTGTGCCACGGCCCCGGCGGCGCGCGCTCGGTCCTCGGCCGAGGCATTCAGTTCCGGGATCGAGGCAAAGCTTGCGCCTTGCACAATCCCCAGCGCGCCAGAAAGCAGGAAGCCCCCGGCCACCATCCCGGCCCCCTGCCCCCAGAGGAGCCAAAGGACCAGGAAACCCGGGATTGCGGCAGCGTAGCCGATCTGGACCAGCCGGACCGCCGACATCCGGCGCAGGAGGCGGACCCCGAGCGTCAGCGAGACGACGATGGAGACGAGCGGCATCCCGGCGGCGATCAGGGCGCGGTGGGTCACGGGCGTTTCCGGCGGGAGGAGCGTCAGCACGGCGACGTAAAGAAAGGTGTAGCAGCAAAAGCCCATTGCCGGGGCGGCGAGGCGGGGGGAGAGGTAGATGGTCGCGTGTTGGGCGAGAAGGTTGCCCATTGGCAAGGCTTGGCCGCGCGGGTCGGGCGGCAGGGTCAGGGCAAGGATTGCGGCGAGGGCGGCCATGTAGGCGGCGTGGCCGAGAAAGAGGCCGGTCGGGGTGACCTGCGGCCCGATCAGGGCGAGGATCGTGTAGGTCACGCCGAAAAAGCTCGACCAGAGGGTCATGGCCAGGGGGCGGCGGGCTTCGGGGGCGAGGGCGGCGATCATGGTGGGGCCGACGACGACGATGGCAAGGTGGCTGGTGCCCTCGACGATCCGGCTGGCCAGCATCAGGGGGTAGGCGGGCATCAGGGATTGCAACGCCGACATCGCGGCCCCGGCGACAAGGGCTGTCACGATGGCGCGGCGGGGGCCGATGCGGGCGACGAGGAGGCCCGCGGTCGTGCCGAAGATCAGGCCGACCATCCCGACGATGGACACCACGAGGCCGAGGGCGACCTCTCCCTGACCGGCATAGGAGGCGCGGAGGGTGTCGTAGAGAATCGAGATCTTGCCGAACTGGGCAGCGGCACCAAGACCGGCGGCCCAGAGGAGGAGGACGAGGATCATCGGGGGAAACGGGCGCATGAGGTCACTGGTAGCGGGATCGGCGGCTGGACGCCAGAGGGTGTCCACGGTGGACAAACTCTTATTTCCACATGCTTTCAATACCTTGTCCTTGGACGTTAGGGATTTGTTAAGGTGCGATTTTGCCGCCGCGACTCGCCGATGACGCCGTCATAAATCGTGACTGCACATCTTCATGTCAGGCTTGCAAAGATGAAATGACAGTTCAGCATGGGTTTCATGAAGATTCCATGCGCAGCCTTGATCATCGCACTTGCCGCTGGAGCGCAATCTGCCCGGGCGGACGACCACTGTGACCTGGTGGCCGCGCTGAACGTCTCTCTGAGCGAAACCACCGCCTATCTGCCGATCACTTGCCCCGCCATCGGCTTTTCCGTCCTGACCGCCGAGGCTGGCATCAGGTCGCAAGCCGGAGCCTTCTTCCCAGAAACGGGCCGGATCGAGCTTGCCCCCGACCTCGACCTTGGCAGCGCCTACGGGCAAAGCTTCCTGCTGCACGAGATGGTTCACGCGGCGCAGTTTGCCGAAGGGGCGGACCGGCGCGCGCGCTGCCCGGCCGCGCTGGAGGCCGAGGCCTACCGGGTGCAGGCGCAGTTCCTGCATTCGACCGGACAGACGCGCGACGCCCTGCTGACCCGGATGCTTGGCGAACAGTTGGGCCGCTGCGGGGCGCAGCCGGACTACTGATCCGACGTCAGCCCCTTTGCGCCATGGCCCAGGCAACAACGGGAAAGTCGGGATCGTTGGTCAGATCGTCCCCCTCGCGATACTCGGGAGGCCATGGGGTTTCCAGGTTCCGCCGGGCGACGTGACGGTTGCCCCACTGGTACGCCTGGATGCGAGCCTCGTCAAATCCGGCTTCGATCAGAAGGTTCGTCAACCCGCGCGCTGTCCAGCGGGAACAATCCACCGGCACGGCGTGGTAGGGAATGAAGAACGGCACCGCGACCCAGAACCAGCCGCCCGGACGCAGCATCCGGTAGACGTTTCGGGTGGCGGTGTGGGGGCGGTCGATATGTTCCCACACCTGATTGGCCATGATCAGGTCGAACTTCTGAACCTTGCCGGCTTCATCGCGGAACGGACCGGTGCAGGGATCGTGCCGGGGATAGTGAAAGCTTTGGTGGCTGCGAAACCCCATACCTTCGCCCCATCTGCCCGAAATCTCGGCCACATCCAGCCTTTCGGGTCCAAGACTGGTGATCCAGTCCCGGCTGGCCTTCTGCATCACGATCCGGTTCAGCGACCGCATCAGATGTGGAGGGCCCGTCCGTAGGCGTCCAGCACCGCCTCGTGCATCATTTCCGACAGGGTCGGGTGCGGGAAGACGGTCTCGATCAGTTCGGCCTCGGTCGTCTCAAGCGTGCGCCCGACGATATAGCCCTGGATCAATTCGGTCACTTCGGCGCCGATCATGTGCGCGCCCAGCAACTCGCCGGTCTTTGCATCGAAGATCGTCTTGATCATCCCCTCGGCCTCGCCAAGCGCGATGGCCTTGCCATTGCCGATGAAGGGGAAGCGGCCAACCTTGACCTCGTGGCCAGCCTCTTTCGCCTTTGCTTCGGTCAGTCCGACCGATGCGATCTGCGGCTGGCAATAGGTGCAGCCCGCGATGCTGCCCGGCTTGATCGGATGCGGATGCCCGCCCGCGATCAGTTCGGCGACCATGACACCTTCATGGCTGGCCTTGTGCGCAAGCCAGGGCGCACCGGCGATGTCACCGATGGCATAGAGCCCCTCGACCCCGGTGCGGCAGTATTCGTCGGTGACGACATGGGTGCGGTCGATCTTCACGCCAAGCGCTTCGAGCCCCAGGTTTTCGACGTTACCGACGATGCCGACAGCCGAAATCACGGTATCAAAGTCCTGCGTGGTGACTTTGCCGTCCTGTTCGATATGCGCGGTGACGCCCACGCCCGGCTTGCGGTCCAGCTTCTTGACTGCGGCCTTCTCCAGGATTTTCATCCCCTGCTTGGTGAAAGCCTTTTTCGCGAAGGCGGAGATTTCGGCGTCTTCCACCGGCAGGATGCGGTCCATCACTTCAACGACCGTGGTGTCGGAGCCCAGGGTGTTGAAGAAGCTGGCGAACTCGATGCCGATGGCGCCCGAGCCGATGACCAGCAGCTTCTTCGGCATCCGGGACGCGACCAGCGCGTGCTTGTAAGACCAGACGAGGTCGCCGTCGGCTTCCAGCCCCGGAAGCTCGCGTGCCCGCGCCCCGGTGGCCAGGATGATCGACTTGGCGGTCAGCTCCTCGGTCCCCTTGTCGGTCTTGACGCTGACCACGCCTTTCGCGGGCAGGGTCGCCGCACCCATGAAGACGGTGACCTTGTTCTTCTTCATCAGGTGGCCGATGCCGCCGGAGAGCTGCTTGGCCACCCCGCGCGAGCGGGCGACGACGGCGGGCAGGTCATAGCTGATTCCGGTGGCCCCAAGCCCGAATTCCTTGGCGCGGTGCATCAGGTGGAAGAC
>Ga0208492_1001447_pt1 | contig 14589 bp, 15 predicted proteins | sample Subbioar_CSW14AB_FD_184820 | JGI IMG/M metagenome (GOLD analysis project Ga0208492, IMG submission 184820) | Serpentinite rock and fluid subsurface biosphere microbial communities from McLaughlin Reserve, California, USA - CR12Mar_CSW14AB (SPAdes) | ecosystem: Environmental > Terrestrial > Deep... | reverse complement strand
GCTTCGATTTTGGCCGGGTCGAGGTTGTAGGTGCGCGGGTCGATGTCGACGAACACCGGTCTGGCGCCTATCAGCGCGATCATCTCGGCGGTCGCGATGAAGGTGAAGGGCGAGGTGATGACTTCGTCGTCGCGACCGATGTCGAGCGCCATCATCGCGATCATGAGCGCGTCGCTGCCGTTGGCGACGCCTATGCAATGTTCGACACCGACATACTCGGCGAGGCGCTGCTCGAGCTCGGCAATTTCCGGGCCCATGATGTAGCGGCCATGATCGAGCACCGTCTGAATGCGTGCGTCGATGACGCCCTTCAACTGCTGGTATTGGGTCTTGAGATCGATGAATTCCATCACTGCTCCATCGGCCGTGCGCTGCGCGGCCGTGCTGCCTAGAGAGAGTCGAACCTTACGCCGCGGCCACCAGACGCACGCGGCCGGCGGTCATTACATAGCGCTCACCGCTGTGGGGACACAGGCATTCGCCATCGCCGCTGCGCGGCAGGTCGAGGCGCTCGCCGAAACGGCTCATCCAGCCGAGCAGACGCCCCGGCACGCCACCGATGAGGGCGAAGTCCGGCACGTCTTCGCGCACCACCGCACCGGCGGCGATGAAGGCGTAGGCGCCGACCGTCACGCCACAGACGATGGTGCAGTTGGCACCGAGCGTCGCGCCGCGCCTGACCCGCGTGTCGCGGTATTCGTCCTTGCGCGAGATCTCGGCGCGCGGATTGTAGACGTTGGTAAAGACCATGCTCGGTCCGCAGAACACGCCCTCTTCAAGGGTGACGTTGTCATAGACCGAGACGTTGTTCTGAATCTTGCAGTTGTCGCCAATGCTGACGCGATTGCCGACATAGACGTTCTGGCCCAGCGAACAGGCACGGCCGATGCGCGCGCCGGCGCTGACATGCACCCAATGCCAGATGCGGGTGCCGGCGCCGATTTGCGCGCCTTCATCGACGATGGCGGTGGCGTGTACGGAATAATCGCTCATGCTCGCGCTCAGTATTCGAGCGGCAGCGACACCCGCCGGCCGTCGCGCGCCGAGGTGTAGATGGCGATCAGGGTTTCCAGCGAGCGCAGGCCTTCGCGGCCGTCGGTCTCGGGCTTGGCTTCGCCGCGCACGGTGCTGATGACGTTGTTGTAATAGACCGGGTGGCCGACGCCGTAGACCGAGGTCGGGCTGTAGTTGGCGTCGGTGACGGCGGCGTCATCGTCTTCCGGTTCGGCGAATTCCCAGTGCTTGATTTCGTTGACGGCGACACCGCCGACCACCGCCGTGCCCTTCTCGCCCAGCACCGTGATCGAACCTTCGAGATTGCGCGGATAGGTCAGCATGGTGACGTTGACCGAACCAAGCGCGCCCGAGCGCCACTTGATGTTGGCGACGCCGGTGTCTTCGACTTCGATATTGCGCTCGAGGGTCGCGGTATAGGCGTGCACGCTTTCGATCGGACCGACCAGCCAGTCGAGCAGGTCGACGTAATGGCTGGCCTGGTTCATGAACGCGCCGCCGTCGAATTCCCAGGTGCCGCGCCATTGGGCCTGATCGTAATAGTCCTGCGGACGGGTCCAGAACACGTTGACGTTGACCATGTAGATGCGCCCGAAGCGGCGCGTCACGAACGCGCGCTTGAGGCGCTGCAGGGTCGGGTTGAGACGGTTCTGCTTGACCACGAACAGATGCACGCCCTGCTCGTCGCAGGTGGTGACCATGCGCTTGCCGTCCGCGAGGCGCGTCGCCATCGGTTTCTCGGTGACCACGTGGCGGCCGGCACGGGCGATCTCCATGGCGTGCTGCGGATGGAGGCCACTGGGCGTGCAGAGCACGGCGATGTCGGCTTCGGAATGGGCGAGCAGATCGGGGATGGAGTAATAACCCGGCACGCCGTACTTGGCGCTGGCGGCCTCGGCCAGCAAGGGGTCGGTATCGCACACCGCCACCAGCTCGGCGCGCTCACGGTGTGCGGCCAGGGCATCGAAGTGACGGTCGGAGATACGACCGCAGCCGACCACCGCGAAGCGGATGCGGCGGTCGTTGATGATGTACGGTGCTCGGTATTCCATGGTGTGTCTCGTGTGCGCCCCTATCCGCTAGATATTGTGCCACGGGCAGGCAGTCAGGGCGACTTGTCGTAGGCGCGGGCTCAAGGTGAGGGTTGGCCGCGCAGCTCGCCGTAGCCCGAGGGCGGCGCGGCGCCTGCCATCACCGCCGCCAAATCGGTCTCGAGCAGTCGCGCGACCTCGGCGGTGGTATGCACCGCATCCCAGAAATTCTCGTCGCGACGGGTCAAGTCCGTGACCTTGAGGTAGTCGAGGGTGCGCAGATTCGGCAGGTCGGCCAGCAGCGCCGCGCTGCGGCCTTTGCACTCGGCGATGTTGGCCGCCATGTTTTCCAGGTAATGGTGGTGCACCGGCGGATAGAGCAGCACGATGGGCGTGCCGGCCGGCACCGACTTCAGCAAGGCGTGCAGGCGCGGCAACCATGGATACTGCCAGTCGGGCCGCGTGAGGCTGGGCTCGGTGTCGGCACCGGCATCGCGCGCGCGCCGCGCGGCATAGAGCCGCTTGTGCACGGCCGATGGGTCATAACGACCGAAATCGCGGGTGAAGTCGCGATAGCCGTCGAGTCGATACTTGGCCTCACGCTTGCCGCGCAGCAGCTCCAGCATGCGCACCGCGTCTTCCAGGGCCTTGTCGTTGAACAGGTACAAAAGGTCGTTCCAGCGATGGTCGTCGTACATCCATTCCGGAAAGGCGCGGAAGGTGTAATTGGCCGGCGCGGGATCGCGGTTGCACCAGCTGCCGTCGTTGCCGAGCACCACCAGCCGCGGCTGCGGATGATGGCGCAGAAAGACCTCCAGGATGCGCGCCTGCTCGTAAGGCGTGGCGGAGTTCATGGCCAGATTGATGGCGCGCGTACCAAGTTTGGCGTCGAGCTGTCGCGGGTCGAACAGGCGCATGGTCGAGGTGCCGACCAGCACGCTGTCGTAGTCCGGCAGACGGGCCAGGGCGGGATAGGCGAAGCGCTGGTTGGTGGATACCGGCGCGCGCGGGAGTGCGGGCGAGAACGGCACGTCCATGTAGGGGTCGAGGACCAGGATGAAGCCGTAGCTGATCGCGCCGAGCAGTGCGACGCTCAGCAGCAATACCCGGATGTACCGCGGCCAGTTCATCTCAGAACTGGAAGTAGATGAATTCGATGCCGCGGCCCTGGCCGACGCGCAGAACCGTGACCAGCAGCACCAGCGCAAGCGGCACCGCCAGCAGCGGACGATAAAGCCAGTTCATGCGCGAGAGTGTGAGATTGGTCGGCCCCCATACGGCCAGCGCCCCCGCCAGGGCAATCAGCGGCCAGGCGTCCTCGTCCGCCGCGCCGCGCCCGCCCTGGCCGGCCATCGCCGCCAGCATGCGCGCCGCGCCGGGGAAGTCATCGGCGCGGAACAGCACCCAGCCGGCGATCACGAACAGCATGGTCAAGGCCCAGGCCAGCGGCGCCGGCAGCGCGCGTCCCTGGCGCAGCGTCAGGCCCATCCACCAGCGATTGCAGCACACCGCCACGCCATGCAGTCCGCCCCAGGCAATGAAAGTCCAGCCGGCGCCATGCCACAGGCCGCACAACAACATGGTGCCGAGCGTCGCCCAATAGGCGCGCATGGGGCCGGCGCGGCTGCCGCCGAGCGGGATATAGAGATAGTCACGCAGGAAACGCGACAGCGTCATGTGCCAGCGTCGCCAGAACTCGCGAATGCTGGTCGCACGATACGGCGCGTCGAAATTGATGGGCAGGGTCAGTCCGAACAGGCCGGCGAGACCCAGCGCCATGTCGGAATAGCCGGAGAAATCGAAATAGAGTTGCAGGGAATAGGCCAGTGCCGCCTGCCAGGCCGCGGCAAAGCCGGGCGCGGCCTGGGCAAAGCCGGCGTCGGCAAAGGGCGCGAGCTGGTCGGCCACCCACACTTTCTTGATCAGACCGAGCGCGAACAGCAGCAGGCCGCGCGCGATGAGCTCTCGATCGACATGCCGGGTGACGAGATTGGCGAACTGCGGGATGAGCTCGTGGTGGCGGATGATGGGGCCCGCAATCAGATGAGGAAAGAAACAGACGTAGCAGGCGAAGTCGAGAAAATCGTATTCCGCCGCCTGACCACGACGCACATCGAGCAGATAGGACACCTGTTGAAAGGTGAAGAAGCTGACGCCGAGCGGCAGCACGATGGGCCACGGCGTGAAGGGCTCGCCAAACAATTCGAGCACGCTGGCGGCGAGGAAGTTGGTGTACTTGAACAGCGCCAGCACGCCAAGATTGAACGCCACGCCGCTCCAGATGAGGCCGTCGCGCGCGCGGCGCCGATAGGCCTGGGCGATGCTCCAGTTGACCAGGCCCGTCAGCATCAGCAGCGGCAGGAAACGCACGTCCCACCAGCTGTAGAACACCAGCGAACCCAGCAGCAGCACCCACAGGCGCGCGCGCCGGGTGTCGGCGAGGTGATAAGCCAGCGCGGTCAGGGGCAGAAAGACCAGCAGGAAGAGCTGGGTGGTGAACAGCATGGCGGCTCAGGCGCGGCGTTGCGGCCGGGCGCGAGGGGCCAGAGTGCGAACAGCGGGTAACGGGCGTTGAACGGACAAGACGCGGGCACGCAGGCAGTCAGGGTGCGCGCATCTTACCCTGTCTGTGGGGAGACTGACGCGCCTGCTGCAGGAGCGAATGAATTCGCACCTGCAGCGGAACGACGCGGCTCAGCGGCCGATGCAGTGATAGGAAAAGCCCATGGCTTCCAGCGTGGCCCGCTCGTACACGTTGCGCAGGTCGATGAACACCGAGCCGCGCAGCGTACGCTTGACGCGCGCCAGATCCATGCCGCGATAGGCATTCCACTCCGTCAGCACCACCACCGCATCGGCACCGGTGCAGACCTCGTACATGTCGTCGCAGTACTGCACATCGCTCGGCAGGTATTGCCGGGCCTCATGCATGCCCTGCGGATCATGGGCGCGGATGGTCGCGCCCTTCTCCATCAAAGGTGGCAGGATGGAGAGCGCCGGCGCATCGCGCATGTCGTCGGTTTCAGGCTTGAAGGTCAGGCCCAGCACGCCAATGGTCTTGCCCGCTTCCGAGCCGCCCAGGGCTTCTCGGATTTTCTTGATCATGCGCGCCTTCTGCGCGGCGTTGACCTCGATCACGGCCTCGACGATGCGGCAGCTCGAGCCGTGTTCCTGGGCGATACGCACCAGCGCCTGGGTGTCCTTGGGGAAACAGGAGCCGCCGTAGCCGGGACCGGGGTGCAGGAATTTCGAGCCGATGCGACCGTCCATGCCCATGCCCTTGGCGACCGCGTGCACGTCGGCGCCGACCGTTTCGCACAGCGTCGAGATCTCGTTGATGAAACTGATCTTGGTGGCGAGGAAAGCGTTGGCCGCGTACTTGATGAGTTCGGCGCTTTCGAGATTGGTGACGAGGATAGGCGTTTCACGCAGATTGAGCGGCCGATAAAGCTCTCGCAAGCGCTTTTCCGCACGCTCGCTCTCGCAACCGATCACGACGCGGTCGGGGCGCATGAAGTCGGCAATCGCGGCGCCCTCACGCAGGAATTCCGGATTGGAGGCGACATCGAAATCCGCATTCGGATTGGTGTCGCGCATGATGCGCGAAACATTGCGCGCGGTGCCGACCGGCACCGTCGATTTGTCGACGATGACGGTATAGCCGTTGAGGTGGGTCGCTATCTGCCGCGCCGCCTCGTAGACATAGGAGAGATCGGCAAAGCCTTCGCCGCGTCGGCTCGGCGTGCCGACCGCGATGAAGACCAGATCGGCGGCGGCCACCGCCGGTCCGATGTCGGTGGTGAAGGTCAGGCGTCCGGCCTGCACATTGTTCGCCACCAGCGCCGCGAGCCCGGGCTCGTAGATAGGCATCTGCCCGGCATGCAGTTTGGCAATCTTGGTCGCGTCGACATCGACACAAGTGACGTCGGCGCCGAATTCGGCAAAGCAGGTACCCGACACCAGGCCGACGTAGCCGGTGCCTATCATGACGACATTCATGGCGTCACAGTCTCCAGAGCGTCACACCGGCAGGTACTTTGTCGCGATCCAGCTTGCCCTTCACGTCGATGACTGCGCCACGTCCGCCATCGAGACGCGCGGTGACCGTGCCCCAGGCGTCTTCGAGGTAGTGGTGATGGGGCACGGCGAAGATCACGACCTTGGCCGGCGTCAGCTTCTCGATCGGCAGCAACTCGACACCGTACTCGTGCTGCGCTTCGGCCGAATCGGCATAGGGATCGTGAATCTGGACCGTGACATCGTAGGTCTTCAGTTCATTGATGATGTCGATCACGCGCGTGTTGCGCAGATCGGGCACGTTTTCCTTGAAGGTGAAACCCAGCACCGTGATCACCGCGCCCTTGACGGTGCCACCCTGCGCAATCAACTGGCGGATGGCCTGCTGCGCGACATAACGGCCCATGTCGTCGTTGATGCTGCGACCGGCCAGGATGACCTGCGGGATATAGCCGAGGATCGCCGCTTTGTGTGTCAGGTAGTAAGGGTCGACGCCGATGCAATGTCCGCCGACCAGACCCGGGTCGAACTTGAGGAAGTTCCACTTGGTGCCGGCAGCGGCCAGCACGTCGCGGGTGTCTATGCCCATGCGGTTGAAGATCAGGGCCAACTCGTTCATGAGCGCAATGTTCAAATCGCGCTGGGTGTTCTCGATGACCTTGGCCGCTTCGGCGACCTTGATCGAGGGCGCGCGATGCACGCCGGCGGTGACCACCGACTCGTAGACGCGCGCGACGATCTCGAGAATCTCAGGAGTCTGACCCGAAACCACCTTGGTGATCTTGGTGAACGTGTGGTCCTTGTCACCCGGATTGATGCGCTCCGGTGAGTAGCCGACGAAGAAGTCCTTGCCGGCCTTGAGTCCCGACATGCGTTCCAATACCGGCACGCAGTCTTCCTCGGTCGCACCGGGATACACGGTCGATTCGTAGACCACGATATCGCCCGCCTTGATGTGGGCGCCCAAGGTCTCGGAGGCCTTGATCATGGGCGTCAGATCCGGACGCTTGGCTTCGTCGACCGGCGTCGGCACCGCGACGATGTGGAAGTCCGCGGCGCGCAAATCCTCTGCCTTGCAGGTGAAGGCAATGTCGCTGGCCTTGAGATCGACATCCTCGACTTCGAGCGTGCTGTCGTGCCCGGACTCGAGTTCCGCCACGCGGGCGGCGTTGATGTCGAAACCTATGGTGCGGGCAGTGCGGCCGAATGCCACCGCTACCGGCAGACCGACATAGCCCAGGCCAATGACCGCAATTTTTCGGTTATGCGCGCTCATGGGATGTTGTAGTACTCCTTATACCAGGAAACGAAATTTGCGATGCCCTGCTTGATCGGGGTGCCTGGCCGATAGCCGATGTCGTCAACCAGTGCGGCGACATCCGCGTAGGTGTCCGGCACGTCACCCGGCTGCAGGGGCAGCATGTTCTTCTTGGCCTCGATGCCGAGGCATTCCTCGAGCGCGCCGATGAAGTCCATCAGCGGCACGGGGGAATTGTTACCGATGTTGTAAATGCGATAAGGCGCCTTGGAGGAGCCCGGATCCGGCGCATCGCTGTTCCAGGCCGGGTCGGGCTGGGCGATGTTGTCGAGGCAACCCATCACGCCGGCGACGATGTCGTCGATGTACGTGAAATCGCGACGGTGATTGCCGTAATTGAACACGTCGATAGGTTCGCCGTTCAGGATCTTGCGCGTGAACAGGAACAGCGACATGTCCGGACGCCCCCACGGCCCATAGACCGTGAAGAAACGCAGGCCAGTGACCGGCAGCCCATATAAATGACTGTAGGTATGGGCCATCAATTCGTTGGCTTTCTTGGTCGCGGCGTACAAGGAGACCGGATGGTCGATGTTGTCGTGGACCGAAAATGGCATGCGGGTGTTGGCACCGTAGACTGAACTCGACGATGCATAGACCAGATGCTTGACGCCGTTATGGCGACAGCCCTCGAGGATATTGGTCGTGCCGACGATGTTGGCGTCGATGTAGGCGTGTGGATTCTCTATTGAATAACGCACCCCGGCCTGGGCCGCGAGATGCACCACGCGCTCGGGGCGTTCGGCGGCGAACAGCGCCGGCATCGCCACGCGATCGACGATGTCCTGCTTGAAAAAAGTGAAATTCGGATGCTTCTCGATGCGCGCCAGGCGTGCGAGCTTGAGCGAAACCTCGTAATAGTCATTGAGGTTGTCGACGCCGACCACCTGGTCGCCGCGCTCGAGCAAACGTTCACTCAGACGGGAGCCGATGAATCCGGCGGCGCCCGTGACCAGTATCTTCATAGCGTTTTTGGTTACTCGTAAAGTCGGCGTACTTTACACCGTCGAGCTTTATAGCGGTGTGAAAGGCGCTTGCCTTAAATCCGTCCCCCATCACGGATCTGTTACCATGCCGCCCAAAAGCGAGAGGGAGAAATGAGATGGCCGGACCCGAGGGCATGAGCGCCGATTCCTTCACCGTCGATGTCGATAATCTGTACCGTGAAGAATCGATTACCGACCTGCGCGCCGCGACCATCCGGCGCCTGATCCCCATCAAGGCCGATGGCAGCGACGATCCGTCCCGCCCCAGCCGTTTCATCGGCGATACCACCTTGATGACCCAGATGGGCCCCATCCCGGTGCAGTTCCCCCTGGATGCCCCTACCCTGACCGAAGCCTGCGCGCTGTTCCCGGCGGGCATCAAGAGCGCCATCGAACGGCTCAACGAGCGCGCCCGCGAAATGGCGCGCGAGGAAGCCTCGCGGATCGTGGTGCCTGGCCAGGGCGGTCCTGGTCCGATGGGCGGCGTTCCCGGCCGCTCGGGGGGCAAGTTCATCCTCGAATAGGCCAGCGGCGGCGGCTCCGGCCACCGTTGACCGTTCAGGCATGACGCCTGCTTCGCGACGCATGAATCATGACTCCGGCCTGGCCGTGCGCGGCCTGCGCGTCGAACGCGGCGAGCGGGTGCTGTTCGACGCCTTGAGTTTCGACGCCCCGCCCGCCAGCCTCGTGCATCTGCAGGGCGCCAACGGCAGCGGCAAGACCACCCTGCTCAAGACCCTCGCCGGGCTGGTTACGCCGGACGCCGGCGAAATCCATTGGCGCGGCGAGCGCCTGACCCGTGCCGCCGATTTCCGCGCCATGCTCAACTACATCGGGCATCAGGGCGGCCTGAATGCCGAACTGGACGCAATCGAGAACCTCGATTTCATTGCCACGCTGTGCGCCGCGCCGCGCCGCGCGACCATAGTCGCCGCCCTCAAGGCCCTGGACGCCGCGGCGTTTGCCGAACGGCCGGTACGTTACCTGTCCGCCGGCCAGCGCCAGCGCGTGACCCTCGCGCGCCTGATTCTGTTCGAGGCGCCGCTGTGGATGCTGGATGAACCTTTCACCGCCCTCGACCATGCCAGTCGCGCGCTGGTCGAGTCCATCATCGACGCCCATGTCGACAGCGGCGGCACCGTGCTCATCGCGACCCATCAGGCCTTCGCGTCGCGCCACGCCATCCGCGTCGTGCCGTTGTCCGACACGCCACCATGAAGCCCTTCACCATCATTGCCGCGGTGGTCCGTCGCGAAATGCTGCGCGCGGTGCGCAACCAGGCCGAGGCGCTTTATCCGCTGCTGTTCTTCGCGCTGTGCGTGCTGATGTTCCCCTTTGCCCTCGGTACCGACAGTGCCCTGTTGTCACGCGTCGCGGCGGGCGTGGTGTGGGTCGCCGCCCTCCTCGCCAGCGCGCTGTCACTGGAATCGCTGTTCCGCGCCGACTATGCCGACGGCACCCTCGAAGTGCTGGTGGTGGGCGGCGCGTCCCTGCCCCTGCTCGGTCTCGGCAAGGCCGTCGCCCATTGGCTGCTGTCCGGCTTGCCGGTGCTGCTGCTGTCGATACCGCTCGGTCTGTCGCTGGAATTGCAACCCGCGCTGCTCGGCACCCTGCTCGCAACCCTGGCCCTGGGCGGGGTGTGCATGAGCCTCATCGGCGCGGCCATCAGCGCCTTGACCGTGGGTCTGCGTGGCGGCGGGTTGCTTCTGGCAATGTTGATCCTGCCGTTGTACATTCCCGTGCTCATATTCGGTGCCTCCGCCACGGCCAATGCCGCGCTCGGCCTGCCGGTCGCGGGTGAACTGTACTTCCTGGCCGGCCTCGTCGTACTGGCGCTGACGCTGACGCCGTGGGCAACCGCGGCGGCCCTCAGAATCCGCATGAGCTGATGCAACTTATCTCACCCGCACCACTCCCAAGTCCGGCGCCGCGCGCGCGGTCGACATCCGTCCGTTCATGAGGTCTTCGTGAATTTCGCGTTTCTGCACAAGTACGCCGCGCTCATGCATTGCTATCGCCTGAGCCGCGCCCTCACGCCGTGGCTGGCGGGCGCGAGCGTGCTGCTGTTCGCATGGGGGCTGGTCGGTGGCCTGCTGCTCGCGCCGGCCGATTACCAGCAAGGCGACAGCTTCCGCATCATGTACGTGCATGTACCGGCGGCCTGGATGTCGATGTTTGTCTACATGGCGATGGCGGTGGCCGGCGGCGTGGCCTTGATCTGGAAGCTGAAGATTGCCGAAATCGTGTCCCGCGCCTGTGCGCCGCTGGGCGCTTCATTCACCTTCCTGGCGCTGGTCACGGGGTCGATCTGGGGCAAGCCGATGTGGGGCACCTGGTGGGTATGGGACGCGCGCCTGACCTCGGAACTGATCCTCCTGTTTCTCTATCTCGGCGTGATAGCGCTGCATGGCGCGCTGGACGACCGGCGCGCAGGGGCGCGGGCGGGCGCGGTGCTGGCCCTGATCGGCGTGGTCAACATCCCCATCATTCACTACTCGGTGGAATGGTGGAGCACCCTGCATCAGGGTTCGACGGTCACCAAATTCGCCAAGCCGTCCATCCACATCGACATGCTGATCCCGCTGCTGGTGATGATCAGCGCCTTTCAGTGCTACTTCGCCTGGACGCTGCTGGTGCGCATGCGCAGTGAGATTCTCGCTTACGACCGCAACGCCAGCTGGGTGCGCGAGCTCAGTCGCGAACACGGAGCTTAGCCGTGAGCGGACTCGAAGCTTTTCTGCATATGGGCGGCTACGGCGCTTACGTATGGAGTTCCTACGGTCTCGCCGCCGTGGTCCTGATTGTGAACGTGGTGCTGCCGCGCCGCGCCGAACGTGCGACCCTGCGCCGCCTCGCCCGCCGCGAAGCCCTTGGAGAGAGCCATGACACCACGTCGTAAACGCATGCTGATCATCGCCCTGTGTGTGCTCAGCGTCGGCATCGCGGTCGCGCTGATCCTGACCGCCTTCAATCAGAACCTCATGTATTTCTACAGTCCGGCCGAGGTGGCGCGTGGCGAAGCACCGGGCAACCGCGCCTTTCGTCTGGGCGGCATGGTGGTCACGGGCAGCGTCGAACGCGGCGATGCCAAGGATCTGACGGTACGTTTCAAGGTCACCGACTTCGTCACCGAGCGCGCCATCGCCTACCGTGGCATCCTGCCCGATCTGTTCCGCGAGGGTCAGGGCATCGTCGCCATCGGCCAGCTCGATGCGGACGGCGTGTTCGTGGCCAGTGAAGTACTGGCCAAGCACGACGAAAACTACATGCCACCCGAAGTGGCGCAGGCGCTCAAGGACGGCAAGGCACAACAGGCCGCCCAACCATGATTCCTGAACTCGGCCATTTCGCCCTCGCCATCGCGCTCGCCATCAGCGTGCTGCAGGCCATCGTGCCGCTGGTCGGCGCGCAACGCGGCAATGTGCTGTGGATGTCGCTGGCGCGGCCGGCGGCACGCGCCCAACTGGTGTTCATTGCCCTCGCCTTCGCGGCCCTGACCCACGCGTTCATCACCAATGATTTCTCGGTGGCTTATGTCGCCGCCAATTCCAATTCGGCACTGCCACTGGCGTTCCGCATCTCGGCCCTGTGGGGCGCCCACGAAGGCTCGTTGCTGCTGTGGGTGCTGCTGCTGGCGGCGTGGTCCTGCGCGGTCAGTTTCGCGAGCCGCGGTCTGCCGCTGGCCTTCGTCGCGCGCGTGCTGGCGGTGATGGCCATCGTCAGCGTCGGCTTCCTGCTGTTCATGCTCGTCACCTCCAACCCGTTTCTCCGCGAACTGCCGCCGCCGGCCGATGGCGCCGATCTCAACCCGCTGTTGCAGGACTTCGGCCTCGTCATCCATCCGCCCATGCTCTACACCGGCTATGTCGGTTTTTCGGTGGCCTTCAGCTTCGCCATTGCCGGCCTCATCGGGGGTCATCTCGACAGTGCCTGGGCACGCTGGGCGCGCCCCTGGACCATGCTCGCCTGGTGCTTCCTCACGCTCGGCATCGCACTCGGCAGCTGGTGGGCCTATTACGAACTCGGGTGGGGTGGCTGGTGGTTCTGGGACCCGGTCGAGAACGCGTCCTTCATGCCGTGGTTGCTCGGCACGGCATTGATCCACTCGCTGGCCGCGACCGAGAAGCGGGACGTGTTCAAGAGCTGGACCGTGCTGCTCGCCATCGGCGCCTTCGGCCTGAGTCTGCTCGGCACCTTCCTGGTCCGCTCCGGCGTGCTGACCTCGGTGCACGCCTTCGCCAGCGATCCGGCACGTGGCGTCTTCATCCTCGCCTTCCTGGTGCTGATCATCGGCGGTGCGCTCATGCTCTATGCCTGGCGCGGCGCGAGCATGGGCGTCAGCGCGAGCTATGCCACGACCTCGCGCGAGACCTTTCTGCTCGCCAATAGCGTGTTGCTGACCGTCGCCTGCGGCACGGTGTTGCTCGGCACGCTTTACCCGCTGGTGCTGGACGCGCTCAACATGGGCAAGATTTCCGTCGGCCCGCCCTACTTCAACAACGTCTTCGTGCCGGTCATGACGCCGCTGGTGATCTTGCTGGGCTTGGGCCAGCACGCGCGCTGGAAGCAGGACCGCTTCGCGACGCTGTGCCGCGAATTGCGCATGCCCCTGCTCGGCACGGTGCTGCTGCTGGGAGCGGCGGTGGCGACCATGAGCGACGCCCGCTCGCCACGCGCGATCTTCGGTCTGGCGCTCGCGGCCTGGGTGGTATCGACCAGCATCGGCGGCGTGGTGCAGCGTTGCCGTCAACGCAGCTCGCCGTGGCGTGCCTTCTTGAGCATGCCGGCCGCCTACCTCGGCCAACACCTCGCCCACCTGGGTTTCGCCGTGACCATCGTCGGCGTGACCCTGGTCAGTCTGAACACTGTCGATCTGCACACCCGCATGGCGCCGGGCGAGCACAGTGAACTGGCTGGCTACGACTTTCATTTCGTCGCCGCCGTGCCGCTCAAGGGGCCCAACTATGCCGGCACCGAGGCGCAGTTCGAAGTCACGCGCAAGGACGGCACGGCGATTCGACTGTCGGCCGAGAAGCGCAACTATCACGTGCGCGGCATGCCCATGACCGAAGCGGGCATCGATCCGGGCCTGACGCGCGACATCTATATCTCGCTCGGCGAACCGCTGGACGACAAGGCCTGGAGCGTCCGCCTGAGCGTCAAACCCTTCGTGCGCTGGTTGTGGCTGGGTGCGATGCTGATGGCGGCCGGCGGCATCACCGCCATGTTCGACGGCCGCTTCCGTCGCGTCGCCGCGCGGCCCGTGGAGCGCAGCGTCAGCGCCGACAGCGTGGCGCCATGAAAATGATCCCGATGCGTTTTGCCGTGCCCTTGCTGTTGTTCGCGATGCTGGTGGTATTTCTCGGCATCGGCCTCAATCGCGACCCGCGCCTGGTGCCCTCGCCGCTGATCGGCAAACCGGCGCCGCAGTTCTCCCTCGGCACGCTGGCCACGCCCGAAACCCTGCTCAAGCGCGAGGATCTGCTGGGGCGGCCGTACCTGCTGAACGTGTGGGCATCGTGGTGTGCGCAGTGTCGCGAGGAACATCCGCTCCTGCTCGATCTCGCGCGTGCCGGTCAGGTCATGCTGGTCGGACTCAACTACCACGACGAACTGGCCGCCGGCCGCCAATGGCTGGCTGAACGCGGCGATCCCTATCGGCTGACGCTGTTCGATCCAGAGGGCAAGCTGGGGCTGGATCTCGGCGTGTACGGCGTGCCGGAAACCTTTCTCATCGATGGCCAGGGCGTGATTCGCTACAAGCATATCGGCCCCTTGAGCAACGACGTCCTGACCCGACAGCTGCTGCCCTTGATTGCGAGCCTGGAGCGCGCGCCCCGATGAGCGTCGTCCGCCCCTTGCTGCTCAGCGTGCTGATGACGCTGGCCTGGCCACTGCCGGCCGCCGATGCGCCGGCCACCTTCAGTGATGCCGCCCTGGCCGCGCGTTACGAGGTGCTGCTCGGCGAGTTGCGCTGCCTGGTGTGCCAGAACCAGACCTTGAAGGACTCCCATGCCGAGCTCGCACAGGATCTGCGCGACGAGGTGCGGCGTCTGCTCGAGCAGGGCAATAGTGACACCCAGATTCGTGACTACCTGGTCGCCCGCTACGGTGATTTCGTGCTTTACAGTCCGCCGCTCAAGGGCTCGACCTGGCTGCTGTGGCTTGGGCCCTTCGCGCTGCTCTTGGTCGCCATCGTCGTCGTGGTCAAACTCAGTCGCCG
>Ga0208492_1001446_pt1 | contig 14591 bp, 20 predicted proteins | sample Subbioar_CSW14AB_FD_184820 | JGI IMG/M metagenome (GOLD analysis project Ga0208492, IMG submission 184820) | Serpentinite rock and fluid subsurface biosphere microbial communities from McLaughlin Reserve, California, USA - CR12Mar_CSW14AB (SPAdes) | ecosystem: Environmental > Terrestrial > Deep... | reverse complement strand
GCAACTGGAGTTGATCAGGATCATAAGGCTTGAAAACCGGTGCGCTCGATTTCTTTGTTCCCATGCATTTAATTTACCAAAATGCTCGGAAATAAAAAAGAGGCTGCCTACTTTTGAGACAGCCTCATGTTTTAGTGAGATTACTACTGAGGCCAGTATCGAAGAATAAAAATAGTCAATTAATCAACATTATTTCCATAAAAAGTGAAATATTCTGAGATTAACATTGAGACAGTATTAAATGAATTTGAAATTTTTGAAAAATAGTCTGGATCAACTTTAGGCGAACCATCATCATATATCCAATAATTAAGTCCGCTAAAAATACTTTCCTCAAAAAAGTCCAGATCAATATTATCTAACAAAACAAACAGTTTTGATTGTTTATTTTCCTTGAACTGCTGTTGGGCTTTCAATTTTTTAATAAAGCTACAAAGATACTGGACCTGAAAAAGTTTATTGCTGATCTCCATCGGAGCTGGAGAATCCTGGCTTTTTTTATCTGAATAAGCCTTGAGCATATCAGCTAATAAGATTTTCCATTCATCATGTGATTGATTGAAGCAAAAATCACTCAATAGATCATTTAAAATTTGGTTCTGTTTTACAATGTTGTTCTGCATATGTTTTTTTAAAAGTATCCAGATAGCGCTGCAGAACAACATTAACTCCTAACAGAGAATAATGGATACGTTTCTAAAACGCTCGCTACCTGGAATATTGTGAATAATTAAATACTTATGATGTCTCTTTTAGTAAGAAAATAAGTTAATTGTTGTTCTGCACTACTAAGGTAGTGTTTAGTGTAAGAAAAACAAATTCTATCTTATTTTTTATTTCATATTTATGCCAGATACTCAATTAAGTATTTCCAAAATCTTCAATTGGAATCTGTAAAAGCCATTTTCTTATCTATCCTACAACCTATGACATATATTTGTGGTGAGTAAAACCTTTCCCGGGTATTCAAAACCAAGAGGAACAAAGCAAAACCAAGAGAGCCAGCGAAAGCTGGCTTTCTGTTTAATCAGCTTTAGGCGTGAATGTTCTTTATTCGAAGATAATGTCTGAGACATTAATCTCGTCAATTAACAAATCTGATGGGAATGTTCTAATACCAAGACGCTTTCCTGTAGATTCAGCCTTTTCAAGCAGCGCATAAATTTCATCACGTAGGTTAGTCCAGATAGTCATTAAATTCTGAGCATACTGATCCTCTTCGCTGCTGGAGAAGTCGCGTTTCGATAGGTAGTATTCAAAGAGTTCTTTACCGGTCATCCTCAAAATTGAATATTTCAGATTTAGTTTAACTGCTGAAACACCAAGACGTTGCACAATTTAAGAATACAATAGAATTTATATCTAATCTTCCTTGTATTTTGCTATACTAGCACATCTTAGAAAATGTCTCCTAAAAAAAACCTTTGCTGAATCTGGAGGTCTTCCATCTTCCTTAAGGACACCATCTATATAACATGAAATTTGAGCATGAGCATAATTGCATTCTAATGGTACATGCTCTGCTACAAGCCTCACTGTTTTTTTTCGCCCATTCGAATCATAAACAAATTCCTGTGATAAATCTTTTACTGGAATGGATAATATTCCATATTTAAGGTATGATCTACCATTATCATCAATTAAAACATCCTCTAATTTGCTTAGGGTAGATCTGTTGATGGAATCGTTTTTTAATCTAAAAATTCTTTCAACTATCTTTAAGTCAAGTTCTATTAGTTCGCAAACTATATTCTCATCATGTCTCCGATATAATAGTTCGTCTTCTACAAAAGGCATCTGAGCTGGCTTCCCTTCAGCGCAAAGGTGTACAGGGACTCCCAGTTTTAAACAATCAGAGCAAGCCATTTATGCTATAAAAGATTCTATTTTTCCTAATGCTAGATCAATTGGCAAATCAAACACTGATGGGATCTTTCCGGTTTCTTCAATATATATAGAAAGATTTGATTCACCATTATAAATTGTAATGTGTAAATATTTTGATTTCAGAGAAACATCTAACGATAGACCTCCTTCTTCGATTGGTGTTGAGCTTTTAACTGAAATCCCTAACTTATTTATTTTTTCATAAGTTCTTAAGAATGTAGTTATTGTCTTTGAATCTGGAATAGGGTAGCTTTCGTTTGCTGCTTCAAAGACTAACTCGTTAATTAGTTGGGGGGAATCATGAAGATCAAAAGTAGAATAAAAACCAATATCGACAGTTCTTGTATCCGGAATGCTAGAAAAGAATGTTGAACCAGAAAAAGGAACCATTCTAACTTCAGAAAATTTTGGATTAAATCCATTTTTAAACTCAATATCTATATTTTCAGCAACCAATACCATATTAAATCTTTTTATCAGGGTTGTTCATAGCCTCAAATTGTTTTATAGTTTGACCTAGCCAAACATGTATGCTTTTTGCAACAGCTATATCTAGACTAATTCCACAATTGAACTCTCTAACACTGCTAAACTCCTTGTCAACATTTTGAGCCTCACCTAAAATCTGACCATTATTCAAGTTGATTTCAAGTTCTGTGGAATCTGGCAGCACAGGTAAATCTTCGTAAAAATTCAGTCGAACCTTTCCTGCAGGGGTTACACCACCAACTAGACCAGAAGCTGTATAGCTCTGAAATGAATTAGACTTGATGTATTTTAATTTTCGTTTATTGTTATCCAAAACTTAAGAATTATAACTTAGGTGAATTGTAACTAATATACTCTCTTGATTGAATATCGTCACTCTTTTAAAGCAAGTAATTTAGGGCCGCAAAGGTAATTTTTTTATTTGAATTAAAACAACACATTGCATTGCGATTTCTCAACACCACCAATTTACAAATAACATTGAGTTATTTCAAACTATCGAGAATTATTTTTAAGTATTCCTATAGTTTATGCCTTTGCCATGACAATATCCTAAAATAACTTCCAACTCTTGAAATTGGAAACACAAAGGTTTTTTCCCATAAAACCGGTCGGCTACTTTAGTGAAGTTATAATCACTGAGGAGAATACCTCCTATTAAATCATCATTGATCCACAATGAGTTAATTAAAAATTTAAACCAAAAAATGGGAACTACAGCCAATTTAATCAACGATCAGGAACAGATCATTACCGGAAAGGATTCCGTAGTGATCGTGGACAACTTACAGTCCATAAGAGGTGGCCGTACCCTCGATGTTACAGGTTTTAGCCCAGCAGTAATCAATGCTGGACATGTAATCATCAAAAAGGACGGAGAGGATGTTTATAAGCCAATGCCGGTAAAAAGTGCAGGGATCGAATCTCTAGGAGCGCATGCAGCAGGTTCGGGATACACTAATGATGGTACTTATACCGATGTTCCCTTAACAGGTGGTGCAGGATCAGGTGCCAAAGCTACAATTGTTGTGGCTTCAAATGCTGTGAGCAGTGTTACAATTACAACCAAGGGAACAGGATACAAGGTTGGTGATATTCTTTCTGCAGATGCTGCAAATATCGGCACTAGCGGTTCTGGATTCCAGGTTGCAGTTACATCAGTTAATTCTGAAGCTGCTTCTTATGATTCACTGCCAGCATCTCACAGCTATGCAGGTATTCTTATCGCATCAATTTTAACTGCGAAGCCATTTGCAGGGATATTGGTGAGAGGTACGGTAAATCCAAACGCTGCGCCTTTCAGCATGACAAGCATTTTGAGTGCTGTCAAAACAGCGTTACCATTAATTGATTTCAGGGCAGACTAAATTAAAAAAGCTTTTATAAAAAGGAGCCCTGGTTATTATCAGGGCTCCTTTTATTTTACTGATGCTCTTGCATCCATTTATGACTACCGGAGGGATCAGCTAAATTCACAATCTCTCCCGAGTCAAACTTTGCCATGAGTTCTTCACGTGCTTTACGTTTCTCTTCATTAATCTTGCTCAATCGTTCAGTTTCAAGTTGGTTGAATTTTCTTCTCTTTTCTATATGACTCACTAATTTGACAGCCGAAGATTTTGGGAGATACCCTTCATCTGCATGTGTAAATAATAAATCAGAAGAATAACTGATTTGCATCTTGTAATCATTAATAAGCCCAAGATTAATAAGTAGCTTATCAAACTTCTCAGCAGCCTTTCCTAATTCTGTCAACGCTTTGTAGACAGCTAATTCATTAGCTGAGTCAACATATTCCCGGCAATACTGTTCAAGGATTCTCTCTTCGGAAATTGTAGAGACCCAGAATCCTTTTTTATCATCATAGTCAATATATTCCAGAGTTAATGGTCCCTGCCTGTTACCTACTATGTACAACGGAATAACTTTGGCTTTCAATTTGTTTACCTCTTGCATAAAATTAGTCCACAATGGTTCTGATTGCTCGCGAAAAGCTGCTTGAGAAGAGGATCGTTTAATTCCGAGCCTCTCTATTTCATTTTCAATCTCAGACCTGAATCTGTTTTCTAAAACCTTTATGTTTGATTTTATTAACTTAAAATCCTCATCACTAAATGGACCAAGTTCAAGCTGATCAAACGCGTCCTTGACTGCATTCAACTCTGGTCTATACTCTCTCAGATCACGCAGGAATGCTGCTAACAAATTGCGATCCTCATTCAATAATATTCTTTTTTCCATCACTATATTTTAAAATGTTCCATTACTGCGTCTAACTCTTTCTCAGTAGCCGGGATTACCTTTTCTTTCTGATCCCCTTCTTTGTTCTCTTTTTGGTCTTTAATCTCCTTTGCTGCCCCTAATATAACCTCTAAGGCTTGTAGTGCTAATTCTAGTCGTTTTTCTGCATCCATTGTTTTTGATTTGTTTTATTGTTATTGTCCATTTAATATTGATTGATTGTTTACTATAGTCTCTACAGTGCTATCAATTATTGCTTTGAGCGCTTCATCATTATCCCACAAAGAATCCGGGATGATCACCGTGGCTAATTTTCGCTCTTGCTTCAATTCATTTCTTACCCAGATATCAACTTTTGAAAGATTCTCATAAATACTTCCAACTCTTCGAAGTAGATATCCGGGTATTGATTGGTTCGATTTTTTACTCATTTTATTAGATTTTTTTAACGAAATGCTTTCAGGGCAGCTGAATTACTTTTACTATTCTTTGTTTCAAATCTTTCTACAATGGCAGTGAGTGTGTCAGGAGCATCATCATGCTTGTTTCCAGACTTCGCAGAGAACATTGTTAAATCAGCATGGAATATTGGCCACAATCTTTCCCAATGCTCAGGGAATCGAATCAGATTGTTTACAGTGCTTGAATTTGTCAATATTCTAGCCTCCTTGTTCTGCCTCTGGGCTTCCCATGTTATTGTTGTCTTATAGTTTCCAATTTTTCTAGAGATAACTTCAACATTTCGGGCAAAACCTCTACCACCATTATTTGATTCAACCACCGCATCAGTAACTTGACTATGCATTAATTGGTTGGCGACCTTCGGCTCAGTTATCTCCATTGGATCCTGAGTATAAACCACATCCAAGACATAGATTAAGTCCTTAGTTTGAGCATAACAAACAGAGCATAGAAAGTCCTTACCGGTATCTGCTGTGTCTATATAAGCCTTGCGAATCGCATTAGATGGTACTGATTGATACGTTTCAAACTGTCTGTACAGCAATCCCTCTCTAGGCTTAGGATCTTGTTGAAACAGGCATTCAAAGGAATGAGGGTCTCTGATTCTAGCTTCCTGAAGTTTATCTATAGAGTGCCTATCAGGGAATAATGCTTCACCATCATTCCGAGGATCATCCTGTGTAGGCTCTCCAATCTTTATTGCAGGGTATTTTAGTATTCTCCAATTATGATTGGATTCATCAAGCAATCTTCCAATTACATCCTTTGGAGACCATCTTGTGTACACCTGTAATTCCTGTGAGTCATTATGAAGTCTTGTCTGCGCTACCGATAAATACCAGTCCCAGACACTATCTTGAACTACTGGAGACCAGGCTTCAGAAGCATCTTTGTACAAGTCATCCAATATTAGTTTATCAATTGGTCTACCGGTTAACCCAGAGCCAACACCCACTAATCTCACACAACCATTGAAATTCACTATTTCGATTTCATCCGAATTTTTTTGATAACCATCTGCACCATTTGAAAGTGTTACATCCGGAAATATCTCTCGATACACTGGGCTTTCAATTATTCGAGTTATCATTCTCCCGAATCTTGATGCTAAACCCTGATTATAGCTTGCAATAGCTATTTGATCATCAGGGTTTAATCCAAGCATCCAGCATGGCAATAATACAGTGCTCAGCAAGCTTTTGCCGTGCTGTGGAGGTATATTGATCGTGAGCTTTTTAATATCTCCCTTGGCGAACTTCTCAAGCTCCAGAGCATACCTTATATGGAACCAAGTGAAATTGTAACTTGGCATGATGGCTTTAATAAATGCTAGAAATGATTCCCTGCACTTCCTTCTGTTATACTCAAAAAGGGCTTGTTTCACATCTGTTTTCATCCTGATCTTTGTTTAGGTTGTTTTTATCTACCTGAATAATAAATTGAGTAAGTTCTTTATCTGAGAGATGCTCAAATCCGGTTTCGCTTTTGATGGTAGTTTCTTGCTTTATGGCAGCCAGTCTCGGCTTAGCATAAGGAAGAATCTGGAGAAAAAAGGATAATTTCTCACGTTCATTCAATGTTTCAAAGATCTCCTGGATCTCTTCAAACTTATTATCTACAAATTCTGAAAGGCTGACTTGCATTGCTTGTTTTACTGCTTTATTTACTTTTGTTAGTGCTCCTACAGGTCTACCATTTGGGTTCCCTGAAACACCTGGAGGCCAAGTTGATTTTCTAGCTTTTTGAGGTTGTTTGTTAAGCATTGTATTGAAATTTGTTTATTAAACTGTATATAGATTTTTAATAAATGTTGATTATTAATGATTAAATGACATTTTATGTACTCTTGTATAGAATCAAAACCGATTTATCTGCCATATCCCTCACGTTTTAAAACAGATGCTAAAGCATTGATTGAAGGATGTCTTTCTAAATAGAATCTGATATCAACATTTGAGTAAGGCTTCTCTCCCGGTTGAGATGCATTCGGGAATCCAGTGCTTGGATCAGAACTGAATAAATAAAGCTTACGATACTCAACATTGTAATGAGCTGATCCCCCACTCTTTTTACCAGGTCGAACAAACTCAATATTGGAACCCTTTTTCCCTCTCAATTTCCAACCATGAGCCAATAATACGTTTTGAGCATCCCCACGTAGATTATAATCGTCTAATGGGCTAAGCTTGCCGGACACTGGCTTATTGATAGTTTTAATCTGTTCCTGATTCTCTTTTACTGTAATCTTATAGTTATCAATCGTCCCCGGCAGGAATAGGTTGAAGCTTTCTGCATTATGATTGTAGTATGCAGCCTCATCAGTAGAATAAAACCTCAACCGATTAATGTTTTTGCATGACTGGTCTATTGTCAGACCAATCGCAGAAAAGAAGAATGATAAGGCATCAAAATGCTCCTCATGCTTATTGTGATATAAAATTGGGACAATTAAGAACAAGCCATTACCTCTGATACTTAATCCTGCATAGGCTACAAACCTGATATTCCTTAGATCGGCTTTCAATGTTTGCCAGTCGGTTATTCTAGGGTTATCCTTTTGATCAATATCAAGACATATTAATCCTGAATGCTCCACCAGATTCTTTCTGCTGAATGATGGTTCAAAAACTCCAGATACCGAAAACACCGGGGCCTTAAGTTTCAAGCTAAGCTGCTCCTCAGGATCCCCACACTCTCTGATATCCTGCACCATAATTGAAAGCCTATCCGAGCTCCCTCTATATTGGAGGACATCCAGCAAATTAACTCTTCTTGTAGGTTCTGACGAGTCTAAGTGCCTTCTGAGTGATACTTGTTTATTTAAAACTGAACTTTCCATAGTTAATTCGAAATATTCTGTTTCTGTCTGTTAATGTTTGGATGGTCGGTCGTTACTTCCCTCCATTTCCAACAATTCTGATTTATTAATACTCTTTAATTTGTAGTAGTGTAGTAGGATGTAGTATTTTCAAAATTTTTATTATTACTACATGGTTTTATTTGATTTTACATACCTAAAGCCCCTTTTTTTAAATTTGTAGTTTGTAGTAATTAATATTTATAAAATCCTTATGTGAGAGTTAAAAAAAATTATATGCTTATTTTTTTTATTTTTTTTCTTCTGAGGAAAGTTTTAAAAATCTCCATATTGATTACTACATTTCTACATTCAGAACGGAATCTCTTCATTTTCAGATACTTGCACGGTTTTTGATTCTACTACATTTTCATTTGTCCTTACTACATAAAAACACTTCAATGGATGGATATGACCGTTTAATCTCACGCTTTTAGCTTCCCCAAATATTTTCTTGAGCTCTATACCTAAATTTTTTAGCTTATGTGATTGTTGCCCTGAGTTAGCTTTAATTATATTTTTTATGTTTGAAATAGTTAAGTATTCACCGACATCCTGCTTTCCAGGTACTCTGAAATATTGCATGATCAGCTCTCGATCGGAATTGTCGCGAAAGTCTTCTGACATCTTTTCAAGCTCCATTAATTCTCCTAGAGATAGCTGCCATTCTGCTCCTGTTTCAAATTCTCGGACAGCTTCCATAAACAGCTCATCCTTATCAATTGAATTGTATAAATCGAAATCCACTCGTTCAAACTCAACAGGTAATAGTCTGGAATTTCCTGTAGGGTCATTCATTATTATTTTCTCATTGGAGGTGCCGGCAAGTATTGCTAATCTTTTAACATCAATGTTATGTCTGCCATAAGGGGATCTGAGGGAGAAAATATTCTTAGAGCTTAACTCCTTTAATGATTTGAAATCCTTTTGTGGTAATCCTGCCAGCTCGTCAATCATCAGGATAAGCTTCTCAGTCATTAAAAATGCATCATCCTTGCCATGCTCGAATTTTGTTTCAGCATAGTACTTAAGTAATTCTTGAGGAAGGAGTCTTCTAAACCATTCAGTTTTTCCGGTGTTCTGGCCAGAGATCAGGATCAGCATTGACCGGACCGGATGACCAGCATGTGCAGCTGCCAGTGAGATCATCCATTTCCTGATGAATACAGCAATGGCTTGATTCGTTGGGATAATAGTTTGAATGAGCTTGTCAATATTGCCGGTACTGGTTCTGTATCGGTTTGCCTCAATGTATTCCGTGATTGGATTATATTCAGGTGTTTTCTTTGAAAGAATGGATCTTTCAACTAGTTCAAAGTTGATCTTATCAGAATTGAAAGCCTCTCTTGCCTCTAGCCATATCGAATTGAAATGTTCAATCTCCAGAGTTTCGCCGAATGATTCAATTCTTCTGGTGATCAAATTCTTTACAGGTCCATACTTGAATCTTAGCCAAAGTTCAAACGCTCTTCCGCGCGTATCCGGAGATTCAGCAATTTCCTGAAGGGATAGGTCATGCCGGTCATAAACTTCAGAAATGATCTCAGATGATTTGATATGATCAATTCCCGTAAGGCTTTCAATGTGTGATTTGCTTTCTTCTGGGAGCATACCGACCTGGCGAGCAATCAGAGCAATCAGCCCAGCAGTCTTCTCATCAGGAGTAATCGGGATGGCTAATCCAGCACACGCTAAAATCCAATAGAAAGCAGTTTTGGGAACATTTTTCCGGTTCCTATTTTGTAGGAATTCTGTGAAATGTTCGTTTGATGCGGCTGGAGTCGTTCCGCTTAGCTTAATAAACCAGTCTCTCCCTCTTTCTCCATACCCAGAGGCAATTGATAACCCTAGAATTTCGAGTGCCTGGTATGAGTCAACTACTGCAGTTTCTTTTTTATGGAGATCATTAATGAAGTTGTCCAGAGTATTTTCACTCACTAAGAGGTTTAATACTTTTGGCTTGATCTGTTTGGGAAGGATGCAGGAAGCAATCTTGGAACTTGGGTTCTCAAACTCAAGCTCATCATAGTTAATAAACTTGATATGGTCAAAATTCTTGCTCAGTAATGCAATTCTGTAAGTCGTGAAAAAATACTCCTGGAGATTCCTTACTGACTCTGTGAATTTTCCATTTCTGATTCTGACAATGACTTTAGCTTGAGAGTTCTTTTTTCTTTTAAGTAGACAGTTGATTAATGAATCATTAAGAATCTGGTCTATCTCAAAATCTGGATCAAATGTGATCTGAATAAAACTTGATTCCCGATGATTCATTTTTTCTCCTCCATAATCAATTTTGCTCGGTAATTACTTGTCATTATTTTCTTCTTTGCCCTCTCGATCTTGCTAATGCTTTGTCAACTTCAGATTTCCTAAGCAGGATTTTTTTACCGGCACGGTAATGAGGGAGAGATCCTTCTCTTACCATCCTGCGAACACTCCCGGGATGCATATTGGTATGTTTTGCAATGTCATCAACTGTACAAAGAGCTTCCTCTTCTTGAGTGGGGTTGTCAGTCTTCACTAATTGAAAGCCCTGTGACTCCAGCAGGTTCTTTAAGGCAATAGCAGCTGCACTTTCTGCAATCTCCATAGCCTGATCTTCAGTTAGGATTCTAATGTTGCTCATGCTACGTTATTCTTTAATTGATTGAGAACTTCATGGACATTGAAAATGAACTTATCACCTGCCTTGTGGTAGGATATCTTGCCGCTGTTTTTGATTTTCAATGCGGTTGGATAGGAAACCTTCAGAAGGTTCGCAAGCCCGGAGATCCCGTAAACCAATGAGGGGGTTTCTGAATTGGAAGATTCAGCTGACTTTTTGTATTCTAATAATGCTGCATTTACAGCATTATTAACAACCTCTCGGATGTCCTGCCTGATGCAGTCTAGATACTTAGTTTTAGCCATTTTTAGTTCGTTTTATAACACAAAAATGGCCTATGCCTTTGGGGTAGGCAATGGAAGGTACTTCCAGTTAGACTTACTGGAAATGGAAATATGATTGTATCAATTCATGAGTGATTTTAGCTGTGCTATCTCCGATTTATCCAGTGGACCTTGAGAGGCTTTTTGTAATAGATCAGATAGAATTTCGTTTTTAGTCTTACCGAATATCTTCTGCATGCTCTCACGTTTTTCCTCATTAGCGATTTCGTAATACCTATAAAATGCCTTAGAAGATTTTGAATGCCCGGTAATACTTTTGACAACTGACTCCTTCATGCCTAGCCTCAGAGCTATTGAAATAAAGCTTTTTCTGGACACGTGACAGGTAAGAATTTCATACTTTTTAAAAGCCTTTTCAATGATTTTTCCGGAACCAGTCTTTTCAGCAATATTGACAGTTGAATCAATGCCGGCATATTTTCCAACAATTTTTAAATAGTCGTTAGTTTTTTGATTGCTTATTGTCGGGAGAGCATACTTACCAGGAAGGTCTTTATATTTCTCAACAATGGATAGACTTACTGGCGTATATGGAACAGTTTTCACAACAGTTGCTCCATTTTTCTGAATGTAATATTCAATGTGATCATTAAATAGATGCCTCTTTTCAAGCTTGGCGATATCCCCAAACCTCATTCCCGTAAAAACTCCAAATAGGAAAACATCTTTGACCTGCTCTAGGCTAATTGAAGGCATTGGGCAATAAGCCAACTTCATTGCCTCATCGTAATCCAAGTAAATTACATTGATATCATTGGACATTCCGGTTTTAATGTCTGGGACAGAACTGATATATTTTTTCTGCTTGCAGTAAGCTAAAAATTGTTTGAGGATTTGCATTCCTTTTACAACTGTATTATTCAGTCTCCCCTCTTTCAGATAGTCGCTGTATTCCTCGGAAAATGATTCATCGATAAAATCTAAAGAGCGCTTTAAACCTGATTTTCCTAAGAATGATCTTAGATGGTTAATATTACTCTGATTATTTCGAAATGTATTGTAGGTATTCTTTTTCTTGATTTCAGCCAGGTATTCACTTAGGTAGTGCTCAATCGTAAGTTTGGACTGATCTATTTCCTCTGGCTTAGCTTTCAACCTTTCATCTAGGAGGTTTTTGAATGTTTTAATGGTAAGGGATTTCACCTGACCAGATCTTTTGAAGTCAGAGTAGATATTGATTGCGTGATTGTAAATTATATCCAGATTGTCCATGATCCTTTCCGCACCAGGGACATTATTGACAAATGGATATCTACCTGAGATCTTCTTCAGTTTACCATCTTTTGCAACCGGGATCCATGACCGAAGGTTGGGAACTCTCTCACCAGTATAGTATTGTAGGCGCTGTCCGTTAAAGGAAAATAGAAGTAATATTGGATAACTGGAAGGCTCATTTCCTTCAGGTGTTTTTAGTCTCTGGATATAAAATTTAGGTTCTGCCATACTGTATATTTTATGTTATAAATATACACATTTATATACAGATTTTATATAACAATGGGTAACATAAAAATATATCAAGTTTAATAAATAAGCCTTTTTTGTTAATTTAAAACGGTTTTATGCAACTTTGCTGTAACTCAATGCAACACAATAAAACATCTTATGTATTCCCGCTCCGAGTACAAAAAACCCTCTTTACATAGCGTAGAGAGGGTTTTTTGTTTTCTACATACTGTATTTTTGAATTGTTTCGGTTCAAGTTCAAAAGTTGTGGACCGAGGAAAAAGAATGCAACTTAAGTCTGGGTACGGTTACAATCCCTTCTGACCTGATCAGCAAGTTTCTTAGGTGCAACTTCACAATATGCACTTGTTAAAGCATCTATGAACAAATCTTCCCTCACTTTACTCATCTCAATAAGCGTCCAGCCCTGTTTAGCCCATTTATTGTTCACCGGAAAAATGATCTCAGGACCTGCTGAAGAAAAAACATCCTGATCAATCTCTGATAATTTGATGCAGGCTCTGTTGTTCACCGAATCGTAAGTCGCAAAAATCTTCTTCTTCACTCTGAATGATGTTTTTTCAAAATGGGGTTCTTCTGTTGATTCAGGAAATGAAAGTGCTGATTTCCGAAAAGTGTCGATCGATACCATAGCTAAAGGGTTTTTACCATTGCTGAAATGATGATAAATACAATCATTTATTCTTTGAACGAGAGTTTATTTTCTCCAAGAGCCTTTTTAAGTTTCGGAATGGTACCCGGTCCCATTCCATGAAGTGCAAGAATCTCTTTTTCTGTATGTTTTGCCAGATCTTCCAACGTGAGGATGTTTTCACGCTCCAAAGCTCTTCTGGCGGGCGCAGCAATCAAAGCAAGAAAACCATTATTTGGCTTACGCTCCTGCTCACAAACGGGACATACCGGACAATCACTGCTTTTATAAAACTGATGTCCCTGCTTACAGGTCTTTAAGATTCCTTTGTGGGTCATAAAATATCTTTTACTGCAGTTTTATCACAAATTCAGGATAATGAAAATACAAAAAACGGGATTCCATATGCTTAAATTAATATAATGACATCAATCACATCCTCCGCTTTAAGCTTTTCTTTTTTACGTATTTCTGCTTTCAGCGGCAATAAATAGGTTTGTTGTTTGGTATCAAACCAGATTGCGGTTTCCCACTGACTGCTACCTATTTTTGCTGTTGCTTTAAGTCGTCCCCAGCCTTCTTCTTCTGACTGCAGGTTATCTCTGATTTCCTTTGCCATTCCTTGTGGAAGTGAAACAAAATGCCAGGCTCCCTGCCCTGTATAAAGCCAGATTTTCGCCTGAAACTCATATTTTATTTTACCGTTCATTTTAAAATGACTGATCAGGCTGTTGAAGAAGCCTTTGCTGATCTTAACTACTCATCATTCAGAGAATTTATCCCTTGTTCTTTTAGTCGTTCCAGCGCATCTTTCATTGCTTTAACCTTATCTGCAGAATGTCCCTGCCAGATGCTTACTTCTCCGACAACCCGAAAGGGCTGAGTTGAGCGGTATGATTTCGTAGGATTACCCGGAAATTTTTTATCTGTAAGATCCGGATCATCTTCTATTTCTCCTGTTGGCTCAACCAGATAAATTCTTTCCCGTCCCTCACCTGCTGAAAGCTCTGCTCCCCATACTGCAGCATCTAAAGTGGAAGTTAAAAAGATATATTTTGCATTCTTTCTCTGTCCGTAATTTGAATTAAACCCGGGTTCAATCAAATCCCCGGGCTTCAATTCAGCTTTAGTTCCATGAAAATACGTTTGTGCAAAAGGTGTAGCACCCGAACTGCCTGGTTTATCATTCTTTTCCATTCCTGTTCTTACTTAATCTATTTCATTGAAAGAATATCTATTGCTTCTGCTATTGAAGATACAAAGTTAATCTGTCTGCCTTTGTTACTCTCATATATAAAATCTGCCAGACTTTTGGAAGTGTATTTCGAGAAATCACCAATAATAGCCAGACGAACACGATAGTTTGAGAACTTTTGAAGAATTTCCCCTGCTATCCGGTTTTTCAGATCAAAAAAATCGCTTGCGATGTTTTTTTCATGCAATATAAGCTTATCAAAACCCTGATAATATACATTTCCCAAGAGGTCTGTTCCATCTTCAACACCGGTAATGAGGATTTCATCCGAAATCAACTCAGCAATCTCCATATTGTTTATATCGTGTACTTCAATTTTCATCGATGCTTTTATTTTGTTCACGCTTTCT
>Ga0208492_1001445_pt1 | contig 14603 bp, 10 predicted proteins | sample Subbioar_CSW14AB_FD_184820 | JGI IMG/M metagenome (GOLD analysis project Ga0208492, IMG submission 184820) | Serpentinite rock and fluid subsurface biosphere microbial communities from McLaughlin Reserve, California, USA - CR12Mar_CSW14AB (SPAdes) | ecosystem: Environmental > Terrestrial > Deep... | reverse complement strand
GGACGGAAGAGTCAGCCCGGCCACGCTCTTTGCCAAGGTGGAGCCAGAGAAAAACGAAGTCACGATCAAAACCAGCGGCATCAACAAATTGAATTTTCTGATTCATCGCAACTCGAAAGGCGACTGCTGCGTGAATCTGGATAAACCGGTCACGATCCGCTGGAACCTGAACCAACTCTTCCGCAACCAGAAGATCAAGATTGACATGGAAATGATGCTTGAAGATCAGGCGCGCTGGCAGGACCAGCAAAAGCTCCTCCTTGGACGACTTGAACTATCACGCTAATTGCCAAAAAGCCAGGAGGAGGTGCTTTGCACCTCCTCCTGGCTTTGCTTTTCGCATTTCGTAAGCAGCCGCAATCTTTAAGAGCGCTGCAAGAATCCCTCTAGGAGCTTCAGGCTCAGGCGGGCAATCGCGTTACGGAGATGATTTTCACATCGGAGAGCGGCACATCGCCGTGCCCGCTTTTGGTGCCGGTCGGAACTTTTTCGATTTTGGCCAAAACCTCGTGGCCATCAAGAACTTTGCCAAAGACGCAATATCCCACGCCGTCTTGAGCGTTGGCCCGGTCCAGAAAATCGTTGTCCCGGGCATTGATGAAAAACTGGGCCGTCGCACTGTTCGGTTGAGGGGTCCTGGCCATGGCGAGGCTCCCTTTCACATTTTTGAGTCCATTGCTCGATTCGTTGACGATTTGACCCTTGGTCTTTTTCTGCTGCATTCCCGGTTCGAATCCCCCGCCCTGAATCATGAAATTGGGGATGACGCGATGGAAAATGGTGCCGTCGAAAAACTTGTCGTCGACATATTGCAGAAAGTTGGCCACCGTGACCGGCGCCAATTCATCTTCGAGCTCGATCGTCAGGGGACCATGAGAGGTTTCCATTTTCACTTTGGTTTTTGCCATTGCAACAGCTCCGTGGGGAGAAAGAGAGATAGAAAATAAAAGCGAAAGGAGAAGCAAAAGGAGAAAAAAGACAAAGGGGCGAGGGTCTTACCGCCGCCCCTTGCTCATTAATTAAGGAAAAATCGAAACCTGCCGGCCTTCTTATTTGTCCAATTTCCTGGCCGATTTGATCGTAATATCTTCGGTCGGAACGTCTCTCGCACCGGTGCGAGCTTTGCGAATCCGGTCCACCACATCCATTCCGTCCACGACTTTTCCAAAGACACAGTAGCCAAATCCATCCCCCGCAAGAGCCTTATCCAGCCGGTCATTGTTGACCACATTGATGAAAAACTGGGCCGTTGCGGAATTGGGATCGGATGTTCTGGCCATGGCGATCGTGCCACGCGTATTGGAAAGTTTGTTCGACGATTCGTTGGCAATGGGTTCCCGCGTGCGCTTTTCGATCTTGGAGGCAGTCATGCCGCCGCCCTGAATCATGAAGCCATCGATGACGCGGTGGAAAATCGTTCCATCGTAGTGTTTGTCTTCCACATATCGCAGGAAATTCTTGACGGTGATCGGCGCCTTGTCAGCGTAAAGTTCAATCGTGATATTTCCCTTGGTGGTTTCCAGCAACACCTTGGGGTTATCCTGTTTTTTGGTTTCATCCTGGCTCAAAACCGGGCTGGCGAACGCGAGTCCCGCCACCAATGCAAACATCGGATTCTTCAACATGGTTACCGCCTTGACCAATGAGTTAGGTAGAGAACATCCAAGGATTTCACCCACCGAGTCCATGGTAGAGGAAGATTCGGGCGCTGGCGAAGGTCAGAGAGGGACAAATTTCCTCCTCGCGGTCCTAAAATGAATCCGCAAAGGGGATTTCAGCATCCCTAGCAAGGAAAATACGGATGATTCAGCTTCCCACGATCGGTTCGGACACCCCGCAAAATGCGCATCCCGCCAAACGCCTGCCCCCCTGGATGCGCAAAAAACTGCCCACGGGCAACGAGAATTTTTTCACGCAAAAGCTGATCGAAGACCTCAAGCTGGAAACGGTCTGCGACAACGCCAAGTGCCCCAATCGGGCCGATTGCTATAGCCGCCGCACCGCGACGTTCATGGTGCTGGGGAATGTCTGCACACGGCCCTGCGGATTTTGCTCGGTGCAAAAGGGAATCCCGCAATCGGTCGAGGCAGACGAGCCGGCGCGTGTTGCCGAAGCCGCCGCGCGCCTGGGCCTGCGCCATGTGGTGATCACTGCCGTGACGCGGGATGACTTGCCTGACGGCGGCGCCGAGCATTTCCGCCAGTGCATTGTCGCCGTGCGCGAAAGCACCGGCGCTGCGGTCGAAGTGTTGACCTCCGATTTCCTTGGCGATTACGCCAGTGTGGAAATCGTACTTTCCGCCAAACCGGAAGTGTTTAACCACAATTTGGAAACGGTACCCCGCCTGTTTCGCCGTGTGCGCGGCCGCACCGCCAAATACGAACATTCCCTGGGCGTACTCGACTATTCGAAGAAACATCACCCTGAAATCGCCACGAAAACGGGGCTGATGCTCGGACTGGGCGAAACCGCCGAAGAGCTTTTCGACGTCTTTGGCGATTTGCGCGCCATCGGCTGCGATACCCTGACGCTTGGCCAGTACCTGGCTCCCACGCTCAAGCACATTCCGGTGGAGCGCTATGTCCCGCCCGCGGAGTTCGATGAGCTCGCCGCCATGGCGCGCACGCTTGGGTTTCGCCAGGTGGTCGCGGGGCCTTTTGTCCGCTCTTCCTACCACGCCGATGAGATGGTGCCGGTTTGAGCAAGGCATCCCAGTCGCAAGGCAGCGGGCACTTCATCTCCGTGGAAGGGGTCGATGGGGCGGGGAAAACCACGCAGATCGACTGGTTGCAAAGGGCCTTGCAAGATCGAGGATTTGCGGTGTGCCGGGTGCGCGATCCTGGCGGAACGGCTTTGGGCGATCAGTTGCGACACTTCCTCCTGGACCGTCCCTTTGGCATCGGCCTCGCAGGTGAAGCACTCCTTTTCCTCGCCAGCCGGGCCCAACTCGTGGAGGAGCAGATCGGCCCGGCGCTCAAGAGTGGGAAAGTCGTGCTGACCGACCGCTTCACCCTGTCGACCGTGGCTTATCAGGGCCATGCCGGCGGGATCGCGCCGGATCTTTTGTGGCAAGCCGGTGCGCTCGCGACGGGGGGCATCGAGCCGGGTCTTTGCTTTTTGCTCGATCTGGACCCACAGGAGGCGGCACTGCGCAAAAAGGGGCCGGCCGACCATGTGGAAAAACGTTCGCGCGATTTTCACAACAAGGTTCGCGACGGATTTCGCAAGGAAGCGGACAACCCGGCGCGCAACATCCAGTTGCTCGACGCACGGCAAGACCCCCAACTCCTTCATGGCGAGATCCTTTCTCGGGTCTTGCGGTGGATCGCGCAGGCAAACGGCGCAAAATTACCCTCAACTTCCGGGGGAACCCCAACGCATGGGTGATCTCTATCGATGGGCGTTTGAGGGCAGAGCATAGTGAACTGGCAGGGCCTTGAAGGGCACGCCCAGCAGAAACTGGGCATGGAGAGAATCCTACGCTCTGGCCGTCTGGGGCAGGCCTATCTGCTGACCGGCCCCGACGGCGTGGGCAAACGGCTCTTCGCCAAAAAGGTCGCCATGGCCTTGCTTTGCCTGGGCCTGGCAAAAAACCCCGCGGACGGTCCATGCGGCCAATGCGCTTCATGCCGATTGCAAGGCGGCGACAGCCACCCCGACTTACTTCAAACCAGGCGGCCCCCGGACAAGCAGGAATTCCCGATCCAGGTCATGAAGGAGTTTTGCGATCTTTTCTATCTGAAGCCAATGATTTCCGGCCGCAAGGTGGCGATCATCGATGACGCCGACGATCTGAACGTCGAATCGGGCAACTGCTTCTTGAAAACCCTGGAAGAGCCGCCGCCGGGGATGGTGGTTTTCCTGGTGGGAAATCGCATCGAGAAACAGCTTCCCACGGTCATCTCGCGCTGCCAGCAAATCTCGTTTGGCCCCCTGGAGCCGGCCGTCCTCGCGAAATTGGCCGACCCCGAGACCTCGGCCGACCCCGCCTGGGAATTGGCTATGCTCCTTTCGGAAGGAAGCATGAACCAGGCTCAAGCGTTTACCGACGCGGCGCTTTGGGAACTGGTCCATCGCACCGGCAAGTGGGTGGCCAGGGAAACGAAGCACGAAGCGAGTCTGGGGAAAGATTTGCAAGAATGGATCGAAACCGCCGGCAAGGATGGTGTCGACCAGCGCCCCAAGGCCTTGACCTACCTCAAGGCCTGTTCCTTGGTGCTGACCCGGGCGCTGAACCCGTCGGGCAAGGAGGGGCTACTGGCAACGCGCTTCCCCTTCCTGCGCCGCTTGAGCGCCGCGGCCGACTCGGCAACCCTGATCAAAATCCTGGAGCGCTTGGGCCGGGCAGGGGAGATGGTGGAGCGCAGAATCCCCCTGGCACTGGGAATGGCCTGGCTTGTCGAAGAAATGCATCAGGTGATGGAAGGGAAAGCGTAACCGCGCCTTTCTCGATTCTTAACCGGCCTTGGACGACTTGACCTCGTTGCATCCGGCTCGAGCGGGAACTTATTTTTTCCCGTAATAGCAGGCAAAAACACTATTGCGATGCAAAATGTCGTATTGAGCAAACCCGCAGGATCTCAGTAATTCGATCTGGAAAGGCAACGACCGCGGCGAATCCTCCTTGTCGATGTAGGCGAAAACCTTGGCGGCATAATCAATCCCTCCCAACCCGACCAGGTAATCCTTGTAGCGCTGCCACATGATCTCCCTGACCGCCGTTTCGGCGAAGCAAACCAGATCGGAAACGAAAAGACAGCCCTTGGGGCGAAGCCAACGGTAAAGGGCGGCAAACACCCTTTTCCAATCGGCATCATCGCGCAGGTGATGAAGCACGGCTCCCGCCAAAATGCAGTCGAATGAGTTTTCAGGAAAGTCGAGATCTCGTAGGTCTTTTTGGTGGACCGTGACCATCGAGGCCCCCGCGCCGGCGATTCTTTGCTCGGCTCGTGCCAGCATCGGCTGGCTCAGATCGACCAGGTGACAGTCGAGCAAGTTCTGCTCGCGCAAGAGCCGCAACGTGAAATTGCCAGCACCGCATCCCAGGTCGAGAATCCGACTCTCAGGCTTCAAAAACGAGCGAGCGACACCTGCCACCAGATCGAGAACCAGCGGCGCGTCCATGGTCGCTTGCTGACCAGTTTCCAGGCGGCTGAAACGTTCGACGTCCTGATCGAACCGCTCGCGAATTTCCTCGATCGTCGATTTTTCATGCAGCGGCGTTTTCATGCGTGGTAATTCCTTTGCCGTGGTTGTTTGGCAGAATGCGAATGCGAAACTCTTACTTACTTCCTGGTCATCGGTATCGCTTCCGATGGACACGGCACGCGAGACGGGGCGGTTCGCCCCGCGCATCGGACTCTGGAAATTCCCGGGAGCCGCCGATCGATTTCCGTCGTGCTGACGAGTGCCGCTCCATGAGCGGAAATGAAGAGAAAAACTAAGAAGAAAACAATTTGGGGCCACCCGGATCAGCCGGAGCATCGACACGAAAAGCCCGCGAGTCGGCAAGAGAAGGGCCATCGCCTTGGATCAGGTCCACCGCCATCTGCGCCGCGCGCGGCGAAAACTGCAGGCCCCAGCGAAAATGTCCGGCATTGATGAAGGCGTTTTGAAAACCGGGCATCGGGCCGATAAAAGGAATGCCGCGCACGGCAAAAGGACGCAATCCGGCCCAACTGCGAATCGGTTCGAGATCTTTCCAGTCAGGTAGGAGCTGGCCCAAAAAATCGCGAAGCGACTGAATTCCCTCTTCGGATGTCGTCGCGTCGAAACCGACCGCCTCCTCCGTCGATCCGACCAACACGAGGCCATCGCCGCGCGGCACCAGGTATTGCTTTCCCTGCTCCAGGATCGGCCAGGCAATCGATTCCGGGATAAGCACTTGAATCATCTGCCCGCGAATCGGTTCGATTTCGACAGGGAAATAGAAAGGCTTGGCGCACAGGGTCGAGGTCCAGGCACCCATGGCAAAGAGGATCGATCCAAAATGGATGACTCGGCCGTCTTCGGTCACCAGCGAGACGACCCGATCGTCCTTGGTGTCAAACTGCGCGATGGGACTACGCGACATGAGGCCGACATGATGTTGCACGCAAGCTTGAATGAGGGCGCGAATGTGGCGCGGATTGCGAATCTGGGCCATTTCGGGAAAATGGATTCCGCGCAGGACGTCGCCTGCCACCCCGGCGATCATGCCGCCTATCGAGGGGCCATCGAGAAAGCGAAATTCCAAATTCTCTTGCCGCCAGCCAGCCACTCGACGCGAATCGGGCTCATCGCCGTGAGCTAACAGCTCCAGGCCGCCACAAACACGGTAACCATTATCGATGCCGGTAAGGTCCAGAAGTTCTTGGTGGAGCTGGGGATGCAATCGGCTGCCCCAGGCGCGCAACTTGTCCATGGGACTCTGCGCCAAGTCGGGACAACCGGGTGGCACGATGCCGGCACCCGCCCAGGAAGCGGCTTTGCCCAGTTGGTCCTGATCGAGGAGGACGACCTTGAACCCGGAACGTGCAAGGAACCAGGCCGACGTCAAGCCAATCGCTCCGCCGCCCACCACCACAACATCTGCAAAAACACCAGCCAAATGATCGCCTCCTCCCCTGATCTTAGTGGACCGCCGGGAATTGCCTAAAATGGTAGGGAATTCCTAACTTCTCTGGGCCTCGAATGGACGCGAAAACCCTTGTTCTCATTGGATTTGACCAGGTTCGTCAGTTTATCGCAAAGGAATGTGCCAGCACGATGGGCCGGGAGTTGGCCGAAGCGCTTGAGCCCTTTCGCGATTCTGGGGAATTGGGCCGCGAGCAAGCCCGCCTGGAGGAGATGAAATCGGGAATCAGCCGATCGCGCGCCCCGCAACTGGGCGATTTACGCGATGTTCGGCTGGCGCTCAGACGCGCGGCGATCGGATCGCAATTGACCATCGACGAACTGCTCGAGGTCGCCCGAGCCCTCGATTGCACCGGCCAGGTCTATCGCTGGAAGATGAATCTGGACAGCGACAGCATCCGCCTGATCGAGTTTTTGACTCCTCTTGAGGACCTGGGCGCGCACGCCAAGTCGATTCATGGCTGCATCGATTCTCGGGGCCATGTTCTGGACATGGCAAGTCCGGAACTGGCCCAGATTCGCCGTTCGATCCTCGAGGTCGACGAAAAGATCAAGACGATCATGAACCGGTTGCTCCGCGATCCGGAGATCCGCCGCATCTTGCGTTTTCAACAGGTGTCGGTCGTCGGCGACCACCAGGTGCTCGCCGTTTCCGCCAACCACCGGCACAAGGTGCAGGGCGTGCTGCATCGTTCGAGCTCTTCGGGCGACACCGTTTTCATTGAACCCGCCGCCATCGCCAACCTGGCGGCCGAACGAGCCTTATTGCGTGAGGAGGAAGCGCGCGAAATCGGCCGCGTCTTGCGCAGGCTTTCGGCCGAGGTGTCGAAAATCTCGGGGCCGCTTGGCTATGCCCTGGGCCTGCTTGCCCGGCTTGACCTGTTGCTTGCCAAGGCTCGATTCGCCATGCAACTGGGAATGGTGCGCCCGCACATCAACAGCAGCGGACTGCTCATCCTCAAGGATGCCCGCCATCCGCTCATCGACTTGCAGTTGCGCCAGGCGGAAGGGACCGCCTATCCAGGGGATTCGTCCCGTTCGGAGATCGATCGCGCTGCCAGCGAGGTGGTGCCGATTTCGCTGCAACTGGGCAAGCCGCATCGATTGTTGATCATCACGGGGCCCAACACGGGCGGCAAGACCGCGACCTTGAAAACGGCCGGTCTTTTCTGCTGGATGGCGTTGTCGGGGTTGCAAATTCCAGCGCAAGAGGGGTCGACGATTCCGTTCCTTGACGGGATCTACGCGGACATCGGCGAGGAGCAGAGCCTGGCGCAATCGCTGAGTAGTTTCAGTTCGCACATCGCCAGGATCGGCTGGATTTTGCCAAAGGTCGGCCCATCGACTTTGGTGTTGCTCGATGAACTGGGAACGGGGACGGACCCGGCGGAAGGCGCGGCCATGGGCCGGGCAATCTTGGACGAACTTTCAGAGCGTAGCGGCCTCGCCATCGTCAACACCCACCTGGGTGATTTGAAGCGCTATCCCAAAAAGAATCCGGCAGCGGCCAATGCGGCCATGGAGTTCAATCCCGAGACCCTGCTGCCGACGTTTCGGCTGATCATGGGCCGTTTCGGAAAGAGCAATGCCTTGAAAATCGCCAGGCGATTTCATCTGCCTGAATCGCTGATCAAGCGCGCGAAAAAGTACATGGGGTTACGCAAAAAGCGCAAGCGCGAGCGAACGATCGGAGCCAAGATCCAGGCGGCAAATCCAGGGATTGAGGCCGCGGCATTGAGCGAGGCCATTGCGCGGGAACGAGAAGAAGAAATCGCGGCGCACGAAAGAGAGAAGCAGCGAAGAAAAGAAGCTCAGGAACGGGCCATTCAGAAGGCGCGCGAAGAGTTGAAACCAGGTGACTGGGTGGACATTCCCAAGTTTGGCCAGCCGGGCCAGGTGGTGCGTTTCGATGCGCGCAAGAAGATGCTGATGGTGCAGGTGGGACTGGGCCAGTGGGAGATCCCCTTGATGGCCGTCAACCCGCGCGGAGTCGAGGGCAACGTGAAGGAGAAATCGTAGGCGGCCAAGATGGCTTTAGCTGCCGGGTGGAATGGATTCGTCGCGGCTCTTTATGATCTTGCAGATCGTTCTTACCCTTGCTTACGGTTTGCCTCTCATTTGCGCGCCTGGCACGTTAAACCAAAACTGCAGGATGATCCCACCAACAAACACACCACAAAGCAAGTAATAAAGCACGGCCACCAATACAAGTGCGATAAAATACAGAAACGCCGCATTTGTCGAGATTAGTTCTTGCTGAGTTTTTTGATCTGCTCCATGACTCTCCAGGCCATCCAAAAGGCCGTTAAGGAAAGGATCAGGCTCAGTCCCAACACCAAGTCGCGCAGGTCCATGGTTTTCCGTGGCACTTCCCGGTCGGGTTGGTCCTTCGGATCTTCTTGCGTGTTCTCCTTGGCCTGGCTTGCCGCGGCAGGAGCGGCAACTCCGAGAAATGCCTTCGAAGGGATGCGCACATGGGCCAGGTGATCCTCGGCATGGACGTACAGATCGATGGTGCGATGGCTTTCCGGTAGGTCCACGACAAACCGGCCGGACTTGTGTTTTGTCTCTCGCAAGAATTCGATCCCTTTTTCATCCTTGAGGATCAATTCTCCTGCATCAATGTCGGGCCCCGTTTCGAAATAGGCATCCACCTGCAAGCGATTTCCCGGCAGAATCTTCCAGTCGATTTGCAGTTTGTGCCAGGATTCCAGACCACTGGCCCAGCCGGCAGGCGCGGCCGCCAGCCACAGAAAGAGGAGCGACATCGTCATCGTCGCGCGATTCGATGGGCCAGAAGACGGTGCATCCGCCGCATCACTCGATGACAGGGGCGCCTCCGCTTCCTTGGCCGGAAACGGAGGAATGCCTGCCGCCGCCAAAAAGGGGAGGGCGCTTGCCAGGAAAATCCCCTCGGCGAGGGCCACAGGCAAGTGCAACGGAATCGAGGTGATGATTTGCCAGTCGAGCGTCACGACGCCGCCCCAGTGCAGTGCCAGCGCATGGAACAGCACCGCGATGCACACCGGAATGAAGCCCAGGCAAAACCCAGCCACCGCCAACGCCGTCGGCTGGCGATGGAGGCGTTTCACCACGGGCAAGACCAGCCACCAGGACAAGCAGGCGGGAGCGCCCATAATCAAGGTGTTGATGCCCGCGGTTGAAAAACCGCCATGCCCCATGCCCGCCTGCAATAGCATCGCCACAAGGATGGCGAGGATCGCCCGATTGCCCAAAAACAGACCCATGATACCGGGCAGTAACAGATGAACACTAAAAAAGGGCAGGTGGAAAAGCGTGCCCAAAAAGAACACCGCGCTAAAGAGCCCGATGCGCGGAATCTCTTCGTCTTCGATTCCGCGGCTGGCGGCCAGGACCCAGAGAATGGCCCCGATCCAACCCAAGATCCACCAGGAGGGGAGCAATACCTGATCCGGAATGTGCAAAGCCCAAAGAAGCGGCATGCTACTGCGCCTGATCGACGTAGAGCCAGAGAGTGTGCTTCTTGATCGGACCGGTGGCGGGAGGGAGCGAGCCGCTCGCAGGGACATGGCCAACCTCGGCCGAAAGCGCCCACCACCCGGCCTTGGGCAAGGAGATCGCTAGTTCCCCATTGAGATCGGTTTTTCCAGTGAAGGTGATCAGCGTGGACTTGGGCAAGGCCGCCGGAGGCGCCGAATTGAGGTATTCGAATTCGAACGGAACGTCCGCCATGCGGTGGATTCCGCTCAGTTCCCCCAAGCGGGCCCGGAATACCATTCCAGGAAGGATGCCGTAGGGCCGATTGAGGCAGGACCAGCCATCGACATTCTGGTCCCAGCCTTTTTCTTGCTGGACATGAACCCAGGTTTCGGCAATTTCTTGAGTCGCCGGTTCGTCTTTCTTTCCTGGTTTCGCTTTCCAGACAACGCGAACAAAGTAATCACCGCGCACCTCGGGCGTAAATTCAATCTTCCACTGCGCGTAATTTTTCCCGCCCAATTCAAAGGTCGATTTTTTAGGAGTGACCTTGGTGGATCTCCTGTCCGGCGCCACCACCTGGATGCTCTCAGGTTCCAGGCAGTCCTCGAATTCATTTTCAAAAGGATGCCCATAGCGGATCGTGGCACTGACCGGTTGGTTCAATTTCTTTTCGCCGCCGTCCACGGTCAAGATCGGGAAATGTGCCAGGGCAGGGGCCACGGTTAGCAATACTGCCAGCAGAATGGCACCAGGGTGCCCCCAAGAGCGCCCCTGCAAATAACGAAGATTCATGACGGTACTCCCGCTTTTTTCGTGATTTCCTTGATTAACCCATGAAGTCCTTTTACGGTCCAATCGGAAAATTTCCGTAAGGAAACCGTGATTGTTTGCGTCCCGTCGCCTGCATCGATTTCACATCCCGGAAAGGCCGCCACCCACAAATGGCGCGGCAACAAACGCGTATCGCTCAAGCGCAACTCCAGGAATTCAGGGATCTTGGTTTTCGCCACCAGCCAATTCTTGGTCATCCCCGATAGCTTGAGCGTCATTGCCTCGCGATGATCCCATTTAAACTGGCCCCCTGGATCGTTTTTTTCCAGCGCATCGACCAGGCCGGCCAACAAGCCGCTCTCCCACAGTTTTTTCTTGCCTGGAGGAAACCCTTTCTCGCCCAAATGCCAGCCCCTTCCATCCTTTTTCCAGGGCATCAGTGTTTCCAGACTGGTCCCTTCCTTGCCAATCTGCTGCTGATAGGCCAGGGCCGCTTTCACAACGAACTGACGAAAGGCGGGGGTGGCGATTTCCGATTTGCGAAAGACCTGAATCGTGATCGCGTCCCAGGGCGTTCCCTTGACCGGCAGGACGCGCACCCTCGGTTCGCTGCCATACCGGGGTATCCCTTCGGTCTGATCCAGCGGCGGGATGCCCAGTTTTTTGTCCAGGTCCTTCGCATCAAAACTGTTTTTGGGCACTCGAAACACAAGACGCAGCAGCCAGCCCTGGCAAGTCATTGCGTGCAAAAACCAGGTGGAACCCTTGGGCGCTCCCGCTTCCACCACCGATCGATTGTTCCAGTCCCAGGGAGCAAATCCCGACAAGCCTTCAAACTGCTCTTCGAGCCAGAGCAAGGCCGGCCCCTCCCAGTGACAAGGCTTGCCATCGGGATCGAGCCGGTCCTCGCAATGCCACTTGCGCCCGTCCGTTTCCCAGGGGGCGCGAATGTCTGCGACTTCTCCTTCGCTGCCTTCCTCCAGATCGGTTTCATTGCCCGCATCGAGCGGGAAGCGTTCGACATGAACGAGCCGCATTTCATGCGGCGACGAGGCAATCACCGGCTTGAGCGCCTTGGCGGTATGAGTCGGGAGTTCGGAAACCGAATCAGGCTGAACCTCGTCCCCCACGCCAATCCACTCTCCTGAGACAATCGCTTCGGGCGGCCCCTGCGCCACGAGCTTGCCCCCGGCGGGACCCGCCTCGGGCCCCAGGTCGATCACCCAGTCGGAAGATTTGATGACATCGAGATTGTGCTCGACCAAAATCACCGTGTTGCCGGCATCGCAAAGCCGCTGAAGCACCTCGATCAACTTGGCGACATCGCCAAAGTGCAGCCCGGTCGTCGGTTCGTCAAGCAGATAGAGAGTGCGGCCTGAAGCGGTTTTCGCCAGTTCCGCCGCGAGCTTGACACGCTGAGCCTCGCCGCCGGAAAGCGTCGGCGCCGATTGCCCCAGGGTGATGTAGCCAAGGCCCACATCTTCGAGGGTTTGCAAGATCCGCTTCATGCGCGGGAATGCGGCAAACAGCTCGAGCGCTTCGGAAACCCGCATATTGAGGACATCGGCGATGTTTTTTCCCTTAAATGCAATTTCGAGCGTTTCCGGGGCGTAGCGTTTCCCCTTGCACACTTCGCAACTGACCCAAATGTCGGGCAAAAAGTGCATCTCGATGCGGCGCTGCCCATTTCCCTCGCAAGCCTCGCAGCGCCCGCCCGGTTTGTTGAAGCTGAAACGCTTGGGTTGCCAGCCGCGGATTTTCGATCCCGGCAGGCGGGTGAAGAAATCGCGGATATGATCGAAAAGGCCCGTAAAGGTCGCCGGATTCGATTGCGGCGAATTACCGATCGGATCCTGATCGATGTGGATCAATTTGTCCAGGTGTTCGAGGCCCAGGATCGTATCGACGCGGGCCACGGGCGCCTTGGAACGATGCAATTTGCGCAGGAGCGTGTTTTTGAGCACATCGTTGACCAGCGAGCTTTTGCCCGAGCCGCTGACCCCGGTCACGCTGATCATTCCACCAAGCGGAATGCGGATATCGAGATTGGCGAGGTTATTATGCCTGGCCCCCTTGATCTCAAGGAAGTGAGCCGGCTGGATCGACCTTCCCTGGACTTCGAATCTGCGCGAAAGCGGCACCGCAATCGCCCTGGCACCAGATAGGAAAGCGCCCGTTGGCGAATCCTGGGAGCGGGCCAGTTGAGCGGGCGTGCCGCATGCGACCACCTTGCCGCCGAAGTCTCCGGCGCCCGGACCGAAGTCCACCACCATATCGGCCGACTGGATGACGTCGCGATCATGCTCCACCACGACCAGCGTATTGCCCAGATCGCGCAAGCGATCCAGCGCCTTGAGCAGCCGGAGATTATCGCGCGGGTGCAAGCCGATCGTCGGCTCGTCGAGCACATAGAGCACGCCGGTCAGACCGCTGCCGATCTGGCTGGCCAGACGAATTCGCTGAGACTCGCCGCCCGACAGCGTCGGGGCGCTGCGATCCAGACCCACATAGTCGAGGCCGACTTGCACCAGAAATCCCAGCCGGCTTTTAATCTCGTGCAACAGATCGGCGGTTGCCTTCAGATACTCGCCGCGCGGAGCATAGGCAGCGAAAAGTTCATGGATCTGGGAGATCCGCTGAGCGCACAGTTCCTGCATCGACAGCAGTTTGCCATCAGACGGAAAATCCAGTTTGACGGCCGCGGATTCGGGGCGAAGCCGCGAGCCGTTGCAGGAGGGGCAGGGGACCTGGCCGACCATGCCCTCGAATTCGGCGCGAGCGGAAGGGTCGGTGCGGAAGGTTTCGGCAAGCGCCCCCAGGAATCCTCGGTATTGAAAATGGTTCTCCGGTTCTCCGGCCAGCAGAATGCGCTCCGCTCCCGTGCCGGTGAGCAGCGATTTTTGCGCGGCCTGCGGCAACTTCTGAAAGGGGGTGTCGAGCGAAATCGCCAGGTGTTTGGCAAGCGCTTCGGCAAAGGGAAGGAATTCTCCGCCGCTTGAGAGGTCGGGCCAAAAACCAAGCGCGCCGGAGCGCAACGTCGCCGCCTGATCGCGAATCGCGATCGACAGGTTGGTCCCTTCCCGCTGACCCAGCCCCTCGCAACTGGGGCACCAGCCCATCGGATTGTTGAAGGAAAAGTGGTGAGGCGAAAGCCGCTCGAAACCGCGTCCGCATTGATGACAAGAAAGATGCTGACTGAATTTCTCGACCTGCCAATCTGGCTCGGGCTTTTGCGCATCGACATGGGCAACGTGAAGGGTGCCCTGTCCGAGATTGAGCGCGGTTTCGATCGATTCGGCCAGGCGGCTCGTTTGCTGGGCCCGCACGACGATCCGGTCGATGACGACTTCGATCTGGTGGCGGCGGCGGTGATCGATGACGGGTGCCGCATCGATCTCGAAGGTCGTTCCATCAATGCGGATGCGGGTGTAGCCAAGCCGCTTGACCTCCTCGACCATCTGGGCATATTTTTCTTGCCCCTTGCGTTTGAGCGGCGCCAGCAAGTAAAGCTTCGTCCCCTCGGCCATCGCCGAGAAGCGCGCGACGATCTCTTCACGCGATTGGGTTCCGACCGGAATGCGGCAATCGGGACAATGAGGTATGCCCAGGCGCGCAAAGAGCACGCGCAAATAGTCATGGATTTCCGTGACGGTACCCACGGTCGAGCGCGGACTGCGGCTGGTCGTCTTCTGCTCGATGCTCACCGCCGGACTCAATCCCGAAACCTTGTCGACCCTCGGCTTCTCCATCTGCCC
>Ga0208492_1001444_pt1 | contig 14607 bp, 7 predicted proteins | sample Subbioar_CSW14AB_FD_184820 | JGI IMG/M metagenome (GOLD analysis project Ga0208492, IMG submission 184820) | Serpentinite rock and fluid subsurface biosphere microbial communities from McLaughlin Reserve, California, USA - CR12Mar_CSW14AB (SPAdes) | ecosystem: Environmental > Terrestrial > Deep... | reverse complement strand
CGGTGGGCATCGTGGTCGATGATGCCATCGTCGTGGTCGAAGCCGTCGAACATCAGATCGAACTCGGCTTGAGTCCGCGCGACGCGACCATCCAGGCCATGAAGGATGTGTCGGGCCCGGTGATCGCCGTCGGTCTGGTGCTCACCGCGGTGTTTGTCCCGTGCGCCTTCATTTCGGGGATCATCGGCCAGTTCTTCCGGCAATTCGCCTTGACGATCGCCATCTCAACGCTGATTTCGGCATTCAACTCCTTGACGCTTAGCCCCGCGCTCGCGGCGATTTTGCTCAAGCCGAAAGGCGCCCGGCGCGATCCGCTGCAGTGGCTCATCGACTTCTGCTTCGGCTGGTTTTTCCGCATCTTCAATTTCTGTTTCAAGGCTTCCACCGCGGGCTATGTGGGTGTCGTGGCCTGGTGTCTGCGCCTGGCGACATTGGTGCTGGTGGTCTACGGCGGCCTGCTCGTTTTGACCTACTGGACCTACCTGCAACTGCCCACCGGCTTCATCCCCTCACAAGATAAGGGCTACCTGATTGCTTCGGTCCAGTTGCCCGACGCCGCGTCGTCGGGCCGCACCGACGCAGTGATCGCCAAGATGGAGAAGATCTGCCTGAGCACTCCAGGCATCCGTTACACGAACAGCGTTTCGGGCAACTCGTTCGTGCTCAGTGCGTATGGCTCGAACTTCGGTTCGATGTTCATCATTCTCGATCCGTTCCACGACCGCGAAGGCCCGGGTCTCTCGGGTGAAGAAATCGCGGCAAGTTTGCGCCGCCAATTCATCAAGGAAATCCCCGAAGCGATGTGCATGGTATTCGGACCCCCCGCGGTGTCCGGCCTGGGCCGGGCAGGCGGGTTCAAAATCATGATCAAGGACCGTGGCGATGTCGGCCCACGCGTCTTGCAGGGCCAAACCGAAAACATGGTGGAGAAAGGCAATCAGCAACCGGGGCTGACGGGTCTGGCTACCTCGTTTCGGGCCAACGCGCCGCAACTGTTCATCGATGTCGACCGCGAGGAGTGCTTGAAGCACGGCATCCAACTGGCCGATGTGTTCGCGACCTTGCAAGTCTATCTGGGTTCGCGCTATGTCAACGACTTCAACAAGTTCGGGCGCACCTGGCAAGTGGTCGTCCAGGCCGACTCGCGCTTTCGCAATGATCTCGACGATGTGAAGCGGCTGAAAGTGCGCAATCGCGAAGGAGTCATGGTGCCCATTGGCGCCCTGGCCACGATTCGCGAAGAGAATGGCGTCCAGTCGCTGACGCGCTACAACATGTATCCCGCCGCGTCGATCACCGGCAACCTGAAGCCCGGCGTGAGCACCGGCGAGGGGATGCGCATCATGCAATCCCTTTCCGATCGCGAGCTTCTGCCGGGCGCGATGTCGTACGAGTGGACCGAAATCAATTACCTCCAGCAGATCTCGGGCAACACCGGGCTGGCCGTACTCGGCCTTTCGATTGTGTTTGTTTTCCTGGTGCTCGCGGCGCTTTATGAGAGCTGGACTTTGCCTTTGGCGGTGATCCTGGTCGTGCCGATGTGCGTGCTGGGTTCGCTTGCAGGCGTCGCCTACATGAAGATGGACATCAACATCTTCACCCAGGTCGGCTTCGTCGTGCTCGTGGGCCTGGCGAGTAAGAACGCGATTCTGATCGTGGAATTCGCCAAGGCCAAAAGGGAAAGCGGGGTCGATCGCACCGAGGCGGCCTTGCAAGCCTGCCGGCTGCGGTTGCGCCCGATCTTGATGACTTCGTTTGCTTTTATTCTGGGCGTCGTACCCCTGGTGGTCGCCGAGGGCGCGGGCAAGGAAATGCGCCGTGTGTTGGGCACCGCCGTCTTCAGCGGCATGCTCGGCGTGACCTTTTTCGGCATCTTCTTGACACCCGTTTTCTTCCTCGCCATTGACCGGATGGGGGTCGCCGTCGACAAGTCGATCGCCCGCATGATCGAACGGATCAAGGTCTGGCTCTTTGGCAACACCCCGGCCGTCTGGGTCAAAGGGAAGATGGCTTCGCTCACGACGATGGTCAGCAGCACCTATTTGAAAAAGCTGCCTCCTCCACCCAACGCGTCTTCGTTGGCAGAGAGAAGACAAAACAAAAGCGATAAAAGCTAGAAAAACGCTAAAAAAGGGCACGTAAAGGACGAAAGAAATGTTCTCGCGGTTTTTTATCGATCGGCCGATCTTCGCCGCGGTGCTCTCGATCGTGATCACCCTCGCCGGGGCGATCGCGGTCTTTCAGTTGCCCGTGGCTCAGTATCCGGAAATCACACCGCCAACGGTCGAAGTGTTTGCGATCTATCCGGGTGCCAACGCCCAGGTGGTCGCCGATACGATCGCGGCGCCCCTGGAGCAGCAGATCAATGGCGTCGAAGACATGCTCTACATGTCTTCGCAGTGCGCCAACGACGGCAACTACACCTTGACCGTTACCTTCAAATCGGGGGCCGATCTCAACCTCGCGCAGGTGCTCGTGCAAAACCGAGTGAACCTGGCCTCGCCGGTATTGCCCGACTTGGTCAAAAGACGCGGCGTGACGGTCAAAAAGAAGTCGCCCAGCGTGCTCATGATCATCAACCTCTTTTCCCCCGATACGAGCCGCGACAATCTCTATTTGAGCAACTACGCGACGATCCAGTTGCGCGACGAGCTTTCTCGCCTGCATGGGGTGGGCGACATCACCTTGCTCGGCCAGCGCGACTACAGCATGCGCATCTGGCTCGATCCGGAGAAGATGTCGGTCCGCCAACTCACCGCTTCGGATGTCGTGCGCGCCGTCGAGCAGCAGAACACCCAGGTTGCGGCCGGGCAGATCGGCCAGCCTCCCGTCGAAAACAAGCAGGTCTTCCAGTACACGATGAACACGCTGGGCCGGCTCACCGACCCGGAACAGTTCGGCAAGATGATCTTGAAGTCCGATGCCGACGGCCGCATCACCTCGCTTTCCGATGTCGCGCGCATCGAACTCGGCGCGCTCGGCTACGATCAGATCTGCAGGCTCGACGGCCAGCCGTCCGTCGCGCTGTCGATCTACCAGTTGCCCGGAACCAACGCGCTGGAAACCTCCAAATTGGTGCGCACCAAGATGGAGGAACTGCAAAGCCGCTTCCCCTCGGGTCTCGATTTCGCGATCGCTTACGACACGACCCCCTTCATTCAGGAATCGATCAACGAAGTGTTCGTCACCCTGCGCGACGCCGTCATCCTGGTCGCGGCGGTTGTTTTGCTTTTTTTGCAAAACTGGCGCTCGACGATCATTCCGCTGGTCGCGGTGCCGGTCGCCGTCGTCGGCACCTTTGCCGTCATGGTGGCGGTCGGCTTCAGCCTGAACAACTTGACTTTGTTCGGATTGGTGCTGGCGATCGGCATCGTGGTCGACGATGCGATCGTGGTCGTCGAGGCGGTCGAACACCATATCGAACATGGCATGACGCCGCGCGATGCGACGATCCAGGCGATGGACGAAGTTTCCGGACCCGTGATCGCAGTCGGTCTGGTGCTCAGCGCGGTCTTCATCCCGTGCCTGTTCATCTCGGGCATCATTGGCCAGTTCTTCCGGCAGTTCGCCGTGACCATCGCCGTGTCGACCCTCATCTCGGCCTTTAACTCGCTGACGCTCAGTCCCGCCCTATCCGCGCTTTTGCTGCGGCCGAGAGCGGTCATGAAAAACCGGGCGATCCCTCCCGCGTTTTTGGGTTTGATCGTCGCCTGGGCCGCGGTGAGTTACCTGGTCCCGCTGATTCAACCTCACCTGGTTGCGCGCGGCTGGATTCTCGACGACTGGCAGCTATCGCTGTCGGTCGGACTCATTGGCATGGTGATCGGCTGGGTGTGCACCACGCCTTTCAACGCCTTGCTTGACCTCTTGTTCTACGGCTTCAACATCGTCTTCAAGCAAATCACCAACGGCTACCTGGCCTCGGTGCGCATCATGCTTAAGGGCTGCATCGTCGGCCTCATTGTCTATGGCGGCCTGATCTATTTGACCTATCAGGCAATCGTGCAGACACCGGCCGGCTTCATCCCCGCTCAGGATAAGGGCTATCTGCTCGTCAATGCGCAGCTTCCCGACTCGGCCTCGCTCGGCCGCTCCGAAGCGCTCATGAAAAAGATCGACGAAATCGTCAAAAGAACCGACGGCGTGATGCACACGGTTTCGCTCACCGGTCAATCGCTTTTGCTTGGCGCCAATGCGCCGAATTTCGGCTCGATGTACGTCATGCTCGACCGCTTCGAAAAACGCCGCTCGCACGAATTGAGTTCCGAAGCGATCGCCAAGAAGTTGGAGAAGGAATTCCATGCGGAACTGCCCGAGGCGTTGATCAACGTGCTAGGCGCCCCGCCGCTCGATGGCTTAGGCACCGCTGGCGGCTTCAAAATCATGATCGAGGATCGCGGCGATCAAGGGATGATCGCCTTGCAAAGGACTGCGGAAACCATCGCCCAGGCGAGCACGGAAGTCCCTGAACTGGGGAATGTCTTCAGCCATTTCCGCGCCGACACCCCCTGGCTTTATCTCGATATCGACCGCAAGGCGGCCCAGACAATGGGCATCAGCATGGGAGAAATTTCCAGCGCCTTGCAAGTCTACCTGGGCTCGCTTTACATCAACGACTTCAACCGTTTCGGCCGGACCTGGCAGGTGACGGTGCAGGGCGACTCGGAGTTTCGCCGCCGCATTGATGACCTCAGACGGCTAAAAGTGCGCAATTTCGAAGGCAACATGATTTCGATGGGTGCCATCACCCGGGTCAAGGAAGCGGCCGGTCCGGTGCTCATCGCGCGCTATAACCTCTACCCTTCGGCGGCGATCAATGTCACCCCCGGACCCAAGACGAGTTCGGGCCAAGCGATCGAAGCGATGGAGGATTTGACCCGGCAAAATCTGGCCGCCTCCATGCGGCTGGAATGGACTGAACTGGCCCTCTTGCAACTCCAGGTAGGGAACACCGCCATGTGGGCCTTCTGCCTGGCAGTTGTGCTCGTCTTCCTGGTGCTTGCGGCCCAGTACGAAAGCTGGTCGCTGCCCTTGGCCGTGATCCTGGTCGTGCCGATCTGTCTTTTGTGCGCGGTCGCCGGCGTGAGCATCGCCGGCATGGACATCAACATCTTCACGCAAATCGGTTTCGTCGTGCTCGTCGGCCTGGCGAGCAAGAACGCGATCCTCATCGTCGAGTTCGCCCGCTCGCGCCGCGTCTCCGGTTCCGATCGGATGCGCGCGACGTTGGAGGCGTGCCGGCTGCGCTTGCGGCCGATCATCATGACCTCATTCGCGTTCATCCTGGGCGTCGTACCGCTGGTGCTCGCCGAAGGGGCCGGCGCCGAAATGCGCCGCACGCTGGGTACGGCCGTCTTCAGCGGCATGCTGGGCGTGACGCTCTTCGGTGTCTTTTTGACTCCCATTTTTTACTATGTGATCCAGTGGGCAGGAGATGTCGCTTCTGCGGAAGAACCCAAGGAACCGCCACCGGTTTTCTCGCTGGCCAATCAGGAAACGCGCTCCATGCAGGCGCTGACTCCGGGGAGTTCCCACCATGGATAAGTCCCGTCTGGCACAGGAGAAGAACGGGCGGCCCCATCCCGAAATGGCGGAAATGCCGGAAAAGCCGCGCAAGACGCGTGCGCGCGACCCGATCGCCCGGGAAAAGCGCAGCAACAAGATCGTCGATGCCGCTTCGCGGATCTTTGCGCAGCTAGGCTACGCGGCGACCGAAATGGACCGCGTGGCGCTGGAGTTGGGTTTATCGAAGGGGACGCTTTACCTTTATTTCGAAAATAAAGAGGCGTTGTTTCTGGCCTGTGTCGACAAGGGGATGACCGAATGGACCAAGGCCGTGCGCCAGGCGATGGAGACCGCGACCGACCCCTTTGAGAAGATCATGCGCGCCTTCCGGGCTTATTTGCTCTTCTTTGAAGAACACCCTTACCGGATCGAATTGTTGATTCAGGAACGGGCCAATTTCAAGGACCGCACGACCCAGACTTATTTCGAACATCGCGCCAATAACCGGGCCTTTTGGAAAGAGATCTATCAGGGGCTGATCGATTCGGGCCGGGTCACCGTCGAAATGCCCCTGGATCATTTCCTCGACCTGGTGGGGAATTTGCTTTATGGAACGATGTTCACCAAGCGCTACTGGGGACGCTCGATCACGATCGAACAACAGACGTCGAACCTGCTTGAGTTTGTGTTTCAGGGGGTGATTGCGCCGAAGGATCAGAAGATTTGGAAAACGGTGCTGAAGCGAATGAATGAAGCGGAAGCGGCGAAGGGGTTAGTGCCCAAGAAGACGGGGTGAGCTCAATGACGGAGCTTGGTTACAGAGACGAGTCTCGATTTGTTGTTGGCTGAGAACGTTGGATTGGACTAATGCCTGGGTCAGTCTGGAGCGTGAGACTTCCCCCCCTGTTGATGGCTCAGAACCGACGGGCTGACGCCCGCCGCTCACCTCGATTCCGATGATTGTTACGATGCAGCATGGTGCAAGAATTCTGCGCTTGTTTCTCTGAATAAAATTGCCAACAGAAATTGGCGATCGGGAAGTGTGAGCTCCCTGATTCTGTAATCAGACTGTCGCGCGATATCTCTCCCTGTTGACGGTTTAGAATCAACGGGCTTACACCCGTCGCTCGCCGGATTCGGCATGGCGTCACGTCACCGATTGGGGGCAAAGGCCTCCATGCTCACTTCACTCTCTTGCAGGGATTGCGAAACCAGGTCCCCCAGCTGGCTCCCGAAACTCCCCCCAATCCTCTTCTTGCAAAACGTCGCAAGACCTGGCGCGTGCAAATTTCCCATTCACCGCTCCTTCACTTTTGGCGGACTTTGGGTTGCCTCATTCCCCCCTGTATGCGACAATAGAAAGTGTTGACCCCGCCTGTTCGGATCCCACCCGACCCGTTTTGGTTTCTCCACGCGCGATTATCAGCCTGCCTCACGCGTTTGCCAGTTAACGGACACGAAATGAATTTCCTTAACCTCTTTCAGCTATTGGGCTTCAGGCTTGGCGTCCGTTACGGGCCGCTTGCGATTTTGCTTGCAATTTTTCTGCCGACACTGGCAGCGAATGCAGCCGATCACAAAGTCAGTTTCGCCAACGATGTCGTTCCCATTTTGACCCGGGCCGGCTGCAATATGGGCGTCTGCCATGCCAAGGCAGGCGGCGGACAGAATGGGTTTCAATTATCGCTCTTGGGCTTTGAACCGGCCGAGGATTACGAACACCTCGTCATGGAGGGCAGGGGTCGGCGCCTATCGGTGGCTAGCCCGGAACAAAGTCTGCTTCTTTTGAAGGCTTCAGCACAGATGGCGCACCGTGGGGGCATGCGCCTGACCAAGGGTTCCGCCGCCTATGAAACCATTCGCACCTGGATCAGCCAGGGGATGCCCAAGGACGAGCCTACCAGCGCGAAACTGACCGGCCTGGAACTGGCACCCAAAAAAGGAACCTTGAAGCCCAAGCAGGAACTGCAGCTCAAAGCCCTGGCCCGATTTTCCGATGGCAGCGTGCGCGATGTCACCGCTCAGGCGCTCTTTGAATCCAACGACAAGTCGATGGCTGAAGTCACGCCCGAAGGTCTCGTCAAAGCGCTCGACATTCCGGGCAAGGTTTCCGTCATGGTCCGCTACCAGGACCACGTCAATGTCTTCAGCGCTGCCATTCCCCTTGGCGCACCCGTCGGCACTCTGCCGGCAGCCAACAACTTTGTCGACGACGCCGTCTTCGCCAATTTGAAGGAACTGGGCATTCCTCCTTCGGCGGGCTGCGACGACGCCACCTTCCTGCGCCGAGTGACGCTCGATATCGCCGGCAGGCTGCCCACCGACGAAGAGGCCAAGGCGTTTTTCGCCAACCCCGCCAAGGATCGCCGAGATCAATGGATCGACGAACTGTTGCGCAGTCCCGACTACGCCGATTTCTTCGCGCTCAAGTGGACCGCCGTATTGAAAAACCGCCGCGACGACACGAGCGACATCGTCTCGAACTTCGCGTTTCATGCCTGGGTGCGCGACAGCCTGCTTGCGAACAAACCCTACGACCAGTTTGTGCGTGAATTGCTTGCCGCGACCGGTACCGTCATCGGCAATCCGCCCGTCGCCTGGTACAAGCGGGTCAAGGAGCCAAAGGATCAGATCGAAGACGTGGCCCAGCTCTTTTTGGGCGTGCGCATGCAATGCGCCCAGTGCCACCATCACCCGTTTGAACGCTGGAGCCAGGACGATTACTACGCGCTGGCCGCGTTCTTTTCTCAAGTGGGCCGCAAGCCCTCCGATACGCGCGGCGAAGACCTGATCTTCCACAAGCGCGGCATGGCCGCATCGAAAAACATCAAATCGGGCATTCCGGTGAAACCGGGCGCCCTCGGCGATCCGGTCGCCGCGATCGCCCCCGACGACGACCCTCGCCTGCGACTCGCCGACTGGATGAAAGATCCGAAAAATCCGTTTTTCGCCAAGGCGCTTGTCAACCGCTACTGGAAGCACTTCTTTCAGCGCGGACTGATCGAACCGGAGGACGACATTCGCGAATCGAATCCGCCTTCCAACCCCGAACTGCTGGCGGCGCTGGAAAAGAAGTTCATCCAGAGCGGTTTTGATCTCAAGGACCTGGTGCGCACGATCACTCGCTCCCGCGCCTATCAACTCAGCTCGATTCCCAATCAGCAAAATGGCGGCGACCGGCAAAATTATTCGCGCTATTATCCCCGCAGGTTGGCGGCCGAAGTCATGCTCGACGCGATCGATCAGTTGGCCGGCACCCAGACCGATTTCGCCAACCTACCCGCCGGCACCCGGGCGGTGGCCCTTCCGGACAATAGCTACAACAACTCCTCTCCCTTCCTGCGGGTTTTTGGCCGGCCCGAAGGGGAAAGCGTCTGCGAATGCGAACGGGTCCAATCGTCGAGTCTGGCGCAAAGCCTGCACCTACTCAACGCCTCGGACATTCGCGGCAAACTGGCCAGCGCCACCGGCCGTGCGGAAAAACTCGCCCAGGACAAACGCCCCGCGCAAGAGAAGATCAAAGACCTTTATTTTGTGGCCTTCGCCCGAGCGCCCAAGGCTGATGAACTGAAGACGGCACTGGCCTACCTTGCCGAGCCACAGGCGACCGGTCAGCCTTCCGATCCAAACAAGGCGACCCGGGAGCAGTATCAGGACCTGCTCTGGGCATTGATGAACACCAAAGAATTCCTCTTTAACCACTAAATTCACCAAGGAATGGCGCCGTGACCTTCTCCCACCGGATCTATGCCTGCCTTGCCGCCGGCGTGCTTGCCTTGATCGGCGCATCGCCTGGCTTGACCCAGTCGGTCGGTTTGCCTGCCCCCAGACTGCTCACAACCATGCCCATGGGAGGCAAGGTTGGGTCGCAAATCGAAATCGCGATCACCGGCGAGCACCTTGATGGGGCGACGGATCTCGTTTTTTCCGACAAGCGCATTCAGGCCAAATTCAAACTCGACGCCTCGGGCGCGAGGGTGGCGAATCGCTACCTCGTACGCATTGGGGCCGATTGCCCGCCTGGACTTTACGAAGCCCGCGTGATGACACGGCTGGGCATCTCTTCGTCGCGCATCTTTGCCGTCGGCACGCTTGCGGAAAAAAGTACTGACCCAGCCAAGCCGAACCGCACCCTCGCCACCGCCTTCGACTTGCCCCTCAACTCGGTTTGCAACGGCGTCATCTCCGAACGGGCGATCGACCATTTCCGCTTCACGGCCAAGAAAGGGCAGAGGATCGTGGTCGACTGCGCCACACGCGGCATCGATTCGAAACTCAATGCCACGGTGATTGTCGCCGACGCGGCGGGCCGGGATCTGCTCGTGGAACGCCGCGGCGGCGTGCTCGATTTCCAGCCGCCCAAGGACGGCAACTATGTGATCAAAATCCACGAGCTCACCTTCAAGGGCGGACCAGCGTTCTACTACCGACTTGGCCTTTGGGAACAGCCCGCCGGAACGCCCATCGTGCGTCAGGCGTCCACCCAACCAGTCAACGCTTTTTCCTGGCCGCCGGTCGGCGTGGCCGCCCAGGCCAAAACCCCCGAAGTCGAACCGAATAACGACGGGGCCCATGCCCAGAAGATCTCCTTGCCTTGCGACATTTCCGGCCGGTTCTATCCCGCGGCCGATGTCGACTTCTTTGAATTCGAAGCCAAAAAAGGAGAGCTATGGTGGATTGAAGTGGTCTCGCAACGGTCGGGGCTGGCAACCGACCCCTCGATTCTGGTGCAGCAGGTCGTCAAGGGTCCCATGGGCGCCGCCGAGAAGCTGACCGATGTCGTCGAACTGACCGATCTTCCCAGCCCCGTGAAGGTGTCGAGCAACGGCTACGCCTACGACGGCCCCCCCTACAACGCAGGCACCTCGGACATTCTTGGCAAATTGTCAGTTCCGCAAGATGGACTCTATCGCCTGCGATTGACCGATCTTTTTGGCGGCACTCGTAGCGACTCGAACAATACTTACCGGCTGATCATCCGGCGCGCGGCGCCCGATTTCGCGCTGGTGGCCTGGGCCATGCACATGGAGCTACGCAACGGCGATCGCAATGCGCTGTCCAAGCCCATTTCGCTGCGAGGCGGCGCGACCATGGCGCTTGAGGTGATCGCTTGCAGGCGCGATGGATTCAATGGAGATATCGAGCTTGCCATGGAAGACCTGCCGGCGGGGGTGAGCGCCAAGGGGTTGAAAATCCCCGCGGGCCAGTCGCGCGGAATGATGCTCATCACTGCCAAGCAAGATGCGCCCAAGGGCTATGCCAACGCCAAATTCGTGGGGCGTGCGACCATTGAGGGAAAACCCGTAACCCGGCCTTGCCGCCTGGCCTCGATGGCCTGGCCGATCCCCGATTCTTGGGGCGAGATTCCCAGTCCCCGCTTGCTTGCCGATGTGCCGGTTTCGGTCAGCGGCGAAGATCTGGCGCCATTAACGCTGACTGCCAAGGCGAGCGTCTTGGAAGCAAAGGCCGGGGAAAAGGTCACGATTCCCCTGGTTCATAAGCAACGCAGCGAGTTTTCCGGCGACAAAATTCAGATGCGGGCGATCGGCGCCGGTTTTGAACGCGCGCCGGAATTCGACCTGCCGATCAAGGCCGATCATTCTCAGGCGGTGCTCGATCTGGCGGCGCTCAAAGTGCCGCCGGGCGAATATCTGGTTTCGTTCCTGGGTGGAGCGGTCGTGAAATACCGCCATCAACCGGAGCGAGTCACAACCGCGGAAGCGGCCGCCAAGAAAATCACGATGGAAGTCACCGCGCTCGAAGAAGAGGTCAAGAAAGTAACCGCCGAAGCGCTGACCGCGCCTCCCGCCAAGAAAGAGCAGATGACCAAGAATGTGGCAGCCGTGACCACCAAGATGAAAAAGGCCAAGGATCTTCTAACCGCCAGCAAAGAACAACTGAAAAAGGCGACCGACGCCTGCCAGCCGACCGACATCGCCGACATTGTGGTGTGTGAACCGATCACGATTCGCGTCAAGCCCGCGGAGAAGAAATGACCCCTCCTTCCCATGCACTTCATGGTCAACGCGATTGCCGTGGACCGGTTCCCTTTGGTTTGGGAGGCCGCCGCGCCTTCTTGCAAACGGGACTGGCGGGCTTTGCCACCTTGAGCCTGCCCAATATCCTCAAAATTCAGGCAGCCCGGGCGGCAGCCGCGAAGGCCGGGGGGACGCAAGCGGAAAAGAAAGCGGTCATCATGGTGTGGCAGCCGGGCGGCTTGTCGCACCTGGATTCGTATGACCCAAAACCAAACTCCGGCAGCGAATACCGCGGACCGTTCAAACCGATTGCGACCAAGGTCCCCGGTTTGCAGTTTACCGATCTGATGCCGCTGCAAGCGGCCATCGCCGATAAACTTGTCGTCTTGCGCTCCATGCGCCAGACTGCGGGCGGGCACCCGGCGGGTTCGATGCAACTGCTTTCAGGCGATCCCGACACCCGCGATAAACCCAAGCCCAAATACCCCGACTGGATGGCGATTTCCAATTATCTTCTTGCGCAACGGGGTCCCCGGCAGAATCCGTTACCGTCTTATGTGGGAATCAATCCGCCGCTGGAGTACAACGGGCCGGCTTATCTGGGCGATGCTTATTCTCCCTTTGTCGTTTCGGGCAATCCCGATTCTCCTACCTTTTCGGTGCCCAATATCGGCTTGACCGATGCCAATGAAGTGCGCCGCATCGGCAAGCGCACCAACCTGCGCCAAAAGCTCGATACGCTCGAACGCAGCTTTGACCATGCCCGCGAACTGGCGGCGCTTGACGAGTTTGAAAGCCAGGCAATGACCTTGCTTACGAACCCGCAAACGAAGGTCGCCTTCGACTTGAGCCGCGAGCATCCGCGCGTGCGCGACCGCTATGGCCGCAACGCCTGGGGCCAGCAACTGCTGCTCGCAAGGCGCCTTGTTGAAGCGGGTGTCGACGTGCTGACGACCAGTCTCAGCGGGCCGCTCTGCGGCCGCACCCACAACTGGGACGATCACGCCGTCAATGTGCATGTCTTCGATGCCATGAAATTCCGCTCGCCTGCCTACGATCAGGCGGTATCGGCCCTGATCGAAGACATCTACGCACGCGGATTGGACAAGCGCGTGCTTGTTGTCGTGACGGGGGAATTTGGGCGCACTCCCAAGGTCAGCCATGCCGCGAGCACCGGGGCAGGGGATGCCAGCGCGCCGGCGGGCACCTCGCAACCGGGGCGCGATCACTGGCCGCGCGCCTTCTCGAACATCTGGGCAGGCGGCGGCATTCAAACAGGGCGCTTCCTGGGCGCGACCGACAAACTGGGGGAAGACGCGATCGAGCATGTCTGCGGCCCCGGCGACTTCTTGGCCACGATTTACCACCACCTGGGTATCGATTCGAGCAAAACCCTGATCAAGGATTTCAACGGGCGCCCAACTCCTATCGTGGACCAGGGGAGGCCGATCGCCGAATTGACCGCGTAAGGGACCTTGTGCCCTCGATTCTGACCGACTTCCCCACCTGAGTTCAGTGACTGGGGATTCGGTTCATGAAGATCGCCTTGGCGCAGATTCGTAGCTATCCGGGAGAAATCGCGCGCAACGAGCGCACCCTGTTCGAAAAGATTGCCGAAGCGGCCAGCGCGGGCTGCGATGTTGTCGTGTTTCCCGAGATGAGCGATACCGGCTATCACATGCCGACCATTGTCGAGACCGCGCAACCGTGGGAAGGAACCGGTACCTTCTCCGCGCTGTCGCGCACCGCAGCCAAAAACAAGATCACCGTGGTTGCGGGCCTTTCGGAACGCTGCGAAAGCGACATATTCAATTCCGTCGCCGTGTTCGGATCTGACGGCAAGCTGATCGCCAAATACCGCAAGACCCACCTGATCACCGCGGCGCCGGTGTTTGAGCAAAATTACATCCGGCCTGGCGATGGCCTGACCGTTTGCGACATCGGCGGGTTCAAGGTCGCCTTGATGACCTGCTACGACATTCGCTTTCCTGAACTGGCGAGGCGGCTCTCGTTACAGGGCGCGGAAGTCTTGATCGTGCCGGCTGCCTTCCCCCTGGTCCGAATCAAACATTGGGAGATCCTCACCTCCTGCCGGGCCATCGAAAACCAGGTTTATTTGGTTGCGGTCAACCGCGTGGGAGAGGACAGGGGACTCGCATTCGGCGGGGTGAGCCGTTTGCTCGACCCGTATGGCGACATCCAGTGCAGCGGATCGGAAATCGACGAAGTGTTACTTGTTGGTGAGATCAAGAAGGAACGTCTAAACCAAGTGCGGGACAGGATGAAAGTTTATCAGGACCGGCGCGAGGAGTTGTACTCGTGACGTTCACGAATGTCGATCCACGCCGGACGATAAATCCCGAAAGCGGCTTTTCCTCTTACTGACAAAAACTCGGTAAGGCGTTGGCATCCTAAAATCTCAACAGGAGGAGATCCGATGCCGATTCATGACTGGACCAAGGTGGAGGCAGGTGATTTTCATCACTTTCATCAGCGATGGATCAGCGCGCTCACCGACGAGTTGAATGGGGGTGTATTGCCACCGGAATTCATGGCCTTGGCCGAACAGGTCACGGGAAGGCCGATCCCTGATGTCGTGACCCTCCAATCGAGGCCCTGGAAGGGGGGAGCGGGCAACAACACACTCGCGCCCGCGCCAATTCCATCCGCCCGCCTGATTCAAAAAGTCGAACAGATTGACTACGCCAAGCGGGCCGACCGTGTCATCATCCGCCATGGCCGCGGAAAAGTGGTGGCGATCATCGAGATCGTTTCGCCCGGAAATAAGAGCAGTCAATTCGCGATCCGATCGTTCCTGGAAAAGGCCGTTACAGTCGTCAGTCAAGGAATTCACCTGGTTGTAGTTGATCTTTTTCCGCCCACCCCCCGGGATCCGCAAGGAATTCATGCGGCAATCTGGAGCCAGTTTGATGACAGGTCCTTCGATGTCCTGCCCGCGCAACCGCTGACCGTTGCCTCTTACCTGGCGGCCGAGTCACCCGTGGCCTATGTCGAACCCGTGGCGGTGGGAGATCGATTGCCATCGATCCCGCTTTTCTTGAACGATGAAGATTTTGTCCCTTGTCCGCTCGAGACAAGTTATGGCCAAGCATGGCGGGTCTTT
>Ga0208492_1001443_pt1 | contig 14614 bp, 13 predicted proteins | sample Subbioar_CSW14AB_FD_184820 | JGI IMG/M metagenome (GOLD analysis project Ga0208492, IMG submission 184820) | Serpentinite rock and fluid subsurface biosphere microbial communities from McLaughlin Reserve, California, USA - CR12Mar_CSW14AB (SPAdes) | ecosystem: Environmental > Terrestrial > Deep... | reverse complement strand
CAGGCCAGTAATGAAATTGTAGTATTTAAAAGAGATAAAGAAACCGGCTTAATTACACCAAACGGGCAGAAATTGCAGATTGATAAACCATCTCTGGTAAAGTTTGTCAGCATGGATTAATCTACTAGCCGATGTTTAAGGTTCAGATAAGATTTCCCGTTTTTTTGAAACATACATTCATTGTCTTTACGTAGATTTAGAATCGGATATTGAATCCCCGGCATATTTTATTGAATTATCATGCTTTATTAATTGCTTTGAAACGCAGAATTTTACGATTAGTTTGTTGCTTGTTCTTCATCCTGAGTCAGGCTATTTCTGTTTCAGCGCAAAATACTTCGAATAAAGGGACTGACTTCTGGCTGGCTTATGGAAACCATGTAGCAGGTTATGCTAATACTATTGGTCAGGAAATGGTTATCTACGTCACTTCAGATGTAAACACATCAGGCGTGATGGAGGTAGGTGGAACAAACATACCTTTTCAGGTTACAGCAAATGCAATAACCAATGTTACGGTACCTCAAAGTGCATATATAGGTAATTCAGAGGGTAAAATCAGTAATAAGGGGATTCACATTACTTCCCTTTTGCCCATTGTTGTATATGCTCATATTTACGACCAGTCCGTATCCGGAGCGACTCTGGTTCTGCCCACGAATACGCTTGGTAAGGATTATTATTCGCTCAATTATCAGCAGATATCCAATAGTCCAAATTCGCATTCTTTCTTTTTCGTGGTCGCAACTGAGGATAATACAGAGATTGAAATTACGCCCTCTGTTGATACTCAGGGGGGACTTAAGGCAGGGGTTAAATCAGTGCCTATAAAATTGAACAAGGGAGAAATTTATCAGGTTTTGGGTGTTCAGAACTCTTTAATTTCAAAAATTGTTCGTAATAATCTTGGCCAAAATGTAACGCAATATACAACCCAGGGAGGGGATCTTACAGGTACCAGAATTCAATCCATTTCAACAGGGTCTGAGCCTTGTAAGAAGATAGCCGTATTCTCGGGAAGTGGAAAGATTGCGGTAGGATGCCTTGATGCAAGCGGATATGCAGGATCCTCCGATAATCTATTTCAGCAGGCATACCCCACTGCTTCATGGGGAAAAACCTTTATTACCGTACCTTCTAAAGATAGAAATTACGATCTCTACCGTATTTTTAAAAGTGATCCGAATGCTGTTGTAAAATTGAATGGAACTGTTCTTCCTGCCACAAGTTTTATCAATAATTTTTATTATGAATTTCCAAGCCAGGAAGTGAATTATATAGAATCTGATAAACCTATTCAGGTAGCCCTATATGCCGTAACTCAGGGTAAATCCATTAATTGTACCAATGTACCGGGGGATATAGGTGATCCCGAAATGATTTTTTTAAATCCTTTGGAACAAACCCTTTCTCAGATTACCATGTATTCTACCCAACTGCATATGATAGTAAAGCACTTTATCAATGTAGTCATTCCGAGCACTGCTGTTGCAAGTTTTAAAATCGATGGTGTCTCGCAATCTGCTTTATTTAAAGCTGTTCCTAATAAGCCCGGTTATTCATATGCTCAGATACCTGTAACTGCTGGAACTCATAATTTAGTGGCCAGTGAGGGGTTCAATGCAATCGCTTATGGTTTTGGGAATGCAGAGTCTTATGGTTATGCTGCAGGAGCTAATGTTAAAGGTTTAGGGGTTGAAATCAGAAAAGTCAGTACTAAAAAGCTGGTTTATACAGTTTGCGTAAAGGAGGAGTTGAATTTAAGTGTTAAATTAAATTCAACTACGAACAGAATACTGTGGGATCTGGGCAATGGAACCACGCCGGTAGAAATTTTGAATCCTGTTCCTGTTGATGCAAATCCGGTTGATGGTTTATATGAATATTTGTTTCCCAATAAGGTTATTTACAGTGAATTGAAGGATTATAAGATTATTGTAACTGCAAATAAAACCTCAACGGATGGTTGTGGAAGTACTGAAGTTACTGAACTGCAATTTTCTGCCGTCAACCCTCCGGGTGCTGCAATGAGTTCTCTGAATCAGGCCTGTATAGATGTTCCGGTTTTGTTTAAGGATACCAGCTCAGCTAATGGCAGAAAAATCGTTAAATGGCTTTGGGATTTTGGAGACGGAGCTGTTTCAACCGATCAGAATCCGACACATACTTTTACTAAAGGGGGAGATTTTGTGGTGAAGCTGATGGTGGAAGGTGAAACCGGTTGCGAATCTGAGGTAATCAGTCAGAATATCCATGTGAATATTAATCCGGCGGCTAATTTTAGCCATAGTACACCTGATTGTGTTAAACAAACCATTACCTTCAAGGATAACTCAACCTCAGCTGAAGGAAAAATTATTAAATGGATATGGGATCCCGGTGATGGTACGACGCCTGCGGAATATGCTGCAGCAGATAATTTTATCCATACTTATGCGTCTACGGGTACTTATAATGTATTGTTAAAGGTGTTGACCGATAAGGGTTGCGAAAATATAGTCAACAGGCAGATTATAATAAATCCTGCTCCGGTCGTAAATTTCGGGGTGCCTGAGGTTTGTATTAAAGATGCATTTGCCGCTTTTACGGATTCGAGTTCTATTGCTGATGAATCCGGCAATTTTACTTATCTATGGAATTTTGGAGATGATGTTCTTTCAACTACATCTAATCCAAATACCTCTACCCTGAAAAACCCTCAGCATAAATATACCCGTGCCGGTATTTATAATGTTAGCCTGACGGTAACATCAAAAGATGGCTGTGCCACAACTCTGACCAAATCTTTTACTGTAAATGGGGCAATTCCGGCAGCTTCTTTTGATGTTTTGAATGCCTCACAGCTCTGCAGTAATCAGGAAGTGATATTCAGAAATACTTCAACGGTTGATTTCGGCGATATCGGAAAGATTGAATGGTATTTTGATTTTGATGGGAATCCATCTTTCAAACTGGTGGATGAGAACCCTTCTCCAGGAAAGGAATACAGGATTCAGTATCCTGTTTTTAGTTCGCCTGCCAGCAAATCATTTAAAGTAAGAATGCTGGCATTTTCAGGGGGTACCTGTGCCGATGAAGAGATTAAGATTATCTCTGTAATCTCTGCTCCGGAAGTTGCTTTTTCTGCTCTTCCGGATGTTTGTCAGGAGCTTGCTCCATTTAAGATTACCCAGGCATCAGAAAAGAATCTACAGGCCGGTACCGGTCAGTTTTATGGAAAGGGAGTTTCGTTGTCGGGAATCTTTGATCCTGCTGCGGCCGGTGTTGGAGTCCATACGATTAAATATGTATTCACTGCGATTAATGGCTGTGCTGATTCTCTTTCCAGAGATATCAGGGTAATGCCGACACCGCTGGTCAATGCAGGAAGGGATACGGTTATTTTGCAGGGTGGCGCCACCAGGTTAAAAGGAATTGCCTCGGGAAGCAATCTGCGATATAAATGGTCACCCGCAATAGGTCTTGACCGTGATGATATCCCTGATCCGATTGCTAGTCCGGCAGAGGATATCTCCTATACCCTGATAGTCACTTCGGATCAGGGTTGTGCAGCAATCGATAAAGTTTTTATAAAGGTATTGAAAGAGCCCGAAGTACCTACCGCATTTACGCCGAATGGCGATGGGGTCAATGATTTATGGAATATTAAGTATCTCGACAGTTATGTTAGTGCGAGTGTGAAAGTATTCAGCAGGTACGGAGCTTTGGTATACTTCAGTAATGGAGGGTATACCCAGCCCTGGAATGGTCAGATGAACGGGGTGGATCTTCCCGCTGGAACTTATTACTATATCGTTGACCCTAAAATAAAAGGAAGAAGAATAGTGTCAGGTTCGGTAACTATTTTACGATAATCTGAATCGCCACTGCTATTTTTAATAAGCCGTTTCATTAGTAAATTGCCTGAAATTAGATAAAACCCTGTGGATATCCAGAACTCCCTGAAAAGTCTGAAGCAGTTAGCCGATATGGTTTATCCTCTGACTAAGGAGGAATGGGACGCTTTCTCATCGATCTGGACAAATTATACTGCCAAAAGAAAGGAAGTAATAACAGCAGCGGGAGACAGGGAATCCTACCTTTATTTTGTGCTGGAAGGTGTTCAGCGGGTTTATTATTATGATGAGCAGGGTAGGGAAGCGACGTTGGTTTTTACCTATCCACCTTCTTTTGGAGGAGTTTTGGATGCTATGTTACTTGAGCAGAATTCAAAATATACCTATGAGGCTTTGACCCACTCCTCTTTTCTAAAGGCCTCATTTTCTGAATTAAAGGAGCTGATGAATAAGTATCCCGGTATTAATCTGATGATTATCAAAGGAGTATCGGCCGCTCTTTCAGGTTTATTGGAACGTTTAGCTGAATTGCAGACTTTTTCATCAGAAGAAAAGTTTAGAAAATTATTAGGGCGTAGCCCGCATATTTTACAGATCGTTCCTCATAAATATCTGGCCAATTATCTTGGCATTGATCCGACTAATTTCAGTAAGTTGATTAACCGGGTGATTATTTGATAATCTTGGTAAATACCAAGTATGGTTTACGACGGGTAACTTTATTTTGTGTTTTCTAAAGATTATGAAATTTAATAAATACAAATTACTCGAAGAACTGGAGCAGGAACTGCAGTCACAGATTTTACAGGTTAAGAATAATTTTATGGATAAATCTCAAAGTGTGCTGATAAGATCATCAGCATCCGGAGGATGGAGTATCCTTCAGTGTCTTGATCATCTGAATAGCTATGGGTTGTACTATCTGCCAAAAATAGAATCTGCTCTCGGAAAAAGTCTGCGATCCGACGGGGAATTTTACCAAAGCGGATGGCTGGGAGATTATTTTACCAGGATCATGTCGCCTGAAACCTCAAAGAAGAAGTATAAGGCTTTTAAAGGGCATATACCTTCAGATATACTTGATTCTTCTGTGGTTCTTGCCGAATTTTTAAGGCAGGAAGATTTGCTGCTGAGTTTTGTCAGGCAGGCAAAGGGAATAGATCCGGCTTCGGTAAGAATACCGGTATCCATCTCTCCCTGGATCAAATTAAAACTTGGTGACACCTTAAGATTTATTGTGGCACATAATAAGCGGCATCTTTTGCAGGCAGCAGGTAATTTATAGCCTATTCTTCAGAAGCATAGAAACGGCTGATAAACATCATAAATATGCCTGATAAAAGAATGAATGCAGCGCCAAGAAGCATTTCATTGATGTGAGGTATACCTGTATAGTTTAAAGCCTCTATTCCCTGAATCATAAGGAATAACTCATTAATAATAACTCCTGCAACAAATACAAAGATTCCCCGGATAAGCAGTTTATTAATGGGTATCAGCTTAAATGAAATAATATATCCCAGGATAAATATACTTGTAACGCCCAGAAGAACGAGGTGCAGATAACCAATGATAATGGGTCTGAAACCATAGGAAATATGGCTCAGAACAGGATGCAGAGATCCGGTTTGCAGGATTATTTTAATACTGAAGGCTATTGCAGAAAGAATCAGCAGGGTTTTTCCGAGTTTATTCAGTTGAGTTGACAAGACTTCTTTATGTCGGATTATTATTTTTAATAACATTAACCATCCGACAAGCTGAGCCAGCACTGCAATAACCAGAATTAAATAGATTTTAGAGATAAACGGAGCCCACAGTACAGATAAGAAATATCCCGGAACACAAGCCACACAAAATAATATGAAAATAATCTTCTGATTCTTTAGTTCGCCAATCAGCTTTTCAAGTTTTCCGCTAAGGAGTCCCAGTCCTGAAAACATAAACCAGCCATTGTACTGGAAGTGCAGAAATAAATATACACAAGCCAGGTATAGATTCTGATCAATAAGCCTTGCAGACATCATATAGGCCAGACCAAAGGTTCCGAAAGAGGAGATGAGGCTGAATATTAATGCTGCTTTGAACCATAAATGACTGACTTCTTTTTCTTTGATCCGGTTTAAATCTGACCAGTAAAGCCGGATGAACTGATACGATACCAGTATTGAAAGGGTTGAAAAGCTGATTGAATAGAAGGCATAGCCCTGCAAAATAAAACTGATCAGCATACCATAAGCAGCAATCAGATTGACATAAAGGACTGTACGATACCTTTTAATAATCTGTTCACCAAGTTTTCTGCTCAGATACCAGATCATCAATATCATTAAAGTCTGGCTAATCCATCCTGTAAATGCAAAATGAGAATGGCTGTGCAAGATGAACTTCTGATCAGAAAAAGGAAGGTAAAAAGCAATTTTATACCGTAGAATAAACCCCAGAGCAGCAACCAGAAGTAGATTAAAAAAGGATATGCTCAGCCATTTTTTTAAAAAATCTTTCATGCTTTTTTGCCAAAAATAGCTTGGAATAGATTAAGTCAGTATGACTTCAATCATATCCTTGCAATATACTTTCCCCCGGTTGATAACAATCTCTCCTCGTTCATGCATCTGGCGCATCGTTCTGATAACGGTTTCAACTCTCAGTCCGGTCATATCGGCAATTTGCTGTCGGGTAAGCTTGAGCTGATCACACTCGGGACAGAAATTTTTATTTTCTGATTTAAGGTAATTGATCAGATTGACAATCCGTATCTGAGGATTATGTGAAGCATAGGATTTAAAAAGGGAATATTTAAATCTCAGGCGCTTTGTCAGCAAACGAGTAAAATTGAACAGAATATCCGGATTCTCTTTTAAAAGTTCCAGGAATGTGGGTTTGTATAATTTGATAAGCATGGAATCTTCTTCTGCAATTGCAGAAGCAGCATATGGCGCATCGTCAAATAAAGGAAATTCTCCAAAAGATTCTCCCGGTTCAATAATACCATGGATACATTCACGCCCCTCAGAATCAATACTTATCCATCGGATACTTCCGCTCACCAGTTGATAATAGTAAATACATGATTGTCCCTCGCTGAAAATAGTTTCACCGGCCCTTACTTTCTTATAAGTAGCACCCCAGGCTAATAGCAGGTTGATGTTAATCATATTTATAAGATTAAGATGTTAACAAATCTAGATTGCTGAAATTCTCTAATTGGTGACTTTGCTTATTTAAATATATGACTTTAATCATTTATGATTCAACGCATAAAATTCTTTTTCATACTTGTCTAAAATTGTACAAGCAAATCAAACTTTATCTAAATCAATATGTTATGAAAAAACTACTTATTCTGAGTCTGGTGATCTTTTTTATTGGGGTAATTGCATCCTGCGGATCAAATAACAATTCTGAAAGTTCAACAGAAACCGCTTCTGAGGCTCCTGCAGCAAGCACTACAGAGAACGGGAATCCCTCTTATGATCCACACCGTGGTGAAGGTAAATTTACCAGTGTTGATCTGGGTGCTTCACTTGATGCTTCAAAAGCAGAACTGGGTGATCAGGTATTTCAGGTTAAATGCAGCAGCTGCCACAAGCTGACAGATGAAAAACTTGTTGGTCCGGGATGGAAAGGTGTTACTGAGCGTCGCAAACCTGAATGGATCATGAACTTCATTACCAATACAGATGTCATGATCGATAAAGATCCTGAATTGCAGGCACAGTTAGAGCTTTGTTTGGTTCGCATGCCTAATCAGAATCTTTCTGATGATGACGCAAGAAATCTGTTGGAGTTTATGAGAAAGAATGACGGGGTTAAATAAAGATTAATCTTCCTGCTTTTTGAAATGCTCCCCGATTTCTATCAGAGGAATGAGAGGGAATTAACGCAGGATTTGACCCATTACATCGAAAATTAAAACTATAACCAATATAAATCACATCAAAAAATGAGAATAAATACCAAATATGCACAGGGGATGGCTGCTCTTGCATTATTAGTAAGCGTTAATGCTTGTAAGCCAAAAGATGCAGGATCCGTGGTGAGCGGTGATGCAGCCGCGAAGGTCTACGTGGCACCCGGGAAGTATGATGAGTATTATAATTTTGTATCAGGCGGATTTAGTGGACAGCTTTCTGTTTACGGACTTCCAAGCGGAAGATTGCTTCGTGTGATTCCGGTTTTTTCTGTGGATCCTGAAAAAGGCTGGGGTTATTCAGAAGAAACCAAGCCTATGCTGAATACTTCTCATGGTAGTGTGCCCTGGGATGACCTGCACCACGTATCGATGTCCCAGACTAATGGTGAGATTGACGGCCGATGGGCTTTTGCTAACGCAAATAACACCCCTCGTGTTGCAAGGGTTGACCTGAAAACTTTCCGTACAGCTGAGATTCTTGAATTGCCAAACAGTGGTGGTAACCACTCTTCTCCTTTCATTACTGAGAACTCAGAATATATAGTTGCGGGAACGCGATTTAGTGTGCCACCGGATGATAAAAACGGTGACGTTCCAATCAATACTTATAAGCAGAATTTTAAAGGAACAATCAGCTTTATCAGTATTGATAAGAATAGCGGAAATATGGATATTGCTTTCCAGCTTCAGGGTCCGGGAGTGAACTTCGACTTGAGTCATGCAGGAAAGGGCAAATCAAATGGCTGGTTCTTCTTCAGTACATATAATACCGAGCAGGCTAATACTTTACTTGAAGTGAATGCCTCCAAGCGTGATAAAGACTTTATCATGGCGGTTAACTGGAAGATGGCTGAGCAATTGATTAAAGCAGGAAAAGGACGCAAGCAAGCTGCGAAATACGCCAGCAACCGATTTGATGAATCTACTCATACAGCAACCTCAACCATTAAAAATGAAGTCAGTGTGCTGGATATCAGAGAGCATCCGGGACTTGTTTATATGATTCCATGTCCTAAATCTCCGCATGGTTGCGACGTAGATCCTACAGGTGAGTATATTGTAGGTAGTGGTAAGCTGGCAGCTTTAATTCCTGTATTCAGCTTCGATAAAATCCAAAAAGCAATTGCCGACAAAGCATTTGACGGGGAATATGATGGTATTCCTGTAATCAAGTATGAAGCTGCTTTATATGGAGAAGTTAAAAAACCAGGTTTAGGCCCATTGCATACTGAATTTGATGACAAAGGAAATGCCTATACCTCTATGTTTGTATCCAGTGAGGTTGTAAAATGGAATGTTAAGGATCTGAAAGTTTTAGACAGAGTTCCAACTTACTATTCTGTTGGTCACCTGATGGTGCCGGGAGGAGACTCTAAAAAACCAACCGGAAAATATCTGGTAGCATATAACAAAATTACCAAAGACCGTTATTTGCCAACTGGTCCGGAACTTTCTCAGAGTGCTCAGTTATATGACATCAGCGGGGATAAAATGCAATTATTGTTAGATTTCCCTACTATTGGTGAGCCTCATTATGCACAGGCTGTTGCTGCTGATGTGATCAAAAATAACTCAACCAAGTTCTTTAAGATCGAAGAAAATAAACACCCTCACGTGGCTAAAGGCGAAAAGGAGGCAAAAGTATGGCGTGAAGGCAATAAGGTGCATATTAATATGACGCTGGTTCGTTCACACCTTACTCCTGATAATATTGAAGGTATCAGAGTGGGTGATGAGGTGTACTTCCATACCACTAACCTTGAACAGGACTGGGATGTACCTCACGGCTTTGCAGTTAAAGGCGCTCTGAATGCCGAACTTCTGGTTATGCCGGGTGAAACAACCACCTTAAAATGGGTTCCGCTTAAAGCAGGTATGTATCCGATCTATTGTACAGACTTCTGTAGTGCGTTGCACCAGGAAATGTCTGGATACGTTAGGGTATCTCCTGCAGGTAGCAATGTGCCAATTAGTTTCAGTACAGGAACAAATCTTCCAAAAGATGATACTGCAACTGCTCAGGCAGGCGCAGTGAAGAAATAATTCTCACTAAGGAGAGGTATGTAATATGCTCTGGATATTTCATATCTCTCCTTTTTTATAAATCTATTATGAGTAATAATAAAGTGTCTAACCAGGCCAGAATCGTACTTTTAATTTGTGGATTATTATTGATTATTGTTCTTTTTACTCCTATCTGGCGGATTGATCTTACAGCTCCTCAATATCCTGAAGGTTTATTTCTTTTGATCTATGCCAATAAACTTGACGGGAATGTTGATATTATTAATGGATTAAATCACTATATAGGGATGAGAACCCTTCATACCGATGATTTTATGGAGTTTAAGGTTCTTCCGATCATTATTTCAGTATTTGCAGGTCTGTTCGTTCTGGTTGCAGCAATGGCCAATAGATTGATGATGAGAATATTGCTTTTCCTTTTTATCAGTTTCGGAGTGCTTGCCATGGTGGATTTCTGGAAATGGGAGTATGATTACGGACATAACCTTGATCCCAATGCGGCAATTATAGTTCCTGGTATGGCATATCAACCCCCACTAATCGGTTTTAAACAATTGTTGAATTTTGGAGCTTACTCTTTTCCTGATGTAGGTGGATGGATATTTATAGGTGTTGGAGCGGCCCTGCTTACAGTGGTTGTACTCGACTGGAAAAAAGGGAAAAAAATTAATCATCAGACAGCATTGAAACTGCTGATCCCCGGTATAATTTGTTTAGGATTAAGTTCATGTAGTACTGATCCGGAACCCATCCGTTTAGGCAAGGATAATTGTCAGTTTTGTAAAATGACAATTAGCGACAAGCGTTTTGGGGCAGAAATTGTTACCAAAAAAAGTAAAATCTTCAAGTTTGATGACCAGCATTGCCTCATTTCTTTTATGAAGGCAGATGGGTTTGACAAGGAAAATGTTGCCGGAGTCTATTTTACAGATTTTAATGAACCGCATAATCTGATTCTTGCTGAAAACGCATATTTCCTGCAGAGCCCTGATTTAAAGAGCCCAATGAATGGAAATATCGCTGCTTTTAGTCATCAAGATAGTTTAGAAAAAGCATTACCGGCTTATTATGGTAATGGAATTACTTGGGAGGAAATGTTGAAGTGAGATATATCCTGTTAATTATATTCTTCTTTTTTTCTGTCGGCTTATCTGCTGCAACTATTCAGGTAGGGAAGAAGAAAACTCATAAAAGCATTCGTTCGGCAGTTGAAGCGGCTGCTGATGGCGATACAATTCTGGTGGATGCAGGAAATTATAAAGAGGGAAACCTGTTTATTAATAAGCCAGGACTTGTATTAAAGGGTATTAATCGCCCTGTTCTTGATGGAGAAAATAAATTTGAGATCATCACCATAAAGGCCAACAGAGTTGTAATTGATGGGTTTAAATTAATTAATAGTGGTATCTCATCTCTTGAGGATATCAGCGGTATAAAAGTCCATGAGAGTCATTCTGTTAGTATTCTTAACAACCTTCTGGAGAATACTTTCTTCGGAATATTTCTTTCTAATACTGTAAATACCACCGTTGAAAATAATCGTCTGAACGCATTCAGTCTTCAGGAGCATGAAAGCGGGAATGGGATTCATTGCTGGAAAAGTGATAGCCTGAAACTGATTGGCAATTTTATCTCAGGTCATCGTGACGGTATTTATTTTGAGTTTGTTAAAAATTCAGTGATCTGGAGAAATATTTCCAAAGCTAATCTTCGGTACGGACTGCATTTTATGTTCTCTAACGATGATATGTACGTGAACAATGTATTCCGAAATAACGGTTCAGGTGTTTCTGTTATGTATTCTAACCGTATTAAAATGTTCAGCAACTATTTTGAGGAGAACTGGGGTGATGCCGCTCATGGTATTTTGCTTAAAGAAATATCTGATGGCTTTATGGAGGGAAACTATTTCATGAAAAATACCAGTGCAGTTTATATGGAAGGTGCGAACAGAATTTATATGAAGCGTAATGTGTTTGAGAATAACGGGTGGGCATTGAAAATTCAGGCCAGTTGTGCCGATGTGGTGCTTGAGCTGAATAATTTTATCGGTAATACCTTTGATGTCGGTACAAACGGATCTTTGGTACTTAACTTTTTTAAAAATAATTACTGGGATAAATATGAAGGGTACGATCTGAATAAGGATAAGGTTGGAGATATTCCTTATCGTCCTGTAAGTATGTATTCCATGATCGTGGAGAAATATCCTCCTGCGATGATTTTATTCAGGAGTTTTATCACCACTTTATTAGATAAAACTGAAAAGATACTTCCCAGCCTTACACCTGAGAATTTGAAAGATACGGCCCCGATGATGAATAAAGCGTTTTGAGTGAAAATGCCAGAGAGGATAGATATGAAAGATACGATGATTACGATAGAAAATATTAGTAAGCAGTTTGGTAAGTTAAAGGCTCTGAATAATATTACCACATCCTGTGACAGATCTGAATGTATTGCTTTGATTGGTCCAAATGGATGTGGAAAGACAACTTTGATTAAGTCCATTCTCGGAATGGTTATTCCGGACAGTGGATCTATAAAGTTTCAGAACAACGACATTGCCAATAACTGGCAGTACCGTGAAATGATTGGCTATATGCCTCAGATAGGCAGATATCCTGATAATATGACGATTGGACAGGTATTAGGCATGATGAAAGACATCAGAAACTCTTCAGCAACCCTCGACGAGGATCTGGTTAAGGCTTTTTCAATTCAGAGTCTGGTCAATAAGCGAATGGGGACTCTTTCTGGTGGTACCATTCAAAAGGTAAGTGCAGCACTTGCATTTTTATTTAACCCTTCGGTACTGATACTTGACGAGCCTACAGCAGGCCTCGATCCGGTGGCTTCAGAATTGTTTAAGGAAAAAATTATCGCTGAAAAGGATAAGGGGAAATTGGTTCTGATTACCTCACATATCCTGAGTGATCTGGATGATCTGGTAACCCGGATTATTTACATGCAGGAAGGTAAGCTGATATTTCACAAAAGTATTGAAGAATTAAGACTGGATACCGGAGAAGATAAACTGGTAAAGTCAATTGCACAGGTAATGATCAGTAATTATGAATAAGATTATCAAATACGTCATCACAGATATTTTAAGGAATAAGATTGTTCTTATTTATACCTTTTTTCTGCTTGCAGCATCGTTCAGTGTATTTAGCCTAGAGGATAACAGCAGCAAAGGTTTGTTAAGTTTACTGAATATCATTCTGATTGTTGTTCCTTTAGTCAGTATTATCTTTTCTACGATTTATATGTACAACTCGGCAGAGTTTATTGAACTGCTGCTGAGCCAGCCGCTGAAACGCAAGTCAATCTGGCTGAGTCTGTTTGCCGGACTTGCCTCTTCATTAGCGATTGCATTTTTTATTGGAGCGGGCATTCCTGTTTTGATTTATCAGGCCAATATGATTGGTTTTACAATGGTACTGACAGGTATAGTTTTAAGTATCATTTTTGCCGGCATTGCATTTCTTGCCACTGTCAAAACCAGGGATAAGGCCAAAGGCATCGGAGCATCTATTATGCTCTGGCTATATTTTTCTTTGCTTTTCGACGGATTGGTACTGTTTATTCTGTTTCAGTTTGCAGACTATCCCATGGAGAAGCCGATGATTGGTTTAAGTGCTTTGAATCCGATTGATCTTAGCCGGATTTTAATTCTGCTTCAGTTGGATGTTTCTGCCATGATGGGATATACCGGTGCAGTATTTAAGGAGTTTTTAGGAGCCACTAACGGCCTCATATTCTCATTTTTGATTTTATTGCTTTGGATAATAATTCCGGTTTGGTATTCTACCCGAAAGTTTAACACTAAAGATCTCTGACATGAAAAGACATCCCGCATTGATTCCATTATCGAGAGAACATCATGAAACGCTAATTCTGTCAAGATTACTGCAAAAAGGAGCACCTGAATATAAAGGACTACCTACCGACAATGCAGGGAAAGCAGATTATGCCAATAATCATTATAAGAATGAGCTCATTCAGCACTTCAGAAGTGAAGAAAGTATTCTGCCTCTGATCAAAGGATTGAATCCCGAAATTGATAATATGGTACAGGATATCCTTGACGAACATCAGGAAATTCATCGGTATTTTCAGACTTTGTATGATCAGGATAACCTTTCTGATCATCTCGACCGTTTGGGTAGAGCTCTCGAAACGCATGTACGTAAAGAAGAGAGGGAATTCTTTCCTTTAATACAGGAACATTGTCAGGAAGATACTCTCAAACTAATAGAAAGGACTTTAAGTCATCATTAAGTGAAAAAGGATATTTTAAACCGGGCAGACATTGAAATTCTGGTCAATACCTTTTACAGAAAGGTACTGGCAGATAAATTACTCGGTTTTATTTTTCAGGATGTGGCCAAGGTGAACTGGAATCTTCACCTTCCGGTAATGTATGATTTTTGGGAGAATGTGATTTTCTATTCAGGTTCATATGAAGGAAATCCTCTCCATCTGCATAAACATCTTCATCATATTACCCCCCTGGGAAGATCTCATTTTGATCGCTGGAATAAACTTTTTGTATCTACAGTTGATGGACTTTTTATGGGCCCCAATGCTGAACTGATCAAAGAAAGGGCTTTAAATATTTCTGAGATTATCAGACTTCAGCTGGATGATCATAAAAAAGCAGTAACCAATAAGCACCGGTCAGTAAAGCTTAAAAAGTATAATTAATAAAAAAGGACCTTCCGTTTACGGAAGATCCCTCTCTTTCAAATTCAGGTTTATTTATCTTTATTTAGGCGGAAGTAACACTCCATCTATAACGTGAACAATTCCGTTTGCGGCAGGTACTGAAGCT
>Ga0208492_1001442_pt1 | contig 14630 bp, 6 predicted proteins | sample Subbioar_CSW14AB_FD_184820 | JGI IMG/M metagenome (GOLD analysis project Ga0208492, IMG submission 184820) | Serpentinite rock and fluid subsurface biosphere microbial communities from McLaughlin Reserve, California, USA - CR12Mar_CSW14AB (SPAdes) | ecosystem: Environmental > Terrestrial > Deep... | reverse complement strand
TGGGACTATTACGCGTAAAACCGGGTTGGATATTGAGAATATCATTGTGACCGGAGATATGGATGCCTTGCAGCTGATTAATGAAAATACAAAGGTTTACACGATGAGTCGCGGCTTGTCTGATTCGGTTATTTATGATGAGTTGGCCGTAGTCAATCGTTATAGCCTGAATGTGTCTCAAATGATTGATTATAAAGCGCTGCGTGGAGATGTGTCGGATAATATTCCAGGCGTCAAGGGGATTGGTGAAAAAACGGCCACGGAGCTTTTGCATAACTTCGGAACACTTGATGACTTGTATAATCAATTAGAACTTAATAAATATAATTCAGAACTTATCAAGCCTAGAATCGCCGAATTACTAAGAATTAACAAGGAGGATGCTTATCTTTCCCGGGAACTTGCTACGATAAAGCTGGATGTGCCTATGAATTTTGATATTGACGCCGCCAAATTCGGTGATTATGACAAAGATGAAATCGTCTCAGTCTTTAGTGATTTGGAATTCCGCTCGCTCTTGCCGCGTGTGGCTGATTTGTCGGGCGCGAATCAGACCAAGGAAGAAAGTGTGCAGGTGATCGTTGATAAGTTTGAACGCAATCGCCGAGACTTTAAATATACACTTGTTGATGATGAGAAAAAATTCGAGCAATTTTTTGTAGAACTGAAGAAGCAAAAAGAATTTACTTTTGACACGGAAACGACGGCACTTGATCCGCTGAAATGCGAGTTGCTTGGAGCGAGTTTTTCCTGGCAAGAAGGCAGTGCTTATTATTTGCGTATTTCCAATTCTGAGTTGAAACCAAAACGAGAAGAGCTTGTTAATTTGTTCAACTACGATACCCCAAGTCCTAAATCACAAATTGTAAGTGTTAATAATTGGTTGGAACGACTTAAAGCTATTTTAGAAGACGAAAACATCAAGAAAAACGGGCATAATATGAAGTATGACGTGCGGGTGCTAAAGAATCACGGAGTAGTCGTGCGCGGAATAAATTTTGATACGATGGTCGCGTCATATTTATTAAATCCGGAAAATCGCCAGCATGGTCTCGATGCGGTCGTTTTTGCCGAACTCGGTTTCGAGAAAATTAGCACGGATGATTTGATCGGCAAGGGCAAGGAGCAAATGGAATTCCGGGAAGTACCGGTGGAGAAGCTGTCGCTGTATTCTTGTGAGGACGCCGATTTTACGAACCGCTTAGTCGGTGTTTTGCGACCGCGACTGACGGCGCAAAACTTGGAAAAATTATTCACGGATATTGAAATGCCTTTAGTGGCGGTATTAGCTGAAATGGAAGAAAATGGCATCGCTTTAGATATTGAAGCGTTAGCTGCGATGGGCGCAAATCTGCATGGAAAAATCGACGAACTCAAAAAAGAAATTTGGGCATTGGCTGGTGGCGACTTCAATATCAATTCCACGATTCAGCTGAAGGGGGTATTATTCGATAAATTGCAAATTTCGACTGATGGCATTGCAAAAACAAAAACCGGATTTTCGACTGCGTTTGAAGAACTGGAAAAAATGAAAGACAGGCATGAGATTATCAGACCGATTCAAGAGTATCGCGAGCTGGCAAAATTGATCAGCACATATATCGATGCTCTGCCTAAATTAATTAATCCAAAAACAAAACGGATACATACGAGTTATAATCAAGCGGTTGCGGCGACAGGGCGTTTGTCATCGACTGATCCTAATTTGCAAAACATTCCGGTGCGCACGCAAATAGGACGCGAGATTCGCAAAGCGTTCGTGGCCAAAAAGGATTACGTGTTATTAGCCCTTGACTACTCTCAGATTGAATTGCGAATCGCCGCACATCTTTCGAGCGACAAAACAATGCTCGAGGCATTCAGAGCTGGAGCGGATATTCATTCTTCGACGGCGGCAAAAATTAACAGCGTTCCGTTGGAGGAGGTAACCGAGGAAATGAGACGCGAGGCTAAGGCTATTAATTTCGGAATATTATACGGACAGGGGCCGCATGGATTGTCGCAAGCCGCTGATATTTCATTCGAACGCGCAAAAATTTTTATCGAGGAGTATTTCAAGCAATTTCCAGGTGTAAAAGATTTTATCGATTCGACAATCTTAAAAGCGGGAGATGTCGGTTATGTCGAAACAATGTATGGTCGCAAGCGTCATTTGCCAGATATGAATTCATCGAACGCACAAATTCGCAAGGCCGCTGAACGGATGGCTATCAATACGCCTATTCAGGGTTCTGCGGCTGATATCATTAAGGCGGCAATGGTGAAAGTGTATCATTTGCTTGATCGCGAAAACATCAAAATGCTCTTACAAGTGCACGATGAACTAATATTTGAAGTTAAGAGAGAAAAAGTTGTCGATTATGCAGAACAAATCAAAGGTATTATGGAGAATATCATTGAGTTGAAGGCGCCACTGCTAGCCGACGTAAAGGCTGGTTTGAATTGGGGAGAGATGAAACCAATTGCGGACTTTATTATCCAAAATAAAAAAACGAGTCAGTTACCGTGAAATAAATGATCTTTTTAGATTAATTAATAAGAACGTAATGAGTTTAATGTTAGCTAAAATAAGTTGCATATTTCAGCTATTTTTAATTTAAATTTAACGACCTATTGACAAAAAACGTAATTAATGATAGTTTGACAAAAAGTAATAATTTAAGTTTATTAAGGACAAAGACCTCATGCCTTAGTCATTTGTTTTTATGTCAGACGTATCAATCTTAGACCAAATACTCGACAATCAGAAGATTGAAGAGGTTGAAGGGCTTAATGCGATCGAAATCATCGATGGCCTGTTCGGAGAACTGTCAAATCGTGAGCGCGATGTTTTGTTGCGTCGTTACGGTTTGAATCTTATTGAAAAAGAGACTTTGGAAAAAATCGGTCAAGCTCACAATTTGACTCGGGAGCGCATTCGCCAAATTGAAATCAGCGCCTTGCGAAAATTGCGGGAAGCGGAGAATTTAGAGAAACACCTTTCTTCTTTAAAAAAGATTATCGCGCATATTCTTGAGGAGCATGGCGGAATCATTGAGAAAAATTATTTGCTGGAATTGCTGGCGAGTTTTTCGGCGGACGGCTTGAAAATGAAAATAAAAGACGAAGAGAAGCACCGCAACTATCTAGACTTCATGATTAATAAGCTCTTACACAGTGAGTTTGAAGAAATTATTAATTCAAAAAACTTGAAAGAATCATATAAGATGCGTGGCATAAATGTCGGTCACATCGAAGAGATTATCGAGGAGTTGATTGAAGTTCTGAGTTCTAAGAAGGAAATCCTGGAAATGAAGGAGATTGTCGCTTTATTCGATCGCCTTGAAACGTATCAGCGTCATAAAGATAAAATGTCGGTACGCAATGTGCTGGACGTCGCTCGATTCAATAAAAAAATTTCCAAATCAGAAGATGCGACATTGGTAAATAATAACAAGATACATTATACGATCTTGCGTGTCGCCAAGAAAATAGAGCAGAACAAGTTCGGTTTTTGGGGTTTATATAATTGGCGCGAAGTCACTCCGAAAACTATAAATGATAAGATTTACTTAATTTTGAAAAATCATAAACGTCCGATGCATTTCGGTGAGATTGCCGAGGAAATCAACAAGGTCGGTTTCGATATGAAGTTGGCTAATTCGGCGACGGTGCACAACGAATTAATTTTGGATGATAAATATGTTCTGATAGGCCGCGGTTTGTATGGATTGCGAGAATGGGGATACAAGAACGGTTCCGTGATCGACGTGATTGTGGATATCTTGGAGCAGATTGAGAGACCGCTCACTAAAGAAGAGGTGATCAACAAGGTGTTGGAACGAAAAATGGTGAAGAAAGCGACAATCGTTTTGGCTTTGATGAATAAAAATCGATTTGAAAAAGAGGATAATAAATACTCTTTAAAGAAAATATAATAATTGGAATAATTAACAAAAAAGGACCGATTCGGTCCTTTTTTTATTTTACGCAAAATCTTTGCAAAAAAAAGATAAAATGTGTTATAATGTATTGAGTAAGAATTTAAAAAATATCGAAAATGGAAATTGACATTTCACCTTTGATTGATGCGCTAAATCTCTCTCCGGACCAGTTTTTGTTATATTTCATGTTGAACATCGGCTGGCTTCCGATTTCCATCGCTTTGATTATTGCGGCGCGCGATCTTTGGCTCGGTTATATTCAAGGGGTTTTCTTGGGCGCGCAAAAATATGTTTTGCTGGCGATCGATGTACCAAAGGCAAACGAGCAAACACCGAAGGCGGTGGAAAATATACTGGCCTATTTGGCGGCCGGACACGGTTCGATTAATTTGATAGATAAGTGGTGGGATGGAAAATTGCAACTGGCGTATAGCTTGGAAGTTGTTAGTATCGACGGTTATACGCAGTTTGTTATTCGAGCACCAGAAGCTATGCGTAATTTAGTGGAAACGGCGATGTTTTCACAGTATCCGGATGCGGAAATTACGGAAATAGATGATTATGTCACTGGTGTGCCGGATAAGTATCCGGATGAGGAATATGATATAGCCGGAATGGAAATGGTGTATACGGCAAAGGAAAATCCCTCCGCTTATCCGATCAAGGTATATCGTGATTTTATCGATGATTTGGGTAAGCCGGAAGTTCGATTCAAGGATCCGATGGCAACATTGATGGATTTGTGCAGTAGCTTGCGCAAAGGAGAACAATTATGGTGGCAGACGATCATACACCCCGGTCTCGATGCGGATTGGATTAAGGGGTGCGATGCCGAGGTATTGCGACTTTTAGGGGGAGCAAAAGCGGGAGAATCGAGTTTTGTTGATGGACTGATTAATATTATTTTGAGCCCTTTTTTACTATTCGGGCTTGATATGCGTGTGAAGCCGGCAGAGAAAAAAGATGTGGCTTTCAATATGATGGGCTTGGAACCGAGAAAAAAGAGGCAAATCGAAAAAATTCAGGAAAAAGCTTCCAAGATCGGCTACAAAACCAAAATACGTTTTGTTTATGTCGGGCGCAAAGAGGTTTTTGTAAAGCCGAAGGTGTTCAATGGTTTTATCGGTTTTATGAAACAGTTTATCGATAATGATCTTAATTCTTTGAAGCCGGAAAACGCATACACCATGACTAATGCGGCATATTTCTTTAAGCAAGCGCGCGTCAATACTAGAAAAAATCGTTTAATCAAGAACTACAAGAACAGAAGCGGTTTTGCTGGAGCGACACAGCAGTATATGAGTGTTGAAGAGTTGGCGACTATGTGGCACTTTCCGGTTGAATCCGTCGTGAAAGCGCCTATGATTCAGAAGACGCCTGGTAAGAAGGCACAGCCGCCGACGGCCCTGCCGTTCGAAGATATCAGTCACAAAGGTGAATCTTATAGCAGTTCGCCGAGCTATGGGGAAGATATTTTTTCTGATCGATCATTGTCCGGAGCGGGAAACTCGCAGGTTGCGCCGGTAATTGATGTGGATGCGTTGACACAGGTTACGCCAAGCGAATCTATTTTCGAGCGGAAGGCGGAGATTAACGAAAAAGGTGCGCCGCCAGCTAATCTGCCTTTCGGTTGAATTTATTTTGCGGGCAAACCTCAGGAGAGTTTATTATGTTGCTTAACTGAATGTTAAAATAACTAAATCATAAAATATGAATAACGGTGACATAGTATTATTCGGGGAAACAACCTTTCGCAATGAAAGGCGTCGTTTCGGTATCAAGCGAGATGATCGTCGACGGCATATGTATTTGATTGGTAAGACCGGTATGGGCAAGTCGACGATTCAGGAGAATATGATTATCGCGGATATTCGCGCCGGCCAAGGCGTGGCAGTAGTCGACCCTCACGGCGACTTAGTGGAAAAAATCTTGCGATATGTGCCTTCAAACCGGGTCAATGACATCATTTATTTCAATCCGGCAGATTATGAATATCCGATCGCTTTCAACGTGCTTGAGCAAGTCGATCCCTCGATGCGTCATCTAGTCGCATCCGGCCTTATCGGCGTCTTTCGAAAGTTGTGGGCCGATTCGTGGGGGCCGCGTCTGGAATATATTTTACGAAATGCCATTTTGGCGGTCCTTGATTATCCCGGTTCGACGCTTTTGGCGGTTACTAGAATGTTGTCCGATAAAGAGTTCCGCAAGAAAGTGGTTGACAATGTCAGCGATCCCGTGGTAAAGGCTTTTTGGACGAGTGAGTTCGCCGGTTACGCTGATAAATTCGCCACTGAGGCGGTTTCTCCGATTCAGAACAAGGTCGGGCAATTTTTGTCTTCATCGATCATTCGCAATATAGTCGGCCAGGTGAAATCGACTATTGATTTGCGGCACGTCATGGATGACGGAAAGATTTTGCTCTTGAATCTCAGTAAGGGGCGAATCGGCGAGGATAATTCCGCCATGCTTGGTTCGATGATTATAACTAAGATTCAGCTGGCGGCAATGAGTCGAGTCGATACGCCGGAGCACGATCGAAAGGATTTTTATTTGTACGTGGATGAATTTCAGAATTTTGCTACCGACGCTTTTGCTGATATTTTGTCAGAGGCTAGAAAATATCATTTGAATCTGATTTTGGCGCATCAATACGTAGAGCAGTTGCCGGAAAAAGTGGCGAGTGCGATTTTTGGTAACGTTGGCACTTTGGTTACTTTTCGAGTCGGCGCGACCGATGCGGAATTCTTGTTACCGGAATTCACGCCGACGTTCACGCAGGAGGATATTGTGAATCTTCCTAAGTATGAAATGTATTTGCGCTTGATGATTGACGGTGCGGCTTCAACGCCTTTTTCGGCGCGCGGCTTACCGCCTTTGACTGAGGAAGAAAAAACCGGTTTTTTTGAAAAAGTCATTCTTTCGTCGCGTGAGCGATATGCGAAAAGGCGGGATGTAGTGGAAGAAAAAATAAATAAATGGCACGAGAGCTTGATTGAAAGTGGCGTTAAGAATGAACCTGCGAAAGCGAAGAATTACGAAAAAAAATCGACTGGTCCATATGTTAATAAAACAAATTTCGAGCGTCCTAGATATTCGGAGAAGACGCCGTTTCAAAAATCAGCTTCAGACCCAAGTCAGATAAAACGTCCAACTGAAACAAGTGTAATAAATACAACAAACACCGTTAGGCGGAATCTGACGGAAGAGGTTAAGAACCCTGCTTTTGACGAGAGAGCTATCATTGACGATGAGAATGTGAGAAAAGATAAAGTCGATTTGGAGTCATTGAAAAAACCGGACGTTCAAACATCGTCATTCACTGATAATACAATCAATAACCAAGCCACGGTCGGTGCAAAGACGCCTATTCGTGAGTCGGTCAGTTCTGAAAAAATCAAGCACGGGCCGTATAAATACGAAGCCGTGTGTGCGAGTTGCGGTATTACGACCATGGTTCCGTTCGCTCCGGACGGTTTGCGCCCGATATATTGCAAAGATTGTCTCTCAAAAATGAAGCAGGAGAAAAACAAGCAAACCGAAGAGCGACGTAAAGCTAAAGAGGTCGAATTGCGAGAGATGACAAAAAAAATCACTCCGGAGATCTCACTGGGTCAGGCATTGTCGATGAAACCGGTTGCATTCAGTCATCGGAGGGAATTTGATGATACTAATAAAGATGACGGCGGTGCGCCATCATCTCCGGTTCCCATGCCCCTGAAATTACCGAAGAGTGCGGAAGAGCGAGACCTTATGGAAGAAAGAGAAATTGATTTTACCGTAAGTTGAACTATGAATTATAATTTTAATATCAAGCAGTTGGAGGATTATCATGTTAACGACTACTACGTCAATGACATGATTTGGAATTTGTTTTTGATTGTCGTGCCGATTGTCTTGTATTTTTTAATTAAGAAGCGATGGTATTATAGCCGCGGAGGCCTGTGGAATAAAATATTAGTCTTAGTTTTATTTGTCGCCTGGCTGACATTTTTGCCGAATACCGCCTATGTAATGACTGATGTGCGACACCTGGTCAATTATTGTCCGAATACAGAGTTCAATGTTTGTCCGACAAACTCCTGGATGCCGATTTTCTTTTTTACATATTCTTTGATCGGTTGGATTTCGTTCGTCTGGTTATTGAATTCAGTTGTTGCACTAGTTGGGTCGCGCTTGAATCGCGTGATCGCTTCGGTTTTTCTCTTGTTAGCGATTCCGATGTCGGCACTCGGAGTTCTGTTGGGGTTGTTGGATCGTTTGAACAGTTGGGATTTGATTACGCGTCCAATGACAGTGTATAAAACAACTATCTTGTATTTTACGGATTGGCAGCTTTTGAAGATATTGATTATCTATTCTGTTCTTTTTTTTGTCCTTTACGGATTGGGCGGTTTATTTTTAAAAAAATCAAATTAAAAAATATGGATTATTTAAAGATTGGCAGTGCAAATGATTTGGAGGGTAGCGACCGAAAGCTTTATCGCGCCTTGGAGGCTTTACCGGGTATTTTGGCTTGGGGATCGTTAATCGGCTTAACTATACTCTCTTATTTCAAATCTGTTTTTGTGGCTTATTTTATCATCGCCTTTGATGTTTATTGGTTATTGTTAGTGCTGTATTTAAACATTTATTTAGTAACAGCTTATCGGAGATTGAAGAAAAATGTTTTGGTTAATTGGCAGATACTGTGTGAGTCTTTGCCACGTAAAACGATAATAACCACCGAAGGGCAGATCGAATTAGTCTGGAGCGACATTATTCATTTGATCGTGCTTCCAGTTTATACTGAAGGTCTTGATATAATCGAGCCAACGATCAAAGCTATCGCCAAGAGTAATTTTCCATTGAAAAATTTCATCGTTGTGCTGGCAGTTGAGGCTCGAGGCGGAGCGACTGTGATGGCAAATGCAGAAAAAATGAGAGAAAAATATGGACAATTGTTTCGCAATTTTCTGGTAATTATTCATCCGGACGGACTTCCTGATGAAATAAAGGGTAAGGGGTCGAACCAAGCTTGGGCTGCACGAGTTGTTAAAGAGCAATTAATTGATGCAGAGAAAATTGATTACAATAAGATTCTGGTTACGGTTTTCGATATAGACACCGTTTCTTATCCGAATTATTTTCATAATTTGACTTATCATTTTTTGACAGCCGAAAATCCGTATCGAGCGAGTTATCAGCCTATTCCGATTTATCACAACAATCTTTGGCAAGCACAATTTTTTGCGCGGATTGCCGCCTCCTCCAATAGTTTTTGGCAGATGATGCAGCAGATTCGTCAGGAAAAACTGGCCACTTACTCTTCGCACTCGATGACCTGGCGAGCTTTAGTTGATATTGGTTTTTGGTCAACGAAGATGGTGAGTGAGGATTCGCGTATCTTTTGGCATTGCTTTTGTTATTATAAAGGCGATTACCGTGTGGAACCGATGTATTATCCGGTTTCAATGGATGTTTGTGTGAGTGATACGTTTCTGGAAACCGCCAAGAGTCTTTATAAGCAGCAAAGACGTTGGGGTTGGGGTGTGGAGAATGTTCCTTATTTAATTTTTAATGCAATAAAAAATTGGAAAAATTTGCCAAAAAAACGGGTGCTTGATCGTATTTTTGTTCAATTACACGGATTTCACTCTTGGGCAACGAATGCCTTGATTATTGCGGCAGTGGGTTGGTTGCCGATCATTTTGGGCGGTGACAGTTTTAACTCAACTACCTTATCGGCTAATCTCCCGTTTGTTACAAAATTATTAATGACCTTGGCAATGTCGGGTTTGATTTTGTCGGCGATCATTTCTACTTTATTGCTGCCGCCAAAACCGCACGAAATAAGTAGTTTTAAATATTTATTGATTCCGCTTGAGTGGATTGTTTTGCCGGCAAGCATTATTATTTTCGGTTCGATTCCGGCGCTTGAGTCGCAGACTAGATTGATGTTTGGAAAATATCTGGGTTTTCGATTGACACCGAAAAAGCGGTAAATACGTAACACCATTCACCGCGACAGGCATAAAACACACTACAGTTCTCTTATTTCTCGTTACTGCGAGCACATGATTTCTAAGTGAGGCGAGATAAATTTGAGATTATTTAAATTTTCAAAAAATGAACGAAGATTTTACAGTCCAGCAAAATAGTTTGATATTTGATGACGGCGCATCTTCTGATTTGTATTCGGGAATTTTGATCGTACTTATCATTACTGCTGCCGTTATCATGTCTATTTTTGCCTTGATTCAGTTTTTGCGTTGGTACTTACGGAAGAAACACTTTGAAAATCATATTTATTTAGTGAAAATACCAAAAGAAAAAACGGATCAGCGCGAAGCGTCTTCAGCTACGCAAATGTTGCAGGAAGAAATTGCCCGCAGTGAGGCAATATTTGCCGGTATTGGCGGCCTGCCAGCGGAAAAAGGTTTTGTGTCCTGGCTGCACGGACGGAGCGATCATTTTTCATTTGAAATCGTAGCACATAAAAAGCAGATCATGTTTTACGTGATATCTCCGGTTGCCATCAGCAGATATTTGGAGCAGCAGATTCAGGCGCATTATCCAAGTGCGACCGTTGAAGAAGTGGAAGACTATAATATTTTTAAGCATGACTCATATATCGTGGCCGGATATTTGCAGACGCAAAAAAATTCCGCTTTGCCGTTGCGCACCTACAAAAAAAATGAGACTGATTCGATGAACTCCATTATAAATGTCATGTCAAAACTTGATGACACGGAGGGGATGGTGGTGCAATACACCGTTCGCAGTGCGCGCGGTTCATGGCACAAGCGCTCAATCGGCATTGTTCGCAAAGCTTACGAGAAGAATTCCTTGAAAGATGCTTTGAATGATGATATTTTGAGTAAGTTCATGACTCTTTTTTTTGATTTTTTCAAGTCCGCCAAGACTGAGCAGCAGCCCGCAGACAGATCTAAGGCATTGACGGTTATGGAGCAGGAAATATTAAAAAATATTGAAGAAAAAAATTCTCGTGCCGGCGTGGATGTGAATTTACGCATCGTGGTTAGCACAAAAAACAAAGATCAGGCAAATTTATATTTGAGTAATCTGGCAAGCGCCTTTAGTCAGTACAACTTGTATGAATATGGGAATAGCTTTAATAGTAAGATTGTGATACGGAATAAAGCACGCACGATTTATGATTTTATTCATCGACGTTTTAATGAGCGAACTAGTTTCCTTTTGAATACGGAGGAAGTTGCATCGCTTTATCATTTTCCCTTGAAAACAGCAGAAACTCCGAATATTCTTTGGCTGCAGGCAAAGTTTGCTCCGGCTCCCGTCGATTCGCCGAATGAAGGTCTGTTTATCGGTACTAATAAATATCGCGGTGTGCAGAAAAAGATCTTTATAAAGCGTCCTGATCGTCGTCGTCATTTTTACATTGTCGGTAAATCTGGCGGCGGTAAATCATATTTTATTTCCAATATGGCTATTCAGGATATTTTGAATGGCGATGGAGTGGCCGTCCTTGATCCCCACGGAGATTTGATTGAAACGATCATGTCCCATATTCCGCCGGAGCGAGCGGAAGATGTAATTTTTTTCAATCCGTCTGATCTGGAAAGGCCGATGAGCTTGAATCTAATCGAGTTTGACGAGCGCTATCCGGAGCAAAAAACATTCGTAATAAACGAAATGATTAAAATTTTCGATAAACTGTACGACCTAAAGGCAACCGGCGGTCCGATTTTTGAGCAGTACATGCGCAACGCCTTGCTCTTGATAATGAGTCATCCGGAGTCCGGATCAACCTTGATGGAGATTCCCAAGGTGTTGTCCGATCCGGAGTTTCGCAAGATGAAGCTGGACAATTGTCCCGATCAAACCGTTGTCGAGTTTTGGCGCAAAGAAGCGGAAAAGGCCGGAGGGGACGCGGCATTGGCGAATATCGTGCCTTACATCACGTCGAAACTGACGCAGTTTATCTCCAACGACACGATGCGACCGATTATAGGTCAGCAAAAAAGCTCCTTCAATCTTCGAGATGTGATGGATAACAAGAAGATTCTATTGATCAATTTATCGAAGGGTGCGATCGGCGAAATGAATGCTTATCTTTTGGGTATGATTTTGATCGGTAAGATTTTGATTTCCGCGTTATCACGGACAGACATTCCGGAGGATCAGCGCAAAGATTTTTATTTGTATATCGATGAGTTTCAGAACTTCACGACCGATTCGATCAATTCGATACTGTCCGAGGCGCGTAAATACAAACTAAACTTGACGATAGCGCATCAATATATCGGACAGTTAGTCAATAAGGGTGATACATCAATTAAGGATGCCGTCTTTGGCAACGTCGGTACAATGGCTTTGTTTCGCATCGGTCCCGATGATGCTGAATTTTTGGAAAAAGAATTTGCGCCGGTTTTTAATAAGTTTGACTTACTAAATATCGAGCAATATACTGTTTATATTAAATTATTGATTGATAACGCAGCCGGCAAGCCGTTTTCATTGAGTACGCCCAATCCGCTTCCAGGCGTCGAGCGTCCGGACGTTGCGCAAAAAATAAAAGCATTGAGCCGTTTGAAATACGGTCAGGATCGTCAACTGATCGAGGCGGAAATAAAAAGACGTACGGGAATGAACCTATGATAAAATCAACAAACAAACAACTGGCCGTTTGTCCGACTTGTGGCGGCAGCGGAGTGGCGGATAACCGCACATGTCGCAATTGCAGCGGTATCGGAATGGGATATTTTTTCGGGCAAAATTTTTTGTATTGGCGCGGAACTCTGGATGTTGTGAATATCAAGAATAACCGCTTGTCGCAAAAAGTAAATCGGTACTTGAACTTCCTTCTAATCTTGACAATGGCGCTGATTTTCTTTCTTTTTCTTTATTGGTTTTATGCCGTCTTCGGAGCCGGTAATTTTTTTCAGATAACTCAAGAACGTGGAATAGTCATGATATTTTTCTGGTTAAATATATATATTTTTATTATTTTATTGCATCGATTGGATCGCGATCGGGACTCTGCCAAAATTCCGATCACGAACATGAATAGGCATGACAATGCTATAAAAATTCCAGACAATTGGATTGATTTGCGTCGTTATGGAGGTAAAAATAAAATAAATATCAAATCAGGATTTAGCGCGAAAGCACTGGAGATTTTGGATGATGCGGCCTTGTTGGCAGCACAATTGAAGCAGGTTGAAATGACTCCGGCCCACCTTTTGTTTTCCTCACTGATGAGTGCCGATGTTCGTTTCATATTTTTTCGATTAAATCTGGACATGGAAATTTTTATGAAAAAAATTTCTAAATATTTATCCAGTGTAAGAAGCTCTGATAATGTTCGCAAAGTCAAGATCTCAAATATCATGAAAGAAGTTTTAATCAGTGCCTACGCCGAAGCAGTAACATCCGGAAGACAGCATGTTTCACCGATTAATTATTTCTTGGCATGTTTTGATGTCGATGAATTGATACGCGATCTGCTTGCGGACAGCGGGATCGATAGGGAGAAACTGGCGAACTGCGTGGCATGGTTTGATTTTGGCCATCGCTTGAATGCGAAACTGGCTGAGGCATCGCAAAAATCGTATTTACGTCCGAAGGGAGACATTAACAAGGCTTATACGGCAGTTTCAACGCCATTTCTTAATTCAGTCGGACGCGACCTGACATTGATGGCGAAATACGGACAAAACAAGCCCTGCGTGGCGAGAGAGCGTGAACTAGAGATTATAATTGACGATTTCGTCAACGGATTCAATTCACTGTTGTTGGTGGGGCAGCCGGGGGTTGGACGAAAGTCAGTTATCAATGGTTTGGCTGAGTTGATGTACGAAGAAGAAGTGCCGGATGTATTGAAGGATAAGCGATTGGTTGAGGTTGATGTCGCGCGTTTGATTGGCGGCCAAGATTCGGTTGATGCGCAAAATCGATTGATCCACGTGTTAAATGAGGTTGTGCGTGCCGGTAATATCGTAGTGGTGTTCAACGGGCTGGAGGATTTTGTTGAAATTTCGCCGACAGGCGGTTTGGATATGATAAAAATCATCCATGATTATGCGCCGAAAAAGGACTTTTTTTGCATATTGGGAGCCGCTGAAGATTTTTATCATAATCATTTAGAAAACTTCGGACTCAAAGAAATGTTCGAGGTCATTAGAATCGCAGAGCCGGTAAAAAATCAAGCAATTTTAATGATTGAAAGTCAAGTCGGATTTTTGGAGTCGAAATATCAAGTATTTTTTTCATACAATGCGGTGGATGCGGTCGTCGATTTGTCTTCGAAATATATTCATGAAAAGTATTTGCCGCAAAAGGGTATTGAAATACTTGAGCATGCGGCTATGGCCGCAACAAAGAGTCGCGGCATCAATACGATAATTGACGTTGAAGATGTTTCTGCGATAATATCGGAATTGATCGGCATACCGCCAAGCAACCTGACTGCTGATGAATCAACGAGACTTCTGAATCTGAAAGAGTCTTTACATAGGCGGGTTGTCGGTCAGAACCGTGCGATTATGGCAGTCTCGGCGGCTTTGCGACGTGCGCGCGTTGAATTGAAAAGCGGCCAGCGCCCGATCGTTTCTTTTCTTTTTCTTGGGCCGACAGGTGTTGGCAAGACTGAATTAGCCAAAGCGATCGCCGGTGTTTATTTCGGCTCTGATCGTTTCTTGGCGCGCTTCGACATGAGTGAATATCAATCTACAGCGGATATAGAGA
>Ga0208492_1001441_pt1:12500-14642 | contig 14642 bp, 8 predicted proteins | sample Subbioar_CSW14AB_FD_184820 | JGI IMG/M metagenome (GOLD analysis project Ga0208492, IMG submission 184820) | Serpentinite rock and fluid subsurface biosphere microbial communities from McLaughlin Reserve, California, USA - CR12Mar_CSW14AB (SPAdes) | ecosystem: Environmental >... | reverse complement strand
CCGACAAGGAATTTCGCTACCTTAGGACCGTTATAGTTACGGCCGCCGTTTACCGGGGCTTCGATCAAGAGCTTCGCCTTGCGGCTAACCCCATCAATTAACCTTCCGGCACCGGGCAGGCGTCACACCCTATACGTCCACTTTCGTGTTTGCAGAGTGCTGTGTTTTTAGTAAACAGTCGCGGCCACCTGGTCACTGCGACCCTCTTCTGCTCCGAGCGCAGGCTCTTCACATACAAAGGGCACACCTTCTCCCGAAGTTACGGTGCTATTTTGCCTAGTTCCTTCACCAGAGTTCTCTCAAGCGCCTTGGGATACTCTCCCTGCCCACCTGTGTTGGTTTCGGGTACGGTTTCAATTCATCTGAAGCTTAGAGGCTTTTCCTGGAAGCAGGGTATCAACCACTTCAGTCCACATGGGACCTCGTCATCACACCTCAGGATTGCCCCCCCGGATTTTCCTAAGGGAGCTCCCTACATGCTTAAACCGGGACATCCAACACCCGGCTGGTTTAACCTTCTCCGTCCCCCCATCGCAATGAATCAAAGTGCAGGAATATTAACCTGCTTCCCATCGACTACGCATTTCTGCCTCGCCTTAGGGGCCGACTCACCCCACGCCGATTAGCGTTGCGTGGGAAACCTTGGGCTTTCGGCGTGCGGGTTTTTCACCCGCATTATCGCTACTCATGTCAGCATTCGCACTTCTGATACCTCCAGCAAGCTTTACAACTCACCTTCGCAGGCTTACAGAACGCTCCTCTACCACGCAGAATAAATTCTGCATCCGCAGCTTCGGTACACAGCTTAGCCCCGTTACATCTTCCGCGCAGGCCGACTCGACCAGTGAGCTATTACGCTTTCTTTAAAGGATGGCTGCTTCTAAGCCAACCTCCTGGCTGTCTTAGCCTTCCCACATCGTTCACCACTGAGCTGTGATTTTGGGACCTTAGCTGGCGGTCTGGGCTGTTTCCCTTTCCACGACGAACCTTATCACCCGCCGTGTGTCTCCCGTGATTGCACTTCTTGGTATTCGGAGTTTGCAATGGTTTGGTAAGTCCCTGGGGACCCCCTAGCCATAACAGTGCTCTACCCCCAAGAGTGATACACGAGGCGCTACCTAAATAGCTTTCGAGGAGAACCAGCTATCTCCGGACTTGATTAGCCTTTCACTCCTATCCACACCTCATCCCCTAATTTTTCAACATTAGTGGGTTCGGGCCTCCAGTGGGCATTACCCCACCTTCACCCTGGACATGGATAGATCGTCCGGTTTCGGGTCTACTCCCAGCGACTAAATCGCCCTATTAAGACTCGGTTTCCCTACGCCTCCCCTATACGGTTAAGCTTGCCACTGAGAAGTAAGTCGCTGACCCATTATACAAAAGGTACGCAGTCACACCGTAAAGGTGCTCCCACTGCTTGTACGCATGCGGTTTCAGGATCTATTTCACTCCCCTCTCCGGGGTTCTTTTCGCCTTTCCCTCACGGTACTGGTTCACTATCGGTCGGCAGGTAGTATTTAGCCTTGGAGGATGGTCCCCCCATATTCAAACAGGATTTCACGTGTCCCGTTCTACTCATCATCATGCTTAGATAGTTTTTGTGTACGGGGCTATCACCGTCTATGGCCAGACTTTCCAGACTGTTCCACTAACACACTAAACACTTCAGGGCTGGTCCCCGTTCGCTCGCCGCTACTGAGGGAATCTCGGTTGATTTCTTTTCCTCCGGGTACTTAGATGTTTCAGTTCCCCGGGTATTGCTTCCTGGCCCTATGTATTCAGACCAGGATACTGCTTGCGCAGTGGGTTTCCCCATTCGGAAATCCTCGGATCAAAGCTTGTTTGTCAGCTCCCCGAGGCTTATCGCAGACTACAACGTCCTTCATCGCCTCCTGCCGCCTAGGCATCCACCGCATGCGCTTATTCGCTTGACCATATAACCTCAAACGCTCGGATACGAGAATTGCTTCTCAACCCCAACATTCAAAGCTCTATGAGCTGTTGACATGATGCAAGTGTACAAACAATAACAATTACTCTTGTTATTGAGCCTAATTCGACTTTCCAGATTTTTAAAGAACGGTGCACGACATTATTACCTGTCATGTCTACGCCACTAGAACGTAAAGCAGAGCGGTT
>Ga0208492_1001441_pt1:0-10000 | contig 14642 bp, 8 predicted proteins | sample Subbioar_CSW14AB_FD_184820 | JGI IMG/M metagenome (GOLD analysis project Ga0208492, IMG submission 184820) | Serpentinite rock and fluid subsurface biosphere microbial communities from McLaughlin Reserve, California, USA - CR12Mar_CSW14AB (SPAdes) | ecosystem: Environmental > Terrestrial... | reverse complement strand
TGTCGCATCTGCCGGAGAATGAAAGCGCGCGACGAGTTCACATCCGAGATCAATTTTGACATCGCGTGGATTAAGTCCGTCTCGTACGGCGTCCCGGATTGCAGCGATCTCGTTGCTTTCTTTGAAGCTCAGCAAATCGTAGTAGCGCCACATCAACTCGTCAGAGATTGACATTATTTTTCCGAATATTTCTTTGGGCGCATCGTTGATCCCGATGTAATTCCCGAGAGATTTGGACATTTTCTGTGCGCCGTCGGTCCCTTCCAGCAAGGGCATTGTGATGACGACTTGCGGATCCTGTCCGCTGTTTCCCTGTAATTGCCGACCTACAAGCAAGTTGAACTTCTGATCGGTTCCGCCCAGTTCGACATCCGCGTTCAGGGCCACCGAGTCATATCCTTGAATTAGCGGATACAGGAACTCATGAATGGCAATCGGTCTGCCTTCCGAGTAACGCTTATGAAAGTCATCGCGCTCTAGCATCCGCGCAACCGTATGTTGCGCAGCTATCCGCACCAGCCCCGCCGCATCCACTTTGGACATCCATTCTGAATTGAACGCCACACGGGTCTTCAGTGGGTCGAGCACTTTGAATACCTGTTCGCGGTAGGTCTCGGCGTTCGCGGCCACTTCGGCCGGAGTCAAGGGCGGCCGGGTGGCGTTCTTACCGGTCGGATCACCGATCAGTCCCGTGAAATCGCCGATCAAAAAGATAATCTCGTGCCCCAATACCTGAAATTGGCGCAGTTTCGTTAGCAGGACGGTATGGCCGAGATGGAGGTCTGGCGCGGTTGGGTCAAACCCGGCCTTGATACGCAATGGACGCCCTGTTGCCAGTTTCTTGCGCAGGTCGCTTTCTAAAAGTATCTCGACGGTGCCCCGGCGGATGACAGCCAGTTGCTCTTCGACAGGAATTCTGGAATCGATATCACTCATGGAGCGGTTCAAGCCTTGATCTGAAAAATGTTAAGAAACATTGACGTAACAAAATTATGAAGTTATTTTCCGGGCCAAGTTCACGTTCCGCGCCCGCAATCAGAACAATATTCATGAAGTATCTTGGGATCACAAGAAGGCGGCGGTTTTCGTCGTTACAGGCTCAGCAGCTTCCTCCGATTCGGTCGCTGATATTCCTTATACCTACGGCGCTTGTCGTGCTGGCGATTCAGCAGTACACACGAGTTGCCCCTCAGATTGACGTTCCGGCAGTCCAACGGGAAATTGGCATCGCACTTCCCGACCACAAGTCGGTAGTGCTTGAAGACGCCTATCGCCTGTTCGGTCGACTGCCCTTTGAGCCGGATCCACTCGTACAAACGGAAGCCGGTTCCTCCTCCCTAGATGTCGGGACTTTGCCAACAGATGAGACTGCGGTAGTCGGTACCGAAGCAGGGAACTCGTGGGTCCATGTGACGGTTGCTCCCGGTGACAATCTGTCACTCATATTCTCGCGACTGAAATTGTCTTCGACGGACCTTCATCAAATCGTTTCGTTGGGCAAAGCGACCGCGCCGCTGAAAGACCTCCGTCCAGGCCAGATCTTAAGATTCCGCCTGAACGACGCGTCGATCGCCGAGATGGTTCTGGAACTCGATCAACTGAATTCACTGAACGTTGTGCGAGAAGACTCCGGATTTGCCGCTCGAGTCGATTCCATTGAACCGGACATCAAGGTCACCGCGGCGACCACCACGATCACGCAGTCCTTGTTCGTAGATGGACAGAAGGTCGGCTTGTCTGACGCGGTAATCATGAAGCTGATCGATATCTTCGGATGGGACATCGACTTCGCGCTCGATCTGCAACCTAACGACCATTTCAGCGTGATCTACGAAGAAGTCTATAAAGGCCAGCAGTTGGTCAAACAAGATCGCATACTGGCTGCCGAGTTCGTCAATCAGGGCAAGCGCATGCGCGCCGTGCTGTATACCGGCGCTGACGGACGTTCGTCCTATTACTCAGACAAGGGCGAAGCGATGCACAAGACCTTTCTGCGCACGCCCGTCAAGTTCACTCGTATCAGTTCCGGATTCACCCTCGCTCGTCGGCATCCCATCCTAAACACCATCAGGGCGCATAGAGGCGTGGATTATGCCGCGCCGACGGGCACGCCGGTACGCGCCACGGCCGATGGCAAAATCCTCGCGGTCGGAAGTGGTGCCGGTTACGGTAATCTCGTGGAGATTCGACACGGCGACAGCTATAGCACGCTGTACGGTCACCTCTCCCGTTTTGCCCGTGGGATCAAGCGCGGCAGCTTCGTAAATCAAGGGCAGATAATCGGTTACGTAGGTCAAACCGGTCTTGCGACCGGCCCTCACCTGCATTACGAATTCCGTATCAATGGCATTCATCGCGACCCGCTCAAAGTGGTGCTGCCTCGCCTACCCATAGAAAAGCGCTACATGGCGGACTTTCGTGAACGGTCCGCTCCGCTGTTGAATCAGCTTGATTTCCTGGTCGCCAAACAGGACAACTCGCACACGACTTACGTGGCGCAGTTGGATTCGACCAAATACCTGCAAGCGGCTGACAGCAACTCTCCGAATTGAAACACCGGGATCCCGAGTCCGAGGGTGATGGGCTCTACCTGGGGCTGATTTCTGGAACAAGCATGGATGGCGTGGACGCTGTCCTGCTTGAGATAGTCGAGGGGAACTGTCGAACGCTCGGCGGACTGACCCACCCTTATTCTGAACATCTTCGCGCCAATCTGAACAGAGCAATCGCCCCCGATGCCCGGCTCAGTCTCCACGAAATCGCCACGATGGACATTGAAGTCGGCGAACGGTTTGCTGAGGCCGCTGCGCTTCTCCTTGAACAACTTGGCGCTCAACGTTCTGCAATTATTGCCGTCGGCAGCCACGGGCAGACCTTGCGTCATGCGCCGCGAGCGGCGTTTCCTTACAGCATCCAGATTGGAAGTCCGGCCGTTATTGCCGCGCGTCTTGGTGTCACTACGGTGGCAGATTTTCGCTCGCTCGATATCGCCTATGGGGGCGAAGGCGCGCCACTGGTTCCCGCGTTCCACGAATGGTTACTGCGCACACCGACCGAGAATCGAGTAATTGCCAACATCGGCGGCATTGCCAATATTTCGCTTTTGCCATCGCATGACCGCCTGCCGATACAAGGCTACGACACGGGGCCAGGTAATTGCCTGCTGGACAGCTGGTGCGCTCGACATCGCGGGATGCCCTACGACGCATTCGGCGATTGGGCGGCATCAGGCTCGGTAAATACAGCGCTTCTGACGGCCCTGCTGCAGAACCCATACTACGCCGCGGCTGCCCCCAAGAGCACGGGAAGGGAAGTATTCAATCTCGTCTACCTTGACCAGATGCTGGCGCACTCTGCCTTCTCGGATGTCGCGCCGGCGGATGTCCAGGCGACGCTCGCGGAATTGACGGTCGAAACGCTGGCGCGGGAGATTGAACGACACGGTCGACACTGGGCCGCCCAATTCCTTGTCTGCGGCGGCGGAGCCCACAACCGCCACCTGATGAACCGCCTCGCGGCAAGACTGAGTCCTGTCGTCGTTGCCCCGACCAGCACACTGGGCGTCGATCCCGACTTGGTGGAGGCCTGCGCATTTGGTTGGCTGGCCTACATGCGACTTGGTGACAGGCCTGTGCGTATGACTACCGGTGCTGGGACTAGAGAAGTGAGATTGGGCGGGGTCTTCCTGCCTACGTCCCAGACGCGAACCTAACGGTTTTTACCCGGTCGCCTGAACGACTGGAGATGTCAGCCCTTTTCGCCGATTCCCGGTTGCTCGCTCTCGATTAGCTACAACAACCGGAAATGCGGTCACGCCGCTGAACAGAAGCGCGAGGTCTTAGCGGTTCCGCGACGGCCCCACTTGAGCACCGAACCCGACACGAAGGCCAGCACGAACAGGCTGAGGACCTGAGGTTCCGGCACTCGAGTCAGACCCGCCTGTGTAAAGGGGGTACTGAACACTTTTCCGTTCCCCGCCGCAAAATTCCCCTTGAATCCATAGGCCATGGCGAATGTCCCTGCCGGCAGCGCACCGGAATTAAAGGTGATATTAGCCAAGCCGTGACCGTTCAGGATGCGATCGGCCGAGGCCGCGGCGTCATTCTTGATGGCGAATACGTGGATGCCGAAGCTCGTCGCGACTATGCCATTTACCGCCAGCTCGGCCGCCTTCAAGTTCGTGAAACTATTCGAATTATTGGTCGGCTCGGCAAGATTGAGAAAAGTGTAGATATTGCTGCTGGTCATAGAGCCGAAGAAGGATTGGTTCTCGGCACCCGGGCCATTGAGGCCATATACGCCAGCAGTGGGGATGAAGGACGACCCTGCCGTGCCGGAATTGCTATTGAAGGCAGTCGGGTAGGAATCGTAAAACGTCACGTTGGAGATTGGGTTCGATGCGAAATAGTTGGTCGTCTGGTTGGGAATGGCCAAGATGAGCAGAAGCGGCTTGTTGGCCGACGCTGATACCACCTCGTTGGCCGCATTCTCGTAGATGCTCAGCTTGTCGCCATCCCCTAAGGAATTGACTTCGTTGCCGTTGTAGACGAAGCAGCTTCCGATTGCACAGGGCGTTCCCGCACCGGAACCGACGCGTAAAGTCGCGGAACCTGAAAACGCGGCGTAGGCAGGCAACCCGGCAAGCAGCAACCAGCCACCAAGGGCGGCCGCGAAAGCGGACCTGTAGCGAGTGGATTTCATAGTTCTGATTACTCCCGGAATGAAACCACGATGGTTTCGTTCGATTGGCTTTCACACAGCAATATTTGAGCCACAGATTTTATTTACGTAAAATCAACTACTTAAATAAATTTCTTACTTGCCCGATCGTCTCCTGCGTAAAGAATATAGACAGTTCAGTCCCACGCCGAAGCGAAACTTATCTTTCTGCAAATAATTTTATTCAACAAAAACATATAGATAGTTAAAAAAACATCAACATTCTAGCGTTGTCGCCGATTTCAGACAGGCGTTCGGCCAGATGCTGACCGTTAGCGCACAGGGCTGGCCCTCGAGACTCAAGCACCGACGACTCCAGCCGGTATTTATTCAGGAATTGGCGAAAAGCGCCAAAATGCCGAGGGTTCGGACACCGCAGCACCCGCTCGCCTCCGCCCATTGCGCCAGAACATAGTCTTTGCAAAAGCGGGGTAACCCTGACCGTTCACGCTCGGAGTTAGGGGGGCATGCTGACTATTCGCCTAGTTCGACCAGCAGGGCTTTTGCTTGGTCTATCCCGTCAAATGGGATGCCGCTGCGCAAGGCCTCTTGCAGGGTGCCGCGAGCTTCAGCTTGCCGATTGACGGCGACCAACGCCTGAGCAAGGTGGAACTTGATGACACTCGAATCGGCGAGCAAGGTGTCAGCTTCGCGCAGAAAACGGAGTCCTTCTTCTGCGCGTTCCCGGCGGACCAGTATCCATCCCAACGTATCGTTGACGTTCGCATCGTTCGGGTTAAGCGCATAAGCGCGTTGGGCGTAGTCGAGCGCGGACGATTTACCGGCAATTTCGGCCAGATATGCCAGGTTGTTCAGACAAGTGGCGTCTTTGGGAAAATCCTCGACCAGTCGTTCGTAGACTTGCAGGGCCGCCGCAGGCTGTTTTTCCGCAAGGTGAATTTCTGCAAGCAGCTTGCGAGCAGCGATGTCCTGCGGATGGGCAGCAATCCAGGTATTCAGGACCTTCACTGCTTCGTCACCACGCCCAGCCATGCCCCACGCGCGCGCAACCAACTCCAAGGCTTCGAGCGACGGCGCACGCTCAAGAATCTTCTGGTACTGCTCGGCAGCCGCGACGCCGTTACCACTTCGTAGCGCGAGGTCACCGGCAAGGCGATGGCTTATGATCTCCGTCGGCCACTTCGCCACCAGACGCTTCAAATACGCATCCGCGCGGTCGAAGTGGGATTGTTCAATCGCAAGACTCGTCAAGGCCACCAGCACGGGTAGTGAGTTCGGGCGGGCCTGATCCGCCTTGGCTAAGGAATACTGCGCATCTTCCAGTACGCCGATCTGACGCTGAAGCACGGAAACTCTGACCAACCAGAGCGCGTCGAATCCGGCCATATCGGCCATTTTCTTCAATGTGCTGCGTAACGATTCGCGCTTGCCCGCCTGCAATGCCGCGCGTACCTGAAGTTCATAGGTCCGAAGGTCTTCCGGTGCCTGCGAAGCGACGTCTCCAATCACGGACTTCGCCTCTGTCAGCCGGTTGGCAGCGAGCAGGAGTTCGGCAAGATAGATGCGAACTTCCAATGACTGCGCCACGGCGCCAGGTTGCCCGGTTTCGGACTTGCCCTCCACGGCGACTGGAGCATCGGCGACCGCTTTTGATGCCGCCTTCGCATCGCTCGTGCGTTCCGATGCCGCGGGCGCGGATTTGGACGGGTCTTCAAGTTTGCGGCCGTAATCGAGAATTTTTATCGCCTCATCGCGCTCGCCCGTGTCGGCCAGCAGATGAGCAAGTTCAAGCAACAACTCCGAACTTCCGGGGTAAAGTTTAAGCGCCTCGGCGAGGCGCGTTCTCGCCGCCGGAACAGCGCCATCGGCGACATCCAGGCGAGCAAGATTGATGATGCCTGGCACGAAGGCCGGCAATTGCTTCAGCGCCTTATCGAGGCTTGCTCGAGCAGCCTTGCGGTCCCCCAAGGCATTCTCCGCGACCGCCATGAAATTCAGCAGCACCACGTTGTCCGGTGCTTTGGCCAACAACGGCTTGAGCAAGGCAATGCTTTTATCGAACTCGCCGTTCTGGTTGTGCAATACCGCCATCAAGAGATTCGCCTGGGGATCTTCGGGATCGATCGCCAGCACGGCGGACAACTCCTTTTGCGCCTCAGTCGGATCGCCGCTGTAGAGCTGGTGGAACGCGAGGGTCTTACGCGGGGTATTGCCCGCGCCTGGAAGACTTGCCGCCTTCTGCAAAAGGCGGGTCGCCTTCTCGGGATCTCCTTTGGCCATCCACGCGTTGGCTAGAATCGTCAGGATTTCCGGATCGTCCGAACCCAGACTGCGCTCGTCTTCCAGCACCTCCAGCACGCGCGTCGCATCGCGCAGCGCAAGCAGCGCGCCCGCCAACTTTTTCCGGATGTCCAGCAACTTCGGATTGCCGTTCAAGCAAGTCTGATAGTAGTCGCGCGCCTGCTCGAATCGGCCGAGCCCGTAATTGACCGAGCCCGCCAGATCCAGCAACTGGCAGTTATTGTTGACCGCTTCGGAACTGATGTTCTCGAGCAGAACGTTCGCTTCAGCCAATGCCGAGTTGGCGCCGTGAACATCGTCCGCGCGCGCGAACCGCAAAGCACGCAAGTAGGCCGGGCGCGGATCGTAAGGGTTGTGTTCGGCCTCATAGGAGAAATCATTGGCCGTTTCCGCATTCTTCCCCTGAGCCAGATGGATAGCGATGCGCGCGATACGCGCGTCATGCAGATTGGGAGAAAGGTCCAGGGCCTTGTCATAGAGCGTAAGAGCCGTGGCGATGTCGCCACGGGCATGCGCCACCGAAGCCTGTGCGTTCCAGGCGTCGGCATTGGCGGGTTCAAGTTTTACGGCGCGATTGGCGAATTCGGTGGCTTTGTCGATATCGTCCATACGTAGCGACGCAATCGTCTTGCCGATCAGCGGTTGGGCGCTGGCAGGAGTCAATCTCTCGACGGCGTCGAAAGCGTCCATGGCAGCCTGACTATCACCGATATTCATCAAAGCCTGTCCACGCACCTGCAATAGGTCGGCGCGCGCAGCACTGCTCAAACCGTCGTCGGACAACTCGTCAAGCAGCTGCCGCTCCTTGTATTGAAACAGGTAGGCTTTCGCCAGCACCGGCACGGTCAGGGATCGATCCGCGCCCTGCTTGGCAACACTGAGGATTTCACGTTCGGCTTCGCTTGCGTGTCCCTGAGCAAGATAGGTCTTTGCGAGCAGTACGCGAGGTGCGAGTTTGGCCGGGTCTTGCTGGATGGCGTTCTTCAGTTCGATGGCGGCCGCATCGTAGTCACGCTTGCCGTACATTTCCAGTGCACGCTCATAGAAGCGCTGCGCTTCGCTGCCGCCATCGTCGGCGCCGGCTGGTCGCGCCCAGAGCAGTACAAGCAAGCATGTGCACAACATGTAGCGACCCAGTAGCGACATGGCAAAGACACCCTGCTATCCAAGATTCGGCAATGTAACACTTTGACGATTGGGTCCGTCGCGATGGCGTCAAGCAGATGCAACAGCGTGTGAAGCACCTGGTGACGAGCTTCGAACTAGGGTAGCGGCAGATAACAGACTGTGCTGGAGAGACAGGCGGCGGGCCACCCGACCTGCGCCGGAACAGACTACCCCTGTGCGGGGCAGAAACGTGGGTGAGGAGCCGCCTGCAGCAGGCGGCTCAAGGTGACGGGCAAGAAATGCCGCGCGAGGACTCAGACCGAGAACGAAGAACCGCACCCGCAGGTGGTGCTGGCGTTCGGATTGCGAATCACGAACTGCGACCCTTCGAGGCCCTCGGTGTAGTCAATCTCGGCACCCATGAGATACTGCACGCTCATCGGGTCGACCAGCAGTTTCACGCCCTGGTTCTCGACGATGGTATCCCCATCCGTTTCGTTCTGGTCGAACGTGAATCCATACTGGAAACCCGAGCAGCCACCGCCCGAGACGAACACCCGCAGCATGAGATTCTGGTCGCCCTCCTCGTCGATCAACTGGCGCACCTTCATGGCGGCGGAATTAGTGAAAACGAGGGGATTTTCTTGGGCTTCCATCACGATATAACCTATGTTTCAGAGACGCCGACGGGGTCAAGGTAGTGCCTACCCTGGCACTATTCAACCTCGTGGGACTTGTGTCTATTCGTAGTCGACGGCGGGCACCCGGCCGTCATGATCCAGTGCCAGCGGCGCACGATGAGCGTCCGAGATCCGCACCAGCTTGCCATTGACTTCGGCGCCCATCGCCATCTCGATGAGGGCATAGTAGACATCCCCCTCGACGCGCGCGCTGGATGCCAGCTCGACATGCTCACTTGCGTAGACATCGCCACGTACCACGCCGTTCAAAATAATATAAGGTACCCGCACTTCGCCCTCGATGGCGCCACGGTCGCTGACGGTCAAGGTAGCCTTGTCGTCGCCATCGGAAGCGACATTGCCTTTGATCTGACCATCGACGTGCAGCCCACCGCCAAAGCGGATATCGCCCACGACTCGCGACTGGTGCCCGATCAACGAGTCGATCTTCGATGGCTTGCGTTTCTTGCTTCTGCCCAACATCTGCGAATTCCTCAGTTCTGCACCGCGGCCCACTCGTAAGTCTCGGACGATGAGCTCGCGGTCGGGATTCTACTCTGTACTGCCACGCTGATCTGGCGGGGGATGAAACCGTCAGGCAGCTTGAGGCTGCCCTCGAAAAGCCGGAAATGCTTGAACTTGAAGTTCAGGCTGTCGGAGCCGGCCTCGACGACCTCGCCCTGCGCCAGTGCCTTGTTCTGGCCCTGGAGCTCCCCCTTGACCGCGATCCGTATGGAGCCCTCGGCTTCCTTGTCGTTTTCATCGATATGGGCGAGCACCAGGCGATAGCTGAAACGGCCGTGCACGTCGAGCGGCTTGAGCTGGATGCCCTTGATCTGAGCACCGCTATCGATATCGGACGCACCCACCACGTCGCGATAGAATTTGATATCGGACTTGAGCTTGGCCACTTCGGCCTGCATCTGCATGAACTGAAGATGATTATCGGTGCGGGCCGACTTATCTATTTCCTCGCCACGTTTGAGGCGGGCCACCTCGTAGCGAAGTGAGGCATTTTCGTCGCGCAGGCGCGCCAGTTCATCGCTGGCGGAATGGGAGCGAACATTCGGCACCATGGCACGCGCCAGGCTGCGCCATTGGCCGAGGTCCAGCACCAGGGCCGCCACCAGGAGCGTCACCGCCACGATACCGGCCCCGAGCATCACCCGACGCATGGGGCGATGTTGTTTGATGACGAGCTTCATGGCGCAACTCCCGCGCCCACGGCGGGG
>Ga0208492_1001440_pt1 | contig 14644 bp, 7 predicted proteins | sample Subbioar_CSW14AB_FD_184820 | JGI IMG/M metagenome (GOLD analysis project Ga0208492, IMG submission 184820) | Serpentinite rock and fluid subsurface biosphere microbial communities from McLaughlin Reserve, California, USA - CR12Mar_CSW14AB (SPAdes) | ecosystem: Environmental > Terrestrial > Deep... | reverse complement strand
CCCGCCGCGGAAGTGATCATCGCGCGCGTGGGAGAAGTGCCGGTCGGCTTCGCCGTGTTCTTTGCCACCTTTTCGACCTTCGCCGGCTTGCCGGGTCTGTTTCTGGAAGACCTCTTTGTCGAAGCCGACTGGCGCGGCCGGGGTGTGGGTGGGCGCCTGCTTTCCCGCCTCGCGGCGATTGCGCTTGAGCGCGGCTGGTCAAAGATCAACTGGAATGTGCTCGATTGGAATGAGACGGCCATTCGCTTTTACCAGTCCATCGGCGGCGAACCGGCGACCGGCTGGATCGGCTATGGCGTTTCAGGGGAAGCGCTCAGGCGGCTGGCTGTGAAGTAGAATCACTCAGGTTTCGCACCGGCGCGGCGCATGCAACTGATCGATCAGCGCGGTTTGATCGTCACCACGCCGCTGGTCGAATCCCTTGAAGTCCGTGGGCTGGGTCAACAGGTCTTCAAGCTCAACCGCAAGGAATTTCTTGCAGGCAAGCCTGGCCTCCTTCCGCTTGGACCCACCGATACGGAACGCACCTTTCTGACTCTGCTTGGGCGTAATGCAGCGAACGGTCAGGCCCGGGTGCTTGGCAGTTGTGGCAGTTGCCACACGCCCGACACCATGGAAAGCTATGCCCGTTTCTTTTCCCTTCCTCCTTCGCATCGGCCGGGTGTGATCGCCTCGGATCTGGCCACCGAACTGGGCCTTGCGCGTCATCGCAAATTGGCCAGCTACGAATGGGGCTTGTTGCAGGGATTGGGGCACTCAAGCCCCTGACCGCCCGCCAGCTCTAATTGTTCGCCGCTTGTTGGAGCGGAACTCGGCTTCCTTTCGCCATGGGAACTGGCCGCACGGTTTTGGCCGCGTGCGGCAACGCAACCCGTTTTTTCTCGAAATTCTCCCTGCGATCGCTCGGGCGGTTCCGCAAAAGCGAACTTTGACGATTGCGCCGAGGGTGCCTTGCAAATCGATTAATGGGGGGAAACCAGCGAAATCGATAAATAAGGCCGACTTTTCGCGAAAGGTCGGAATTCCCAAATTCACGAATCTGCTTGACTTGACCAAATTTCTCATTCTCTCCAAACTGCTCAAAGTCGCGATGTGCTTGGCCGCGTCGTGTCCAAACCATCTGAAGCCGCAATTCGACGGTGACAAAAACCCCTCTCGCAAGGGGCCGGAGATTTTGCGTCTTTTTTGGGACAGCTTTTGTCCCCCTAACTGTTGCGTGGTGAAGCATGAGCTCCTTCCGTTTTGGTTCGCTTCTACGTTTTTTCGCCGCTTCCTCCCGCCGGCTGAGCGCACCCACCCGTGCGGTCCGATCCGTGTCTCAACCCCGGTCCCAGGGCGTGCTCCTGGAAATCCTTGAAGATCGCAGCTTGCCGGCCTTGCTCTACGCCGACTTGGCGCAGAATTTCTCGATCACGACCGATGTCAGCCCGGCCGGCTTCAGTAACGGCGATACCGTGACCTGGAAGGGGAGCACCCAGGTCACCGGCCTCACGGTGGGATCCACGGCGTTTGGGTCGGTCAAGTCGGCGGTGCAAGCGGCCAAGAGCGCCGACACTGTTTACCTGGCGCCAAGCACCTACTCCGATGGCGTCGTGCTCGTCTTGCAATCAAATGTCACGGTGAATGTCCCGGCGGGCGCGACCGGAGTTTCCTTCCAGATGGCCAATGCCCAGGTGACCGACTTCACCTTCACGGGAGATGGACCGGCCACGGTCAAAGGCAACCAGTGGAACAACAAATTAACCGGCAACGATGGGGACAATGTTCTCGATGCCGAATACGATGTGGCGGACATTCTCAAGGCTGATCCGGCAACGCCGGTGACTATTGCGACCACCGGCACGGGCACGAATATCACCGCGATCAATCCCGGCGGCCGGCTCATCTCCAATGCGGGCGATCGCTACTATGTTTTCCGCTTGCGCAATGGCAACGGCAGTTCGCTGGTCGTGAACGCCTCGGTGGAAAATGGTCCGGTCCTTTTAAGTAACTTCACGCTTCCCGCATTCACCGACACTTACATTGCCGCACCGACCAACAACGGCTGGTCGTCGATCAAGGTGGCCGGCTCCGGCTTCGACGGCTTTCCGGCGGTGGGCACCGGCCCTGGTGAATTTTCGCTCGTGGCCGGCGGCAACGATCAATTGACCGGCGGCAAGGGGAACGACACCCTGAAGGGTGGCGGCAATGTCGACACCGCGGTGTTCAGCGGCAACCGCTCCGACTACTCGATTGTCATCAACGATGCCGTGGTCACCGTCAAGGATTTGACCGCGGCCGGAACCGACGGCACCGACAGACTCACGCAAATCGAGATCATCAAGTTCAAGGATCAATCGGTTCGGCCTGTGCCGTCCACTCTCAATTTTGTCGCAGGGCAACCAAACAATCCGGTGGAAACGAAACTGTATCTGGGGGCCGCCGCCGTGTTTTCCGGCGCCAGCGGCGAGAACATCCATGTCGTGCTGCAATTGAGCGGGGCCACGACTGACGGCTATTTCACCGCCGATCGCGATAACTCCATCAAGGATATCCAGGTCAGTCAGTCGAACCTGCAGCTCACCGGCACCGCCGCCTCCCTCAACGCCTATTTGAACTCCGGAAAGATCAAATACGCGTCGTTGACGAATGTGCAGCGGACCCTCAATTTTTCCCAGGTAGACGACGGCGTCAACATTCAAGGTTCCACCCTGCTCAAGGTGGCCGACAAGGCGCCGGTATTTACCAGCGCCAACCAAACGCGGATCACCTACGGGGAGTCGCTGAATTTCACCGTGACCGCCACGGCCACTCCGGCACCGACCTATACCGTCACCAGCGGCAAATTGCCCGACGGCGTGAGCCTTGATGCAACCACCGGAAAACTGACGGGATCCACCGCGGCAGGAAATTACTCGTTCACCGTCACGGCAACGAGTTCGGGCGTTTCGACCAGCCAGGCCTTCACCTTGACCGTGGACAAGGTCGCCTTGACCGTCGCCGCCGATGCCAAGTTCAAGGCGGTGGGCGATGTCGATCCCACCCTCACCTTGAAAATCGCAGCCGGCGCCCTCGTCGGCCAGGACGCGATCAGCGGCAGCCTGACGCGCCAGAGCGGTGAAGTGGTCGGAACCTATTCGATTCTGGTCGGTTCGCTCAGCGCGGGAGCCAACTACGATCTCGCGTTTCAATCGGCTCTTTTCACCATCAAGGCGGCGACCTCGGTGCCAGATCTGGCCGCGTCGTCGGACACGGGAAGCTCCAACACCGACAACATCACCTCTCAGACGACTCCCTTATTCCAGGGAACCGCTGATCCGGGGGCAACGGTTCGCCTGTATGACGGCGCCACCCTCATCGGTTTGGCTGTTGCCGATTCCCAGGGTGCCTATGCGATTGCCTCGTCGAAACTGGCCGAGGGCAGCCATACGCTTACCGCCACCGCCACCGATGGCCTTGGCAATGCCTTTGCCTCCCAGGGATCGCTGAGTGTCACTATCGACACGACCTTGCCCGACAGGCCAACGATCTCCCAGGTGTCGGACGATGTCGCCCCGATTCTGGGGCCGCTTTTGGCCGACGGCAAGACCGACGACAACACCCCGACGATTCGCGTGAGTCTGCCGACCTCCGGCTCGCTTGCGGCAATTGGCGATCAGGTTCAGCTTTACCGCGGCGCGTCGCCCCTGGGTTCGCCCGTGGTGCTTGGCGCCGCGGCCATCGCCGCGGGCTATATCGATATCACTCCTTCGGTGCTCGCCGATGGCACCTACATTGTCAGCGCCAAAATCACCGATTTGGCCGGAAACGCCGGGCCACTTTCGGCAGCCTTTGGATTCACCGTGGACACCGTCCTTCCAGGCGCGTTCTTGCAAGGCTCGGTCTTCATCGATCGCAATGCCAATGGCATGTTCGATGCGGGCGAAAGTCCCCTCGCCGGCGCGTTGGTGCAGGTCTTTTCGGCTGATGGTGCGACCTTGTTGGGTCAGATGACGACCGGTGCCAGCGGCTCTTATCTGTTCAACGACGACAGCAATCTCTTTTCGGGCAACAAGCTCGTTCCGGGGTCAACGTACAAGATCGTACAGACGCCTCCCACCGGATACGCCAACGGTTCGACTCCGTTCAATCAAGGGGTTTATTCCGTTCTGAACAACGACAGCCGGTCTTACCTGGTGCAGACGCTCGATCCGAAACTGAACAGTGCGACTCCGTTGAGCTTGACCTTCACTTCGTTGCCGGGCGGGGCCCTGACCGCTTACATCAACCTGAATGGTTCGACGATCAACGAATACCTGACGCAACTCCTGGTTCAGGCCAGCGGCGGCGGTCTGAGCTCGCCGCGTGATTTTGTCAGCTTTTGCGTCGATCAACCGCACACGGTCGGCGTCGGAAGCAACTATCCGGTATTGCCTGTGGGAGTGACCAGCACGCTCGATGGCCTGCAAGGTCAAGCCGGCCGGATCGCGTACATTTACAACCATTACGGTCAGGCACTGCTCGATCCCGTGCACGGCGCCGGCTTGCAACTGGCGATTCTCGAGCTGACTTTCGACACGACGGCCGACCTTGCCAGCGGCAGCTTACAGTATGTCGGCCCCTCGGGCGGTACTTCGGCCGCCGACGGCGCGGGGCTTCTCGCTGCGGCGCAATTTTACCTCGATGCCTCGGCCGGAAAAAGCGAACCGGCGCTTTACCTTGATGCGACGCTGGGCGGCCAAAGTGTTCCTCTGTCGGGCCGCCAAGGTCAGATCGTGGCCCAGAGTTTCAGCTTTGGCAACTACGAATTGCCGGTCTTTTCAAGCGTCAACACGGCCACTTCCACCTACGGTCAGCCGGTCAACTTTCAGTTTGTGGCCTCGGGATCTCCGTCGTTTACCGCCTCTGGGTTACCCGCGGGGGTCAATCTCAGCACCGCGGGTTTGCTGACCGGCACGCCGCAAGCCGGCACTTACCAATTCACGGTCACTGCGAACAACGGGGCCACGGCGACCCAGAATTTCACTTTGATCGTCACTCCCGCCTCGTTGACGGTGACGGGGGTGAGTGCAAATAGCAAACCCTACGATGGCACCGTGGCCGCAACGCTGAATACCGCGTCCGCCGTGCTTGTCGGCCTTTTGAACTCCGACCTTGGTCTTGTGACCATCGATTTTTCGAATGCCAGCGCCTCGTTCTCTGACTCCAAAGTGGGCACAGGCAAGCCCGTAACGATCAGCGGCGTGAACTTGAGCGGTCTGGCGGCCGGCAATTATCGCCTGTCCGCGCAGCCTTCCAGCCAGGCCGACATCGTTGCCGCGTCGTTGGTCGTAACCGCACAGTCCATCTCTGGAATCTATGGCTCCCTTGCGCTCAATGGTCAGACAGGCTTCAGCGCCATGGGCCTTGCCGGCGGCGACCGAATCGATTCGGTAACGCTGACCACGAACGCCACGCTATCCACCAGCGGCAATTTCAACTACAGCGCAACTCCGTGGACGATCATCGCTGCAGCGGCAAGCGGCGCTCATTTCGATCCGGCCAACTATGCCATCAGCTATGTTTCCGGTGCCTTGACCGTGGGCAAAAAGGACCTCACGGTGACGGCGGTAGGCCAGGACAAAATCTACGACGCCACGGTCAAGGCCTCTGCGATCTTGAACGACGACCGGATTGCTCGCGACCTGATCCAGGCCAGCTATGCCGACGCTCTCTTTACCACGGGTCCCAACGCGGGCCTCAATAAGCCCATCCGGGTTACCGGGATATCGATCTCAGGTGCCGATGCAGGCAACTACGCTCTGGCGAACACCACGGCGGACGGATTTGCGAACATCCTTCCCAAGGTGATCGATTACACCATCCCCAATCAAAATCAGATTTATGGCGAACCGATCGAACTAAATCCCCAGGTACCGGCGCCCAACAATCAAGCTGGTTCGGCTTTCTATCAAAATGCGGTCGATGTCACGCAATTCCTGACACGCTTCACCTTCCAGACGAACAAATACACCTCCACTCCAGGCGACGGCATCACCTTCACGATTCAGGGGAAAGATCCGAAACTCGTCGGCGCGAGCGGCGAAGGCCTTGGCTACCAGGGAATCGGCAACAGCGTCGCCGTGAAGTTCGATCTGATCGACAACTATGGCGAGGGTACCAGTTCGACCGGGCTTTATCTCAATGGGATCAATCCGTCGTTGCCGATCACTCCGTCCCAGCCGCTCTGGATCAAGGGACTTGATTTGCAATCGGATCACATTTTCGCGGTGGAAATGAGTTACGACGCGGGGAAGTTGCGAGTGACCGTCGTCGACACCAAAGCCCGCGTCTCGTCGGTTCAGTGGTACGACATCGATCTTCCCAAGATGCTCGGAACGAACCAGGCCTTTGTCGGCTTCACCGGTGGCACCGGCGCACTGACCTCGCGGCAATCGATTTTGACCTGGGATTACCAGAACGCGGGCAAGACCTTGATCGATTACAGCGCCGGCTTCCCAGCCGATGCCAGCGACCTGAGCGTGAACGGCTCCGCCGTACTACGCAACAATTTCCTCATGTTGACCGGCCGCAATCAAGCGCTGGAGCTGGCCACCGGCGTCAATGCGGAATCGCTGGTCGTCTATCTGAATAGTCCGGGCAACAATTCGACCGCGCCCGTCGGCACTTATCCGATTGCGGGGACGCTTTACAACGGCACGGGACTGGCCTCAAACTATCTCTTGAACTTTGTTCCCGGCACGCTCACAGTCGCGAAAAAGGCGGTGACGTACACGATCGCCGATCAAACGCGCACCTATGGCCAGCCGATCGATCTCAATGAAGGCTGGTCGACCACGCCAGCCAACCAAGCCGGCAGCGGCTTCCTCGATCAACCGCTCGATCTATCCGGAGGCTTCCAGACCACCTTCACCTTCCAAACGAATCCGAGCGCGCAAGGACCCGGCGGCGGGCCCGACACGATTGCCGATGGCATCGCCTTTGTCATTCAGCGCAAAGGCTCCGGAGCGCTGGGCAAATCGGGCGGCGGCCTGGGCTACCAGGGGATCACCAAGAGTATCGCCATCAAATTCGACAGTTTCAACAACGAAGGGGAGGGGAGCAGTTCGACCGGATTGTTCACGGGCGGGGCGAGCCCCGAGAACGCCTCGGCGTCGATCGATCTATTCTCATCCGGCATTGACCTGACCCGCTCCGATCCGGTCACCGTGAACATCTTTTATGATGCCGATGCCAAGAAACTGACGGTCAGGGTGTCGCAAGACGAATCGACCGATCAGGGTGTGGTGACGCGCACGGCAACGCAAAGTTACGCCATCGACATCGGCGCGAAAATCCTGGGCAACAGCGCCTACTTCGGATTCACGGGAGGCACGGGCGCGCTTTCGTCACGGCAAGAAATCACAAGCTGGACGATCGGCACGAAGGATGATGTCTCGAAATTCCTCGACCTGGGCAAGGGGTTTGAAAAAGACGAGCATGTGCTCGTCAACGGCAGCGCGGTCAAGGACGGCGCCTCGCTTGTGCTCACCTGCTTCCCCGACTCGACCCGCGTCGCCGTGGGAAGTAACGGTGAGTATTTACAACTCGCCCAGTCTAGTAAGGGGAACAAGGTTCACACCCCAGTGGGAGCCTACCCAATCGTCGGCAAGCTCAGCGATGGCAGCGGCCTGGTCGACAACTACGAGGTCACGATCAAGCCCGGCACCTTGACGGTCCTTAAGGCCAACCTTGAGATCAAGGCGCGCGACATCGAGGGCGACTATGGTCAAGTCATGCTCGATTCCAAGGGCGGTTTCGTTGCCTCGGGGCTGGCCAGGGGCGAGAAAATCGGTTCGGTGGTGCTCGCCAGCAATGCCACCCAATCGAGCGGTGGATACCTGGAAGCGGGGGCCTGGACGGCTTATGCGTCGGGTGCCTCGGGAGGGAATTTCGATCCTGCCAATTACAACATCACCTACGGCCGCGGTTACTTGACGATTCATCAGGCATCGCTCACGATCACCGCCATCGATCGCACCAAGACCTATGGCGATCAATTGGCGGTCAAGGGGACCGAGTTCACGACGCAAGGACTGCTTGCGGGAGACTCTGTCGACTACGCCAGCTTCTGTCCGACCGGGGACATTGCCAGCGCCCATGCGGGCGACTACGACATTGAAGTTTCCAAGGCTCAGGGCCGCGGTTTGCAAAATTACAACATCGACTATCGCGATGGGAAATTGACGGTTCTCAAGCGAGATATCACCTATACGATTGCGGATCAAACGAAAAAAGCGGGTTCGGCGCTCGATTTGAATTCTCTTTACCCCAACGTTTACAACCAGGTCGGCAGCGCCTTTTATGAAGACCAGGTCAATATCACCTCCTTCCGGTCCAGCTTCATCTTCCAGACCACGAAGATTGATCGGGAGCTGGCCGACGGCTTCACCTTCGTGATCCAAAATCAGGGAGTCAACGCACTTGGTGGCCGCGGTGAAGGGTTGGGCTACCAGGGGATCGCCAAAAGCGTTGCGGTGAAATTCGACCTGTTCAACAATGGTGGCGAGGGGAACAATTCCACCGGCCTCATCAGCGGCGGAGCCAATCCGGTGGGCGCCGGCTCGTCGGTCGACCTGACCGGAACAGGAATCGATCTGCAGAGTCAGCACACCTTCCGGGTCGAACTCAACTACCGCAATAACCGTCTGGCGGTGACGATTACCGACCTGGTTACCGGAAAATCGGCAAGCCAGTCTTATGCGATCGATCTTTCCGCCCAGGTGGGTGGCGATAAGGCCTATGTCGGATTTACCGGCGCCACGGGCGCACTGGTCGCCAAGCAGTCGCTTTTCTCCTGGGACTTCAAAAACGGCGGCTCGACGGTGTTCAATTACGGACCCGATTCCGATCAAGGAACCAGGGGACTCGTTCTCAATGGTTCGGCCACGATCAATGGCGATTGCCTCGCGCTTACGGGCGCGGCTTATGGGGCGGTCATCGCCACCGGTGTCAACGACGAGAAGCTGTACGTTTACCTCTACAGTGACGGAATGGATGCGATGGCTGCCATCGGCACCTATCTGATCAATGGCGCCGCCTTGGGCGGAACCGGTTTGGTGTCGAATTACAATCTGATCATCAAGGAAGGGCGATTGACGGTCGCCTAGAACACCGCGTCTGTGGCGCCGTTCTTCTTGGGAAGGCAGAAGATCCGGGAATTTGCTCTGTTTTGGGCAAATTTCCGGATCTTCTTTTTCAGTCTCCTGCTATATTTGCCTGCATGCATTTGAGAGAAGGCGATCAGAAATGCCACTCTCCTTGGGAAGTCGATCCTGTTGGGATCGCTCCACCCTCTACCAAGGAAGCAAAAAAGGGACGCAAAAACATGTCCGCGCCCGCGACGGAATCTCAATGGTTTTATGTGGTTGATGACAATCAGGTTGGTCCTTTGGCCAAAGATCAACTGATTCGTGCCGTCGAGAAAGGGATCGTTCAACCTGATACCCTGGTATGGCGCGACGGATTGAAGGACTGGGTGGAGGCCAGTCGGCTGAAGTTCCTCAGCTTTGTCTCGGACAATCCTTTTGCAGTCACGGGAAGGGATTCGGATGAGGAGGAACAGGAGGAGGAGGAAGATCCGCGTCCGAAAAAGAAGAAAAAGAAAAAGCGCATAGAATACGGCACATTCTGGAATCGAGTTGTAGGATTCGTTGTTGATAATGTGGTATTGCTATTGATATTTTGGGTAATTTGCTTTTTCATTGGAGTTTGGTTTGGAGTCGCGGGAATTCAAGTGGATCCAAACTCGAGTCAACTGAGCCTGGCTCTCAATTTCGTCCTGTTGCTCACGTATTGGTTATATTTCGCCTGCCTGGAGAGTTCCTCCGCGCAGGCGACTGTCGGCAAGATGGCGGCGGGAATCAAGGTAGTCAACGAGAACGGTGATCGCATTGGCTTTCTGCACGCCACGGGCCGCTGTTTCGCACGGTTGCTCACGTTGATTTTCTTCGGAATCGGCTTCATAGTGATGCTTTTTACCGAAAAAAAGCAAGGCGTGCACGACCTCATGGCCGGCACCTTCGTCGTCAAAAGTTGAGACGCCATGACTCCTAGATCTTCTCGCGTGAACTGACCCCGAACCGCCCCTTGGGGATCGATCCGGGGCCATGATTTCATTCTGGGAGGTGGATCCTGAGGATTTTTTGACCCCCTTATTCCTTTTCAACACGGGCGATATCTTCTAGCACCTGCGAGGTGTAGTTGAGGCTGCTGCCCCCGGCGGAATCTTCGACCCGCTTGGCGAAGGCCTCGCGGCTCGGGTGCCGCGCCCATTGCAAGAAGAGCAGGCTGGCGAATATTCCCACCACGCCGATCGCCGCCGAGATGATGACAAAGCTTGGTGCCTTGACGGCGATATCGGCTCCCACGAAACCGAATAAGGCCAGGAAGAACGGAATCCAGAGCAGCCACCAGGACAGGCCGAGTGCCAGGCTCGTCCGGATGTGTACGGTTCGCAGGCGATCCAGTTGCGTTTGAATCGCGGCGACCGGTGCCGAGTAATCGATCTTGCCGATCAGCCCCATCACCACTCCCGCCGAGATGATCGAGAGCACCCCATAGGCATGGATGATCCACCCCGGGATCATCAGGTGGATGACCCCCAGGTGGCGGGTCCAGGCGGCGACTCCAAACAGAATCACGAAAACCCCAAAAATCACCTGCACGATCTGGCCCCAGAAGAGGGGACGCAGCCCCTTGCGTGCCTTGGTCAACTGCGTATCCAGAAACAGCTTTTGACTGTATTTAAGCTGCCGATCGAGCCGTTGATCGAGCCGCTCCCAGGCCTTTTTCATCTCATCCAGTTCCATTAGATCTTTCCTCCGCCGTTCTTGTCGAGCACCATTTCGCCGCTCATTCTCAACTTCAACCGGTTGATCTTGGTGGCCACATTCGTTTCGGTGAGGCCGAGGATCTCGGCAATCTCCCGATAGGGCCGCTCTTCGAGGTACAGAAGCAGGAGTGCCCGGTTGAGCGGGTCGAGCTGGCCGATGAACCGGTAAAGTTCCTCGACCCCCTCTTCCAGGCCAAGGTCGCGCTCTGGCTCTCCGGGCAGGTCGTGTTTTTGCTGATCGAGCGAAATCATCTGCCAGCGGCTTTGAATCCGCACGAATGAAATCGCCACATTGAGCGCGATCCGGTAAATCCAGGTCGAAAACGATCGCGACCGGTCGTAACGGGGGAAGGCGCGCCATAGCTGCCCCATGATCTCCTGCGCCAGTTCGTCGCGATCCTGGCTCAAGCGGCAATAGGTAGCCGCCACCTTGTAGATGATCTTGCGGTGCGTTTCGAGCAGGCCGAGGAACTCTCGCTTGAGTTCGGAAAGCGCATCGTTTTCAACTTCCCTGGCCATCCCAACTCCTCGCGGATTGCTCTTGCACTACCTCATGATTCGCCGATTGGGCGGAAAAATCACAAGGAAATTCCGGGGGTTCGGAAGGAGCGCGCTGCATGGACAAGCCAAGAAGGGTAAGCTTGATGACGGGGTCTTCTGCATTCGAAGATGGGAGCGGCGCAGGCTGTTGGGGGAAAAGAGTGCGGCCCAACCGCGCTTCCTGGGAAATGAGGCATGGCGATGAGCGCACAAGAACAGCATTACCTCGACAAGCTTGCTTATGAAACCGATTGCTGGGATTTGCATCTCGCGCTGAAATCGGCAGAGAAAATCGTCGTGATCGATGCCCGTTCCGCCGAGGCTTTTCAGAAAGAGCATATCCCCGGGGCCATCAGTCTGCCCCACCGCCAAATGAACCTTGCGACGACGGAGCGGATCGACAAGGCGGCCCTGGTGGTCTGCTATTGCGATGGGATTGGCTGCAATGCTTCCACCAAGGGCGCGCTCACCATGAGTCAACTGGCATTTCGCGTCAAGGAACTGATCGGCGGACTGGACTGGTGGAAACGTGACGGTCATCCCACCGAAGGCGAGGCGGCAACCGTTTGCAAACCGGGTTCGTGCGGTTGTGAGGGGTGATCGATTTCATGACCACAAATTCTCGGGAATCCGTGGACAAGTTAGGATTGCGACCGTTCTTTTGACGATCAAACGTTGAGGCCTAAGAAAACCTCATCCCCAAGCCGCCCAAAAGTTTAAGCCCGCCTTCGCGTATTCGATGCGTTCTTCGGTGCCGGAGTCTCTCCTCATGGGCCGTTCGATCTTCGCCGGCCTCGGTTCGTTCTGTGTTCTCGTTGGCGCCTGGGCGTTGCTTGCGGTTGGCTCCACCCCGTTGCATACCCTGGCTCTTGCCAACAGCGCCGATAAAACCCCCGCCTCCGGGCCCATCCCGCAATTCCTCCAGGATCATTGCCTGGCATGCCACAAAACCTCGGACAAAAAAGGGAATCTCGATCTCGAAGCACTCGACCTCAGCTCCGTCGCCAAACAACCGGTTGTCTGGGAAAAAGTGCTGCGCAAATTAGTAAGCCGGCAGATGCCACCCGCGGGACGGCCTCGACCGTCGGAGCGGGAATTTGAGGCGGTCATCGCCCCACTGGAATCCGATCTGGACCGTGTCGCCGACCTATTTCTCGACCCGGGCCGAACGCCCACCTTCCGGCGGCTAAATCGCACCGAATACCGCAATACCATTCGCGACCTGTTGGCGCTCGAGATCGACGCCGAGGCGCTTCTGCCTGCCGACGAGGCCAATCATGGTTTCGACAGCGCCCCGCTGGGCGGTATTTCCCCCACCTTGATGGAGCGCTATCTCGCGGCGGCGCAAAAAATCGCCCGCCAAGCCCTGGGCCGGGTGTCGACGACTCCCGACAGCCAGACCTTCCGCGTTCCCGCCGACCGCACCCAGGAAGGTCCTGTCACCGGCTTGCCCCTGGGCACGCGCGGCGGTACGGCTCAACGAATCACCTTTCCGCGAGAGGGGGAATATGACCTTCAGGTCTGGCTGACGCGCGATCGCAATGAAATGGTCGAAGGGTTAAGCGAACCCCATGAAATGGTGATCTTGCTCGATCGGCAACAAAAAGCCTCCTTCACCGTCAAACCGGCCGGCCGTGGGGAAGGGCAGGACAAGATCGATGCCCACCTGAAAACCCGGATCAAGATTCCGGCTGGCCCGCATGAGTTGGGAGTGACCTTTTTACCCAACGATGCATCGCTTTTGGAAACCAAGCGCCAACCTTACGAAGCGCGGTTCAATCTTCACAGGCACCCTCGCACAAAACCGGCCATCTACCAGGTGTCGCTCGTCGGTCCTTACAACTTTGCCGCGCCCGCCCCGACGCCAAGCCGCCGCCAGATCCTCGGCACCGAACCCATCGCTTCGAATCAAGAGGAAGACCGAGCCAGGCAAGTTCTTTCTCGGATACTGAGGCGGGCCTACCGGCAGCCGGTCTCTGCAGCGAACCTGGAAAAAGCCTTGAAGTTTTACCGTCAGGGCCGGCGCGAGGGGAGCTTTGAAGCGGGAATCGAACTGGCGCTCGGCTCGATCCTTGTCAATCCCCAGTTCCTCTTTCGCATCGAACAAGACCCCAAGGGCTTGTTTCCTGGTGGCGCCTATCGCCTCAGCGATCTCGATCTGGCCTCGCGGTTATCGTTCTTTCTCTGGAGCAGCATCCCCGACGACGAATTGCTCGATCTCGCCGAGCGCAAGGAGTTGCAAAAGCCAGAGGTCTGGGAAGCCCAGGTCCGGCGGCTCCTTGCCGATCCGCGGGCCGAAAACCTCGCGACCCATTTTGCAGTCCAGTGGCTGCACCTGGGCAACCTCGAAGCGATCACGCCCGACCTGCGCCTGTTCCCCGATTTCGACGACAACCTGCGCCAGGCCTTTCGCAAGGAAACCGAGCTTTTTGTCGATTCGGTGTTTCGCGGCGATCACAGCATCCCCGAACTACTCCAAAGCGATGCGACCTTCCTCAATGAGCGCCTGGCAAAGCACTATGCCATTCCCCATGTTTTTGGAGACCGCTTTCGCAAGGTCGATTTAGAACCACAATCAAGGCGCGGCGGATTGCTGCGTCAGGGAAGCATTTTGACGGTGACCTCCTATGCCACCCGCACCTCCCCCGTTTTGCGCGGCAAATGGATTCTGGAAAATCTGCTGGGCACGACCCCGCCACCGCCGCCTGCCAACGTGCCTTCGCTTCGGGAAAACACCGTGTCAGCCAGCTTGCCCATTCGCCAACGGCTGGCCGAGCATCGCGACAACCCGGCCTGCGCCTCCTGTCATCGCCTGATCGATCCGGTCGGATTTCCGCTGGAACAGTTCGACGCCGTCGGTCGCTGGCGTTCGCTGGATGATGGCCACCCCGTCGATGCGGCCGGCGGTTTGCCAGGTCAAGGCGACTGCGAAGGGGTTGCGGGTCTGGAAAAAGCATTTCTAGAGCGCCCTGATTTATTTGCGCGCACGCTCGCGGAGAAACTCTTTACTTTCGCCCTGGGCCGATCGCCTGAGCCCACCGACGCGGCGGCGATTCGCCGGATCGTTCGCGAAGCGAAGAAAGATCACGATCGCTTCTCGGCGCTGATTTTGGCTTTGACCCAAAGCCCGCCTTTCCAAATGAGGAGATCGCCATGATCGTCACCAAAAAAGCGTTATCGCGGCGCACATTCTTGCGCGGCGCGGGCACGGCGCTCGCCTTGCCTCTGCTCGATGCCATGGTCCCCGCGATGACACCCGAGAGCCAGACGGCG
>Ga0208492_1001438_pt1 | contig 14649 bp, 12 predicted proteins | sample Subbioar_CSW14AB_FD_184820 | JGI IMG/M metagenome (GOLD analysis project Ga0208492, IMG submission 184820) | Serpentinite rock and fluid subsurface biosphere microbial communities from McLaughlin Reserve, California, USA - CR12Mar_CSW14AB (SPAdes) | ecosystem: Environmental > Terrestrial > Deep... | reverse complement strand
CTTGATACCATGATATAGTTTGTCTAATAATGCTGCTATTTTACCGAAACTTTAATGACTCTCACTGAGCTAAATCGGTCGAAGCTGTATATTTGCAGCCTAATTGATTTACATGCATAAATTATACATAACCGCTTTATTTAGTTTTTGTACTTTCTTATTCGCCCAGGCACAAAATGATCCCAATGCTAAAAAAGTTATAGATGCATTTGGAACCAAGGTAAAAGCGTCTAAAGGCATTACTGCATCCTTTTCCTTAAAATCATTCACCAGTAAAGGGAAATCCAACGGTAATAAAGCTTTATCCCTATCTATGCGTGGAGAAAAATATGTATTAAAGCAGGGGAAAACTGAAATAATTTGCGACGGAAAGAATGTGTACAATTACGATGGTGCAAAAACCATTACAAAATCTGTTGTAGAAGAAAGTAGTCAGACGCTTAGCCCTCAAAAATTACTGGCTGGTTCATATGATAAAGATTTTTCCTATAAGCTGGTAAATACCAATGGAAGTTTTAATGAGATTGAAATGGTTCCTTTGGACAAGCGTAAAAATTTTCAAAAAGTCACCCTGTTTTTTAATAAAAAGACAAGTTTATTGTCTAAAGCGAGCATTGTAGATAAAAGCAATAATATTACGGAGCTAGGCGTGAACAATATTAACCTGAATGCAAAACTGGCCGATGCAATTTTTGTTTTCACACGTTCTAATTATCCTAAAGACGCAGAGATTTTAGATTAATTTAAGTCTTTTTTCGCTGATTATTAGGGTATCGGCAATACATATAGATCTAATTGTTAAAAGCCTCGGGTTTGTCCCGGGGCTTTTATTTTTTCTTAATTTTAATACATGAGAAAGTATTTTTTGCTACTATCTGTTTTGTGGAGTTCAACCTTGCTGTCGCAATACAGTGCAAGATTTGTGGTTACAAGTGTGGCAACCCGGAGTAACGAAGACATTTATTTGTCTGGAACTTTCAATAATTGGAATCCACAGGATCCACAATATAAATTGAAGCCATTCAGCGGCGGAAGAAAAAGTATTGTGTTAATCAATATGGCACCAGGAACCTATGCCTTCAAATTTTCTAGAGGCCAAAACAAGCAGGAGTCAACCGCTGATGGCAGAGATATTGCAGAGAGAATCATTGAAGTCAACGGAGATATATCAAATGAGTTTGTAATTGAAGGCTGGAAAGATGATTATCCTGAAAAGCCGAAGGCTTTTACAGCCAGCCCTCAAGTGAAAATGCTTGATTCGGCTTTTGTAATTCCACAGTTGAATACTAAGAGAAGAATATGGGTTTATCTGCCCAAATCCTATTCAACAAGTGATAAAAAATATCCGGTTTTATACATGCAGGATGGTCAGAATTTATTCAATGAAAAAACAGCATTTGCGGATGAATGGGGAATTGATGAATGTCTTGACAGCTTACAACGAAAAGGACTAAAAGAGTGTATTGTGGTGGGTATTGATCATGGCAGTGCAAAAAGAATCAATGAATACAATCCTTATGATCATTTTCAGTATGGCAAGGGACAAGGAAATGAATATCTTCAGTTTTTAGCAGAAACGCTGAAACCTTATATAGACAAAAAGTTCAGAACGTTAAAGGGAAGAGATTATACGTATTTGGCAGGTAGTAGTATGGGAGGGCTTATTAGTTGGTATGGTCAATTGAAATATGCAGCTGTTTTTGGAGGGGGAGCAATTTTCTCGCCCTCTTTCTGGATTTCTCCTCAAATAGCAGTAGATGCACAGCAATGGGATGGTATGGAAATGCTGCGCATGTATTTTTACACCGGCGGTAAAGAAGAAGCCAATGCGGTAAATGATTTGAATAAAATTGCAGGTATTATGCAAAAAAAGAAAAATGCACAAATCAGAACCGTTGTTAATCCCATAGCCCAACATTCCGAAAAATACTGGCGTCAGGAGTTTGCTTCTTTCTATATTTGGATGAGTAATAACTGGAAAGAATGAAGCAGATAAAAGGGTTAGTCATATGTATATTTATTTTTTTTAGTACGCTAAGTGCACAAAACAGAAATCCTTTGCCCAGTGGTGCACAGTTAAAATGGCATGATAATAATTATTATTTCTTCATGCATTTTGGCCCCAATACTTTTACTGGAAAAGAGTGGGGAGATGGCAAAGAAAAAACTTCCATTTTTAATCCTTCACAACTGGATACTGACCAATGGTGTAGAATTGCCAAAGAAGCAGGTGCCAAAGGAATTATCATAACAGCAAAACATCATGATGGCTTTTGTTTATGGCCCAGCAAATATTCAACACATACAGTTCGTGAAAGCGCTTTTAAAAAAGATATCCTGGCTTTATTGTCTGCTTCCTGTAAAAAAGCAGGTCTTCTATTTGGGGTTTATCTTTCTCCATGGGATAGAAATCATCCTGATTATGGAACAGAAAAATACAACGATGTATTTGTAAATATGTTAGGAGAAATATTTCAAAACTACGGACCTGTCTGGGAATTATGGTGGGATGGCGCCAACGGTGAGGGCCCCAATGGTAAAGTTCAGCAATACGATTGGAGCCGGTTTGAAAATTTTGTAAGAAAAGCTTCTCCTCAAACTGTTATTTTCAGTGATATTGGACCCGATATTCGTTGGGTAGGAAATGAAAGTGGATATGCCGGAACAACGAATTGGAATTTACTAGATACAGCTGGATTTAAGAGAGGTCACGGAGCACCTAGCCAGGATACACTAGGGGCGGGTAATTACAGAGGTGCACAATATATTCCTGCAGAAGTGGATGTAAGTATTCGCCCGGGATGGTTTTATAGAGATACTGAAAATGATAAAGTTAAATCAGCAGAACAATTGTTTAACATTTATCTGAAATCAGTTGGGAGAGGAGCCAATCTGTTGCTGAATGTTCCCCCCGATTCAAGAGGGCTGATTCATGAAAATGATCAGAAAGCCTTAATGGGGCTTAGGCAAAAAATAGATGCCTTATATCAAAAAGATGTATTGAAATCTGCACTGGTAAATGAAGCTGGACCAGATAAAAACTCACCCGGAAAAAAGTATACCTGGTTTTATTTATTGAAATCACCAGCCACTTTTAATGGGGTTATTTTAAGTGAGCAACTTAAATACGGTCAGAAGATTGCTTCTGCTACGATTAGCTTTTCCTTACATGGGGAGCTGGTACACCAGGAAAATATTACAACGGTAGGGAATCAGCGAATTCTTACATTACCTTCACCTATTCAGGCAACAGAAGTTTCCGTTGTAATCAATGAGTCTAAAGGAATGCCGATTTTAAAAAGAACGAAAGGGTTTTAGGTGGAAATGATTTTGTGTTCATAAGCCCACTTAACCAATGACAAAGTATTATTGGTTCCGGTTTTACGAAAAATGTTTTTTCTGTGGGTTTCAACTGTTCTTACAGCAATATTCAACTGGTCGGCTATTTGCTTATTAGACATGTCTTTTTCCATTAAACAAATGACTTCAATTTCACGTTGTGTTAAGTGTGCTGCCTGTACTTCCTCTTTAACATGTGCAACGGTTTCGAGAGCATCTAAAATATTATCAGGGAAATATTGCCCGCCGCTTGCAATTTTTTGTATGGCATGTACAAGTTCTTTTGCATTGGTTTGTTTTAGTAAATAGCCGCTGATTGAGGCTTTCTGAACGAGCTGGTCAATTACAGTTCCCTCACCATTCATGCTTAATGCCAGAATTTTAATACCCGGATACAGAATACTAACCATTTCAGCTAATTCCAGACCATTCATTTCTGGCATCATTACATCAGTTAATAATACATCTACCTTTTTTATAGATAAGAGATCCAGCGTTTCTTTTCCTGTATTGGCAGTTAGTACAATTTCGATACTTTCTTCTTTTTTCAAAAGTGCTAATAGTCCATCTATTACAATCTGATGGTCGTCTACAATTCCAATCTTAATCATTGCTATTATTCACTTTTTTCGTTAATGGTATATATATGGCTACAAGTGTGCCATTACCCAAACTGGTATTCCATTCAACAGTTCCTCCAAGATAATGAATCCTTGATTTAATATTGGATAAGCCGATTCCTTCTTTATGAATTAGTCCATTTTCAAACCCTTTTCCATTGTCTTCAATCATTACATCTATACCATCTTCGGATTGATTGATGGAAATATCCAAATGAGTGGCCATGGCATGTTTTATTACATTATTTACGCTTTCTTGAATTACTCTGTAAAGTACACCTTCAACGTGGGAAGGCAGAGCGTGTAAAATTCCTTCGGTTGATAAGTTTATTTTTAAGTTTCGCTGATTTATTTGACCAATAAACTCCTGAACTGCCTTGGCCAATCCTTTTACCAATAGCGCGTTAGGCATCATATTATGACTTACTTGTCTTACTTCGTCGCAACTTTCTTTCACCAGGCTCATTGATTTGTTAAACAATTCAGCATCATCAGGAGAAATATTATTTAACTGATCTTTTATAGCCTGTAAATTCATATATGCTGCCGACATCATTTGCCCAACTCCATCGTGCAAATCACTTGCGATTCTTTTCCTTTCTTTTTCTTCAGCGTTAATAATATCTATTGTTGCGTTTTTCTGCTGAATCAGCATTTCTTTCTGATGAATGCTTATCTGGATATTTTGTTTTCTTTTATATAGATAATAAACAAAAAGAGCTATTAACCCTATGCTTATAAGTGCAATGACAATTTGATTGTTTTTCCTAGCTACTTCCAGTGCTTTAATTTTATTTTGCTCACTTAATCTGTTTATTTTTTCTTCACTAATACTTGAGTCCAGCTGAGCTTGTAATATTTTTTTATTTTGTTCACTTAGTAATAAGCTATCTAATACAATTTGCAGGTTTGCATCTGCAAGTTTTAATTTTTGTTCTGCAATTTTAAACAAGTTCTGGTTGATGGCCAATTGCTGGTTAGAAATGGTTAAAGACTTGATAGAATCCGATTTATTCAATAGTGAGATGGTATATTCTTTTTTCTGTGTTTCATATTTGGTTTGTAGTTCATTGACTTCTTTAATGACTTTATTCCCCATGAATTTTTCGTTGATGGCAACGAATTTTGTTCGAAACTCCAGCCCTGATTTATAATTACCCATTGCAGAATCCAATGAAGCCCGGTGATTATAGATTTCGCCAAAAGTATATTCATCTGCCTTTGATTCAATAGCAGTTTTTTCGGCTTTTGTAAACCATTCCAAAGCCTTCTCGTATTGATTAGAAAGATAGAGCGCGTAACCAATATTTTGTTCAATCAATGCCACTCCAGCAGTGGATTGATTCATTTTTGCCAACTCAAGTCCTTTTTGTAATAGAGGAATAGCTGCTACATAGTTTTTCTGACGGATATTCATCGCCCCAAGATTATTATAGACAACCTGCAGCCCTCTTTTAAAATCAACTTTTGTAAAATTGTCAATGCTTTCATTCAATTCCCGCATAGCCGTAGAATAATCATTCATCTCTACATAAACATTCGCCAGATTTACATGGGCAATTCCTAAATTTCTCCAATCCTTAATTAAACTGTTCGAAATGATGGCTTTCTGAAAGTATTCAATGGCTTTAGGATAATTCTTGGTTTGATAAAATAGCCTTCCGATATTATTTTGTGTTAAACCAATTGTTTTAGTGTCTTTTAATTGCTCTTGAATTTCAAGTGATTTAATTAGGTATATCAATGCCAGCTTAGGTTCCGTTTTTTCTGTTAGCATAGTTCCTGCATTATGATACAAAGCGCCGAGTGATTTTTGGTCATTCAGTTGCTTGTAAAGCTGTTCTGCCTTATTGAATTGTTCAGTTGCCATTGAATAATCAGCAGACAAAGTATAGCACTGGCCTAACATTGCATGATTGGCAGCAACTTCAATGGGTCTTTTGATTTGTTGCCAGATTAGTGATTCCTGAATTAAGTAAGGCAATGCTTTTTGGGGAACACGTTTTACAATAAAAAAGTTGGCATTGGCTCTAAGTGCTGCCGCTAAACCGGGTTTATAGTTCCATTTAGCAGATAACTGTTGAATTTGCTGTGTGTTTTTAAATGTATTTACAGAATCAGTAAAAGATTGATAAAAGGCAAGTTGAGCAAGTTTGTTTAATTGCACCGTATCTTTTATTACCGTTGGAATGATTGCTTTTAAACTATCAATTTCTTTTTGATACTGAGCTTTTGACTGAGATGAAATAAAGATAAAAGCAATAAAAAAACAAACAAGAGGAAGTTGCTTTTTCATATTTTAAAAGTTACTCCCTCTATGGCAAGCTGGGTATGGGGAAATACTTCTAGTGCTTCCTTTAGGTAATCATGCAATTCTTCGAACTTACTACTGAAGTGCCCCAGCAATAATCCTCCTGCATTTGCTTTTAAAGCAATGGTGGCTGCCTGCGCAGTGGTGCTGTGAAACCTGGCAGCTGCTCTTTCTTCCATTCCATTCAAATAAGTTGCTTCATGATAAATCATGGTTACATCTTTGGCTATGTTGGCTAATCTTTCATCATATAACGTGTCTGCACAATACGCATAACTTCTAGCAGGGCTATTGGTTACAGTTACCTGGTCATTGTAAATAACCGTACCGTCTTTTGCCGTATAATCATAACCTGCTTTTAAAGATTGATAATAGGCGGAAGGTATATGATGCTGAACGGCTTTTTCTTTGTCAATTTTTCTGGGCTCTTTTTTTTCCCTGATTAAAAAGCCCCAGCAGGGAATTCTGTGTTGGGTTTGAAAAGTTTCTACTGTAAATTTTGATTCATCCAGAATAATTCCCTCTTTTTCCAGGGGATGAAAAATCAAAGGGAAAGGCAGGGTGGTAGATGCTACGCTGAGTTGCAGTTGAATAATTTCCTGTAATCCGGCAGGTGCAAATAAGTGGAGGGGCTGTTCCCTGTTTAGCAAGGCCATGCTGCTTATTAAACCAATTAATCCAAAATAATGATCCCCGTGTAAGTGAGAAATAAAAATATGATTGAGTTTTCCTCTTCTGATTTTATACCTTGACAATTGCATCTGGGTACCCTCTCCGCAGTCGATTAACAATAATTGGTCGTAAATGGTAACAATTTGAGCACTTGGATGCCTGTCATAGGCTGGCAAGGCAGAATTGTTTCCTAAAATGGTTACTGCGAACATATACAGGTTAGTAGAGGTATTAAAGTGGGAAGATACACAAATTATTATTTTTTGCCCTGCATAACTGCATTAATTTATGTCTGTTTGGTCTTCAAATACCTGCTTTGGCCCACCTCTCCCGAAGGGTTTTAAAAAAAATCATATAATTTGTCTATTTTCAGGAAAATTGGTACTTTTGCACCGAAAAAAAAGAAAGAGTCTAATTCCGGAGTCTATTTAAAAATTTAGAGATGCCTTATTTAACTACAGAAAAGAAAGCCAGCATTTTTGCTGAATTTGGTGGAAAAGCTACTAACACAGGTTCTATTGAAGCGCAAATCGCTTTATTGACAGAGCGTATTTCGCACATTTCAAAGCATTTGCAAGCTAACAAGAACGATCATTCAACTCAGCGTGGCCTGATGATGATGGTAGGTCAGCGTAAGCGTTTATTATCTTATATGCAGAAGCACAACCTTACAGGATACCGTGCATTAATCGAAAAATTAGGTCTGAGAAAATAATTCTGCAGACATGTTATAAAGCCATTCCCAACTCACAAGTTTTTGTAGTTGGGAATAGTTGTTTTATCCTGTATCTTACATTTTACCAATCAAACAGGTGATGGGCAATAAAGAATGCCCGGTCAACTACATTTTAAAGCATATGTTATCACAACCAATAAGTGTTCAATTTAACCTGGACGAGAAGCGTCAGGTAACCATTGGAACAGGTAAGCTGGCTCGTCAGGCAGACGGAGCAGTTACTGTTCAGCAGGGAGACTGCATTATCATGGCAACTGTTGTTGCGAATAAAGACCCTAAAGAAGGGCAGGACTTTTTTCCTTTGAGTGTAGATTACCAAGAAAAATTTGCCTCTGCAGGACGTGTCCCTGGTTCATTTTTCAAAAGAGAAGCTCGCTTAAATGATTACGAAATTTTAACGAGCCGATTAATTGATAGAGCATTAAGGCCATTGTTTCCTGAAGATTATTTCTGTGATGTTCAGGTACTGGTTACTTTAATTTCAAGTGATGCAGAAGTAATGCCGGATTCGCTTGCTTGTTTAGCAGCATCTGCGGCTTTAGCTGTTTCTGATATTCCCGTTAAGGAAATTATATCTGAAGTAAGAATTGCTAAAGTAAATGGTGTTGTCATAATAAATCCGACCCGATCAGAATTGGCCAATGCAGATTACGAGTTTGTAATTGCGGCTACTGAGAAGAACTTGATGATGGTGGAAGGAGAAGCCAAAGAATGTTCTGAAGAAGAATTGGTAAAAGTGTTAGAAATAGCGCATGAAGCTATTCGTGTTCAAATTAAGGCACAGGCCGATTTAAGAGATAAGAAAGGCGTAACTGGAAAACGTGATTATAAAAAGCCTGAGCAGGACGAACAAATCAAGGAATTGGTTTACAGTTTTGCAAAAGACCGTGTATATCAGATTTCAAGAAATGGTTCTGCCAAGCACGAACGTACAGATGCGTATGCAGCATTGAAGGATGAAGTAATGGCTGCATTACCTGAAGATGTTACTGATTTGCAAAAGAAATTAGCAAAGAAATACTACGAAGACCTTAAATGGGAAGTAGTTAGAAACATGATTCTGGAAGATCGTATTCGTTTAGACGGACGTCAGCTAGATCAGGTAAGACCATTGGCTATGGAAGTAGAACCACTTCCAACTCCACACGGATCTGCTTTGTTTACCAGAGGCGAAACTCAATCATTGACTACTGTTACTTTCGGTACCAAATTAGATGAATTGCTGGCTGAAACTGCTGCGAAGTCTGAATACTCCAAGTTTTTTCTGCACTACAATTTCCCTCCATTCTCTACAGGTGAAGTGAAAATGATGCGCGGTGTGGGCAGAAGAGAAGTAGGTCACGGTAATCTGGCGCAACGTTCATTAAAGCAAATGATGCCGGCTTCTTTGGATTTCCCTTACACTGTTCGTATTGTAAGTGATATTCTTGAAAGTAATGGATCTTCTTCTATGGCAACTGTTTGTGCCGGTTCACTTGCTTTAATGGACGCAGGTGTTCCAATGCCTAAGCATGTAAGTGGTGTAGCAATGGGATTGATTACCCGTGAAGATGGGAAGTATGCCATTCTAACTGATATCCTAGGTGATGAAGATCATTTGGGCGATATGGACTTTAAAGTAACCGGAACCCGTGATGGAATTTGCGGTGTACAGATGGATATTAAAGTAGACGGACTAAGCATGGAAGTAATGCGTGAAGCATTGGCACAGGCTAAAAAAGGCCGTTTACATATTTTGGATGCTATGTACGAGTGTATTCCAGCTCACAGACCAGAAGTGAAGCCACATGCTCCAAGGATGGTGAAGTTAATTATTGACAAGGAATTCATTGGTGCAGTTATTGGACCAGGTGGTAAAGTAATCCAGGAAATTCAACGTGAAACTGGCGCAACTGTAAATATTGAAGAAGTAGGAAATATGGGTGAAGTAAGCATCTTCTCTGCTTCTAAAGATAGTTTAGACAATGCGGTTAGATGGATCAAGGGGATTACGGCTATTCCAGAAGTTGGAGATGTATATGAAGGACCGGTGAAAGGAATTAAAGAATTTGGAGCTTTTGTTGAATTCATGCCAGGAAAGCAGGGCTTGTTGCATATCAGCGAAATTAGCTGGAGCCGCCTCGAGTCTATGGATGGATTATTTAAGGAAGGAGATATGGTGAAAGTTAAGCTGGTAGGTCTTGATCCAAAGACTGGTAAGTTCAAATTAAGCCGTAAGGCCTTAATGCCTCGTCCTGAACAGAAACCAAAAGAGAACAATCCTAATAAAGAAGGATAATTGTTCAATGTGAATATTGCAATGGCCCGTAAGGGCCATTGTTATTTTATAGGCTTTTATTTTACTATTTATTTAGGTATTTAAATTGCAAGTATGAAAGATAGCAAATACATTGAAGTGGATATTTCCCTAAAAGGATTGCAGGAAGATCAGTCAGATATTTTTGTTGCGGAACTGGCAGGGTTGGGATATGATGGATTTCAGGAGGAATCTGATTCATTAAAAGCCTATATCGCTGCAGATAATTTTGACGAAGAGGCATTAGCGGAATTAGGGAAAACATATCAGTTCACATTTACCTATTCGGTTATTGAAAAGCAGAACTGGAATATACTCTGGGAATCCAATTTCAGCCCAATGCAAGTAGAGAATTTTGTAGGAGTAAGGGCGGGATTTCATCCGCCGTTTGAGGAAGTGGAGTACGAATTGATTATTACACCTAAAATGAGTTTTGGAACCGGACATCATGGGACTACTTATTCAGTCATGAAGCTGATGCAGCATATTGATTGTAAAAACAAACAGGTGTTTGATTTTGGAACAGGAACTGGAATCCTGGCCATTCTTGCCGAAAAATTAGGAGCTGCTAATGTACTGGCGATAGACAATGATCCCTGGTGCATAGAAAATACAGAAGAGAATATCAAGGTTAATCAATGTACCAATATTCAGGTTGAACTGGCCGATCAACTTAAAACAGACACTGCCTACCATGTCGTAATTGCCAATATCAATCGACATATATTAGAGCAGAATGCCTCAGCACTGTTTATGATCACCCAAACAGGAGGCATATTGATTATTAGCGGATTATTAAAATCTGATGAGGAAGATATGGTAAAACTATTTAATAAAAAGGGGTTTCAATACCTGAAAACACAGGAAAAAGACGGATGGGTTGCCATACAATTTTTAGCCTAATTGGTTCGTTTTTATGTTAAGAAATCATTAACTTAGATAAATAGTTTATCTTTGTGCCCCCAATTATACGTACATGAACGAAGTTTTATTGATTTTGTTGGCCTATTTAATTGGTTCAGTGCCAACTGCAATTTGGATTAGTAAGTATTATTTCAAAATAGATATACGAGACTATGGTAGTGGTAATGCCGGTGCTACCAATACTTTTAGAGTACTGGGTTCCAAATGGGGTACCATTGTAATGGCCGTAGATGTGTTAAAAGGAATTATGGCCACCTCCCTCTATATTTTACTACCTTATTATTTAACTGATGAGTGGGATAGAACCAATTTTATGATTGGTTTAGGTCTGGCTGCTGTATTGGGACATATATTCCCTATTTGGGCTGGATTCAGAGGAGGAAAGGGGGTTGCTACTTTGCTTGGGATGGCCGTAGCAATACAGCCCTTGGTGGCTTTGTGTTGTGTAGGGGTTTTTCTGATTGCATTGTACTTAACCCGATTCGTTTCTTTAAGTTCAATCCTGGCAGGTGTATCTTTTATGGTATTTATCCTGTTCATTTTCAACGAGAAAGAAACTTTATATCGAATTTTTGCTGTACTCGTAGCATTGATGGTGGTACTGACTCACCAAAAAAATATCGGAAGAATTTTAAGAGGTACAGAAAGTAAAATCCCTTTATTTAAATCAAGGGATAAAAATAGAAGCGGAAAGTAATTGTGTATACAAGGCAGATTTCATGAAAAAACTTTTTTGGAGCATAGCAGCAATAATCTTGTTATTGACAAGTATTACCGGTTGTCAGCGAAATGCGATAACCGGAAGAAAACAACTAAGTCTGGTTCCTGAATCAGAGGCCCAATCACTTGCTGCTACGCAATACAAGTCTTTTATTCAGACCAATAAACTGGTTACTGGAACTGCAGAAGCTTTGATGGTTAAGCGAGTGGGAGAGAATATCGTTAAAGCGATAAAGGCTTATTATGAGCAAAAAGGACTCAGCCAGGAACTTGCAGGATATAGTTGGGAAATCAATCTGGTAAATGACAAACAAATGAATGCCTGGTGTATGCCTGGTGGCAGAATCGTAGTGTATACAGGTATCTTACCAGTCACTAAAAATGAAGCGGGACTAGCTGTTGTAATGGGACATGAAATTGCCCATGCGCTAGCAAGACACGGTAGTGAGCGGATGAGCCAGGGATTATTACAGCAGGGTCTGGGGGCAGGCCTGTCAATAGCGTTATCCAGTAAACCACAGCTAACGCAGGAAATTTTTAATACCTCCTACGGAATTGCTTCCGGAACCATTATGCCTGCATTCAGCAGAAGCAACGAGTTGGAAGCAGATCGTTTCGGATTAATGTTCTCCGCACTTGCCGGATATGATCCCCGGGAAGCCATAGCTTTCTGGAATAGGATGTCTTCCGCAACAGGTGGAGGAAGTACACCTTCTTTGTTAAGCACACACCCAAGTGATGCTGAAAGGATTGCTGCGCTTGAGAAAATCATGGCCAGTACCCTTCAGAATTACTATAAAAAGTCGTAACATTTTTTTAACTTTGCAATCTTTATTGTAACAAAATCCTTCAAAGCATGTCGAATCAAACGCTACTCGAAAAACTTCAGCTTAAGGACGAGAAGAATCTCTTAATTCAAGGTTTGCCCTCATCCATCGAAAAGCAGTTTGCGAAACTTACTTATGCCAAGAATGTTACACCCTTATTAAAAAGTAAGAAGGTGGATTTTGCATTGGTATTCGCTTTGAGTGAGTTGCAGTTGAAAAATGTATTAAAAGAAGTTATTCCTGCTTTGCATAATGAAAGCAAATTATGGGTAGCATATCCAAAGAAGACAAGCAAAATTGCGTCTGATTTAAACAGAGATTGTAGCTGGGATTGCTTAACCAAACAAAATTATGAATGCGTTCGACAGGTTGCATTAGACCATGTTTGGAGTGCTATGCGATTCAAGAAGACTGATCAGATTCCCAATAAAGACAGAAATTTTTCAGAAGCCAAATTGGCGGTTAATGGAGTAGATTTCGAAAAGCGTTTGGTTAAAGCGCCAGTTGAACTGGATCGTTTGTTCACTACACATGAAGAAGCCAAAGAATTTTTCACTTCTCTTTCATTTACCAATCAAAAAGAATATGTTAACTGGATAGAGGGTGCAAAGAAAGAAGAAACACGTAAGAGAAGATTAGAAACGGCTTTGGAAAAACTATTGGCAGGAAAGCGGAATCCTACAGAAAAATAGATAAAACGATTTTATACTAACAGCCCTCCCCAAGAAGGGCTGTTCTTTTTGAAGGGAAATACCCCTTACAGGCTAAACTTTTTTCTCGAGTTCCATCACAGTCTCAAACAGGGATTCATAGTCTTGATTCAGCGCTGTAATTCTATTCTTGACAGATTTGTATGCTGCTTCCAGTTCAGTAAATTTTATAGCATTGGTATACGTGTCAGGGTTGGCCAGATCTAATTCAATCTGTTTCTGTTCTTCCTGCGCTTTATTCAAATCTGTTTCAACTTGTGCCAGTTTTCGCTGGTTCTTTTGTAATTCCTTCTGTATTTCTTTATTAATAGGTTGGCTCGATTTTATGCTGCTCTCAATGGGTTTAACGGGTTCAGCTTTTACCATTGGTTTAATCGTTTCTTTTGACTCAACAATTGTTGTTTTTTTCTGTTTCTCCATCCTTTCGTTCCACTCAACCCATTCCTGATAAGTACCTTTAAATTCTTTGATCTGATGATCTACTATTTCCCAGATTTTGTTTGCAGTCATCGAAATAAAATAACGGTCGTGGCTTACCAGGATATAAGATCCTTCGTATTTATTTAATGCTTCCGCAAGAAGCTCTACAGAGTGCATATCAAGGTGGTTGGTAGGTTCATCTAGAATTAAAAAGTTTCCTCTGCTTACAATGGTTTTGGCCAATGCAACTCGAGCTTTCTCTCCACCACTTAATACCCTGATTTTTTTATCAACATCGTCCCCGCTGAATAAGAAGGATCCCAAAAGACTTCTTAATTCAACATCTGTCTTTTTACTGCCACACTGTTGTAATTCTTCTAAAATGTTGTTAGACAAGGTTAGAGCTTCCAATTGATGTTGTGCATAAAAACTTTCTTCCACGTTATGGCCCCAAACCCTTTCTCCGCTGAAAGTTTCTGTACCTGCAATCATACGTAGTAAGGTTGACTTTCCCTTTCCGTTGGCACCAATTAAAGCAATTTTATCTCCTCTCTCTATTTCTGCAGAACCATGTTCAACGATAGTTAGTTCTCCAAATTTTTTGGTAACTTCTTTCAGGGTTACCAGTATTTTACCTGGTACTTTTTCCAATTGAAAATTGATACGCATATTGGGCCTTTCCAATTGAACGTCTTCAATTTTTTCCAATTTATCCAGACGCTTCTGCACACTTTGTGCCTGAGCAGCTTTACTAGCTTTTGCTTTAAATCGTTCTATGAATCTTTCCTGCTGGCGTATGTAATCTTGCTGATTTTCGAAAGCCTTTTGTTGCATTTCTATCCGAATGGCTTTCTCTGTTTCATAAAACTCGTAATTGCCTGAATAAATATGTAGTTGTTGCTGGTACAACTCTACAATTTTATTGACCATTCTATTCAAAAAGAATTTATCATGGCTTACAATTACTACGCTACCCTTATAATGTACCAGGTATTTTTCCAACCATTCAATAGAAGGTAGATCAAGGTGATTGGTAGGTTCATCCAGTAGCAAAACATCGGGTTGTTGAAGAAT
>Ga0208492_1001437_pt1 | contig 14658 bp, 10 predicted proteins | sample Subbioar_CSW14AB_FD_184820 | JGI IMG/M metagenome (GOLD analysis project Ga0208492, IMG submission 184820) | Serpentinite rock and fluid subsurface biosphere microbial communities from McLaughlin Reserve, California, USA - CR12Mar_CSW14AB (SPAdes) | ecosystem: Environmental > Terrestrial > Deep... | reverse complement strand
GGCGAGGGCAGCCGCCGCAACCTCCTCGAAATGCTCACCGAGGTCTGCCAGTCGCCCCACGACAAAGCCATCTGACTTGCCCCCCGCGCGCGCCACTAGAATCCCCGCTCAACCCCGACCGGAGATTCCCCCGATCATGTCCTCCACTGCGCGCCACAACCTCACCGCCGACCAGATCCGCTCGATGTTCATCGAGTTCTTCAAGAGCAAGCCCGGCGGCGGAGCGGGCGGCCACACCTTCGTCGCCTCCTCCCCCTCCGTCCCCCTCGACGACCCGACGCTCCTCTTCACCAACGCGGGCATGAACCAGTTCAAGCCCATCTTCCTGGGCCAGGCCGACCCCAACTCCGACATGGGCCGCCTGAAGCGCGCCGTCAACTCCCAGAAGTGCATCCGCGCCGGCGGCAAGCACAACGACCTCGAGGACGTGGGCAAGGACACCTACCACCACACCTTCTTCGAGATGCTCGGCAACTGGTCCTTCGGCGACTACTTCAAAAAGGAAGCCATCGACTGGTCCTGGGAGCTCCTCACCAAGACCTACGGCCTTCCCCCCGCCGCGCTCTACGCGACCTACTTCGGTGGCAACGAGGCCGCGGGCATCAGCGCCGACCTGGAAACGAAAGCCCTCTGGGAGCGCTACCTCCCGCCCGAGCGCGTCCTGCCCGGCAACATGAAGGACAACTTCTGGATGATGGGCGACACCGGCCCCTGCGGCCCGTGTACCGAGATCCACGTCGACCGCCTCACCGCCATGGGCGAAGAAGTCCGCATGGTCGCCTCCCGCGTCAACGAGTCCGACCCCGACGTCATCGAGATCTGGAACAACGTCTTCATCCAGTTCAACGCCGAGTACTCCGACGCCGGCCTCGCGGCCCTCTCCCTCTGGGACTCCACCCCCGAGGCCGACCGCAGCAAACTCTCCTTCAAGTCCCGCGCCGAGATCGAGGCCAAGTTCCGCAAGCTCATCCCCCTCCCCGCCAAGCACGTCGACACCGGCATGGGCCTGGAGCGCCTCGTCTCCGTCCTCCAGAACAAGCGCTCCAACTACGACACCGACGTCTTCATGCCCATCTTCGCCGCCATCGAGCGCTTGACCGCCGCACCCCACGGCTACTCCGGCCGCCTCGGCGCCGCCGACAAGAACAACGTCGACACCGCCTACCGCGTCATCGCCGACCACATCCGCACCCTCACCTTCGCCATCACCGACGGCGCCCTCCCCAGCAACGTCGGCCGCGGCTACGTCCTCCGCCGCATCCTCCGCCGCGCCGTCCGCTACGGCCGCCAGATGCTCGGCGCCAAGACCGGCTTCTTCGCCGCCCTCGTCCCCGTCGTCGTCGAACGCTTCGGCGAAGCCTTCCCCGAGCTCCGCACCAACCCCGACCGCGTGCAGAAGATCATCCTCGAAGAAGAAGAATCCTTTGGAAAGACGCTCGACCGCGGCATCAAGCTCTTCGAGCAGGTCGCCGCCGAGTCCGCCAACAAAACTATCGCCGGCGCCGACGCCTTCAAGCTCTACGACACCTACGGCTTCCCCATCGACCTCACCACCCTCATGGCCGAGGAACGCGGCATCAAGGTGGACACCGCCGGCTTCGAGAAAGCCGTCGACGCCGCCAAGGACCTCTCCCGCACCGGCGGCGCCGTGAAGGAAGGCGCCCCCAAGGCCCTCACCCTCAGCGGTGAAGAGGTCGCCCGCCTCAAGCACCTGGACATCCCCGCCACCGACGACTCCCACAAGTTCGTCAACAAGGACGTCCGCGCCACCATCCGCGCCATCTGGAACGGCGAGAACTTCGACGAGGTCGTCCACCCCAGCACCTCGCACACCGCCCGCCCCGTCGGCATCATCACCGACCGCACCTGCTTCTACGCGCAGATGGGCGGCCAGGAAGGCGACAGCGGCCGCATCACCCCGCTCAACGGCGGCGAAGGACGCGACGCCCGCACCGAGTTCGTCGTCGAGGACACCAAGGCCTTCGGCGGCTACGTGCTCCACATCGGCCACATGAAGACCGGCGAGCTGCGCGTCGGCGACAGCGTCCTCATGGACCTGGACCAGAACAAGCGCCTCAAGACCGCCAGCAACCACACCGCCACGCACCTCACCAACCTCATGCTCCGCACCGTGCTCGGCACGCACGTCGACCAGAAGGGCTCTCTCGTCGCCCCCGACCGCATGCGCTTTGACTTCAGCCACAACCAGCCCGTCACCAGCGGCGAGCTCGAGGTCATCGAACGCGGCGTCGCCGCCCGCATCAAGTCCAACCTGCCCGTCTACGCCGAGCCCGCCTCCCTCGTCTCCGCCAAGCAGATCAACACCCTCCGCGCCGTCTTCGGCGAGGTCTACCCCGACCCCGTCCGCGTCGTCAGCGTCGGGCAGCCCGTCGCGGCTCTCCTCGCAAACCCAAAGGACGAGCGCTGGAACGACCTCAGCGTCGAGTTCTGCGGCGGCACGCACGTCAACTCCACTGGCCAGATCCAGGACTTCGCGATCATCTCCGAAGAGGCCGTCGCCAAGGGCATCCGCCGCGTCGTCGCTATCACCGGCGCCGCCGCGGCCGAGGCCAACCAGTGGGCCACCGCCATCGAGCAGCGCATCACTACCGCGGGCCAGCTCTCCGACTCACAGCTCCCCAAGGCCGTCACCGACCTGGGCGCCGAGCTCGAAGCCCTCACCATCCCCAGCTGGCGCAAGGCCCGCGCCCGCGCCCAGATCGCCGCGCTCCAGGAGCGCGTCAAGCAGGCCAGCAAGCAGATGGGGGCCGCCGTGCGCGACGAGGCTGTCCGTCAGGCCCGCGCCATCGCCGACTCCTCGCTCATGGCCGGCGACCTGGTGATCGTCTCAACCATCGACGCCGGCGATAACCGCGAAGCCCTCCAGTCCGCCGTCAAGACCATCCGCGACAAGGCCCCCAAGAGCGCCGTCATGCTCTTCAGCATCGACGAGGCCGGCGGCAAGGTCGCCATCATGACCGCCGTCCCCGAGAACCTCATCGCCAAGGGCCTCAAAGCCGGCGACTGGCTCCGCGACACCGCCGCCATCGTCGGCGGCAAAGGCGGCGGCAAACCCGACGCCGCCCAGGGCGGCGGCACCGACCTCACCAAGGTCAACGAAGCCATCAAGACTGCACGCACCAGCGCCCTGCGCCTGGTGATGTAAGGTTCGACCATGCCCGACCCCTCCCCCGAGCCCGACGAGCCCCGCCAGTACGCCGGCCCACCCTCCGGCGAGGACCCGCGCCTCAAGATCCCCGAGATCCTGACCAACCCACCCCCCGACGCCCCCCGCCTCGCCAAGCCCGAGCCGAAGACCCCCTCCGAAACCCTCCAGATGGGCCGGGCCTGGGCGACTGCCATGGACTTCGTGTTCACCACCCTCGCCGGGGCCGCCCTGGGGTGGCTCTTTGACCGCTGGCGCGGCACCGCCCCCACCGGCTCCGTCATCGGCCTCGGCCTCGGGTTCGTCCTGGCCTTCGTCCGGATCATCCGGGCCACTCAGAAGCAGGAAGCCGCCGAACAGGCCGCTCGCAAGGCCCGCAAGGGCCCCTGATCTCCCCTGATCCCCCTGATCTCGGGTCCCCCGCCCGCCCCAAACTCTCGCCGTCGCGAGTGCAGGCGGCTATCCTTGTGACCCTCATTTTGGCTTAACAACCTTTGACCACGCCGCCCCCCATCCCGCGTCGCACCTACGGGCTCCTCATGCTCGTCGGAACCCTTGTAGCCATCGCCGGCGCGTGGGCCGCCTCACGCGCCATGGGCGGCACGCCTGAGCAGGCCAACGCCGCCGCCATCGCGCTCGGCGCCGGCTCCCTTCTCTCCTTCGCCCCCGCCCTGATCCGCATCGGTGCCGATCACTGGGGCGTCGCGGTCCTCCTCGCCGGCGTCGGCCGGGCCCTGCTCGTCGCCGCGATCTGCTACTTCATCAAAGAGAACAACCCCGACCTCATGGGCCGGCCCCTCTTCATCCCCGCCCTCGGCGCGGCGATCTTCCTGCTCACGCTCGAGACCGCCCTCGCCGTCCGTATCCTCTCAAAAATCGAACAGCAGAAGGCTGAGCTCAAGGCCGCGGGAATCCCCGCCGCCCACGACTAAGGAATCGACCCCGTCATGCTCCACTCGATGTTGACCACCCTCGCCGCCGCTGACCCGATGGCCCACGTCGTGAACCAGCCGGCCAAGATGAACGCCGACGGCTACTGGATCTGGTCCGGCAACCAGGGCGTGCTCGTGCTCTCCGGCCTCATCATCATCCTCGTCGGGCTCTTCGTCGCCGCCAAAATGAAGACCGGCACCAAGGCTCAGGGCGCCGACGCCTACGTCACCCGCAGCCGCTTCGCCCACCTCATCGAAGTCTTCATCGTCTACCTGCGCGAAGAGGTCATCCGCCCCCTCCTCCACGACCGCACCGAGAAGTTCACGCCCATCCTGCTGACCTTCTTCTTCTTCATCCTCGTCAACAACCTCCTCGGCCTCACCCCCATCCGCGACGCCCTCCACGCCGTCGGCGTCCACACCGACTGGATCGGCGGCACCGCCACTCAGAACATCTGGGTCACCGGCACCCTCGCCGTCCTCTCCGCCATCCTCTTCAACATCGCCGCCATCATCCGCCTGGGCCCCGTCGACTTCGTCAAGCACATGATGGGCGGCCTGCCCTGGTACATGCTGCCCATCGCCCTCCTCCTGCTCCTCATCGAGGCCGCCGGCCAGTTCCTCATCAAGCCCTTCGCCCTCGCCCTGCGTCTCTTCGCCAACATGACCGCCGGCCACGTCCTCATCGCCACCGTCCTCAGCTTCGCCGGCGGCGCTCTCAGCGGCTCGATCCACGGCGGCGAAAGCTGGGGCACCAACGGCGCCATCACCATCGTCAGCGTCCTCGCCGCCACCGCCCTGATGTTCCTGGAGCTCTTTGTCGCCCTCCTCCAGGCCTTCGTTTTCATGTTCCTCACCACGATCTTTATCTCTCTGATGGATCACCACGACGAGCACGGCCATGAGCACGAGCATGGCCATGCCAAGGGCCACGAGCACGCCCACGCGTAAGTCCGGCTTTTCGCCGGCCAGGCGTGAATAACGAGCCCGCCGCACTACCGCGGCACCAAAGTTCCCCCCGTGCAGGTTCGAGAAGAAAGGGTTTGAGTCCAATGAGCAAGCTGATGAACAAGGCGTTTCTGATGGGCCTGGTCGCGATGGCCGCCGCTCCCGCGGTTGCCAACGCCCAGGAGGTCGTGGGCGGCTCCACGGTCGGTAAGGGTCTCGCCGTTCTGGGTGCCGGCATGGCCCTGATCGGTGGCGGTCTGGGCATCGGCCTCGTCGGCAAGGGCGCCGTCGAGTCCATCGCCCGCCAGCCCGAGGCTGCCGGCAAGATTCAGATCAACATGATCCTCGCCGCCGCCCTCATCGAAGGTGCGACGCTGTTCGCCGTCTTCGCAGGCTTCGGCGCCAAGTAAGTCCAATCGCCGCGACTCGAAAGAGCCGCGGCGGTCTTCGATTCCGTTCCGCCTCAAACAGCCTCACACAGCCACACACACGGGAGACTCCAATGTCCCGCCTCGCCACCCGCCTCTCCGCCGCCGCCTTCCTCGTGCTCCCCGCCATCACCGCCTTCGCGGCCGATGACCCCCACGCCCACCTCCCCGTCAACACCAACGCCCTCGGCGACGCCAAGGCGGGCTTCTACACCGCCGTGACCGCCCTGGTCGTCTTCTGCATCGTCTTCGCCGTGCTCGCCACCAAGGTGTGGCCCGCCATCTCCAAGGCCCTCGACGAGCGGGCCGGCAAGATCCGCGAAGAGATCGAAGCCGCCGAAATGGCCCGCGCCCAGGCCAAGGACGCCCTCGAGCAGTACCAGCAGTCCCTCGCCCAGGCCCGCGCCGAGGCCCAGAAGATGATCGAGACCACCCGCGCCCAGCAGGCCACCCTCGCCGCCGAACTCCGCGCCAAGGCCGACGCCGAGCTCAACGCCATGCGTGAGCGTGCGATGCGCGACATCGAGACCGCCAAGCGCGCCGCCGTCGCCGAGATCTACAACATGGGCACCGCCCTCGCCGTCTCCGTCGCCAGCAAGGTCCTCCGCCGCAACGTCACCTCCGACGACACCCAGCGCCTCGTCGAGGAAAGCCTCCAGCAGCTCCAGACCGCCGGCAAGAACTAAGACGAAGTGGAAAGTGCCAAGTCCTGAGTCCTGATTGGACCCGGGCTGGCTGCGACTCAGTACTCAGGACTTTTCACTCAGGACTTCCCCATGCCCCTCATCGACTCCCCACCCGACGCCACCGCCCGCGTCTACGCCCGCAGCCTCTTCGAGCTCGCCAACCGTCACGGCGGTCAGGCCGAGATCGAGTCCACCGTCGCCGAGCTCGAGGACATCCTCGAGATGGCCCGCCAGGACCCCAAGTTCGGCGAGTTCCTCTCCTCCCCCTCGATCTCCACCGCCGACCGCGCCAAGGCCCTGGACAAGATCTTCAAAGGCCGCGTCAGCGACCTCACCTACAAGTTCCTCCAGGTCCTGAACGACAAGGGACGTATCGCCCAGCTCTCCAGCATCTCCACCGCCTTCGACCAGGAGTCCCAGGAAAAGTTCGGCCGCGTCGAGGTCGACGTCTACACCGTCGAGCCCGTCAGCCCCGACCTCCTCCGCACGATGAAGGACCGCCTCGGCCAGGTCATGGGCAAGGAGGTTGTCCTCCACCCCTACACCGACGCAACCATGATCGGCGGCGTCAAGTTCCAGATCGGCGACCAGCTCATCGACGCCTCCCTCGCCACCCACCTCCGCAGGCTCAAAGACCAGCTCGACACCGAAGGCGGCGCCGCCCTCCGCGCCAAGATCAGCCGCATCGTGGACGAAGGCGGACGGTAATCACTCGCTCAGTCTGAATGCTGAACCCGGAGCCCCGCTCCGGGTTTTTTCTTGCCCCAAAGCGGCGTGTCGCGACCTATCCTCACTCCCCCAGTTTCCGCGGCTTTTTCCGTGGATGTGGGCCTCGTATGGAGCGACTCCTGTGCCCAAGAAGACCATCCAGTCCGTCGACGTTTCCGGCAAGCGCGTCCTGACCCGCGTTGACTTCAACGTCCCCACCGACGACGGCCAAATCACCGACGACCGCCGCATCCGCGAGGCCCTCCCCACCATCAACTCCATCATCTCCCGCGGCGGCCGCGCCATCCTCATGTCCCACATGGGCCGCCCCGAAGGCCAGGGCTACGAGGCCGAATACTCCCTCGCCATCGCCGCCAAGAAACTCTCCGAGCTCCTCGGCAGGCCCGTCGCATTCCCCTCCCAGGACTGCACCGACGCCACGGCCGCCGCCGCCGTCAACTCCATGCAGAACGGCGACGTCCTCCTCCTCGAAAACCTCCGCTTCCACAAGGGCGAGAAGAAGGGCGACAGCACCTTCGCCGCCAAGCTCGCCTCCTACGGCGACATCTACGTCAACGACGCCTTCGGCACCGCCCACCGCCCCGACGCCTCCATGGTCGCCGTCCCCAACGCCATGAAGGGCAAGCCCCGCGTCGCCGGCTTCCTCCTCGAGAAGGAACTCAAGTTCCTTTCCGAGACCCTCGCCGCGCCCGCCAAGCCCTTCGTCGTCGTCCTCGGCGGCGCCAAGGTCTCCGACAAGATGGGCGCGATCGACCACCTCCTCCCCAAGGCCTCCGCCATCATCGTCGGCGGCGCCATGGCCTACACCTTCCTCGCCGCCCTCGGCAAGAAGGTCGGCACCAGCAAGGTCGAGACCGACCGCATCCCCGACGCCAAGCGCACCATCGACCTCGCGGCCAAGCTCAAAGCCGAGCTCCACCTCCCCGTTGACCACACCTGCTCCACCCAATTCGCCGAAAACTCCGGCGACATCGAGGTCTTCGACGAAGAGATCAAGGACGGCTTCATGGGCCTGGACATCGGCCCCAAGACCCAGACCAAGTACGCCATGATCCTCCGCAAGGCCAAGACCATCGTCTGGAACGGGCCCATGGGCGTCTTCGAGTTCCGCCCCTTCTCCCAGGGCACCCAGCAGGTCGCCAAGGCCATCGCCGACGCCACCACTAACGGCGCCATCAGCATCGTCGGCGGCGGCGACTCCGCGGCCGCCGTCGAAAAGTTCGGCTTCTCCGCCAAAATGACCCACGTCTCTACCGGCGGCGGCGCCAGCCTCGAAATGCTCGAAGGCAAGAAGTTCGAAAGCGTCGACCTCCTCGACTGACCCCGACGCCGGGACTGAGCCGCTCTGGGCGAAGTCCCGGGTCCGTACACCCCAGTGCGACGATCTACAAACCCCGTGGCACGGCCGTGCTCTGACGGTCGTGGTTCACCCCGAAGCCGAGACTGAGCCGCCCTGGGCGAAGTCTCGGGTCAGTTATCTCAGGCGCTCGTCCACCCGCGTCCGCCGCCGCGCCGCCATCACACACCCCAACCACAGCACCCCCGCCACCCCCGGCGCCGGGATCGTTGCCACCCACGCCTGCCGCCGCCCCTGCGGATCGATCCCCTCCCCACAGATCGTGCGCGCGTCAAACGAAATCCCCGTCGCGGCCGTAATCGACCACCCCGTGAAGTCGCACCCCGCCTGCGTCATCACCTCCATCAGCGACCGCACCCCGCCCTGCTCGGTCCAGATCGTCCGCCCCGTGATGATGGTCGAGCCGTCGCCGGAGATGCGGCCGAACCCCGCGGAGTTGAGCGCGGTAAAGAACTGGTAGCCCGTCGCCTCCGTCCAGCGGAAGAAGCTGCGGCCAGAGCCGTCCAAGATGGCGTAGCCGGTGATGACCGAGCCATCGGCAGAAACGTCGTTGGCCGTGCCCGCCAGCGCCGACCCGTCCAATCTCAGCAATGGCTGCATACCCGTCTGAGGTGTCCAGCGGTACGGGGTCCCCACGGAGGTCGTAAGTCCGGAAGGGATGACAATCGCCGTGCCGACGATGAAACTCCCATCGGAACTCAGCGCATTCGCGCTGCTTTGGTTCTGAGGGATATAGGGACCTGGAGCGATGCTGCCGAGCGATTCGCGCCCACCTTGTGGGGACCAGCGGAAGGCATTCGCTCCAAATGTCGGCCCTTGTCCGACCACGTAATCTCCGGCCGCCGCGGTCAGGATCTCGCTGGTGCCGCTTGGCAGCCTCGCCATTCCCGTGTCTTGCCTCCAGAGAAAGCCCGTCCGAGCGGCGTCAGCGTCGCGGCCCGCAGTTCCGACAATCCGCGAGCCGTCAGCCGTCAGTCCACCCACAAACTGCCGGTCTGTGTACTCCGGCAACGTGCCTAGGAGTTCGATACCCGAACCGGAACGCCAGCGCCATGACTGAAGCGAGCCCGCATCTCCGATGATGGTCGAGCCGTCCTCGGAAATATCCACCGCCCAGCTCGAGACGGCCCCTGCTGGCATTCCCAACCCTGCAAACTGCTGCGCCTGGGCGGGCAAGGCACAGAGAAACGGGGCGATCAGCCACAGAAGGGGGTGCCATTTACGGTAGTGATTCTGAGTACTGTGCATACAGCATCCCCAAACTTCGGAACGAGTCGATCACGTCCCCGTCGGCCAGCGCCTCATCCTCGTGGACAGCTCCACCGTACCACAGCATCGGCTCAGGTGTGAGCAGTTCGCGGTCTCCCAGCCGGATCTCAACCGGACTGATGATCCCAAAGTCACCGTCGGAGATCTGAACCGAGTCCAGGAACACGGAGGAGGGGCCCACCGAGGCAAAACAGGTGTATGTGGCAACGCCTCCTTCACTACTGCGTGACACCGCCAGCAACACGGGGGTCGCTCGGCTAAAAAAGAAGCGCTCCGGGGACGTGGGTGGGGGCTTGACTGTCACAGAATGGCTGTTTGGAAAACGGAATACGACGGCATCGTTGTCCACGTCCGCGACAACCTCAATCCAGAGGTCTTCTGAGTCGTACAGCGTGCACATCACGCCTGTGCCCAATCGTCCTATCGTCGAAACGGTGGAGTCCCACGCGTCTTCCGGGACCTCCGCGGCAAGTTGGATGGTCCAGTTCTCCTCACAGTCCATGCCCAATACAGAGGCCTGCTCCGGACCGCAGGAGGCACCGCCGGGCTCGATCGGAACACCCGGATGCTCAACGCCGCCGCTTCCTCCGGCATGCACTCCGTCGAACGCAACGAGGAACTCGATCGGCCTTAATGCTGAAGTTGTCAGACCAGCGGGGCCCGTGGTGAGCCGGACTCCAAGCGTGAATGGGGCAGTGGGCAGTGTGAGGGGAGGTTGATGAGCATCGTTCGTCCAGTCATCTGTGTTCGTGTCCATGGTGATGGGCAGCCAACCTTGATAGTTTCCACCCGAACACACCATGCCATCAAAAGCGATTCGGTAACGGGAGTCCTGAATCGGGTTTGTGGCCGCGAAGTCGCCGATTGAAAGGTCAAACACCGCCATGCTCGCAAGATTTCTGGTCGGCGTCCACGGGAGTATATATACAAATGCTCGGAACTTCACATTACCCGTGGCCACCGCGCCGCTGCCCGTGAGGGACCACAAGCCGAGCCGGTCGTCATCCACCGCTCTGCACCGCGCCACCGGTCCCAGTGTGGGTGGCAAAGGCACTCCCAAGTTCGTGATCTCCGTGGGCGACATGTCCTCAAGCTCGTTATTCCCGAACGGCGAAGGCAGGCTGAGGTTTTCGACCAACAGGTTCGTCCCTCCCCCGCCGATCACGAGGGGCCTCTGAACTGTCGTCACAGGAAGTTCGAATGAACGAAGGCCCCAGTCGTTGCCGCTCTGCGTGCCCAAGTAGATGCGGCCGTTGGTAATGGCGAACGGGAAGGTGCCCTGGTTCGGGCCGAAGCAGCTCCCATAGGTCAAACCCACTGGCGAATACACGATGCGGGATGACGCAACCGTAAGCGGGTTGGCCGCGGGCCCGACCCACGCGGCGATCGGTCCGCCCGTCCACGGGTCAGCGCACGTCGCGTAGAAGACGTTGTAACGAATGTTCGCGAGGCTGGCAGGGAACCCAGACAGTGGGAGGACCGACGCGTGGTGTTGCCCCCAGACGCGCGTGAAGTTGAACCGCTCGGTGGAGTCGATGCCGTTGGGTGGAGCGAGGATGGTGAGCGGGATCGTCCCTTCGTCGCAGCCGATCAGGTTGCCAAGCGAGTTTTCCGGAGTGCCAACGGGGGCACTCCCTACGAATTGATTCCCCTCTCCGGGCAATCCGGTAAATCCGTGCGATCCGTGCCGGTCCTCCCGAGTTCTCCAACCATTCTGCAACGCGTCTGCGGTCGAAGATGCCTGCCCATCCGTGTATGACTCATCGGCGCGGTAGAGCGCGATGACCCTGTTACGCTCGCGAACGTCCCCGATGGGACAAACCACCCGGATCCCGGCTTCCACGCCATCAACCTCGGACGTGTACCGCTCTACGAACGGCGAGTGACAGTGAGTGCCGCTCACGCCGGTGACGCTGTGGACATTGGTGAGTGCCTCAAACGTCCACGGAAGGCTCGTCGAAGCCCTGTTGGCGACGAAGACGTAGGTCGTCGCGGCATCCGAAAAATAGGTGGTTCCGCCGAACTCCAGCTTGTTGTGGGTGTAGCTTGAGCCGGCGAACCAGGCGCGGAGAGGTTCGTCCGCGTCGAGGATTCGGAAACCGGGCGCGGCAAACCCAGAGCCTCGTGGCTGCCCAGGATTCACCGTCTCGCTGACAATCTCGTCAGGGTCCGCATAGAGAACCTGCCACTCGGTGTCCTGGGGGTTGGTCGTGCTCTGCTGCCACGTGCATACGCAGGTCGAAACCGGCTTCCACTGCGGGATCACACCCTCGAGCCCAGTCTCGACCGAGCCGAAAGCTCTCTCAATGATGATCGCGGCGGGGCTCGCTTCCACTCTCTTGATTCTGTACGCATTCGTACTGCTGGGGACGGTCATATAGAAGACATCCCCCCACCTCAGGTCGATTCCTCCAACGCCCGTCGCCGTGATTCGAGTCTCGCCCGCCGTACCAGTCGAACTGCTCACTCCACCGGTAAAGCCCACGTTGAGGCTCATGGTGTTGCCTGGGTTGTTGGGGTCGGGAACCCGGTTCTTACGGACCTCGCAGAACGCGACGACCAACCCATGGCACACGCTCACCGTGTCGTGGAAACGGTGGATGAGATCGGCGTCCTTGTTTGACTGGTCAATCAGCAGGTCAAGTTGTCCGCACTTTGGATCCGCGCGGTTGGTTCCGCATCCGTAGTTGGTGGTCTTAATCGGCGAACCCGAATAGCCGTTGCGGTGAATCTCAATGAACTCGCCCGGAGGTGACTGGTACACCAGCAGAGGCGTGATGCCGTCGACATCCACGCCTCCGCCGCAGATCCAATGCGAGTTCGTGTTGGGCGCGATCTCCTCGGTGATCAAAGGAGCGCCGCATAACAGCCGCTTCGAGTGCCAGTAGCGTTCCACGTCAACGGCAACGGCCTGCCCCCGCGGGTCCACCGTGGCATAGTCGCGCTCGAAGCTGAACGTGAGGAATCCCGGTCCAGAGGGGACTTGGAAGCCCGCGTCAAACAGAAAGTACTTCGGCACGGGTAGGCTCCTGCGGCCTCTGCCGCGCAACGCACAGGCCGCAATCCGAGGCTACTGGCCCGATTCGACTCAATCAAGAAAAACTTAGCGGAAACTCTGCGATTGCTCTCCTCCAGTGCGGCCCACCTCCCACCCTCGTCAACTTTCCCCACCCACAAAAGATTTCCAACCCAGTCCCCACAAGCACTTGCGTTTGTAACAGTCACGTCTGTGCGCAAAATCGTGGACATACCAAAAACCCCCCTTCCCAACACCCCGCAACTCAACTAACTTTTCAACAGCAAGAGCCCGCACCGCACAGACCAAAGCACACCAGCCCCACGAACCCCGCCCCCGCCCCACCAACCCGAAAGGCCCCAACCCATGCAAGCAACTGTCACATCCCAAGACGCCGCGCGCGCCAACCCCGCCACGAGCCAATCTCCCCCTCCCAGAGGGAGGGGGCCGGGGGGTGGGTTCGAGGACCACACCCACGCCACAAACCCCGCAAGCAGACTCGCCTCAGTCTCCGGCAGCAACACCCCACTGAACCCGCCACCTCAACCCACCGCCACCTTCGCCCTCCCCTCCGAAAGCCCCTCCCTGAGGGAGGGGTTGGGGCGGGTTCGCGCGACTTGCCACAACCAAGAACCGGGCGAGCAAACCCAAGACATCAACTCCGCTCCTTCCCCCTCCCCACATCCGACATCCGACATCCAACATCCGACATCGCCCCCCCTCTCCCCCAAAGACGAGCACGCCCTCCAGGCCCTCCTCCACAACGACTTCGACCCTCTCCTCGCATCAAACTCCACCCAGACCGACCCCTTCACCTTCCTCGCCCTCGTCCAGCGCCCCGACATCGCGCAACAAATCCGCGCGCACAAGGAGCTCACCTACGCCCGCATGGAGGCGCAAGCCCTCGAAACCCTCGCGCGACTACTCAACCCCCCGCCCTACCCCAACAAACAGCTCGACCACCACAACACCGAGTCCCGCCGCGCCGCCACCACCATCCTCAACGCCGTCCGCCACGCCCGCGACCACCTCGCAAAGACGAACCCACCGCCCGATCGATCAACTCCTCACCGCCACCACCAAACGCCCCCCTCCACCCCGCGGCCACAGTCGACCCAGCCGACCCAGCAGCCTCACTCCGTCCCCAAATCCGAAATCCCAAATCCCAAATCCGAAATTTCTTCCTCCCCTACCGCAGCGTCTCTATCGCCCCCGGCACCAACTCCGCCAGCTCCCCCGCCAAAAGCCCCGCCGACGCCTCATGCGCCGCCGCCCACCGCTCACCCGCAATCGCGTGCGCCTCAACCGCAATGCGCGCCACATCAAACAACCCCAGCACCCGCCGCGGCCCCGCCGCAAACTGCGCCACCAGCCCCCCAATCACACCCGCCAGCACGTCCCCCGTCCCTGCCGTCCCCAAACACGGATGCCCGCGCGCACACACCCACGTCTGGTGCCCATCGCTCACCACAGTGCGCATCCCCTTGAGCACCACGATGCACCCCAGCCGCTGAGCCAGCGCCTCCGCCGCGAGCGCCCGCGTCGCCTCATTGACCGGGTCATGCCCGATGTTCAGTGCCGCGCCCAACCGCCGAAACTCCCCCGGATGCGGCGTCAAAATCGCCCCCGCGCGAAAGTCCTTCTGCAACTGCGGAATCCCCGCCAGGTTGTTGAGCGCATCCGCATCAACCACCACCGGGATGTCCTCCTGCTGCACCGCCCGCAAACTCAACGCCGCCGAACCCTCCCCAACCCCCAGCCCCGGCCCGATCACCAGGCACGTCGAATCCAATATCACATCGTCAATCACTTCCGCCGCGAGATGTGCGATCAGCGCCCCTCCCTCACCCACATGCAGCGCCACCCCCGTTGCCGACGGGCACAACCCGATCCCCGCCGCGAGAATCGGCGTCGGCATCACCAGCCGCGCCAATCCCGCCCCCGCCCGCAGCGCCCCAAGCGCCGCCAACGCCGGCGCCCCGATCATCCGCGCATCCCCCGCGCACGACCCCCCAACCACGGCCACCGTCCCAAACGTCCCCTTATGCCCGCTCACCGGCCGCGCCGGCAACTTCGGCAACTCCCCCGGAGTCAGAGAGCTCACTTGCCACCCGCCCCAGCCCCAAC
>Ga0208492_1001436_pt1 | contig 14663 bp, 14 predicted proteins | sample Subbioar_CSW14AB_FD_184820 | JGI IMG/M metagenome (GOLD analysis project Ga0208492, IMG submission 184820) | Serpentinite rock and fluid subsurface biosphere microbial communities from McLaughlin Reserve, California, USA - CR12Mar_CSW14AB (SPAdes) | ecosystem: Environmental > Terrestrial > Deep... | reverse complement strand
AGGCATCATGATTATGCCAAGTGGAGATCCCGAAATGAAACATCATATCAACGACATGAAGCGCCGCGCTCTGCATAACGCGGACGCGGCATATTACGTCCTGGATTACCTCGCCCATTCCTTCCCGGTGCAGCTCTACGAGCCCTTCACCGACAGCGAGGGCAACCTGTCGTCCCGGCCGGTGGTGCGCGACGGCCAGCCGGTTGAATGCCGCGAGGCTGCCCGCAGGCGCGACGCGCTGATCGAAAAGCTGGCGTCACTGCCCCCCGTTCCGGGGGCGCTTGACCAGATCGTCCAGCGCTTTGGCACAGACCTCGTGGCCGAGGTCACGGGCCGCTCACGCCGCATTGTGAAGAGGGGCGAGGGTCCTGCGGCGCGGCTTGTCGTGGAAAGCCGCGCCGGTTCCGCCAACCTCGCGGAAACCGCCGCCTTCATGGATGACCAGAAGCGCATCCTGATCTTCTCGGATGCCGGTGGCACGGGTCGCAGCTATCACGCCGATCTTGGGGCGAAGAACCAGCGCCTGCGGGTTCACTATCTCCTAGAGCCCGGCTGGAAGGCCGATGCCGCCATCCAGGGCCTCGGGCGCACCAACCGCACCAATCAGGCGCAGCCGCCGCTGTTCCGGCCGGTCGCGACGGACGTGAAGGCAGAAAAGCGGTTCCTCTCGACCATCGCCCGCCGCCTCGACACGCTGGGTGCCATAACGCGCGGACAGCGCCAGACCGGCGGGCAGGGGCTTTTCCGGCCTGAGGACAACCTAGAGTCGCCTTACGCCCGCGATGCCTTGCGCCAGCTCTACCGGCGTATCTACCGCGGCGATGTCTCGGGATGCTCGCTCGGGGCCTTCGAGGATTCGACCGGCCTCAGCATGACCGATGACAATGGGCTGAAGGACGACCTGCCACCGATCACCACCTTCCTCAATCGCCTTCTGGCGCTGACGATTAACATGCAGGCCGTGCTTTTCTCTGCCTTCGAGGACCTCCTCGATGCGCGGATCGAGGGCGCGATCGCCGCCGGGGTCTACGACCTCGGGCTCGAGACGCTCCGCGCCGAGAGTTTCCGCGTCACGGATGCGCGGGTGATCTACACCCATCCCGGCTCTGGCGCGGAAACCCAACTCCTCACCATCGCGGAAAAGCGCCGCAACACGCCGACCGCGCTGGCGGATGCGCTCGACTGTCTCGATGACCCTAAGGCAAGGCTTTTGGTCAACAGCCGCTCTGGCCGGGCGGCGGTGCAGGTGCCGGCCACCAGCCTGATGCTGGACGACGGCACCATCGAGCCCCGCCTGCGGCTGATCCGGCCGATGGAGACCAGCACGGTTCCGGCCAGGATGATGGAGGACACCCATTGGCTGGAGGCCGACCGCGCGGCTTTCGCCGCCGCCTGGACCGCGGAACTGGCCGAGGTGCCGGAGTTCAGCGTGTCCACCCTGCATATCGTGGCGGGGCTGCTGCTGCCGATCTGGAAGCAGCTCCCGCAGGACGAAACCCGCGTCTACCGGCTGCAGATTGACGACGGCCAGCGCATCATCGGACGCCGAGTCTCACCCGCGTGGGTCGCGACCACTCTGGCGGATGAGGCGCCGAAACTGACTGCGGCGCAAGTCCATGCCCTCATTCTCGAGGGCAAGACCGTCGTGCGGCTGGCCGAGGGAGTGGAGTTGCATCGTTCTCGGGTGATGGGCGTGAACCGGATCGAGCTGTCGGGTTTCTCTGAGGCTGCTAAGGACCGGCTCAAGGCCGATGGCTTCTTCTCGGAAATCATCAGTTGGAAGCTGCGGCTGTTCTGTCCGGTGGACGGGAGCGGCATCGCAGTGCTTGATCGTCTGCTTGCACGTTGTCCTGTAACGGGACTACATGCACGCGGAGGTTGTTGACCCATGTATTCCGAGACTGAAGACGTGATCCGCGCTCTGGCGCAGAATGCCGAAAGCGTTTGTCGTCATTACCTTCCCGCCGGGAGGCGGGAAGGCTCCTACTGGATGGTCGGCGATCGGCAGAACAAACCGGGCCGCTCGCTCTTCGTGCGGCTCGTGGGTCCGACTTCGGGGCCAGGTGCAGCCGGGAAACACACTGACGCGGCGACGGGCGAGCATGGCGATCTCCTCGACATCATCCGCGAGCGCACGGGGATCACCCGCTTTCCGGATCTACTCGCCGAGGCCCGCGCGCATCTTGGCCGTCCTGCACCGGTGATCCCGGATGCGCCATCCCCGAAGAAGCCGAAGCCCCCGGGCGGAACCCCAGAAGCTGCCGCGCGCTTGTTTGCAGCCTCGGTGCCAGTCACAGGCAGTCTTGCGGAGACCTATCTCCGAAGGCGGGGCATCAATTTGCCGGTCGCAAGCTCTGCCCTTCGCTTCCACTCGAAGTGCTGGCATCGGGATGAGGGTCAGACCAGATCCCTCCCCAGACCGGCGCTGATCGCTGCGGTCACCGATGGGGCAGGGGTCCTGCAGGGCGCACACCGCACCTGGCTTGCGCAAGACGGGACGGACAAGGCGCCTGTCGAATCCCAACGGCGGGCGATGGGTCACCTTCTGGGCAATGCCGTTAGGCTGACCCCAAGTGATGACATCCTCGTCGTCGGCGAGGGCATTGAGACCATGCTCTCCGTTCGGGAGGCGGCCCCCGGCCTTCCTGTCTGGGCGGCGCTCTCGTCTTCCCACCTCGGAGCCGTCCTGCTGCCGGAAGGGCTGCTGCGCCTCTACATTGCCATCGACCGCGATCCGGCGGGACGTCGCGCGGCAGAGAGATTGACCACCAGAGCCACCGAGGCCGGGATTGCCGTCCGGGTGTTGGAACCAAGGCTCGGGGATTTCAACGACGATCTCAGGGCAGACGGGCCGGAGGCACTGCGTCAGCATCTTGCAGAGCAGATCGGTCCCGAGGATCGGCAGCGCCTGGAGCGCTGAGGCAACTCGTCCTGCGCAAGGGACGGTTTAAGGACAGTGGGGCAGGGGGCATCACTCCTGTCCCGGGTCTGGACCCTCATCTATTGCCTCCCCCAGGGGCCAGTCGATCCCCGCATTCCCCGCACGGCCTTCAAGAGATGGGCAGGCGGCCGTCAAAGGGGCCGCCCCTTCAAGGACGGGGGCAACTGATTTCCGCCGCGAGGGACGAGCCCTCGCTTTGCATCGCGAAAGGCAAATCAGCCGCCCCCCGTCCTCCTCCACATGCGTTCCGGCCCCAAAGAGGGGGTGAAGGGTCGTCCCCCGTGACGGCTTTCGCAGCCCATGAAGGCCGCGCGGGAGAACGCGCGGACCGCCAAGAGCCCGGAGGCCAGAAGACGATGACGTTCCAGACCCGCGACGATGCCTATGAGCCCACCCACACCGCGTCCCAGACCGCCCATGCGCTGGAAGAGTTGCAGCTCTACGGCTACCGCCCCTTCGAAGACGAGCCCGATCCGCGCCCGATGCCGGATGCCGACCGCCTAAGGGGTGCCGTCGCCGATATCTTCGACGCCCTCGTCGCGAGCCTCGCCGACACCCGGATGGAACCCGACCTCGAAGAGGTGCTCTGGGGCCAGGTCAATCTCTTCCACCGCGCGACCGCCCGAATCGAACGCAATCTCGACGACAACGAACAGGCGCAGCGCCGCCTCCAGCGCGAGCAGGACGGCTCCGAGGTGAAATCCACCGAACTCGAGCGCCTGACAGCCGAAGGCCTGACGCTGATCGAAAGGCGGAACTGCATGGACATGATGCGCGATCACGCCGCCACCGAGTTCTGGCATCACACGGGCTCGACCTGGCGGCCCCGCACCGGCTCGATGGTGAACCACCAGCACCTGACCGCCGCACTGATCGACAGCCGCGATTTCCTCGCCGCCAAGCGCCGCACCGAGGCCGAGGTGATGCTGCCCGCAGGACCCAAAGTGGCCCTCACCGGCGGAACCGACTTCAACGATCACCGCCTGATCTGGGGCAAGCTTGACCAGGTCCGGACGAAGTATCCCGACATGGTCCTGCTCCACGGGGGCAGCCCCAAGGGCACCGAACTCATCGCCGCCAAGTGGGCCGAGGCCCGCGGCGTGACCCAGGTCGCCTTCAAGCCCGACTGGACCAAGCACGCCAAGGCCGCTCCCTTCAAGCGCAACGACGCCATGCTGGATGTGCTGCCCGTGGGCGTCCTCGTCTTCCCGGGCAACGGCATCCAGGAGAACCTCGCCGACAAAGCCAAGAAGCTGGGTATCCCGGTCATGAAGTTCGAGAAGGGGGCGTGAGCCCCCTCAACGTCACTTTCGGCCCCCAGCCGTTACTCGACAAAGAAATCGGCAACGGAAGCTCTGCTATTTTCTCAGGGCAGCCTGCTAACGGCACGGGCACGGATCGGAGGGGATGGGCCTGATATCCAACCTTCTCCGAATAGTAACTCTCTGAAAACTTGCGACTTTAATACACTTTGGGGGCAGTTGCGCTTGATGCCGGACGGCGCATTTCGCTTCCAGAGCGGCAAATTCTCCCGGCGCAGAATTTGCTGCTGCATCGCCTACAGGGACTGGACCACGAAAGCGGCACCGGCGGGTTGGTGGGGGAGGTGTACGCTCAGGATGCCGTAGTGGGGCAAGGGCTGCGGGACGACGACGGGCAGGACGGCGTTACGGTTGCGCTTGAGTTCCTCAAACCAGCCAAAAAAACGGAGGACGGCGAGCGCGAGCCGCCGGAACAACGAATGTCCAGGACGACGGAGCAGACGGAGGGGCGGATTGCGAAGAGGTCGGCCAGAAGCCCGACCCGGCTAAAGGCGCGATTCAATAAAATCCGCCGGGGTCGCTGGTGATCCTGCACTCCGTAGGAGGAGCCTGTCCAGGAGCAGATAACGTTGTGGGCGGGCAGGCTGACGATGAAGGACAGGCCCTTGGTTTCGCCCCACATGCCGAGGGGCACGATCGCCAAGTCAAGCTGGTTTGCACAGAAGTCATAGCCCACTTCGTTCAGTTTGGCGTAACTTTACTGGATGTCGACGTTCTGGTTGGATCTGGATGAGGTGTTCCGTGTGCCCTGCCCTCGGAATCTACCTTCCTCAAATATTTAGAACGCCCAACCGGAGACGGAGCAGACGTCATGAGGAAACCGGATACCCTGGTCAGGACTTAGGATAAACCAGCCCGTGTCGTAACCGTCAACGGGACCGAGTTCAAGGAGCACGCAAACACGAAATGGGCGAACCAGAAGGGAGTTGAATGGCTGGAACCGAAGCTTGAGCGACAGCTCGCAAGATGAATGACTGAACGAGGAGAACTTCCACGGCCTGACCGCAGCCCACCTCAGCTGGCCCTCTGGTGCTACGACGACAACAATGTCAGCCCACGCTCTGTGGTCGGCAACATGACTTCGGCGGAAGCGCGGCGGCCACGCGAGCAATCTGGGGGTCCATATGCCCGACGCGCTTGCCTAACCCAAAACCGACAACTATGAAGAAATAGGACTCTCGGAATAGACAAGGTACCACCCGAGGGAAGGTCACGACAGGGCCCGGTTGTGCTAAGTCTCGTTCCTGAGTTTGGACATGCAAACCCAAAGCAGTTGTCTGGCGCGGGTTAAAGAGAGAATGCAACAGTTGGCGAACCGATGGAAACTGCGGAGAGACAAATAACCCGATGAAAGTAAACCACAACAAAGCAAACACATCTGTTGCAACAATTAATCAAAAAGCCGCTAGCCCACCAACAAGGTGGTTTAGCGAGCGTCCGCGAAGCCCCTCGCTGTCCCAAAACCAATTCGAACTCAGTGCGTGTTAATCAAAATGAGCAATCTTTGATCGCCTGTCATCCAGAGTGCCTCCGCAAATGCACCCAAAAATAGTCATTCATCTAACGCTTGATGGCCTTACTAACTGGCGCCGCGCAGAGAGATTCGAGCTTTATCGGCGGATTGCTGAGATAGCGCATGAGAGCGGAACAGAGGTGGAAATAAATAGACTAACCTTCTCGAAAGGCCACCCTCCAGAAGACTTGATTGACGGAAACTTGCATATCATTCATGGAGGAAGTGTTCAAGGCCGTGGCTTCTTGAACGCATCTATCGCGTACTTGCCGGGATATTGGCATCTCAATACAGTTGGAATTCACGCAGACAGTCCCGCAAGATTTTGCGAGTTCGACGCAACAACTGTGCAAAGCGGTGCCGCAAAGCGATTCTATTCGAACCTCCGACGCGAGTTTTCAGATAGAAGAGTATCAAGATACTGGCAAAAGAAGAATTCTACCGCACTGCCCGGCGGATGTATTGCAATATTTTTACAGGGTCGCCACCCCTATGCCAACAAACAAAGCTACATGGACATGCACGAAATGATTGCAGAAGTTTCGTGTGCAAGTGCTGGACGCCCTGTTGTTGTGAAGCCTCACCCGCTTGAACTGGACTACGGAATGAAGGCAATCAAAAGGGTCGGGGGTATCTCTGCTGAGCTATCTGTCACAGACGCTAACATTAATGATCTCTTGGCCGCCGCCGATGTCGCTGTCTCTGTAAACTCGTCTACTACTTTCGAAGGGTTTCTACATGGGAAGCCGTCCATACTATTTGGACGCTCTGATTTTAGCTCATTGACTTCAACCACGCGCCACAAGCATGAGTTTGGTGCCATCCTTGAGGCAACACTTGCGCGCGAATGGGACTTCCCGAAAATGCTTTATTGGTACTTCAAAAACCACACACTAGCGGTCAGGTCACGAAAGTTCCCCTTCCAATTTGCGAATCTAATCGCTGAGAGCGGACTCGACCCAGTGGATTTTGGCCTGAAGGAGTTCCATCATGTTTGAGTTTGTTTTTTGCATGGAAGAACTTCGATTGCAGAAAAGAGTGTGGACCTATTGTCATCTCTTTCGTGTAGGCTTGCTCTTCTGCACAAAGGACAACTCGTCGAATATTCCAAGGTCGTTCGCATGACCGCCGTTCGAAAGACAATGTATCTTATTAACGATACAGGATCCTCCAATCACGCTGGTTGCAAAGCCGTTATGAGATCCTTGCTCTCGAGCATAAAGGAAATCGGGTCCATAGACCTTATAGGCACTTGCAAGCATACCGAGCTGTCAGTGGACGAGGCAACATATCGGAATTCAGATATAATTTTCGTGAATGGCGAGGGCACAATTCACCACTCAAATCGTCACGCATTGCATCTCCTTCACTTAATTGGCAGAGCTAAACGGGACGGAAAGAAGGTTGTGCTGGCTAATGCGCTTTTTCAGCAATATGAGTATTCGGACGATTCTATACTAGAAGGGCTTTCTCTGTTGGCAGTCCGCGAGCCGAGGAGCTCTGCTTTCGCTCGGAGCTTTCGTGGTGATCCTCGCATGTTCGTGGACGTGGCCGCCGACCCTCGCTTTTTAGATGAAGGCACTCCGATTCCGGGAAAGTCGGGCTTTTTGATTGGTGGGTTTCACGAGAAGGGACTGCTTTATGACCCGTTCGCTGACATTCCCGGACGTAGGCTCAGTTTGCGGAACACAAGTTTCGAGGACGTAGTTGCTACTCTTCGTGAAGCCGATATTTACCTCACGGCTCAGCACCATGGTGTTTACGCAGCCGCCTTAGCAGGATGTCCATTTGTAGCGTCGCCGTCTAATAGCCATAAGATTGAGTCCTTTTTGGATTGGTGCAGAATGCCTGTTCCAGTTTGCATGAGCCTTCGGGAGGTTGAGCCAGCAACCAGATTTGCTCTCCGCAATCGAGGTATGTACTCCGAACTTGCCGAGGTCATCAGAACGCTTCCCCAGTTGACTTCTCGGGTAATTAGGGAACATGTGTAGCTTTGCTGAACCTGGACTTCAGTTGGTTGGGCTGAGTTGCAAGCTCTTACCCAGGCGTATCTGGGCAAGAATACGGATATGTGTGAGCAGGAAGCCATGGCGATGACTTCAAAATCGTCGCACAATTCCATTTCAGATCGGAACTATCAGATGACCGTATCGGGTAAGCGACTTCTAAGTCTTTCTAAGCGCCTTTTCGCAGTCGAAGCGCCGCGTATTTACTATCTCGTTATACCGAAGTGCGGTTGTACATATGTAAAGAACATTCTTTGGTATGTTTCTACTGGCCATATGTTTCCCAACCAGAGGAGGGTGCACGATGCGGACCTCCAATTTCTTAGAGCGCCGGACATTGAGCAGGATGCGGCATCTATAATCTCAGCGCCCTTTGCGTTTACTGTTCTAAGGAATCCTATTGATAGATTCTTGTCACTTTACTTTGACAAGGTCGTTGGCGCAGGTAGGTCCGAGTACGTTCCTCTTGCTAGCACACTTGTTAAGCAGCGTGGGCTTATAGCTGACCCTACTTCTTTGTCTCAACATCAATTTAATCTGGAATGCATGATTGACTGGATCGAAGAAAATCTTGTTACGGAGATCGATCTCAAGCCAGAGGCGCACTGGACGCCACAATCGTTTCGATTGGACGTCATAAGCGCATTTAACCTTTGTGTCATCGACATTGAATATTTGGGGCCAGCCATGGAGAATATGCTTTCCCCCAGCTTCCCAGAAATTAGAAGGGTGCTAAGCTCGATAGATTTCAACAGATCCGAGAGAGCGGATATGAAAAGGCTAGTGCTCACCAGTCAATTGCGGCGTAGAATAAATGATGTCTACAAGCTAGATCGTCTTATGTATCGTGCCACAAAGTCGCTCTGGATCACAATTGGGCAGGAGAACAATGCGCAAGACAGTTTTCCGCGATTTTTGGATTTGGGAATCCGCGCATGAGCTATACGCGTACCTGTCAGGACGTTGTGGTAGCGAAGCCCAGGCGGCCCCTCTATTGCGCCGAGGTGATGGCGACCAGCTTTCCGCCGACTGTGGATAACGATAATCTTGTTCGGCTTGCCTGCCTAGCGGAGGCGGTCAGCGAGGGAGTTCAGGCCTCGTCTATGATGCGCTGTAACACCACATCCTGAAGGATTGGGGGCCCACCGGTAATCCCCCCATTTTTAGCTTGGTGCATTCGTAGAACTTACGCGGCCATTTTCAGTTTCTGGGCAGGTGTGATGCCGCCGATGCCCATGTTGGGTCGGTCGTTGTTGTAAGTCCATAGCCATTGCGTGGCGTGGTCTTGGGCCTCCTCAATGCTTTCGATGATGTATTGATCCAGCCATTCATGCCTGACGGTGCGGTTGTAGCGCTCGATGTAGGCGTTCTGCTGGGGTTGCCCCGGCTGGATATGCAGGATGGCAACCCCTTGTTTCTCAGCCCATTTCATCAGCTTTTCGCTGATATATTCCGGGCCGTTATCAACCCGAATGGTGCTTGGCTTACCGCGCCACTCGATAATCCGATCAAGGCTCCGGATCACCCGTTCGGCTGGGAGAGAAAAGTCGACCTCGATCCCCAGCCCTTCGCGGTTGAAGTCGTCCAGCACGTTCAGCAGCCGGAACGCCCGCCCGTCGCCGAAGCGATCCGCCATGAAGTCCATCGACCAGGTGATGTTCGGGGCCTCAGGCACCGTCAGCGCATCCGGTTTGTCCCGCTTCAACCGCTTGCGAGGCTTGATCCGCAGGTTCAGCTCCAATTCGCAATAGATGCGGTAAACGCGCTTGTGGTTCCACGGGTGCCCCTTCACGTTGCGCAGGTGCAGGAAACACAGCCCGAACCCCCAGGTCTGGCGGGCCTCGGTCAGACCGATCAGCAGATCGCCGATCTCCTCGTTCTCGGCACGCAACTTGGGGCCATAGCGGTAGCAGGTCTCGCTGACCCCGAACGCCCGGCAGGCCAGCGCAATGCTGGCCCCGCGTCGCGCCACCGCAGTCTCGGCCATCTCGCGGCGTTGAGATGGCCCCGTCACTTTTTTCCAAGGGCTTCCTTGAGCAGGTCGTTCTGCATGCTCAGGTCCGCATACATCCGCTTCAGCCGACGGTTTTCGTCCTCAATGGACTTCATCTGGCTGATCAGGGACGCATCCATCCCGCCATACTTCGCCCGCCATTTGTAGAACGACGCATTGCTCATCCCGTGCTCGCGGCACAGCTCGGCCACCGGCACACCGCCTTCGGCTTGCCGCAGGATCGTGATGATCTGAGCTTCAGTGTATCTGCTTGTCTTCATTCAGAATCTCCTCGTTCATCTTGCCGAGAAAATTCTACTCATCCAGACCCTTACTTTCAGGGGGGATTACCCACCGGCGACGGCACGCTTTCCAATAGGAATTTTACTGTCGTGTGCAGCATTTGTCAATCCAGTGGGTGCTATGGCGATTTCACCGTTATGGTTCCGATTTCGGGCATTTCTACGATGAGAGTCGAGCTGGCAACTGCAATGTTTTAAGAAATGGAGCGGAGATGGCCACTTCGGGCAGGCGATGGTCACTCGCGATAGCTAGGATGACCTAGGCTCAGGACCTCGGTTGATGCTTTCGATAAATTGCGTCAGTTCGTTGTCGACGTGCGCGAAACCTCACAGAGATAACCAGTCTAACGAATGTACCACGACTACAAGTTAAAATTGAAAGCCGGACAGAAGAGCACTCAAAAAATGGTGAAATCGTCGAGTGAGAGAGAGTAGCAACCAATCAGAAGCACACTCGAACCATCACCGAAACCGACTTGGCAACCGCCGTCTGTCACGACAACCGTTGGTGCTCCATCATCAAATCCGGTCAACTGAATTTGGTCAACGCCGCTCTTGAACCCATAAACAACATCCATTCCCGAGCCTGGAGAGAAGTAAAAGATGTCTCCATGACCGAAGGCATAGAAAACATCGTTACCGGCGCCTCCTTCAAACGTATTGCCTCCATCGTAAGAGATCGTGCTGTCGTCGCCCTCACCCCCATAGATTTCCCCGGAGCCATCATAGAATATGAAGCTGTCCGCACCTGCCCCTCCCCAAACCTCATGGTGGCCGCCCGCACGAGCTTCGAACCGATCGTTTCCTTCAAGGCCATAAAAAGACGAACCTGTTGATGGTGCATCAAGGCGATCCGCAGAATTAGACCCAATGAAAGCCTCTATGGATTGGAACTCCACCATACCAGATATGGCTTCTACCAGCCCGTCGTTTCCCCATATAGTAACACCGTCCGAACTATCAGAAAAAGTAAGGGTATCTATACCATCTCCACCGAAAATGCGATCATTGCCTCCGCCCGGGTTTATGACGTCATTGCCCGCACCCCCGAACAGGCTATCATTGCCAAGGCCGCCAAACAAGGTATCGCCCTGCCGCCCCCCCTTCACCTCATCGTTGCCAGCACCCCCGTCGAGTAGCGAGCTTTCACCACCACCGAAGATCGTATCTGACCCAAGTCCACCCAAGATTGTGTCATTTCCACCCTCTCCCTTCAGAATTTCCGCGCGATCTCTTCCAACTATACGGTCAGAGAAAGTACTTCCGAAAACTCCCTCGATGCTAACATAAAGATCGCCTTGGTAGTCACCATTTCCAACAGACAGGCCCAAATTTACCGTGACTCCGCTTGGAGCACCAATATAGGAGACCATGTCGAAGCCGGCACCACCGATGTACAGTGATGGCCGACCACTGGCATAAATCCATTCCGCAAAGTCAGTGCCATAGACGGTCTCATAACCTGGCGTCGCTTCTGTAAAAACCAAAGTAAGAACTTCAAAAGCGTTTAATTTTACCGAAGTATCCTGAGCCGAAATGTCACTGATGGAAAGTTGGCTCACCAGGTACCGTGCGTCTGGCTCCAGATAAGTAGGAAGGGCCGTGCTGCCGCGGTACGAACCATCCACCGACGTCGGATCTACACTCATCACAAATCCGTCAGTGAGGAGGTAGCCATTGGGATAACCTGCCGTCACAAACTCCACAGTCAAGGGATTCATGGTTGCCGAGGCAACCACAGCAAGCTGCGACGTTTCGCCCACAAACTGGTATGTAGTTGATTCGGATGAGTACTGTGTGGGGCCAACTTCCATGCCCACTAAGTATGGCTTCAAGGTATTCAGGAGGGTCCCTGCAGCCATTAGTCGACCCGAAGCATCAGCTAAACTTGTCGACTGATATTGCGCCGACCAGAAGTCTAGTGCATCAAAGCCGGACTTCACCATGCTAGTCAGCATTTCCAGCATTGGGCGAATCTGTTTGAGTCCTGTGTCGGAATCAGACCTGAAGAGCACATTCCACTCGGACATCCTCAATTCGAGGTCTTGCCCTGAAGCAGCCTCCCACGCTGTTCGCAAATCGGCAATCCAAGAAATCTGCGCGCTTATGGAATTGAAGCTCTGAGCTTGATCAGTTCCGATATTTCGGCCATCATCGTAGTAGTAGTGACTGACAATTCCATCAATCTTTGCAAGATTCGCGTCTGAGATTTGGGCGATGACTTGCTGGTTTCTAATTACAAGATCGCTCTTGGTTAGACCCCCGGAAACAGAGTAGCCCCATGCCTGAACGAGTATTGCCGGCTCAAGGGCAGGGGCACTGCCCTCTTGATTTGCAACAGCCTCAGTGGCATTATTAATTATTGAAATTGTGGCATTGGCTACCCGCCCATACTCGGTTGACGTCATGTAGGATTCGTACTCGTTGCCGATCTCAAACGAGACCTGCAAGTCCGGTCTAACCTTTGTCAGAATGCCTTCGATGAATGCTTGAAGTGTGGGAATCTGTCCCACATCGAAATAACGTTGACCGTTTTCCGAGCTTGAAGAAAGAAGCACTCGCGTTGGAATGATGATTGTTGGATTTATCGCGTTCAAATTGCAAAACTCAATGTATTGGCTTAACCCCGTAAGTTTCAGAACCTCGCCTGACGAAGTAACGAATTGAGTTGCGTCCGGATTGCGGTAGTCGAATACTGTTTCGGCGGTTGTTCCGCCTGGATAACGGACATTCTGAATGTCCAACCGAGCGACAATGTCGTCAAATCGCTCCCAAGGCTTTGTGCCAATTCGTTCGTAGTCTGCGACAAAGTTGAGACCAAAATGTGACTCTTCGATCGTCTCACGACTTCCTGTCGTCCAATTGTTCCCTAGGCTTAGGTACATTTTTTTGTATCCGAGTTGAGCGCAGCTTCAAATACCAGATGTGGCGGACTAATCTGCGGCGCATTCTTGACAGCTTTCTCACATTTTCTTCGTATTTGAATTGCAATGAGCTGAGTGCGCCCCCAAGGACCTCAAGATTGGCGGCGTGGGCCCTCGCCCAGAAGCCTGGTTCTAGTTGTTTGATCCCACGGTTTGATGGTGCGATCCTTTCGAACGAATGGAAGGAAGCAACATGGGACAGGTTCGTCACGGGAGCGCCACGACCACGTACGCTGTCAGAGCAGCAATACAGCGATCGCAAGCTTCGCTCGCGCAGCTGAGCCGGGAGTTGGGGATCAATCCGAAGACGGTTGCGAAGTGGCGCAAGCGCGCGACGGTAGAGGATATGAAGACCGGTCCGACGGAACCGCGCTCGACGGTTCTGTCCGAGGCCGAGGAGGCGGCTGTCGTCGCCTTCCGAAGGCATACGCTCTTGCCGCTCGACGATTGCCTCTACGCCCTGCAGCCCTCGATCCCGCACCTGACACGGTCGGCGCTGCATCGCTGCCTTCAGCGTCACGGCATCTCGCGCTTGCCGGATGTCGAGGGCGACAAGCCCCGACGACAGAAGTTCAAGCGTTACCCCATCGGGTTCTTCCACATTGACATCGCCGAGGTGCAGACTGCCGAGGGTAAGCTCTATCTCTTCGTGGGCATCGACCGGACCGCCAAGTTCGCCGTCGCCCAACTCGTTGAAACGGCGGATCGGCGCACGGCTTGGGAGTTCCTGGAGCGCCTGCTGGAGGCGGTGCCCTACCAGATCCACACCATACTGACCGACAACGGCATCCAGTTCGCCGAGCAGCCCCGCAACCGGAACACCATCTGCTCCCGGTCGATGCGCTTCGACATGATCTGCGAGGCGAACGGGATCGAACACCGGCTGACCAAGCCGAACCATCCGTGGACCAACGGCCAGGTCGAGCGGATGAACCGCACGATCAAGGAGGCAACCGTCAAGCGCTTCCACTACGACAGCCACGACCAGCTCCGCACCCACCTCGCGGACTTCCTGGCAGCCTACAACTTCGCCCGCAGACTCAAGACGCTGAACGGCCTCACGCCCTACGAATACATCTGCAAAATCTGGACATCAGAGCCAAATCGATTCATCCTCGACCCGATCCACCAGATGCCGGGACTGAACACCTAGGCTCTGGACCCATTATTCTTCTTGCGTGAGCGGCAAGTCATTGATTCACTTGCGGCACCAAGGGGGTGCTGCCATGACAGAGATGATCCTGCTTTCCGAAGCTCAGATGGCGCGGATATCGCCGTTCTTTCCCCTGTCGCACGGGATTCCTCGGGTGGACGACCGCCGGGTGATCAGCGGGATCATCTTCGTGATCCGTAACGGGCTCAGGTGGCGCGACGTGCCTGCAAGCTACGGGCCGCACAAGACAATCTACAACCGCTTCATCCGCTGGAGCGAGCTGGGTGTGTTCGGCCGCATCTTCGTGGAACTGGCGAAAGGCGGCGGCGAGACGTCCGAGCTGATGATTGATGCAACCCACCTCAAAGCGCACCGGACCGCGGCCAGCCTGCTCAAAAAGGGGCTCTTCCCCGGCATATCGGACGCACCAAGGGCGGCCTGAACTCGAAACTCCACGCGGTCTGCGACAGCCAGGGACGGCCCCGCAGCCTGTTCCTCACGGCAGGCCA
>Ga0208492_1001435_pt1 | contig 14685 bp, 11 predicted proteins | sample Subbioar_CSW14AB_FD_184820 | JGI IMG/M metagenome (GOLD analysis project Ga0208492, IMG submission 184820) | Serpentinite rock and fluid subsurface biosphere microbial communities from McLaughlin Reserve, California, USA - CR12Mar_CSW14AB (SPAdes) | ecosystem: Environmental > Terrestrial > Deep... | reverse complement strand
CACGCTGCCGCCGGTGACCGATGAAAAGCCGCTGGGTGCGCGCGAACGGCTCAGCGAGCATCTGTCGAACCCGGTCTGCGCGACGTGCCACACGCTGGTCGATCCGATTGGGTTCGGCATGGAGAAGTTCGACGCTATCGGGCGGTTCCGCAACGTCGAAAAATTGATCGTCTATCCGACCTACGACGAAACCAAAACGCGCCGCAAGACAAAGCCGAGCGAGTACGAGATCGCCATCGAACCGCGCGGCGAAGTGCGCGGCCTCGCAAATTCGACGTTCACATCGCCGCGCGAATTGGGCGAGCGGCTGGCCAACGAACCAGCATGTCATCGCTGCATCGTTAAGCAACTCTTCCGTTTCGCAAACGGACGCATGGAGGCCGCTGAGGATCAGGCAGTCATCGACCGCACTCTAGCGCGATTCACCTCCTCCCGGTTCCGATTTCAAGAGCTTATAATTGCGATAGCAACTTCGGAAACTTTTCGAGGCGGTACCTCTCGATGAACTCACTCAGCCGTCGAACTTTCTTGCGTGGCGCGGGCGCCGCCGGCGCGGGCGCCGGCGGCGCGGCCTCGGGGCGCGGCCCCAGCACGCACCCGGGCGTCGACGGCGGATACGAGGCGGCCACGACCGCCGCGGGGTTCACCTCGAGCGTGATCACGGCGCCCGACCGCGTCCACCCGAGGTTGGCCTCGCCGACGTCGCGCCACACGCCGTCCTCGAGCAGCCATCCGGGCCAGGCCGATCCCGCGCCGTCGGGTCCGACCGCGGCGGCCGGCCACAGCACGCGCCCGGCGAGCCGGTCATCCGGCCCCAGCGTGCCGAGCGGCAGCTCGAAGCGCTCGCCGCCCTTCGCGAACACGAGCGACGCGTCACGCGAGGTGCTCAGCCCGTCGGGGTCGATCAGCGTGACGTCGTAGGTGATCCAGGGCGCATCGTCCACGCACTCGGCGAACGCGCTCGCGTTGAGCGAGGGCTCGGTGCGCGGAGGGGGCTGGTAGGGCGCGTACAGGTCGTCGTCGACGCCCGCGCTCGCCCCTGGCGCGAGCAGCAGGGCGATCGCCGCTCCTCCGGCCATAGCGTGCAGCACGATGGGGTCCCCGTCCGGTCAGCGCCCGCCGGCGGCGGACGTCACCCGGTACGAGCCGGATCGGGGCGCGCTGATACCTCGGGATCAGGCGCCGTCGCCGAGCGCGGCGAGGCGCTCGGCCTCGTCCGCCTCGATGCACGACTGGACGACGGGCTCGAGCGCGCCGTCCATCACCTGGTCGAGGTTGTACGCCTTGTAGCCGGTCCGGTGGTCCGCGATGCGGTTCTCGGGGAAGTTGTACGTGCGGATGCGCTCCGAGCGGTCCATGCCGCGGATCTGCGACTTGCGCGCATCCGCCGCGGCGGCGTCCAGCTCCTCCTGCTGCCGCGCGAGCAGGCGCGCCCGGAGCACGCGCAGCGCGGCCTCGCGGTTCTGCAGCTGCGACTTCTCGTTCTGCATCGACACCACGATCCCCGTGGGGACGTGCGTGATCCGCACGGCCGAGTCGGTCGTGTTGACCGACTGCCCGCCCGGGCCCGACGACCGGAAGACGTCGATCTTCAGGTCGTTGGGGTCGATGTGGATCTCCTCGGGCTCGTCCACCTCGGGGAACACCAGCACGCCGGTCGTCGACGTGTGGATGCGCCCCTGCGACTCGGTCGCGGGCACGCGCTGCACGCGGTGCACGCCGCCCTCGTACTTCAGGTGCGCCCACACGCCCTGCGCGGGGTCGGACGAGGAGCCCTTGATCGCGATCTGGACGTCCTTGTAGCCGCCCAGGTCGGACTCGTTGCGCTCGAGCAGCTCGGTCTTCCAGCCCTTCGACGCGGCGTACTGCATGTACATGCGCAGCAGGTCGGCGGCGAACAGCGCCGACTCCGCGCCGCCCTCGCCGGCCTTGATCTCCATGATCACGTCGCGCGCGTCATCCGGGTCGCGCGGGATCAGCAGGCGGCGCAGGCGCTCCTGCGCCTGGGCCAGCCTCTCCTCGAGCGCGGGGACCTCGGCGGCGAACGCCTCGTCCTCGCGCGCGAGCTCGCGGGCCGCCGCGAGGTCGTCCCCCGCGGCGGTCCACGCCTCGTGCGCGGCGACGATGCGGCTCAGCTCGGCGTAGCGCCGGTTGACCCGCTTGGCGCGCGCGGCGTCGGCGTGCACGGTGGGGTCGGAGAGCTCCTCCTGCACCCGCCGGTGCTCGTCGATCAGCGCATCGACGGACTCGAACATCCGGTCAGCGGATGTCGTTCTCGTGGCCCGAGGAGCGTCCGCCGGCCGCCGGGATGTTCTTCTGCATCTGCACGAGGAACTCCACGTTCGACTGCGTCTCCTTGAGCTTGTCGAGGATGGTCGCGAGCGCCTGCTCCGGCGACAGACCCGCGAGGGCGCGGCGCAGCTTCCAGGTGATCTTGACCTCGTCGGGGCTCAGCAGCATCTCCTCGCGGCGCGTGGACGACGCGTTGATGTCGACCGCCGGGAAGATGCGCTTGTCGGCGAGCTGGCGCGACAGGCGCAGCTCCATGTTGCCGGTGCCCTTGAACTCCTCGAAGATGACCTCGTCCATCTTGGATCCGGTCTCGACCAGCGCGGTCGCCAGGATGGTCAGCGAGCCGCCGTTCTCGATGTTGCGCGCGGCGCCGAAGAAGCGCTTGGGCGGGTACAGCGCCGACGCGTCCACGCCGCCCGAGAGCACGCGGCCCGAGGTCGGGGCCGACACGTTGTAGGCGCGGCCCAGGCGCGTGATCGAGTCGAGCAGCACGACCACGTCGCGGCCGAGCTCGACCAGGCGCTTGGCGCGCTCGATCGCGAGCTCGGCGACCGTGGTGTGGTCCTCGGCCGGGCGGTCGAAGGTCGAGGCGATGACCTCGCCCTTGACCGTGCGCTGCATGTCCGTGACCTCCTCGGGGCGCTCGTCCACGAGCACGACCATGAGGTGGGCCTCCGGGTTGTTCTGCGCGATCGCGTTGGCGATCTGCTGCAGCACGATGGTCTTGCCGGCCTTCGGGGGCGCGACGATCAGGCCGCGCTGGCCCTTGCCGATCGGGGCGACCAGGTCGATGATCCGCTGCGTCAGCTTCTCGTGCGCGGTCTCCAGGCGCAGGCGCTCCTGGGGGTACAGCGGCGTGAGCTTCGAGAACTCGACGCGGTTCGCGGCGTCCTCGACCGACAGGCCGTTGACCGAGTCGACCTTGACGAGCGCGTTGTACTTCTGGCGGCCCTGCTGCTCGCCCTCGCGGGGCTGCTTGATGGCGCCGACGACCGCGTCGCCCTTGCGCAGGTTGTACTTCTTGACCTGGCCGAGCGAGACGTAGACGTCCTGCTGGCCGGGGAGGTAGCCCGTCGTGCGCACGAACGCGTAGTTGTCGAGCACGTCCAGGATGCCCGCGATCGGGATCAGGACGTCGTCCTCGGTGATCTCGGTCTCGAACTCGTCGGCCGGCTGGCCGCCGCCGCGGCGCTTGCTGCGCGCGCTGCGTCCGCCGCGACCGCCCTGGGCGTCGTCGTCGGCGTCCTGGGCCTGCTGCGCCTGCGGCTGCTGGCCGCGCTGGCTCTGGCCGGCCTGGCCGTTCTGGCCGTCCTGGGCGCCCTCGGCGCGGTCGCCCTTGTTGCGGTTGCGGCTGCGGCTGCGGCTGCGGCTGCGACGTCCGGTGCCCTCCTGGCCCGTGCCCTCCTGGCCCGCGTTCTCCTGGCCCGCGTTCTCCTGGCCCGCGTTCTCCTGGCCGCCGGCGTGCTGACCCGCGTCCTGCGCGGCGGCCTGGTCGCCGCCCTCGGGCGCCTGCTCGGCGCCCTCGGCGGGAGCCGCGGTCTCGGCCTGCGGGGCGGACGCCTCGGCCGGCTCCGCGGGCGCGCTGTCGGCGGCCGGCTCGGCCGGAGCCGCCTTGGGGGTGCGCTTGCGCGGCGCGCGCTTGGGCTTCTCGGCGGGCGCGTCCTCGGCCGGGGCCTCGGTCGCGTCGGCGGCGGGCGCCTCGGCCGTCTCGGCCTCGGCGGGCGCGACGTCGGTCGACTTGGCGCGGCGGGGCGCGCGCTTGCGCGGCGCGGCCTTCACGGGCACGATCGGCTCCTCGGCGGCCGGCTCCTCGGCCGCGGGCTCCTCGGCGGGGGCGTCCTCGGCGGGAGCCTCCGTCGGCTCCTCCTCCGCGGCGTCCTCGGCCGGCGCCTCGACTGCCGCGTCCTGGACGGCGTCCTGCGACGCGTCCTGACCGGCGTCCTGCGTGGTCTCGCCCGCGGGCGAGGTGGTCTCGGCTGCCTGCTCGTCGCTCACGGCGGCGGCATCCGTCTGGGTCTCGGAGATGGACTCCACGAGTACTCCTCTGTATGGAACGTGGGGATGATGCCCGATCGCACGTACGGGATGAATCGCGGCACGCGCCACGACACGCGCCGGTCGCCCAGGCGCTCGGTGAGCGGACTCAGGGAGCTGTTCGGGGACCTGTGCGGGGCTTCGCAGATTGCGAAACGACGGTCAAGAAGTGTGCCGAGCGGCACCCGCCGTGATGTCGTTCACTGTATCACCCCTTCAGGGCGGCGGCCTCGATGAACGCGCGCAGGGCCTGCGCGTCGTCGGCCATCTCGGTCACGTGCTGAGGGGCGTCCAGCATGGCGCGCAGCTCGTCCGAGTACTCGAGCTCGACGCCGAGCGCCTCGCGGATCGTCTCGGCGAACTTCTGCGGCTTCGCGGTCTCGAGCACGAGCATCGGCACGCCGGGCTCGACGTGCTCGCACGCGACCTTCACGCCGTCGGCCGTGTGCGGGTCGATGATCTCGCCCGCGCTCGCGTGCACCGAGCGGATCGTGTCGATCCGGTCCGCGTGCGTCGACGTGCCGCTCACGAGACCGAACTCCTCGGCGAAGCGCGGCTGGTCGGCCGAGGCGTCGAAGAAGCCCTGCTCGTCGAGCTCGTTCCAGGCCTGCACCACGAGCTGGGCGTCGCGGCCGAACAGCTCGAAGATGAAGCGCTCGAGGTTCGAGGCCTTCGAGATGTCCATCGACGGGCTCGACGTGGCCAGGGTCTCGGCCGCGCTCCGGGGGCGGTACACGCCCGTGCGGAAGAACTCGTCGAGCACGTTGTTCTCGTTGGTTGCGAGCACGAGGCGGCGGATCGGCAGGCCCATCAGCTTCGCGTACAGGCCCGACAGGATGTTGCCGAAGTTGCCGGACGGCACCGTGAACGACACCTCGGCGGGGCCCCCGGCGTCGGTCGCGCGCAGCCACGCCCAGAAGTAGTAGACGACCTGCGCCGTGATGCGCGCGAGGTTGATCGAGTTGACCGCGCCGAGGTTCTGCGCGCGCTTGAACTCGATGTCCCCCGCGAGCTGCTTGACCAGGTTCTGGCAGTCGTCGAACACGCCGTCGATCGCGATGTTGTGGATGTTCGCGTCGTCCAGCGAGAACATCTGCGCCCGCTGGAACGCGCTCATCCGGCCCTGCGGCGACAGCATGAAGACCGCGATGCGCTCCTTGCCGCGCAGCGCGTGCTCGGCGGCCGAGCCCGTGTCGCCCGACGTGGCGCCCAGCACGTTGAGCACCGAGCCGTTGCGCTCGAGCGCGTACTCGAGGACCTGGCCCAGGAACTGCATGGCCATGTCCTTGAACGCGAGCGTGGGCCCCTCCGAGAGGCCGACGAGCGTGAGCCCGTCGCCGATCGGGCGCAGCGGCACGACCTCCGCCGGGAACGACGCGTACGCCGCGGCGGTCATCCGCGCGAGGTCGTCGCGCGGGATGTCGGTCGCGAAGAGCGCCAGCACCTCGGTCGCGAGCTGCGGGTAGGTGAGCGCGCGCCAGCGGTCCAGCGTCTCGCCGTCGACGCGCGGCATCTGCGCGGGGACCGCGAGCCCGCCGTCGCGTGCGAGGCCCTCGAGGAGCACCTCGCCGAAGGACAGCGGCTCGCCGCCGCCGCGGGTGGAGATGTACTGCACGGCACTCCTCGGCTCGGGGGAAGTCACGGGTGGGTCTCCATCCTCACATCCGGCGACGGCGTCACTCCGCCGCGGGCGACACGGTGCCGCCCTTGAAGTCGACGGCCAGCATGAGCGGCTGCCACGATCCGCCCGCGACCTCCTCGACCACCGCGGCGGCCTCGAGGCGGCGGCCGGGGCCGTCCGCGAGCACCAGCACGCTGGGGCCCGCGCCGGACACCACGGCCGCGAAGCCGCGCTCGCGCAGGGCGCTGACGAGCGCGAACGTCTCGGGCATCGCCTGCGCGCGCTTCTCCTGGTGGAGCTTGTCCTCGGTCGCCGACAGGAGCAGATCCGGGCTCTGCGTCAGGGCCGCGATCAGCAGCGCGGAGCGCGACACGTTGAACACCGCGTCCTCGCGCGACACCTCGGTCGCCAGCACGCTGCGCGCCTTGGAGGTCGACATGGTGTGGTCCGGCACGAAGACGACCGGCGCGACGCCCCGGTGCACGAGCAGCTTCTTGTGCTGCGGCACGCCGTTCTCGGTCCACGCGATCGTGAGGCCGCCGAACAGGGCGGGCGCCACGTTGTCGGGGTGCCCCTCGAGCTCGGTCGCCAGGCGCAGCAGGTCGTTCTCGGTCAGCACGGCCTCGCCCTCGAGCAGGCCCTTGGCGGCGAGCACGCCCGCGGTGACGGCCGCCCCCGACGAGCCCATGCCCTTGCCGTGCGGGATGCCGTTGCGCGCGACGAGGCGCAGGCCCGGCGCGGTCCGCCCGACCGACTCGTAGCAGTAGCGGATCGTGCGGACGATCAGGTGCGAGTCGTCGCGCGGGATCTCGTCCGAGCCCGGGCCGGTGACCTCGATCTCGAGCTCGCCCGGCGGCAGGGCCGTGACCTCGAGCTCGTCGTACACGCTGAGAGCCAGGCCGAGCGTGTCGAAGCCGGGGCCGAGGTTGGCGCTGGTCGCGGGGACGCGCACGTGCACCGTGCGCGCGCCCGCGGGCGGCACCGTCACTCCCCTTCGACGCGCAGCACCGACACCACGCGTTCGACGACATCGCTCGCCTGCAGGCGGGCGACCGTGTCGCTCAGCGCCTGCTCGCGGGCTCGGTGGGTGCCGATCACGATGTGGGCGCGGCCCTCGGCATCGGTCGACGGGGTCTGCTCGACGGTCGCGACCGAGACGCCGCCCTCGCTCAGGATGCCGGCGATGCGGGCCAGCACGCCGGGCTCGTCGTCCACCTCGAGCGTGACCTGGTAGCGGGTCATGATGCGGCCGATGGGCGCGGTGGGCAGGTTCTGGCGCGGCGACTCGCCGACGCCGACGCCGCCCGCGATGTGGCGGCGCGCGGCCGACACGACGTCGCCCATGACGGCCGAGGCCGTCTGCAGGCCGCCCGCGCCCGCGCCGTAGAACATCAGGTCGCCCGCCGCGGCGGCCTCGACGAACACGGCGTTGTTGCCGCCGTGCACGCTGGCCAGCGGGTGGTCGCGGCTGATGAGCGCCGGGTACACGCGCACCGAGATGGACTCGCCGTCCGCGTCGGCCGTGTCGGCGCCCTCGGCGCCGCCGTCGGCCGCGAGCCGCTCGCACACCGCGAGCAGCTTGATCACGAAGCCCGCGCGCCGCGCGCCCTCGATCATGTCGGCCGTGATGCTCTCGATGCCCTCGCGGTGCACGTCGTCGATCGAGACGTGCGTGTGGAACGCCAGGCTCGCGAGGATCGCGGCCTTCTGCGCGGCGTCGTAGCCCTCGAGGTCCAGGGTCGGGTCGGCCTCGAGGTACCCGAGCTCGGTCGCGATGCGCTGGGCCTCGTCGGCGCTCAGCCCCTCGCGGTCCATCTTGTCGAGGATGAAGTTGGTGCTGCCGTTGACGATGCCGAAGATGCGCTTGATGCGGTCGCCGGCAAGCGAGTCCTTGAGCGGGCGGATGATCGGGATCGCGCCCGCGACGGCCGCCTCGTACGACACCGAGGCGCCGACCTGGTCGGCGGCGTCGAAGATCTCGGCGCCGTGCGTGGCGAGCAGCGCCTTGTTGCCCGTCACGACGTCGGCGCCGGAGTTCAGCGCGGCGAGGATGTGCGTGCGGGCCGGCTCGATGCCGCCCATCAGCTCGATCACGATGTCCGAGCCCACGATGAGGCTCTCCGCGTCGGTGGTCAGCAGCTCGCGCGGCAGGTCCACGTCGCGCGGCGCGTCGACGTCGCGCACGGCGATGCCGGCGAGCTCGAGCTCGGCGCCGGAGCGCTCGGCGAGCTCCTCGGCGTGGGTGAGCAGCAGGTGCGCGACCTGGGATCCGACGGAACCGGCCCCGAGCAGGGCCACACGGAGGCGGCGGTGATCGATCATTCTTCTCCCTCTGCGACGGCGGATCCCGTGTCGATTCCCGCATCGCGGGCGAGCAGATCCTCGATCCGCTCCCCGCGCACGATGATCCGCGCCGTGCCGCCGGTGACCGCCACGACGGGCGGGCGGGGCACGTGGTTGTAGTTGCTGGCGAGCGGGGCGCAGTACGCGCCGGTCGCGGGCACGGCCAGCAGGTCGCCGGGCGTGACGTCGCCCGGCAGGTACTCGTGGTCGACGACGACGTCGCCCGACTCGCAGTGCAGGCCCACGACGCGGCTGAGCACGGGGCCCTCGACGCCCTCGCGCGACGCGAGGCGCGCCGAGTACTGGGCTCCGTACAGCGCGGGGCGCGCGTTGTCGCTCATGCCGCCGTCCACGCTCACGTAGCGGCGCTCGGCCACCGCGGATCCGGTGTCGACCTGGACGGACTTGGTCGTGCCGACCTCGTACAGCGTGACCCCGGGGGTGCCGATGATCGACCGGCCGGGCTCGAACGCGAGCACGGGCAGCGGGATGCCGCGCACGGCGCACTCGTCGGCGACCGCGTCGACGATGCCGTCGGCGAGCTCCGCGATCGGCGTGGGGGTGTCGGCGCGCGTGTAGGCGATGCCGAAGCCGCCGCCCAGGTTCAGGACGGGCTCGACCGAGCCGTCCGCGCCCGTGGCCGTGAACCGCTCCTGCTCCAGCAGGCGCGCGTGCAGCTCGAGCACGCGCGACGCCGACTCGCGGAAGCCCGCGGTGCCGAAGATCTGCGAGCCGATGTGGCAGTGCAGGCCGGCGAAGTCGACCAGCTCGAGCTCGTGGATGCGCTCGACCGCGCGCTCGGCGGCCTCGAGCGTGAACCCGAACTTCTGGTCCTCGTGCGCGGTCGCGAGGAAGTGGTGGGTCTCGGCGTGCACCCCGCTGTTGACGCGCACCAGCACGGTCTGGCGGCGGTCGAGGCGCTCGGTGATCGCCGCGAGGCGCTCGATCTCGATGTCCGAGTCGACGATGATCGTGCCGACCCCGACCTCGACCGCGCGCTCGAGCTCGAACACGCGCTTGTTGTTGCCGTGGAAGCCGATGCGCGAGGCCGGGACGCCCGCCGCGAGCGCGACGGCCAGCTCGCCGGCCGAGCACACGTCGACGTTCAGGCCGGCGTCGATCATCCAGCGCGCGACCTCGGTCGACAGGAACGCCTTGCCCGCGTAGTACACGCGGGCACGGCCGCCGTGGCGGGCGGCGGCGTCGCCGAAGGCGCGCAGCGTGCGACGGGCGCGGTCGCGCGCCTCGTCCTCATCCAGCACCAGCACGGGGGTGCCGAACGTGCGCGCGAGCTCGGGAGCGGGGATGCCCGCGATCACGAGGGCCCCGTCCGCGTCGCGGTGCGCGGACGCGGGCCACACGCCCGGCGCGAGGTCGTTGGGGTCGTCGGGCAGGGCGAGCCACTCGGGCGCGAGGGCTCCGCTCACAACAGCTGCGGCTGCGTCGTCGGGCACGACTTTCTCAATCGGGTGGGGCGTTCGGTGGATGCCGCGGCACGGTACGCTCACGCGCCGCCGGTGACCACTGAGTCTATGACACCTGCACCGCGCCTCCCGACGGGGATGGGCGCCGCCCGCGGCCGACCCGGCCGGCGCATCCGAGGGGATCAGCAGATCGGAAGGCGATCCGGCATCCGCACGGCTTCGGATGTGCAGATCCCTTCGCTACGGCTGGGCGAAATGCGCGGCGAGCGATCGATCAGAGCGGCAGGCGGAAGCGCCGCTCGCCGCCCACGCGGCGGAACCCGGCGCGGGCCAGGATGGGCGCGGACGTCGCGATCCTGCCCTTGACGAGCGCGAGCGTCGCGCCGTGCTCGGCGGACAGTCGCAGGCGCTCGGCCAGCACGGCCAGGTACGCGCCCCGGCCGCGGGCGCCCTCCAGCGTGGCGGCGCCCCACAGGCGCGCGACCGTGCCGCGCGGTCCCGGGGCGAGCGTCACGCCGCCGGTCGACACGACGTCGCCGTCGAGGGTCGCGAGCACGCGGAACCCCGTGCCGTCGGCGGCGCCGCGCCGCTCCTCCTCGAGCACCTGCGCGATCCGCTCCTCGCTCGGGAGGGCGTTGCCCCACACGGCGGCGTTGATCGCGCCGATCGCGATCACGTCCTCGCGGGATGCGACGCGGCGCGTCGAGACCCCCGGCGCGGAAGGCGCGGGGTCCGCGGGCAGCGGGCGCGCCAGCACGTCCAGCCGCTCGATCACGGTCGCACCCCGGGCCTCGAGCTCGGCGGCCACGGTCGGGTCGTCGCGGTCGGCGAGCGCCCACTCGAGTGCGACGTCGCCCCACTCGCGGGCGACCGCCACGGCCTCGTCCACCAGCTGGGCCGCCGCGCGCCCGCGCGGGGTGCGCTCCACGGCGACGTGGCCGCCCACCCATGCCGGGCGCTGGATGATCGTGAGCTCGCCCTCCGCGACGCGGGATCCCTCCGGCACCCAGCTCCACTGGGCGGCCGCGTCGAGCACGTCGTCGTCGGTCCAGGTCGTCTGATCGCTGATCGGCACGCGACCGATGCTAGCCAGCGGCTCAGTCGCAGGTGCCGGGCTCCAGGAGGGCGGGATCCGTCATCATGCCGGCCGCGACGTCGAGGTCGGCGACGAGCGCGTCGCCCTCGACCGCGACGGCCGTGAGCGCGAGGCCCGACGGCAGGCGGTCGGCGAGGCACACCGGCACGGGGCCGAGCTCGATGCCGGCCATCGCCGCCAGCTGCTCGAGGGAGAGCTGCGCTCCCCCGATGCGCGCGCCCGTCGGCTCCAGCGTGAGGTCGCCGTCGGCGGCGCCGGGGGCGAGCGACAGCTCGATCGGGATGGACGCGCCGAGGATCGAGACCTCGCTCGTCAGCACGGCGTCGGGCTCGGCGAGCGTCACCGTGGAATCCGCGAGCGTGTCGGGCAGCCGGGCGTCCGCGAGCAGCAGCTGCAGGTCGTCGGCCCCCAGGCGCAGCTCGGCCGTGCCGGGCCCACCCTGAACGCCCTCGCGCAGCGGGACGCCGGTGAGGCGCACGTCGGCGTCGACCGTGAGACCGGCGGCGGCCTCGCCCGGCAGCGGCACGTCGGCGCCCGCGACCCGCAGTTCGTCGAGGCGGCCGGCGATCAGCTGCGGCAGCACCAGCACGCCGCCGACGGTCACGTCGAGCGGCTGGTCCTCGGGCAGCCCGAGCTGAGCCACGACGGTCTCGCGCACGCGCTCCGGCACGATCGAGCGCGCGACGCCCTCCGCGACGACGACCGCCGCGACCGCCAGGAGGACGAGGGTCGCCGCCAGCACCCACGGCCAGCGACGCCGGCGCCTGCGGAGCGCGGGTGCGGGGGACGCGTGGGCGCTCGCCGTCATCCGGTGGCTACATCCGCTCCGGCGCGCTCACGCCGAGCAGGTCGAGGCCGTTGCGCAGCACCTGGCCGGTGGCGTCGTTCAGCCACAGGCGGGTGCGGTGCACGGGCTCGATCTCGGCGTCGCCGAGCGGGGTCACGCGGCAGTTGTCGTACCAGCGGTGGTACAGGCCCGCGAGCTCCTCGAGGTAGCGCGCGACGCGGTGCGGCTCGCGCACCTCGGCCGCGAACGCCACGATGCGCGGGAACTCCTGGAGCGCGCCGAGCAGCGCCGCCTCGGTCTCGTGCGTGAGCAGCTCGGGGGCGAACTCCGAGCGGTCCACGCCCACGTCGGCGGCGTTGCGTCCGACGTTGTGCGTGCGCGCATGCGCGTACTGCACGTAGAACACGGGGTTGTCGTTCGTGCGCTTGCGCAGCAGGTCGGGGTCGAGCGACAGGGGCGAGTCGGCCGGGTAGCGCGCGAGCGAGTAGCGCAGCGCGTCGGTTCCGAGCCACTCGCGCAGGTCGTCGAGCTCGATGATGTTGCCGGCGCGCTTCGAGAGCTTGGCGCCGTTGATCGACACCAGCTGGCCGATCAGGATCTCGATGTCCTTGTCCGGGTCCTCGCCCGCCGCGCCCGCGAGCGCCTTCAGGCGGTGCACGTAGCCGTGGTGGTCGGCGCCCAGCAGGTAGATCTTGTGCGCGAACCCGCGGTCGCCCTTGTTCAGGTAGTACGCGGCGTCCGCGGCGAAGTACGTGTACTCGCCGTTGGAGCGGCGGATGACGCGGTCCTTGTCGTCGCCGAAGTCGGTCGTGCGCACCCACACGGCGTCGTCCGCGTCGAACACGTGGCCCTGCGCGCGCAGACGCTCGACGGCCTGGTCCACGAGGCTGGGGCCGCCGTCCTCGCCCTTGGCGTGCAGGATGCGCTCCGAGAACCAGACGTCGAAGTGCACGTTGAACTGCGCGAGCGACTCCTTGATCTCGGCCAGCTGCAACGCGTAGGCGTCGTCGCGCGCCGCCTCGAGCTGGGCCTCGGGGTCGAGGTCGAGGATGTCGGGGCGCCCCTCGAGCACGCGGCGCGCGAGGTCGTCGATGTACTCCCCCGCGTAGCCGTCCTCGGGCTTCGGCTCGCCCTTGATGGCGGCCAGCACCGAGGCTCCGAAGCGCGTGATCTGCGCGCCGGCGTCGTTGATGTAGAACTCGCGGGCCAGGGTCGCGCCGGAGAACTGCAGCAGGCGGCCGATGCTGTCGCCCAGCGCGGCCCAGCGCGTGTGGCCGATGTGGAGCGGACCGGTCGGGTTGGCGCTGACGAACTCGAGGTTGATCGAGTTGCCCGACTGGGAGTCGTTGCGGCCGTAGTCGGCGCCCGCGTCGACGATCGTCTTGGCGAGCGCGCCCGCCGCGGCGGCGTCCAGGCGCACGTTGATGAAGCCGGGGCCGGCGACCTCGACGCTCGCGATGCCGTCGACCGCGGCGAACCCGTCGGCGATCTCCTGCGCGAGCTCGCGCGGGTTCGTGCCGAGGCGCTTGGCGAGCTTGAGCGCGATGCTCGTGGCCCAGTCGCCGTGGTCGCGGTTCTTGGGGCGCTCGAGCGTGATGTCCGCGGCCGCGAGCCCCAGCTCCTCCTCCGGGCGTCGTCGCTCGGCGATCGGCGTGATGACGGCGAGCAGGGCGGCGGCGAGGGCATCCGGGTTCATAGCCCGACAAGTCTATTGGTCGGCGGGCGAAGCGACCGCCGGGGGATCCTCAGGCGACGGGCGCGCCGACGACGCGACCCGTGCTGGGCCGCGTTACGCCGCCGTGCGGGAGCGTTTCCTTCTGTTCAGATGGATCGCCTACCCTGATCGGTGATGGCGCCCGCGACCCGCTCCCGCCCTGCCGTCGTCGCGCTCACCGTGACGACGGTGCTCGCCGTACTCGCGGCGCTCGCGGCCGGGGCGCTGCGCCCGTGGGCCGCCCCCGTCGCCGAGGTGGAGCAGGCGTCGTCCGACCAGGCCGTGCTCACGCCGCCGCCCATCCGCCTCCCGCCGCACCCGGATGTGCTGGTGTTCGGAGACTCGTGGACGTACGGCTCCGCCGCGACGCCGATCGACCGCGGCTACGCATACGTGCTCGCGGAGCTGCTGGACGGCACCACGACCGTCGACGGCGGCCGCGGCAGCGGCTATCTGCGGCCCGGGCTGGACCGGCCGGACTTCGGCACCCGCATCGCGGCGCTCGACCCGGCCGCCGAGTACGACCTGATCATCGTCCAGGGATCGATCAACGACCGCCGGGAGCCCGCGGCCGGGTACCGCACCGCGGTCACCGCCGCGTGGGACGCCCTCGTGGAGATCTACCCCGGCACGCCGGTCGTCGTGCTCGGCCCGGCGCCGCAGGTGCTTCCGGTCGAGCCCGCCACCGCGCGGATCGACCGCGACCTCGCCGAACTCGCCACCGAGCGGCAGTGGTGGTACATCTCGCCCATCCAGGACGCGTGGATCACCGAGCAGAACTACCTCTCGGTCATCGACACCAGCGACTACGGGCGCAACCACCCGTCGGTCGCCGGCCACGCCTACCTGGCGCAGCGGCTGGCCGACGCGCTCGCCGAGATCACGGATCCGGTGACGAGCCTCGAGGCCTCCGACGAGGAGATGCCCGAGCCCGCGACGCTCCCGTAGCGGGACCGTCAGAACGGGGGCGGGTCGGCGCCGAAGTCGGCGCGCGCGATCTCGGCTGATGCCTCGAACCTCACGACCGGGGTGGGTCTGTGCTTGTAGGCCCTGCCGGTGGGACTGATGACCTCCATCACGCCGCCTGGCCCGTGACGGAAGTCCCAGTCCGAGTTGTGCTTGAGCACGTGGTGGGCCCGGCACAGGTTTGCGAGGTTGCGGACGTCCGTGACCCCGCCTTCCGAATACGGGATGGTGTGGTCGTCCTCGCACCGGATCGCGGGCTGGCGGCATCCGGGGAACCGGCAGTGCTCGTCCCGGGCGGTCAGGAACCGGCGCTGCGCCTTCGTGGGCGTGTAGGTGTCGACGGTCTTCAAGCACCCGGTGTCGGGGTCGGTGAACAGGCGCGTCCACTTGGCGGCCTCCCCGGCCAGG
>Ga0208492_1001434_pt1 | contig 14691 bp, 12 predicted proteins | sample Subbioar_CSW14AB_FD_184820 | JGI IMG/M metagenome (GOLD analysis project Ga0208492, IMG submission 184820) | Serpentinite rock and fluid subsurface biosphere microbial communities from McLaughlin Reserve, California, USA - CR12Mar_CSW14AB (SPAdes) | ecosystem: Environmental > Terrestrial > Deep... | reverse complement strand
CGGCGGCGGCGGGCATGCCGATCGACCCCTCCCCCGCGAGCGGCCGCGCGACGCCCCACAGCAGCCCCGCCCCCAGCACCGAGCCCGCCGCGAAGCCGAGCCAGGCAGCCCAGATCGCGTGGGCGTCCTGCCGCATCCGCTCGGGTGACCTCACGCGTCCATGCAACCACGGGGCGCCGACCCGGGCGGCGCGGCCGCCGGGCGAGTCAGACGCCCGCGGGCGTCTCGCCCGCGCGCTCGACGAGAACGGCCACCTGGGTGCGGTTCCGGGCGCCGAGCTTGATCCGGGCCTGCTGGACGTGGGTCTTCACGGTCGAGACGCCCAGGTGCATCGCTCGGGCGATCTCGTCGTCGCTCGCGCCGGTCGCGATCAGCCGGGCGGCTTCGCGCTCGCGCTCGGTGAGCGCGGAGAAGAGGGCCGCGGCCTCGCGGCGGGCCTCCGCCCCGGAGTCGGCGGCGAGCTGCACCACGATCTGGCGCGTGTGCTGCGGCGCCAGGAACGCGTCGCCGCGGGCGACCGTCAGCACGGCCCGCGCCATGTCGCCGGGATCCGTGTCCTTCAGGATGTAGCCGTACGCCCCGGCCTCGAACATGCGCCTCACCGTCCCGAGGTCCGCGATGCTCGTCATGGCGGCGATGTTGGCGTCGACCTGCGCGAGCAGCGCGCGCGTGGCCTCGATCCCGTCCATGCCCGGCATCTGGATGTCCATCAGCACGACGTCGGGGCGATGCGCACGCGCGAACTCGACCGCGGCGGCACCGCCGTCGACCGCACCGATCACATCGATCTCCGGATAGGGCCCGAGGATCGCCGGGATCGCGTTGCGCGGGAACGCCTCGTCGTCGACGATCAGCACGCGCACGGGCTGTCGGGGCTCGGGGTCCGCGGCGTCGGCGAGGGGCACGTCGCCACCCTACCGACGGGCGCGGACACCCTCAGGCGCGGTCGGCCCAGGGCAGGTCGACGTCGACGATGAACCTGCCCTCGTGGGCGCCGATCCACGCGGTCCCGCCCTCGGACTCCGCGCGCTCGCGGATCCCGATGATCCCGTGGCCTCCGCCGGGCACGCCGGCGCCGCCGACCGTGAGCGGGTTCTCGACCCGGATGCGCACGCCGCGCTCGGGTGACGCATCGAGCGTCACGGAGACGGGCGCCCCGGGCGCGTGCTTGATGGCGTTGGTGAGGCTCTCCTGGAGGATCCGGTAGGCGGCCGCGTCCAGGGTCGTCCCGACGCGGTCCGAGCCCTCCACCATCACGAACGCGTCGATGCGATGCCCGGCCGCGCGCAGCTCGCCCAGGAGCCGTCCGACCAGGCGCAGCGACGCGGGCGCCGGGGACCGGCCCTCGGAGCGGAGGCCGCCCACGACACCGCGCACGTCGTCGAGGGCGGCACGGGTCTGCTCGCGCACGGCGCGGGCCCACTCCCCGAGCGAGGGGTCGATCGAGGGGTTCGCGGAGACCTGCGCCTCGAAGGCGCTCGCCGAGAGCGCGGCGGACGCGAGCCGGTGCCCGAGGCCGTCGTGCAGGTCGCGCGCGATCCGCTCGCGCTCGGCCTGCCGTGCGAGCTGCTCGTCGAGCGTCTCCGCGCGTCGGTGCTCGCGTTCGGCGCGGGCGCGATGCGCATCGGCCGTCCGGCGGCTGCGCTGCAACGCCACGAGACCCGCGAGGGCCGCGAGCGAGACCAGGGCGAGGAGCCACGGCGCGACGGTCCAGCCCACCGCGCCCGGGTCCGAGGTCCTCCCGCCGAACAGCCACGGGAGCGCCGCGCCCCAGTCGGTGAGGACCTCGCGCAGAACGAACGCCGCGACGCCGGCGACGGTGACCCCGGCGATCCATCCGGTTCGCTTCGGCCAGCGCATCAGCGCGTGGAACACGCCCACGAGTGCGAGCAGGTAGGAGACGCCGATCGCCATGAGGACCGCGCCCGCGATCAGCACGACCTGCGGCGCCCGTGCGCGCACGTACACCGTCGCCCAGGCCAGCAGCGCGGCGAGCGCGAGCAGGGTCCCCACGTCGGTGATGCTCACCACGCGCTCCGCGTCGGCGCGGAAGACGGCCGCCCCCGGCACGTTCATCACGCACAGGACGTCCCACAGCGCGCCGAACACGAACAGCCCGGTCGACCAGCCGCCATCGAGCAGCCGCGCGATCCGGCCCGGTCGAGGGCGCACGGCGGTGGTCATGCTCCGAGCGTATGGGCGGCCACGGACGCGGGCCTCCTCCCTCCGCCCGACGATGTCCGGCCGATCGGCCGGGCGGCTCCGACCGGATGGAGGAGGTGCGCGAGGTCCCCTGCGACGGACGCTGTCCCTGTCGCCGCCACGTCGGCGACCGCGAGCCCCGCCGGGGTCGCCACGGGCCAGCGCGGCCCCGGCGGCCCGGCGACCGGGCCCGCTCCCGCGACGGCGGCCCGCCGTCGCGGTCATCGCCGATGGCATCGGCATGCACCGAGGAGTCTCACATGTCCTTCGACAGCCCCCAGCCGCCCGTCCCGCCGCACGCCCCGGCCGGCACCACCGCCGCTCCCGCGCCGCAGCCCGAGAAGCCGAAGAAGCCGCTGCTGAAGCGCTGGTGGTTCTGGGCGATCGCGATCGTGGTCGCCATCGCGATCTTCGCTCCCAAGGGCGGCGGGGACACCACCGCCTCGGAGCAGCCCGCGGCCGAGGTGCCCGCCGCGGACACCGCCTCGGAGGCACCGGCTGAGGAGGAGCCGGCGACGGAAGAGCCCGCGGAGGAGGCTCCCGCCCTGGCCCCCATCGGGACCGCCGCGCAGACCGGGAACCTGGCCATCACGGTCACGAAGGTCGAGCCGGGCGTGGCGCAGGTCGGCGAGGAGGTCGCCGGCACTCTGTTCGGGGAGAAGGCTCAGGGTCAGTTCGTGCTGGTCCATGTGTCGGTGGAGAACGTGGGGACCGAAGCCGAGTCCTTCTCGGACATGAACGCCAAGGTGTACGACGCGGAGGGCCGCGAGTTCGAGGCCAACAGCGCAGCCGGCATCTACATCGATGGCAACGACTCGCTCTTCGGCGAGATCAACCCGGGCAACACGCTCCAGGGCGTGCTGGTGTTCGACCTTCCGGCCGACGCCACGGCGGAGCGCCTGGAGTACAAGGGGATGCTCGACTTCCTGGCCGACCCCGCGGTCTTCGCCCTGACCTGACGCCCGATCCACCCAGAGGTATGAGAGACGCACCTTCCGCCCCGCGGGACGGTGCGTCTCTCATACCTTTGCCGCGGCAGGGTGCACGCGCGCGCGGGACCGCACCCGCGGCACTGGGATGATGGACGCATGACGCTCGAGATCCCCGGATGGAAGCACGTGTACTCCGGCAAGGTGCGCGACCTCTATGCGCCCGCCGACGGCGACGACTCGCGGATGCTGGTCGTCGCGAGCGACCGCGTGAGCGCGTTCGACCACGTGCTCTCCCCCGGCATCCCGGGCAAGGGCGAGCTGCTCACGACCCTCAGCCTGTGGTGGTTCGACCAGCTGTCGGGCGCGGACGGAGGCGAGGCCATCCCGAACCACCTGACGGGCGAGCCGGTGCCGGATGTGGTCGCGGGGCGCGCGATGATCGTGCGCGCGCTGGACATGCTGCCCGTCGAGTGCGTCGTGCGGGGCTACCTCACGGGCTCGGGCTGGGTCGAGTACCAGGAGAGCGGCACGGTGTGCGGCATCCCCCTGCCGGGCGGCCTGCAGGACGGCGACCGCCTGCCCGAGCCGATCTACACCCCCGCCTGGAAGGCGCCGATGGGCGAGCACGACGAGAACATCTCGTTCGAGCGGACGGTCGAGCTGGTCGGCGCCGAGCGCGCGGCCGAGCTGCGCGACCGCTCGCTCGAGATCTACCGCCGCGCAGCCGCGACGGCCGAGGCGCGCGGCCTGATCCTGGCCGACACGAAGTTCGAGTTCGGCACGGATGAGGACGGCGTGCTCCGCCTCGCCGACGAGGTGCTCACGAGCGACTCCTCGCGCTACTGGGACGCGGCCGCGTGGCAGAACGGCGCGTCACCCAAGGAGCGGATGGCGAGCTTCGACAAGCAGATCGTGCGCGACTGGCTCGCGGCGAACTGGGACAAGCAGGGCACCCCGCCCGAGCTCCCGGCCGAGATCGTCGAGCGCACGGTCGCGCGCTACCGCGAGCTGCTCGACCTGCTCACGGCCTGACCGCACGGCCTCCAGAAGCCACAGGGGCGGGGATCCGATCCGGATCCCCGCCCCTGTCGCGTACGCGGGTCAGTCGCTGCCCACCGTCGGCTTGTCGGCCTCGCGCGCGGCGCGGCGCCCCTCGCCGACCACGAGCGACGCGTCGCCCGAGGCGGTGTGCTCCGGGTGATCCGGCCCCTTGTGCTGGATGTGCCCGGGCTCGAGCGTGCGGGCGATGTCGGCGGCCGAGACGATCTCCAGCTGCTCGGTGGCGGTCTCGTACCACTCGGTCAGTGCGGGGTCGTCCGTGTCGATCGCGGCGCCCGCCCCCTGATCGGGGGCCACCTCGGTCGCGCCGAACACGAAGTCGTCGCCGTGCTCCTCGATGCCGAGGCGCACGCCCTGCGCGATCGCGGCGCGTGCGAACCGCCGGCGCAGGATGTACGGGTCGGTCGCGAGCTCGCGCGCCCAGGCCACCATGATCCCGACCACGATCACGGCGAACGGCAGGGCCGTCACCACCATGATCGACTGCAGACCCGACAGCGCGGTCTCGCCGCCGGCGAGCAGCAGCGCGAGCGCCGCGGCGCCGAGCAGCACGCCCCAGGCGATCGTGACCCAGCTCGAGGGCTCGGGCTTGCCGCGCTGGCTCATCGAGCCCATGACGATCGCGGCCGAGTCGGCCGACGTCACGAAGAACAGCACGATCGAGATCATCGCGAGCACCGACAGGACGGCGCCGAAGGGCAGCTCGCCGAGCACGGCGAACAGGATGGCCTCCGGCCCGCCCGCCTCGCTGATGCCGCGGCCGTCCTCCTCGAACAGCATCGTGGTGCCGCCCATGATGCCGAACCACACGATGCAGACCGCCGCGGGGACGATGATCACGACCGTGACGAACTCGCGCAGCGTGCGGCCGCGCGAGATCTTCGCGATGAACATGCCGACGAAGGGCGTCCACGAGATCCACCACGCCCAGTAGTAGTTGGTCCACGACGACACGAAGGTCGCGGCGTCCTCGCCCTGGGCGGGATTGCGCATCAGCATCGTCCACAGCTCCGCGAGGAAGGCCGACACCGACGACGGGATGATGTTCAGCAGGAACAGCGTCGGGCCGGCGACGAAGATGATGACGCCGATCACCAGCGCGATCACCATGTTGATGTTCGACAGCGCGCGGATGCCGCGCTTGATGCCGGACACGGCCGACACGACGAAGGCCGCCGTGAGGATCGTGATGATCGCGATCAGGCCGACGTTGCCGACGGGCCCGATCCCGGCGACGTGCTCGACGCCGCTCGCGATCTGCAGGGCGCCCATGCCGAGCGTCACGGCCGTGCCGAACAGCGTCACGATGATCGCGAACACGTCGATGATCGCGCCCGCCCACCCCTCGGTGCGCTCCTTGAAGATCGGGGCGAAGATCGCCGAGATCAGCGGCGGCCGGCCGCGGCGGTACGCGGCGTACGCGATCGCGCCGCCCACGAGCGCGTAGAAGGCCCAGGCCATCGGACCCCAGTGCAGGATCGACTGCGCGAGCGCCATGTGCATCGCGTCGCGCGTGCCGGGCTCCGCGTCGAAGCCGTAGGGGACGTCGAGGAAGTACCCGAGCGGCTCGGCCGGGCCCCAGAACAGCAGGCCGATGCCCATGCCCGCCGAGAACAGCATGGCGATCCACGAGACGGTCGAGAACTCGGGCTCCTCGTCATCCGCTCCGAGGCGGACGCCGCCCGTGCGGCCGTAGCCCAGCACGAGCATGAACATGATCGTGACGATCGCCAGCAGCGAGAACAGCCATCCGAAGTTCTCCATGACCCAGCCCAGCGATGCCGAGCCGGCCTCGCTGATGCTCTGCGGGGCCGCGAAGCCCCAGATCACGACGGCGAGCACGAGTGCTCCCGCGATGCCGAACACCAGCCAGTTGGTGGAGAAGGTGCGCCCCGTGTCCTCGACTCCGATGCCTGGGATGAGCGCCGGATGGGTCACCTCCTTCACCAGTTTGGTGACGGGCTTCTTCCGTTCGATCCCCGGCTCCGCCGGGGTCGTCTTATCGCTCATGACACTCTTCTCGTCGAACTCAAGGTGCGTTACGTATGCGGACTCGTCCTCCCAGGCTATGCATAGGCTGCGTTCGAATGCCATTCGATACGAGCGCATACACGCGATTCACACGTGCGGATCAGGGCCGGTCCGGGCACGAAAAGACCCCGCGGGGAGGAGTCCGACACGCCTCCCCGCGGGGCCCTGAGGGCGGTGTCAGCCGGTCACGCAGACGAACGACTCCGCGTCGTCGATCGACCCCTCGCCGGTGTGCTGCGGCCATGCCGGGTACTCGCACATCGGCCGCGTGCGGTCGGCGCCGGGGCTGCCGTCGCGGGCCACGAGCCCCTCGGGGGCGACGCCGTTCTCGACCCAGTCGACGATCGCGCCCAGCCCGTCGTACTGCGCGACGAAGCGCCCCTGGCCGTGGCCCCAGCCGGGCACCATGTAGAACCGCAGGAAGTCGTCCAGGCGGTCCTTGAAGCGCTCCTGCTGCCGCTCGTAGTACCGCACGGTGTTGTGCGGCGTGATGAAGTCGTCGATCGTGCCGTGCGTCAGGATGACCTTGCCGCCGTACGCCTGGAAGCGGGTGAGGTCGACGTCGGTGACGTCCATGATCTCGCCGAGCTCCTGGATCCGGTCGACGTGCTGCAGCGGATCGAACGTGTACGTGCCGGCGGGCTGCGCGGTGTAGTTCCCGGTCGCCGTCACGAGCGACCCGTCGAACCCGCCGCCGCCGAACTGCAGCGCCCGGCCGTTCCATTCGGCCGGCAGGTTCACCCGGAACTGCATGTCCTGCGGTGCGGTGACCGCGCGGATCCATCCGGTGACGGCGCAGTACCCGCTCTGCCAGGTCGCGGTCTCGACCACGGCGCCGCGGGTCGGCAGCTCGATCTGCTTCTCGGGGATCTCGTAGCCGACGAGCGCGGCGCACGACTCGGCGGTGAGGGCGCCGGCCTCCGCCGGCGCTGATCACCGCGACACCCGGACGCGGCGCCGGCCAGGCGGCCGACGCGGCACATGGTAGCCACGCGCCGCACGGGGGTCGACGCGGACTTCGCATCAACGGAAATAGTCGGGCGAGATCCGATCGCGGTCGTTCACGGGGGCGAAACGCGGCGGGCAGTATCGTGGATCGATTGCCTTCCCGCCCCTCCACCCGAAGGAGCCCCATGTCCCTGTGGACTGTCCACGGCGACGGCCGCACGGTCGCCCCCGGACGCGTCGTCGCCCCCGGCGAGCGCCTCAGCTGGCCCGCCACGATCGCGATGGGCGTCCAGCACGTCGTCGCGATGTTCGGCGCCACGTTCCTCGTCCCGACCATCACCGGCTTCCCCGTCTCGACCACGCTGCTGTTCAGCGGGCTCGGCACGCTGCTGTTCCTCCTGATCACGAAGAACCGCCTGCCCAGCTACCTGGGCTCGTCGTTCGCGTTCATCGCGCCCGTGACGGCCGCGACCGCGTCGGCCGGCATGGGCTCGGCGCTCGCGGGCATCGTCGCGGTCGGCGTGCTGCTCGCCGCGGTGGGCCTCGTGGTCCAGTTCGCGGGCCTGGGCTGGGTCGACAAGCTGATGCCGCCCGTCGTGGCCGGCGCGATCGTCGCGCTGATCGGCTTCAACCTCGCGCCCGTCGCGTGGGGCAGCTACCAGAGCGCCCCGCTCACGGCGACCGTGACGCTCGCCGCCGTCATCCTGTTCGCGGTGCTGTTCCGCGGCTTCCTCGGTCGCATCTCGATCTTCCTCGGCGTGATCGTCGGCTACGTGTTCGCTGCGATCACGGGCGAGCTCGACTTCAGCGCGGTGGGCGACGCGGCGTGGTTCGGCGCCCCCCAGTTCCACTTCCCCGACTTCGCGTCGGCGGGCACGTGGTCGGCCATCGCGATGTTCCTGCCGGTGGTGCTGGTGCTCGTCGCCGAGAACGTCGGCCACGTGCGCGGCGTCGCCACGATGACGGACGCTTCGGTGAACGAGCACACGGGCCGCGCGCTGATCGCGGACGGCGCGGCGACGACCCTCGCAGGCCTCGCGGGCGGGTCGGGCACCACGACCTACGGCGAGAACATCGGCGTCATGGCGGCGACCCGCGTGTACTCGACCGCGGTGTACTGGATCGCCGGCCTGGTCGCGATCCTGCTCGCGTTCTCGCCGAAGATCGGCGCCGTGTTCAACTCGATCCCGGCCGGCGTGCTCGGCGGCGTCACCACTGCGCTGTACGGCCTCATCGGCATCATCGGCATCAAGATCTGGGTCGACAACCGCGTGGACTTCTCGCGTCCGGTCAACCAGTACACGGCCGCCGTGGCGCTCGTGATCGGCATCGCGGGCTTCACCATGCAGTGGGACGGCTTCGAGCTCGGCGGCATCGTGCTCGGCACGGTCGCGGCGCTCGCGATCTACCACGTGGGAAACCTGATCGCCCGCGCGCGCCGCACCGGCGCAGACGACGGCGGCCCCATCCCCGCGGTCGGCCAGCTCGGCGGCGACCCGCAGGACTGATCCGCTCAGTCGTCGGATCGACCGCCCGGTCGACGGACGCAAGGGGCTGGTGTGCACGGCGACGTGCGCGCCGGCCCCTTCTGCATCACGGATCCGACGACCGCGCAGCGGATCCGACGACCGGCCCTACGCGGTCTCGCGGATGACGAGCTCGCTCTTCAGGATCGTCGCGTGCGGCGGGTCGTCGCCGGCGAGACGCGCGAGCAGCACGTCGGCCATGGCCTCGCCCTGGAGGCGCGACGGCTGGCGCACGGTCGTGAGGTGCGGCGGCATGTTGACCGCGACGGGCGAGTCGTCGAAGCCGACGATCGCGACGTCGTCGGGCACGCGCAGGCCGCGCGAGTGCAGCACCCCGATCGCCCCGCGCGCCATCAGGTCGCTGGCGACGAAGAGGGCATCCGGAGGATCGCCGGCGGCGAGGATGCGCCGCATCGCCTCCGCCCCGCCGTCGGTCGTGAAGTCCCCGTCCTCGACGGGCCCCGGCTCCAGGCCGGCCTCCTCGAGCACCTCGCGGAAGCCCTGCAGACGGTCGACGCCGGCGGGCATGTCCAGGGGTCCGGTGATGGTGCCGATGCGGCGGTGGCCGCTCTCGACCAGGTGGCGGGTGCCGATCCGGCCACCCTCGACGTTGTCGACGTCCACGAAGTAGTCGTCCGCGCGGGTGCGCACAGGACGGCCACCGAACACCACGGGCACGGCCTGGTTGATCCGCTCCACATAGGTGTCGCTCGTGTGGTGCGAGACCACGAGCGCGCCGTCCACGTTGCCGCCGGTGAGATACGACGTCGCCTTGTCGCCCGGGTCGTCCGACGCGATGATCAGGTTCAGCACGTGCTCGGATCGGGACAGCCGCGCGTTGATGCCGGACACGATCGCGGCGAAGAACGGGTCGCCGAAGAACCGCGTGGTGTCCTCCGGCACCACCAGCGCGAGCGCGTGCGTCTGCCGGCTGGCGAGCGACCGCGCCGCCCGATTGGGCACGTAGTTGAGCTCCGCGATCGCCTGCCGGACGGCGGTCAGCACCTCGGGGCTGACCCGGGCGCCGCCGCCGAGCACGCGCGAGACGGTCGAGCGGGACACGCCGGCCCGCGCCGCGACCTCCTCGATCGTGGCCGTGCCTCGAGCACCCCGTGCCGGGCCGTCCCCGATCCGCTGATCCATCCGTCTCCTGTCAGACCCCCGCCGGCTCCACCGCACGGGACGCGATGATGCGAGCGTACTCGCGACCGCTGTCCTTGACCGTGCGCTGCTGGGTGTCGTAGTCGACGCGGACGATGCCGAACCGCTTCTCGTACCCCCAAGCCCACTCGTAGTTGTCGAGCAGGGACCAGTAGAAGTAGCCGCGCACGTCGACGCCGGCCTCGATCGCCTCGAGGACCGCCGCGACGTGACCCTGCACGAACGCGACGCGCTCGGCGTCGTGCACCTCGCCGTCGACGACCTCGTCGTCGTACGCCGCGCCGTTCTCGGTCACGTACAGCGGCACCCCGGCCGGGGCGGCGTACTGCTCCGAGACGCGCACGAGCAGGTCGCGCAGGCCGGCGAAGTCGACCTCCCAGCCCATCGTCGTGCGCTCGAAGCCGCGGTCCACCCAGTGCACGCCCTCCATCGCCGGGAACGGCGAGCGCTTCGGGCGGTCGCTCGGCGCCTCGCCGACCGGAGCGGGCCGGTCGGTCTCATGCCCCGACACGAACTCGCCGTGGTAGTAGTTCACGCCGAGGAACTCGATGGGCGTCGACACGACGGCGAGGTCGCCGTCCTGCACGGCGGACTCGAACGCGGCCACCGCCTCGGGATCGACCGCGCGGATGTCCTCCACGACGTCCGCCGGGTACTGCCCGCGGAAGATCGGGTCGAGGAACCAGCGGTTGAACTGGCCGTCGATGCGGCGCGCGGCGTCCTGGTCGGCCGGGTCGGACGGATCCGCCGGCTCGCCGTTGGTGAGGTTGAGCGTGATGCCGAAGTCGAGCGCCGCGTCACGGGCGCGCAGCTCCTGGATGGCCCGGCCGTGCGACAGGAGCAGGTGGTGCGACGCGAGCAGGCCGTCGCGGACGCTCTGGCGGCCGGGCGCGTGCTCACCGCCCGTGTACGACAGGAACGACGAGCACCACGGCTCGTTGTGGGTCGTCCACTTCGTCACACGGTCGCCGAGGGCGTCGTGCACCGACAGGGCGTACTCGACGAAGCGGTCGACCGTGTCGCGCGAGGTCCAGCCGCCCTTCTCCTCGATCGCCTGCGGCATGTCCCAGTGGTGCAGCGTGAGCCAAGGCAGGATGCCCGCCTCCAGCAGCTCGTCGACGAGCCGGCTGTAGAAGTCGATGCCCTTCGCGTTGACGGGACCGCCGTCGGGCCGCACGCGCGACCACGACGTCGAGAACCGGTACGCCTGCAGGCCGAGCTCCTTCATGAGCGCGACGTCGTCCGCGTAGCGGTGGTAGTGGTCGCACGCCACGTCGCCGTTGTCGCCGTTGATGACGGCCCCGGGGATGCGGGCGAAGTGATCCCATATGGAGGCCGTGCGGCCGTCCTCGAAGGCGGCGCCCTCGATCTGGTAGGCGGCGGTCGCCGCGCCGAACAGGAACTCGGAGGGGAACGAGCGGGTCATAGGGTCATCATCCCTTCACGGCGCCGGCCATGATACCGCTGACCAGCTGCTTGCCCGCGAAGACGAACAGCAGCAGGAGCGGCAGCGTGGCGAGCACCACACCGGCGAGCACGATCGAATAGTCGACGAAGTAGTTGGACTGCAGCAGCGCCAGCGCGACGGGCAGCGTCGGGTTCTGCCGGTCGAGCACGATGAACGGCCAGAAGAAGTTGTTCCAGGCGGTCACGAACGTGAACAGGAACAGCATCGCGGCCGCGGGCCGGGCCGCGGTGACGCCCACGGTCCAGAACGTGCGGATCATGGACGCGCCGTCCACACGGGCGGCCTCGATGAGCTCGTCCGGCACCGTCTGGCGCAGGTACTGGGTCATCCAGAACACGCCGAACGCGCTCGTCAGGCCCGGGATGATGATCGCGCCGATCTGGCCCGTCCATCCGATCTCGGCGAACAGCACGTACAGCGGCACGACCGCGAGCTGCTGCGGCACCGCCATGGTGGCGACCACGAAGGCCAGCAGTGCGGGCCCGCCGCGGAAGCGGAGCTTGGCGAACGCCCATCCGGCCAGCGTCGAGAACACGACCACGCTGACCGCGATCACGGTCGAGCTCCAGATGCTGTTCCACAGGGCGGGCCAGAAGTTGACGGCCGGCTGGCTCATCACGGCGGTCGCGTTCTGGATGAAGTTGCCGCCGGGGATCCATGACTTGTCCGGATCGCGCAGCGTGCTGGCGTCGCCCGAGCCGATCAGGAACGAGAAGTACAGCGGGAACAGGCTCGCGAACAGCACGACCGCGAGGCCCGCGTACACCCAGAACCCCGGACGGGTTCCCCGGATGCGTACGGCGCGGCGGCCGGTGCGACCGGTCACGAGGGTCGCCGTGGCGGTGCCCACGGCCTCGTCGGGACGGACGGCGGTCATCGCGCCACCTCCTTCTTCTGGGCGCGCAGCGCGGCGCGGCGCTCGGCGCGCGAGGGGCGCATCCCCCTGGCGCCCTCGTCGCGCACGAGCGAGCGCGTCACGATCAGGTTGACCAGGCCGATCGCCAGGATGATCAGGAACAGGATCCACGCCATCGCCGCGGCGCGACCGAAGTTCCACTCGCCCCAGCCGATGTCGTACAGGTAGAGCGTGATCGTGAGCCACTGCTGCCCCGCGCCACCCCGGCCGAACTGGTCGAACATGCGCGGCTCGTCGAAGATCTGCAGGCCGCCGATCGTCGAGGTGATGATCACGAAGATCAGCGTCGGCTTGAGCGAGGGCAGCGTGATGCTCCAGAACTGGCGCCACGTGCCGGCGCCGTCGACCGTCGCCGCCTCGTAGTAGTCGCGCGGGATGGCCTGCATGGCAGCCAGCAGGATGAGCGCGTTGTAGCCGGTCCAGCGGTAGTTGACCATGGACGCGATCGCGACGTGGCTCCAGAACGGCTCGACGTGCCACGGGATCGGGCCGATGCCGAAGAACCCGAGCCAGCCGTTCACGACGCCCGACTGGTCCGCGAACATCGCGTTGAAGATCAGGCCGACCGCGACGGGCGCCACCACGTACGGCAGCAGCGCGCTCATGCGCCAGAAGGTCTTGGCCCGGATGTGCTTGTCGAGCATGACGGCGATGAACATCGCCAGGATCAGCTGCGGCACGCTCGAGAGCAGGAAGATGCTGAAGGTGTTGCGCAGCGCGATCCAGAACTTGGGCTGCGTCAGGATCCAGACGTACTGGTCGAATCCGATGAACTCGCCCGAGCGGCGGATCTGGTCCCAGTCCATGAACGAGATCACGGCCGTGTACGCGATCGGGAACAGCCCGACGATCGCGAACAGGATGAAGAACGGTGAGATGTAGAGGTAGGGCGAGAGCCTCAGGTCCCAGCGGCTGAGCCGCTGCGAGAACGAGAGCACCCGGACGGGGCGGGGGGCCGGTGCCCCGGAGGGCGACGCGCTGGGCGCCGCCTGGGGGCCCGAGGGAGGGGCGCTGGAGCGCCCCTCCCCGTGGGTCGTGGCGTCAGTGGCGGTCATGGCTTCAGAACGCCGACACCTCGGTGACCCACGCGTCCCACGACTCCTCCGGCGACTGCAGGCCGTCGTGCACGCGGGTGACGGCCTGGTTCAGGGCCTCGTGGAACTGGAAGTACTTCGGGCCCTTGACCGGCGAGACCGTGACGGCCTCGGAGCGGTTGGCGTTGATCTGGCCGACCGGCGCGTTGTTGAAGTACTCGTTGGTCGCCTCGGTGACCTCCGGCATCTCGTACGCCTCGGGCTGGCTCGGGAACGCGCCGACGTTGGCGAAGGCCTTGGCCTGCACCTCGGGCGAGGTCAGCCACGCGGCGAGCTCCTGGGCCGCGGCGACGTTCTCGCCGTTCGCGGGGACGACCAGGTACGAGCCGCCCCAGTTGCCGCCGCCGCCGGGGAAGACGTCGGCGATGTCCCAGCCGGTCACCTCGGGCGCCTCACCGGCGATGATGCCGTGCATCCACGGCGGGCACAGCATCGCGGCGAACTCGCCGTTGGCCATCGACGCGAACCAGTCCTCGCTCCACTGACCGGGGTATGCGGTGATCGGGACGGCCTTCTCGATGACGGTGTCGTACATCTCGCGCACGTCGGGGTTCTCGGTGGCCACGACCGTGCCGTCGGCCTCCTCGTAGGTGACCTCGAGCTGGTTGGCGAGGCCCTGCAGGACCGAGTTGGCCGAGTCGAGGAACGGCTGACCGGTCTTCTCGGTGTACTCGGCGCCCACGGCGAACAGGTCGTCCCACGTGGTGAACAGACCGGCGACCTCCTCGCGGTCGGTCGGCAGGCCCGCCGCCTCGAACAGGTCGGCGCGGTAGCACACCGCCTGCGGACCGATGTCGGTGCCGTAGCCGACGAGGTTGCCGTCCGCATCGGTCGCGGCGGCCTCCTTCCAGTCGAGCCAGCGGCCCTTCAGCTCCTCGGGCACGGGGGCCAGCAGGTCGGCGTACTGCATCATCTCGGCGGTCCAGTCGATCTCGATCGCCTCGATGTCGGCCAGGCCGGTGTTGCCGAGCTTCTGGAAGAAGTTGGCGCGCGCGTCGTTGGACGTCGCGGCCTTGTTGTGCACGATCGTCACGTTCGGGTGCTCGTCCATGTACTCCTGGAGGAGCTCGTCCGAGTAGCCGAAGTCGTTGAACGTGGCGATGCTCAGCTCGATCGGGGCGTTCGGGTCCGCCGACTCGGCGGGCGCGTTGCCGCCGGAGCAGCCGGCGAGCGCGATGGCGCCGGCGGCGACAGCCGACACCGCGGCGGCGCCGCGGCGGAAGGCACGTGAGTTCACTGTCACTCCTTTGTGTGTGAGGGCCGCGCGACACAGCGCGGTCCCGGTGCAGAACGGGCAGGCGGGTGCGCATCGCACGCGGTGCGTGGGAGCGCTCCCATCCGGACTGCAGGCGAG
>Ga0208492_1001430_pt1 | contig 14756 bp, 12 predicted proteins | sample Subbioar_CSW14AB_FD_184820 | JGI IMG/M metagenome (GOLD analysis project Ga0208492, IMG submission 184820) | Serpentinite rock and fluid subsurface biosphere microbial communities from McLaughlin Reserve, California, USA - CR12Mar_CSW14AB (SPAdes) | ecosystem: Environmental > Terrestrial > Deep... | reverse complement strand
GAGGCCGTGGTCGAAGAACTGGCCGAAGAGCACGAACCAGCCGTTCACGGGCGCAACACCCGGGTTGGTGGCGCCGATGAACCATTCGGTGTTCGCGCTGCCGTCCGCGTTGACGGTGGGCTGATTGTCCTGCTGGCCGAGCGCCTGGAGCATGCCGTAGTCGGCGACCGAGGTGAAACCGTTGGCGTCCTTCACCAGGTGCGTGCCGCCCGGTTCGGTCACGAAGGTAACGTCAGCCGTGGTGACGGTGCGGCTGATCATGCGGGGCGTGTAGTCGGTGACGCTGGCCTGGGTGAGATTGGCCTCGGTCTTGGTGTAGTCGGCCGCTGCGGGATTTGGCGGGGTCGTGAACTTGTCGGCGTAGAAAGCGTTGGGATCGTTGGCGTCGAGCGGCTTCAGGTACTTGTCGAAGATCACCTTGGTCCGCTGCAGGAACGGCAGGTCGCTATTGCCCCAGTCCGGATTGAACAGGTTGTTCGCTTGCCCATCAATGTTCCGGATGCCCTGCGATGCCGTGTAAGACAGGAAGGACGTTCCCCAGGCGGCCATCGCCTGGTCAGCGGTCATGCCCGCGCCGTCCCACAGCAGGTTGCCATACGCATCATAGATAGGCCCGACGCCGTCCCAGTTCACGATCGGCTTGCCGTTCGCATCGAACAGCGGCCGGAACTGGATCTGATCCCGCATGAAAGTGAGATCGGTATAATTGAAAGGGAAGTTCTTGATCGTCGTCATCGCGCTATCCACCACTAGCGGGCCTTCTCTCCCACGCTGGGATCGAAACTACTGCAGCCCCCGTTTGGCGAGATCTAGCATTTTAACAAACTATTTATAATTGGATTCTCCAGTCCTCCCTTAGCTCTACTCTATTTATCGCGCTACAGGTGCTTTTTAAGTTTGATATTAGACTTTGTTCAGCCGTCGTACATATCCGGTTCAGCTTCGTCTCAGTCAGCGTGCTGAGCGCTCCAACTCGCGATTGAGTCGCGATAGGCGATACGTATAGGCCGCTTTTGCGCGACTGCGCCAAACACACGAGTGATATCGAACAAGCCCGTTGCCGAACAAAAGTCCATCGCCGTCGACCTCACCGCAGGTGAATTCATACCGCGACACCGCCAGCAAATAGCATTTACTGTATTTATCGAACGATTGATATTTAATTTTGTCCACGCGTCTTGTCGCGACAACAAAGGCGGCGATTATGTTGTTGCCGCCGAAAGCGGACGCCGCCCTCTGCAACGCCCGCTGTACAGCTCGAGCAACTCACGCCAGATCGAAGAATGCACCAGGCTTGGTCCTGAGCGTGTCGCCGATGGACCGCCAGGCTCTAGGCGACGACAGAAGCCGTTTGCGCCTGGCTAAGACCGGAGGATCGACAAGGGTAAAGCAACCTGCGACGAGCGCAGTGTCCACGCGATCACGGCAGCCCAGCCCTTCGCTGTACTAAGCTTAGCTAGCCGAACCTGTATCCCATGCCGCGCAAGGTCTTTATCCTTTCCGCGCCGATCTTTCGGCGAAGGCGGCTAACATACACCTCAATCGTGTTGGACTCGCGCACATCGCCTGCATTGTAGAGGTGCTCGACCAACTCGGTCTGCGAAATCACGTGACGCGCCCTGTTCATGAAATACTTGAGCATGCGCAATTCGAGTGCGGTCAAATCAAGCAGCTCATCACCGCGCGTCGCCTCGCCTGTGGCGAGATTCACGGTAAGGTCCTCATGCTTGAGGACATTCGATGAATGGCCCCAGCCCCGCCGGCGCAGCGCGTGCAGCCGGGCGACAAGCTCGGGCACATGGAATGGTTTGGTGAGATAGTCATCCGCGCCCTCATTGAGGCCGCTGACCTTGTCGGTCCATGTACCGCGCGCCGTGAGAATAAGCACCGGTGTGCCAACACCACGTGCACGCCACTCCTTCAGAACCTGGAGACCCGATTTCCCCGGCAGGCCAAGATCGAGGACTATTGTATCCATTTGCGAACGAAGGCCTAGCGCGAAACCGTCCTCACCGTCGGCAGCACGCTCGACAACAAATCCGGCCTGCGTAAGTCCGCGGTGAATCCTGGTAGCCAATTCATTGTCGTCTTCGACTAGCAACACGTGCATGAGACACTCCGGCCTAACTGCGCGCTGCTGTGTAACACCTTACTCTGAAATCAACCTGAACCCGCCTTGCTGAAGCGGGCGTTGTCAGCGCCTTTGAAGCTTAAGGGAACGGGATCGATCTTCGGCTTACCGATTTGGGCGGCGTATATGCCCTTGGATAGGCTTGGCCCCTCCTCGAGCGCCGGCGCGCTAAGTTAACCCCGTATTGCATAGCGCCGCCAACGAGCGTTGGGCCTGCTAGGCCTTGGTCGATCGCACGCCGGCAAATCGCCTCGACGCAATCAGCGGGGACCTGGCCGCATAGCTCGCGGAGAACCTCTCCCATCGCCAGACGCGTCTAAATCATAAACCTCGTATCGAAAGCCGTCGATACTGTGGACACGCCATCCTTGCCCTTGGACTTCCAGCTTTTCATTGAGCCACCAATCGGGAGGAGGCGTCGGCGTATGGGTCAACAGGTCCTCGTTGTCTGTGGTCTCGGTCCAGTAGTCGCGACACAAATCCTGCAGCAGAAAGGCTCGGCGACGCTGCTCATCCGTGGTTCGCCCTCCTAACGGCCCGAACGGATTCTCCTGGCTGCTCGGCCTTTGTTTGTAACGCGCGGTCAGACGCGCCACACCTTTCCGAATATGCGTAAAGGCTATCGAGATGTGAGATGAAGATTGAAACGTCATGAGCGATTGAGCCCCACCAATCGCTGCCCGGATAGTTCATCAGGCAAAACGCAAGATCGTCACGTGCGAATGCGATCCGACATTTTCCAGAATGCTTTCGCATCCCGCCTCTGTATCGATGTCACCCGAGTCAGCTCGTCCCCCAAATATCCGACGTCGCAGACAAGGCTACGATCATCGAGAAGAATTGAACAACGCATTTGCCTTGGAGTCTAGAAGGGCGGAGCGGAATCGCGCGAGCGGAGCTGTTCCCGGTAGACAACGCATGACTGCTGCAACTGCCATGTGCCCGGCCTCAGGATTCGGCGGCGATGCCGTGTTAGGACGTAGGCGAGATGCCGAGGTTCGAAGCGCGATGCGAAGCATCAACGATGGACAGGCGGAAGCCTTGCGATGTGATCACTCGCCTTCTCAAAGATCGCGCAGAATGGTGCTGCGTGGTCTCATTCGAGCGCCGGACCGCGCGGGAGGGGGGACGCGCGATCCGGCGCCGGCTTCGAGGCAGCGCCCCCACACCAAGGGGCCACCTGCGAAGCTGACCCGCCCGTAACCTGTCTTTCCAGGCGAGGATCCTCAATGCAGCCTAACCGCTGCGCGAGCCTGCTGCAGCATTCACGATGTCAAGTTGCCGTGATACTCAACGCACGACCAACGGCTTCTCCCTGGCGCCAACGGCACGCATCAACTCGATGTAGATAGACCCTTCTGTGTTTCACACATCGATACTTGCCTGGAGGCTCTGCGCTCATCTGAGATCGCCATCGCGGCGCCTCTCGAACAGGTATCTATGTTCCCGGCATCGCGCTCCGGGAAGCGAACAGAATCCGGCAAGCTAAGGGGAGCGCAGCCGCTCGGTTGGTCGCAACGAGCGAGGCGTCGCATACTGAGTGCGCGTTTATGCGAACCGAGCATGAGATACCTGCGGCCGGCTTGCTTCCTCCCGAGGGCTACCCCCCCAACAACCTATGGCCCGCCCCCTCAACGCCTTCACATGTATGGCCATGACTTGCGCGGTGCATCACCCTTTTGGAGGACGACGCCGAAATTCTGCGGCAATGGGCGAAATCCTCCAGCGCCTGATGGCGACTGATCTGTTGGACCCACCTGGCCTTCACGATGCTGCCGAGCGTCGGGTGCAAGGGCGTGCGCAATACCCGCAGCCTTTACCTGCCGCGTGACCACACGAGTTCAATAGCGCTGATCGACGTGCGGATTTCGTCGTCACTACCAAGCGCGCGCCATGTCTCGATCGAATAGCGCGGTTCGCATGCATCAGCCGACTCCGCGCTTGGGCCCTCTCCGCTCCGATCCAGCGTCACTAGCGTCGGAACACTGATGCGCGGGCGCCGTCGTGCCCTTGTTGATCGGCCAAGGCGGACGCCCCGAACCGCTACTCCCGCGAGACAAGGTAACGAAGGACTCTTCCAGCAAAGAACACGCAAATCGCAAGGGAGCATACAAGCAAGGACAGCTGCCCTGCGTCGGCTACGGGCAAGCCACTGATAACGTCCGTACCGGATAGAGCCAGACACGAGGCGATGACCCCGCCGGCGATCAGCACAAATGCTGCGGCGACAAAAACCCAGTGGACCAAGCGCCCCAGGAATACGCGTGGCGTTGCTTGCTTGCTTACGACAACAGGCCACAGCCACACGTCCATAGCGCGCCCCTCGCCCTGATTACCACTGTCCCTGCGCAGGAAGCTGCACCAGCCGAACTTCTCGACTCTGGACAACTCCCTTCCCCGGCGCGGTCAACGCCCCCATCAATTCCGTACCCATTCGAAACGCACATCCCCCAAAAAGGTGAGATGTCAGCAAGCCCTGCAAATTCATGGCCGCGGGATCGGGCACAGCACGGAGGGGTGCGAGTTGACATCAGTCGATCGGGAATCATGCGGGCAGCTTCGAGGGCTCTGACCAGCGGCCCAGCAGCCGACGATTCTTGAATCTAAAGGCGGTGCTCCGCTACGTCAGGCCTGCGGAGCACCGCCCGTCGAGAGCGCCTTTAGGGGCCTCTCCCAACCACCACTTGTTGCAGCCTAATTCCAGCTGCCACGGAATCGCATTTGACTTCGAACTAGAATGATTCCACAATTTCTTTGCTGATCCGTCCCCCCAATTTAGGGTCGGCAACCGAAGGGCGCTCCGCAACGGGCGCCCTTCATCGTTCAGAGAACAGTGCGCCACCGCGCCAGTAAACTCCTAACGAAACCCTTTCAGTCCTGCCCAGGGGTGATGCCTCGCGCAACCTGGCCACCCCGATGGCTTAAACGCCGGGGCCGATCAGGGGAATACTCAGGGCCTCGGGGGCTGGGTCCTTAGGCCAGGCTACGCGCGACAATTCATCCCTGTCCGGAAAGCAGGACTCGCAAAGGCGGCGTCCTCTTCGTAGACGCGGCCAGCCTTTTCCGTAGATCGGAAAGAACGCCTACAAGCGAAGAGCGTCTGATCTGGCGCGGCGTAGACGACACACAACTCCGCACCATCAAGTACCAATGTCGACTTCCACAAACAGTCCGCAATTTTCTCCCCGCGTAGTTCCGGATGGCCATCAGCGGCGGCGGTCATCACCCGTTGGAGGTCGGCGCAGACGGGCGCGGCTTCGGCCATACCTGCGAATGCAAGTGTCACTAGCGACAACAGTCCTGTCTTCATTCCACTCCCCCCGTCCGGATTCTGTGCTGGCGGAGGTCGCAAGACAGGGCAGCGCGCGGGGCCGCGTGTTGGCACGCCGCTGGACCGCAAGCGCGAATTGAGCCAACATTTATCCATGCTGATGAAGTCGCTTCGCATCGCTCAACTCGCCTTGATGCTCTCAATGGGCGCTTGCGCGTCGACCGGCCCCGCGCAGCGTCAGCTCGCCGCTGAAGCGCCGCTCCCGACGGTTGCAACAACCCCTGAACCGCAGATTGTGATGTGGGAGGGATGCAGCAGCCCGTATGCCCCCTGTCCGACTTACGAAATCACGATTTATTCTGACGATAGCTACATACTTCAGAGCCTATCCGGCGCACGGAGGGAGGGGAAATCAAGCGGTCAATTCTCACTCGGCGCCTGGGATAAGGCCAACGCGGCTCTCGACGCCGCCAATTTCGACTCCCTACCGGAACGCATTGACCGCAAGCCTGGGGATCCACCGTGCATGACCGATGCGCCGGGCATGATGATCCGTCGCATTGAGGCTGATCGCTCGGAGCGAAAAGTATTCTGGAGTCTCGGGTGCCGCTCACGTGAAATGTCAACTCTGCTCGAGGCAATGCGCGAGACAATTGGGTATGATCGAATGATCAGGCCGCTGGAGATTAGTCCGCAATAGGGGACAAGACGAAACACAGCCTGCGCCTAGACCATGCTGTGAATTTGTCGGCAAATCAGCTCGGGACCAAACCAGACTCTGGCACCCCGTCGATTTGCTTGCGCCTTCGTGCTTGCCGCGACTAAGCGGAGGCTCGGCCGCTGTTGTCTAAGCCCCGTCACAACCCCTGTGATGCTGCGCTATGCCACGCGGCATGCAACACGTCGCCCGCCAAAGCCGTTCACGCGCGACATTGCCCGGTGTCACTGTCGTCCATCATCGCGCGGGAAAGACAACTGAATCACAGTCGCTTGAAATCGTTCACGTCCTTGATGACGGAGTTCAGATGGACTTGACGCTAGGCTTCAGTTTCTGTTCCTTATGTGTTGAGGCTGTGTCGGCGCTAGTCTGGCAAAGCTTCGGGTGATCTTGGGGGACTTGGGGAATGTCGGAAGTATTGCAGGGGCTTTACGCCTGTCGTGCCAACATTGAGCGTCGCATCGCGGCGGCTGCAGGTCTCGGAAATGAAGCTCGCGAGCGACCCGCTGATAACGATGCGGGGGAAAACGTCGCGGACCTGCATTCAAAGCTTCGGTGTGTCGAAAGGCAGATCGACGCCTATGTTCATTCTGGAATTCGTTGGGACTACCGAAGCGAAGTCCAGCATCTCCCGTAGGTGGTTGTTGTCGATGAAGAAGCGCCCGAACGCGAAAGGCCGCGCGGAAGAGGTACTGAGTTAGCTCCCATTCGGAAAAAGGAGCTACCGGCCCTAAGCCTTGATCAACAAGACCTTCGCCCTTTTCCATATGCCCTATGTGAGAGATCGGCTACCGCGCGCCGCGAGCCTTGCCGTCACCTCGATACTTTGCGCAATCTCATGGGCTGGCTGGCGCTATGATCGCCGCGGCGTCACGACGCGCGAGAGGATGAGCAATGCCTCGGACTGTCCGTCGACGCCGAGTTTTGCATTGATACGCTTACACTGGCTCCGCACCGTCTCAAAAGATACGCCGCGCTGCAGCCCGATCTCACGCATCGACAGCCCCGTCATGAGAAGCTGCGCTACGTCGGCCTCGGCCCCCGTTAGCGCAAACATCTCCCGCCACAGCGCCTTTGAATCCGCATGCGTCTGCTCTGGGTCAAAGATCAGCACGATGGCATCAGCGCGGAAAGGAGCATCGATGCCCACTGCTTCCCCAAACGTGCCCGGCTTGGGCATCACCGCTATACCCAACGGGCGGCGCTCTTTGCGCTGCGCCACGCAGACCTCATAGTTCGAACCACGACTTACGCGTCCGAGCGCCTGCAGAAACGTCGCGCGTGAGTGCAGGTCAAGCACGGTCATCACGCCAAGGGCGCTACCCAATGCATCCCGCGCACCAAAGTGCCGGCGAGCAGCTGCATTCGCTTCAACTATGACGCCTTGTCCGCGGACGAACACGACGCCAAAAGGGGCTAAATCTAACCCTGCCGTCTTCGCGGCGTTCGCCGCTCTCAACGTCTCAAGAACCGTCGCCGTCCGCAGTGCGCGCTGGACCGTCTGCGCCGTGCCGAGCACGCAGCGCCGATACTCTTCGCTCGCCGTCTCAGCGTAACTTTTGCGCAGCACGTTGAGGATTACAACGCGCGACGGCGCGCCGCTCCCCAGCTTGCGAACGCCGTCGAGGCGTACGGCTGCACAGCGGCCGAAATCGAACTTGTGATAGAGGTCTGCGTAGGCCATCGTTCGGTCCAGCTCGCGCAACGGTGCAATCGACTCATCGACGATGACCTCACCCGACGCTGCACGGAGGGCATAGGGGCGCCGCGGATCGCAATGAGAAAATTGCGCATAGAGCTCGTTTGCCTCCTTCGGGACTAGGCGGCTCTGCAGCAGAAGCTCTGTATGCTTCGCATCTAGCTTGTCGACCGCGTGAACGATCACGCCGGACGCTTCTAGCGCCTTCTCAGCCAGGTCGAGTGCCGTCTGCCAGTCGGCCTCCCCGAGCCCCGCTTCCTCCCACGCGTCGCAGGAAGCTTGATATGCTTCCCAGTTCATACGGCTCCCGCCCCTTGAGTTCGCCACATACTATCGAGGAGGAATCTGTGCGCAACGCACGTCGAGCTGGCATCACCCATCAGGGTGATGCCAGCTTATCTCATCGATTCTAAGCTACCTTTGGAACTAAATGTGAGTGAGGCGATCGCCCAAGGTTGATCCCGCCACGGCATCACCGCGGCAACCGCATACCAAAGACGCTGCTGCTTTCTCGTCAAACGCTATGAACTGCCCGGCAAAACCCGCCTGAGCGTCACGGCTGCGGGTATCACACTCTCCTCTCCGGCCTGCCCGGCTGGCTTCTCGCTTTGGGGGGCTGTCCGGATGACCAACACAGGGACGCTATTTGCGCCCGATTCGATCTAGAACATCGCCCAAGGCAGCCCTCCAGTGCAGGGGCGTCCGGCCAAGCAGCCGCTCGATCTTGCCCGTGGCCATCCGGCTGTCGCGCGGCCGCATCGCATTCCCGGGATACTGCGCCGCAGGAATCGGTCGGATCCGCGCCGCCTTCCAGCCGCGTACCCGCGCCTCATCCATCACCGCCTCGGCCAGCACGGCCCACGTCGCCTCGCCGTCATTGGCAAAGTGAAACGGCCCGCCCAGGCTCTTGTCTCCAACCATCGCGCCGGCAACCCCGATGCACGCCTCCGCCAGCGCATGCGCGCTGGTCGGCCGCCCTGTCACGTCGGACACCACGTCGATCTCCGCGCGATCCTTCGCCAACCGCAACATCGTCGTCACGAAATTGCTACCGCGTTCGGAGAACACCCAAGACGCCCGCACAACCGACACACGGCTACTCTGCCCCATCGCCGCCTGCTCGCCGCGCGCCTTGGTCTCGCCGTAGACATTCAGCGGATTCACCGACGCGTCCTCGGCATAGGGCGCATCCTCGCCATCGAACACATAGTCCGTCGAGACATGAACCAGCGGCACACCGGCATCCGCGCAGACCCGCGCAATGTTGCGTGGCGCCACCACGTTCAGCGCCATCGCCTGCTCGCGCTCGCGCTCGGCAAGGTCAACCGCCGTATACGCCGCCGCATTGATCACCGCGCGCGGCTCGTGAACCGCAATCGCCGCACGCAAGCTGTCCAGCGACAGGACATCGACATCACCACGCCCGAGATAGGCCGCTCCCGCCTCGCTTTCCCGCAACGCCGACGCCAGCTGCCCCGACTTGCCAATCACCAGCAGACCGGACCGCGCCCCACTCATGCCCGCTTCTGCCGCGCCGCTGTCAGGCTTTCCAGCTCGTCATTCGGCGTCTCGTCATAAGGAAACTGCTTTAGCAGGTCCGCGCGCACGATCGACGCTTGGTGGTCGAACGTCATGCCGCCCCAGAACATCTCTGCCGCGCAAAACGGCTGCGGCTTGGCCGTATCCACCGCGATCGACTGCCCCATCACGATCGAGAAGGTTTGCACCGGAGACCTCGCATTCGACGCAGGCTTAGCCCAGCCCACCCCATCAGGCCAGCTTCCACGCCTTGCGATGGAACGCCCACGCCGTCGACACAACCGTGTCGATATCGGAAAGCCGCGGTGTCCAGCCCAGCTCGCGCGTCACTTTCGTGGTGTCCGCATAGAGCGCCACCGCATCCCCCGCACGCCGGCCTGCAATCTCCACCGGCACGGGCCTGCCCGTCGCCGTCTCCACAGCGCGCAGCACCTCTTTCACGGTGCGCCCATGCCCCGCGCCAAGATTGAGCTGCAGGTTCACGCCCTGCGCTGCGATCTTTTCGGCAGCGAGGATGTGCGCCTCGGCGAGGTCCGTCACATGGATGAAGTCACGGATGCAGGTGCCATCCGGCGTCGGATAATCCGTGCCGAACAGTTTCATCGCGCCGCCCAGCCCCGCCGCTGCCTTCAGCGCGTTGGGAACAAGATGCGTCTCCGGCTCATGCTCCTCGCCGATCTCGCAATCGGGATCGGCGCCGGCTGCATTGAAATAGCGCAGCGCCGCGAAGTTCAGCCCGTGCGCACGCGACACATCATCGAGCATCTGCTCGCACATAAGCTTGGTGCGCCCATAGACCGATACCGGCCGCTTCGCCAAGTCCTCGGTCAGCGGCAATCGCTCCGGGTCGCCATAGATCGCGCAGGTGGACGAGAAGACGAGCGAGTTCACGCCCTCCTCCAGCATCACGCGCACGAGGTTCAGCGTGCCGGCGACGTTGTTGTCGTAGAAATGCGCCGGGTCCTTCTCGCCCTCGCCCACCTCGATGCGCGCCGCGAACTGCATCACGGCCGTGGGTTTGTAGTCGCGGATCGCCGCGCGTACGGCGTCGGCCTTGCGGATGTCGCCCTGCACCAGCGGGCCCCAGCGCACGGCATGCGCATGGCCGCAGCTGAGATCGTCGAACACCACGGGCTCGCGGCCCGACAGGCGCACCGCCTTGGCCGCGTGGCTGCCGATATAGCCCGCGCCGCCAACGATCAGGATGCGCTGTTCGGTCATTCTCCACCTCGCGGCTGTCACACCAATTTCTGCAACGCCATCCTTAAGCACCGCTTTTAGAAAACAACCGAATAAAGGGGACCAGCTTGGGACGTCTGAATACAACTCAGCGCGCCCTAAGGTTTCGGAGCTCAGTCTTGCTTCTTGAATTCGGATGACTGCAGCAAGCTTCGCAACATCGTCTTGCGCTCGCCGGTGTCCTGAATAAGACGGAGATTGTCTTGCGCTCCACCTGTGTCCGGATCTCTTCCCAGGGCGACGTGATAGGCCGCGTAAAGATAGTCCTCATCGCTTGAGCTGAAATCTGCCTCGCCGTCCTTCATGTCGGCGACGATCTGCGTGAAGGCATGCGCGAGGTCTACGCCCGAACCCGCATAGCCGTACGTCTTCAGTGTCGTCGCGATATTGGCCGGGCAAGGCCCACCCAGCCCATTTTTGCAGAACCGCTGTACCAGGTCGGAGTTTGCGGCGAGATCGACGGCCTCTGTTATGATCTCGGAATACGCGCTCAGCTTCTCTCCACTCGCTGCGTCGGCTTTAGCGATCGCTTCCTCTGGGTCCGCGCCGCAACCGGCAAGCAACGCAGCAACGATCACCACGCCTGTAAATCTGCTAGCTCTCATGATGCCGCCTCATGCTTCAACCAGGTGATCATGCGCACGCAGGCCTCACCTTGCAACGCCGTAGGCGCTTCAAACTGAATGCCCGATTTTTGATCGACCGCAAAACCCGCCTAGTGCTGGCTCTCCGGCGTCGTCACTTTCAGGCCGTCGAGATCGTCGCGGATCTTGATCTGACAGGACAGGCGCGAATTCTCTTTCACGTTCTCGGCGAAATCGAGCATCGACTGTTCCATCGCCGAAGGCTTGCCCACCTTGTCGGTGAAAGCCGCATCGACATAGACGTGGCAGGTCGCGCAGGCGCAGGCGCCGCCGCAATCCGCATCGATGCCCGGAATGTTATGCTTGATGGCGGTTTCCATCACCGACATGCCGTTCTTGCCCTCGACCGTGCGTTCGGTTCCTGAGGCATCCACATAGGTAATCTTCGGCATGGGTTTTCCTGGTCTCAACGTCTAACGCGGCAATCCGGACGCTCAACTCGCCGCGCGGGCGCCGATGTCCTTCATCGATATGGATTTATCGGCTAGATCGCCGGGCGCAACCTTCGCTTTCGCCGCAACCAGCTTCTTTCCGACGATGAATTCGGGTCCGGAGTTCACGGCGTCCACGGCGATAACGTGGCCTTCCTTAAGGTAAAACACCGCAAACGCGCGCCCGCCAAGGTCTCCCCGGACGATCCGCTGGTCGGCGCCGGTCCACAGGCCAGCCGTCTGCAGCTTGAGATCGAACTGGTCCGACCAGAACCAGGGGGCCTCCAGCGTGGGCGGATTGGCGCCCAGAATCGCGGCAGCGGCCAGCTTTCCGCCCTCGATGGCGTTGTGAACCGACTCAAGCCGGCCCTCCCGGCCATAATGAACCAGCGGCCGCCAGGCGACATCGCCGATGGCAAACACATCCGGATCGCTGGTCCGCATCTGCTCATCGACCACGATGCCGTTGCCGCAGGAAATCCCAGCCGCCAGCGCCAGCTCCATATTCGGCAGCACGCCGACCCCGACCAGCACGAAGTCCGCCGGAATGATCTCGCCATCCGCCATCCGGACACCGGTCACCAGCCCATGGCCCTCGAACTTCTCGATCCGCGCGCCGAGTCTCACATCGGTTCCGGCCTCGCGATGGATGCGGGTGTAGAACGCCCCGATCTCCGGCCCCGCCACGCGGGAGAGAACCTGCGGCATTGCCTCGAGCACCGTCACCTCGAGCCCGAGCTGCCGCGCCACTGCCGCCGCCTCGAGGCCGATATACCCCGCCCCGACCACGACCATGCGGGCTCCCGGCCGCGCGAGCGATTTCAACCGGTCAACATCCGCCAGCGTCCGCAACTCCGTAATGTTGCCGAGCTCAGCGCCTTCCAGCGACAGTTTCCGCGGCCGCGCGCCGGTGGCGATCACCAGCCGGTCCCAGCCCAGCTTGCCGCTGCTGGCCAACGTGACGGTCTTTGCATCGAGGTCGATCGCGACGGCCGGGTCGCCGGTCAGCAGCTCGACCCGGTGCTCGGCGTAATACTCCAGCGGCTTCAGGAACAGCCGGTCGGCTTCCAGCTCGCCCTTCAGATACGCCTTCGACAGCGGCGGCCGCTGGTAGGGCGGCGCGCGCTCGTCGCCGACGATGATGATTTCACCCTCGAAACCGCCCAGCCGCAGCGAATACGCCGCCTGCCCGCCCGCCTGGCCTGCGCCGATGATCACAACTCGCTGCGGCGTTCCCGACATGACGCGGATCCCTTGGAAAACAGAGCGGTCATATCACGCTGTTCCTGCCCGAACAGGCCAGCCCTTCACCCTGAACTGGGGTTAAGCTGCTGGCCCATTGTCAGGGCCTTTTCCGCCGTCCAAACCACCCCCAGATGACTGTGCTCACCCTCTCCCTGCCGCTTGCCGACGAGGCTGCCAGCGCCGCCCTCGGCCAGCGTCTCGCCATCGCCGCCCGCCCGGGCGACGTCATCGCTCTCTATGGCGACCTCGGCGCCGGAAAGACCACGCTGGCTCGCGCCCTGATCCGCGCCCTCGCTGGCCCCGAAACGGAAGCGCCCAGCCCCACTTTCACGCTGGTCCAGACCTATGAGACCCCGGGCCTGCCCGTCTGGCATTTCGACCTCTACCGGCTGGAAAACCCCGGCGAGGCCCGCGAACTGGGGCTGGAGGAAGCTGTGGATGGGCTCGCCCTCATTGAATGGCCAGAAAGGCTGGGCCGCGATCTTCCCCGCATGCGGCTGGAAGTTCGGCTATCCTTCGCGGGGACCGGGCGAATCGCCCGCCTTGTGGACTTAGACGACTGGAGCACGCGTCTCGATGGCGACTGGCGGCCAACCGAATGAATAACAACCTGCGCTCGACCGAAATCCAGGAATTCCTGGACGGCGCCGGCTGGGGCCAGGCCTCCCGCACGCCGCTGAACGCCGACGCCTCCACGCGCCGTTACGAGCGCCTGCGCCGCAAGACCGAGACGGCGATGCTGATGGATGCGCCGCCGCTGGAATCCCTGCCCTGCCCGCCCGGCGCCGACGACGAGGACCGGATCAAGCTCGGCTGGAACGCTATCTCGCGCCTTGCCGCCTCGCGCGTCGAAGCCTTCGCCGCCGTCGCCGAATACTTGAACGGCCTCGGCCTCTCCGCGCCGAGCATTCTCGCGCAGGACATTCCGCGCGGCCTCGCCCTGCTCGAAGACCTCGGCGACGATCTCTTCGCCGAAGTCATCGCCAATGGCGGCGACGAGATTGCGCTCTATTCCGCCGCAGGCGATGTGCTCGCCGCCGTGCATCGCGCCAAGCCGCCCTTCGTGTTGCCCTATCGCGGCGGCGAATGGCCGATCCTCAGCTACGATCATCTCGCGCTCTCCGCCAACATCGACCTCTTCGTCGAATGGATGCCCCAGCGCGATCTCGCCATCCGCATCTCGGAGCAGACACGCCTGCGCTGGGAACGCGTGCGCGAGAACCTGATCGGCAAGGCGGAAGATTTCCCCCGCGCCCTGATCCTGCGCGACACTCACGCCGAGAACCTGATCTGGCTGCCACAGCGCGAGGGCCTCGCCCGCGTCGGCCTGCTCGACTTCCAGGATGCGGTGCTCGGCTGGGGCGAGTGGGACATGTCGATGCTGCTGCACGATGCCCGTCGCGACGTTTCCAATGAGGCTCGCGAAGCCGCCATCCGCGCCTATCTCGATGGCACCGGCGCCACCCGCGCCGGGTTCGACGAGCGCCTGTCGGTGCTGGGCGCGATGAACGTCATGCGCATCATGGGCATTTTCGCGCGCCTCGTGACGCGCGACAGGAAACCCCGCTACGACCAGTTCCAGCCCCGCCTGCGCGGCCTGCTCAATGAAACGCTCAGCCATCCATCGATGGCCGAGGCCAAGGATTTCGTGACCGCCGTCGCGCCGCATCTTCTGGTCTCCGCATGAGCAAGATCACCACGGCCATGCTGCTTGCGGCGGGGCTCGGCACGCGGATGAAACCGCTGACCGACAATTGTCCCAAACCGCTGATCGAAGTCGGCGGCCGCACGCTGGTCGATCGCGTGCTCGACAAGCTGGTGGCGCAGGGCGTCACGCGC
>Ga0208492_1001428_pt1 | contig 14775 bp, 9 predicted proteins | sample Subbioar_CSW14AB_FD_184820 | JGI IMG/M metagenome (GOLD analysis project Ga0208492, IMG submission 184820) | Serpentinite rock and fluid subsurface biosphere microbial communities from McLaughlin Reserve, California, USA - CR12Mar_CSW14AB (SPAdes) | ecosystem: Environmental > Terrestrial > Deep... | reverse complement strand
CGCCCTTGTGATCGCCGATCGCGACCCGCGCGCCGGCGCAATCGAACCGACCGAGATCGGGGCGGGCGGGATCGCAGTCGGCCTTCGCCGTGACGTCGCTGGTCTCGTTGGCGGTCGCGCGCTCGAGCTTCCACCCGAGCCACGTCTTGGCCAGCTTGGGCTTCACGCGGGCGAGCGAGTCTTCGCGCACGCCGTAGATCTGGTCGCCGATCAGCGCGAGGTACGCGTCGACCAACGGGTCGACGGTCTTGTTGGCATCACGGCGCGTTCGGGCGTCGGCGATCGCATCGACCTCGCCTGCGCCGCCGCGGCGCTGGAGCGACACGATGTGGGCGTGGGCCACGATGGCCTCCCAGGACGACGGCCAGACTGCGAGCACGGCCTCGATGGCGGCGCGCTGGCGTTCGAGGCGACGGTGGGAGGGAATGTCGCGCGCAGAGACGAGCGTGCGGGCGTAGACGAGGCCTGCCGCCGGCGTGACCTTGCCGGCCGTCGTGGGTTTGGCGGCTTCGGCGATCGCGCCTTCGGCGAGGCGTGCGTCGCCGGTCGCGAGCATTCCGAGCGACCACGTCACGCGCCCCTCGAGCGTCTCCGGCACGGCCGTCGGAGCCAGCTTCGCCGTCTTGCCGACGGGTGTGGTCGGCGCTGCGTTCGCGGTGGGTGCGTAGGTCGCGAGCGGCGCACCGTCCTGCCCGTAGGCGAGCACGGTGATCGACTCGTTCGAGTACGCGCCGAGCTTGACGACGACGCGGACCAAGCCCTTCGCCTGCACCTCGACGGTGCCCATGCGCGTGGTGCGACGGACGACTTCGCCGTACGGCACCGAGGTGACGACCTTGCCGCCGACGAGGACCTTCGCCGGGAGCGCGGAGTCGACGCCGACCGTGATCGTCTGGGCGGCGGGCACGTCGACGTCGACGAGCACGTAGCGCAGGCCCGAAGCCTTCGACGAGCCGGTGGGATCGATCGAGCAGCCGCGGCCGGCGGACTTGAGGGTCTTGGGCGCGAGGGCGAGCGGCGCGCTCGGGGGGTAGCTCGCAGCGAACGTGCCGCCGTCGACCGGTCCGGCGTCTTCGAGCGGTCCGAGGACGCCGCCCGGAAACGGTCCGACCACGATCGCCTCGGTCGCACAGCCCGAGGCCTTGCGCGCGGCGATGACCGCGCCGGCATCGCCCTTGGCCGAAGCGAGGCGCTCGCGGGCGTCGGCGAGGTAGAGCCTGAGCATCGGATCGCGCGCAGCCGGCGCGTCGAGCGCGGCGTCGAGCGCGGCCTCGACCTTGGCGCGGCCGTCGACCACGCGGTGCACGAGGCCGAGGTCTGCGCCGAGCGACTCGAGCCCGAACACCTCGTGGCCGGAGAGCGCGTCGATCGCGGCGAGGGCCGCCTCGCGCGCGAGCGGAGTGCCGGTGACCTCGCGCGCCTCGGCGAGCACCGCGATCCAGGCGTCGAGCGCCTCGCTCGCCGGCTTGGTCTGCTCGGTCTCGAGCGCCTTGTGCACGGACCTGGCGAGCGCGTTGGGATCGCCGGCGCGCGGTGCACGTGCGCCTTCGCCCGACGGACAGCCCGCGAACGCGGCGGCGGCGAACGGGAGGAACGAGAGGAAGAGGAAGGAGGACTTGCGCATCACACGCCTCCCTTCACGAAGCGGACTTCGCGGCGGAACAGCGCGTCGACTTGCAGGAGGAACGCGCGCCATGCGTCGTATTCCTTGATCGATATGTAGTGTTGGTCGAGCATGAACGTCCGCTTGACGACGACGCTGCCGTTCGGACCCTTCTCGATCGTCAGCGACGCCTTTCCGAAGGCACCGCCGATGACCTCGCCTCCGGGCGTGAGCTCCGCGGCCTTGTAGCCGGCGGGCGGTGCGAGGACGAGCTTGGTGACCTCTTGCGAGGGCGCGAGGTGCGGCGGGAGCACCACCGGCGTCACGCGCTTGGGGAGCGGCGCGAGGCGTTGCGCCGAGGGAATGCCGTAGTTCAAGCGCACGACGAGGTCCTGACCCTCGCGACGCGCGAGCGCCGCGCTCTTGGCCTGGAAGGTGAGCTTGGCGCGGCCGTTCGGGCCCTCGCCGTCGAACTTCACGGTGGGGAGCACCTCGATCTGCGGAAGCTCCGAGATGGAGTGCGCGCGTTCGAGCCAGGTGCCCGCGCTCGCCGCCTGCTTGAGGGACGTGCGGAGGAAGAACGCGGAGTCACCCTCGTGGATCTCGTCGACGAAGACCTCCGCCGAGCCGTTCGGGGCGAGCTTCATGGTCCACGTGCCGTCGATCCCGTGCTCGGCCGGATCGCTCGAGGGCAACACCACGACCGGCGTGTTGGTGCCCGTGGCGACGATGCGGATCGCCGTCGCGCGCGCGTCCATCGCGGGCAGGGGGCCGATGCGGGACTCGGGGCTCGTCGCGTCGAGGTAACGCTCCGGTGTCTTGCCGAGGCCGGGCAGGAACGCGATGCCGTGATCGAACATCGGCGCGACGGCGCCCTTCGCCGTGATCACGCTCGGCATGCCCGTGTAGCGGGTCTGCACGAGCACCTCTTGCGCGTCGGTCACGCCGATCGCCTTGAGCATGGTGATGAGCAGCATCGCCTTGTCGTCGCAGTCACCCTGCATGCGATCGAGCACGTTCTGCGGGCGATTGGGGAGCCACTGCTCGGCGCTGACGTAGTTCACGTACTTCACCTGATCGGCGATCCAGTTGAAGATCAGCTTGATCTTCTCCTCGCGGTTCTTCGCCTTCTTGGTGAGCTCCTCGGCCTTGCGCTTGACGCGGGGGTCGACGCTGGCGAACGACTCGATGCCCGCCTTGTACCAGGTGACGAAGTCGTCCCAGGTCTTGAACTGCGAGCCGATGAGCGTCGGGAAGATCTCGCTGCCCTTCGGTTGCAGCGGCTCCTCGGGGAGCGAGATCGGGGTCGGCCACACGTAACGCTCGACGTTGCGCCCGGTGAGCTTCTCGACGCTCGTCGTGTGCTGCATGTTCTTGTCGAGCTCGCCGTTCACCACGGCGGTGAACAACGGACGCTTCTTCGGGGTGCGGACGATGACCTCGTTCCACAGCACCGGGTGCGTGGTCGGTCCGCCGGCGTAGTCCATGAAGTAGAACGGCGGAGCGCCGCGGTCGCCGATCGGCAGCTCGGTGAAGCCGCGGGTCGCGACCTCGACGACGTCGCCCGGTTTGAGGTCGGTCCAGCGGATGCGGAGCGAGTCGCCCTCGTCGATCTCCTGCGGCACGGCGATGGTGCCGTCGGCGCGGTGCACGCGGGCGCGCACCACCTCGACGATGTCGCCCTCGGCGGGCACGTGCGGCTCGTCGAGATCGCTCGAGTCCTTGGGCGCTTTGACGATCTCGCGCGTGTAGTGGATGAGCTGCATCACGCGGCCCGCGTCGTCGACGGTGACGACCCGCAGCCAGTCGAGCTGCCGGTCGTAGACCTCGAGCTGCGCGTTGACGTTGCCCGTCGGGAGCTTGTCCTTCGGGAGGCGTCGCGCGAGGAACACCTTCGGCTCGGGCATGAACGCCTCGTCGTCGGGGTGCTGCTCGCCGAAGGCCAGCGTCTCCTCGGCTCGAAGGAACGGCGAGCCCGGATCGAGCTGGCGGGCGCGCATCAGCGCCTCCTTCGCCATCGCCTTGTCCTTGGGATCGCTCGACGCGGCGAGCGCCTGCGTCAGCTGGTCGAACACGCCCTTCTTGTTGGGCGCGAGCGCGGTCGCGAGGCCGAGGTAGCGGCGATGCTCCTGCGCGAGGCCGAGCCCGTGGAGCAGGTTGGCGATCGACTCGATCTCGTCGGACGAGGCGAGAAGGCGGAAGCTCGCGATGGTCGCGTTCTTCACCTCTGCGGCGCCGAGCAGGCGCTTGCTCGAGACGAGCTCCTTGGCCGATTCGCGCGGCCACACCGCGAGCGCCTGGGCGCGCGCGGCGGCGGCGATGGCGGGACGCGCGAACTTCGGCGAGGCGATCGCGCGGAGCACGTACGTCGGGGTGGCGAGGGCCTCGGCGTCCCAGATCGCCTTGTAGGCGGCGAACGCGGCCTCGTCCTGGCCCATCGCGTCGAGCAGGCGCGCGCGGAGCATCTTGGCGTCGAGATCGGTGGCGGTCTTGAGCTCGCTCGAAGCGATCGTCGTGGCCGCCCAGTCGACGTACCCGGCGTCGAAGCGCGCGTGCACGAGCGAACGACGAGCGAACAGCGAGACCGGCGCGTAGACCGGGTCGGTGCTGCTCCGATCGAGCGCGGTGTTGAGCCAGCTGGTCTGGTTGCCGCGCGACGGCGCGAGCAAGCCTGCGAGGGCGAGGATGTCGGGACGCGGGTTCTGCGTGACCACGACGTCGAGGAGGCCCTGGACCTTCGAGCTCCGGAGGTCGTCGGCGCCGCCGAGTCGACGGGCGAGCGCTGCGGCGAGCGCATCGTCGACCGACGCGGCCTTCTCGGAGACGGTCAGCGCGCGTCCGAGCGCGGTGACGACCGGCGCGCTCTTGGCCGGGGTGACGTTCGGCGGGAGCTTCTGCAGATCGTCGCTGAACGTGACGGCCGCCGGGTCGCCCGCGTCGTTGGTGATGCGCGCGCGGAACCGACCGGTGTCGGCGTTCGGTCCGGAGCAGATCTTCAGCGCGAGGAGGTGATTGCCCTTGGTCGCTTCGACGCGCGCCGCGAGGCGGTCGCCGAGCGCGAGGCTGTGCTGCTCGTCGCTCTTGCCGATGGTCGCGCCGTCGAAGATCGCGCGGACCGCGCCTGCGGCCGCAATGCGCACGACGAGCGGTCCCTCGCTCGCGGTCGTGACGACCGTGGCGACGTAGGAACAGCTCTCCTTGCGCGGGTACACCATCACCTCGAGCGGCGTGCCGCGCGCCGAGATGAGCTCGCTCGGAACCGAGCGCCACTCCACCTGGAACGGGCCGTCGTCCCACTGCGCGTCGAGCTGGCGGAACAGCGCGACCGAAATGGGCTTGTCGGCCTTGTCGGGCGCGGCGACCTCGGGACCTTCGGCCTTGTCGAGCCCGGTGCCCGTCGTGTCCTTGAACGGGCCGGCGACACGCCACGCCGAGACGAGCCCGAGCTTTCCGTCCTCGACGCGGCTCGACGGCAGACCGGCATCCGGCGCGATCGAGCGCGCGATGATCGCCGCGTCGTTCGAGAGCTCCTTCGCCTCGACCTTGCTCTTGTCGGCGGCAAGCGCGGCCATGATGCGACCGAGCGCGGCACGCGCGAGACCACCTCTCGCTTCGTCGGCGAGCTGCGGAATCGCCATGATTGCGCCGATCGCGAACCGGCCTCCGGCCAGTCCATCGCGAATCGCACGCTTCTCGAGCTGACCGATGAGCTCGTCGCTGGTGCCCCCGACCCAGAGCTCCTCGGCCTTCGGCGGAGGGCCCGCTTTGGCCAGGGGGATCTTGGAGGCGCCACCGGCCGCGCTCGCAGAGCCCATCGGTTTCGCGCTCCCTGCCGGTTTCGCGCTCCCCGACGGCTTGGGCGCCGGCTTCACGGACGCGCTGCCCGCGGGGGCCGGTTTCGGCTGGGCCGATGCGTCCTGCGCAACGAGCGCAGCCACGGGAACGAGGGAGATTGCGAGGGTGACCAGCGTGCGACGAGGGCGGCGGGAGCGTCCAGAAGCCATCGAGCGCGTGCCTACCGCGGATCGCTGGGGGCGTATTCACCTACGGCGGATCTGCGTAGGCGAGGGGGCACCTGCGAAAAAAAGTACGCGCCCCCCTTGCGCGAGCCCGACACGTCGGCTAACTGGTACTACCACATTGGTGATACCACTTTGGTCTTACCAGTTGACCTAAGGTCGAGCTCGATGCCCAGCCCCAAAGACAAGAAGCGCGCAGCCGAAGAGACCGCCGACCGCCTCCGCGACGCGATCCTCCACGGCGTCTACCCGCCCGGTACCGACCTGCCCGGCGAGCGCGAGCTCTCCACCCGCCTCGGCGTCAGCCGACTCACCCTGCGCGCAGCCCTCGCACGGCTCGAGGCCGAGGGCCTCGTCAGGCCCGTGCATGGCTCGGGCAATCGCGTCCTCGACTTCCAAGAGACTGGCGGGATCGAGCTGCTCGGTCACCTCCTCGCCGTCGCCGCCAGCGGCGAACAGGTGAAGGGTCGCAAAGACACCGGTCTCACCCTGCTCGACAACCTCCTCGAGCTCCGTCGCTTCGCCGCCGTGGAAGCGATCGGCTTCGCCGCCGAACGCGCCACCGCCGAAGAGATCGCCGTCCTCCGGGCGCACATCGAGCACCAGGCGCTCCTGCTCTCGCAGCCCGAAGCGTACGTGCGGGCCGACCTGCATTTCGCGCGGCTGCTCGCGCGCATGACCCACAACTTCGCGCTCGCGCTCCTCGCCAACACCATTCTCCGCGTGCTCGAGGCGCAGCCCGGCATCGCGATCACCTTCTTCCTCGACCCGCCCGGGACCATCACGGTCTACCGCCGCATGGTCGATCTCATCGAGTCGCGCGACGCCCAGGCGGCACGCGCGTTCACGCGTCGACTGATGACCGCCTTCGACCGCGGCCTGCTGTCGCGCCTCGCCACGCTCACCAGCGTCACGCCGCCTCCGCTCCCGAGCGGTCCCTTGGCCGGCGACGACGTCGAGCCGACCGCGCTCGTGCGGCCCAAGATCGAACAAGAGCCCCGCTAGAGGTCCCGATGAAACTCCTCGCTTTCGAACGCAAGAACGTCCACGCGATCCTCGAGGCCTTCGCCCCGTACGACACCAAGGACGGCCTCGCCCCGCAGATGGGCGAGGTCGACTACGTGCACGCGTACGAGCTGATCGCCGACGCGGGCACCGACCGTGCGCGCCTCGGCGTGCGCGCGGCCCTGTGGATCACGCTGCTCGCCCCGATCTGGATGGGAATCGCGTTCGCGTCGATGAAGTCGCTGCCGATCGACAAGCGCGCGGAGATCATCGACCGGATGCTGGCGTCGAACACGTTCATCGTTCGGGAGCTGGCGCTCCTGATGAAGATCGGCGCGGCCTTCGCGCTGATGGGCACCCGCTCGGTGCGCGCCCGCTCGAACTACGATCGCAAGGCCGGCGTCACGCCCAGGAGCGAGCCGATCATGCTTCGTCCGAACCGCAACGCGCCGCGTGCGTTCCCGCTCGTCGCCCACACCTCGGGGAGCGTCTGATGGCCAAGCTGCTCATCGAGGACGAGGCCGACGTCGTCATCATCGGCACCGGCGCCGGCGGCGCCACCGCGGCGCGCGTGCTCGCGGGCGCGGGGCTCTCGCTGGTCATGCTCGAAGAGGGCCCGCTGCTGCGCACGGCCGATCGCCCGGTCGAGCTGATCCACGCGATGCGCCGCGCGATGCGCGACTTCGGCACGTTCACCACCCGCGGCACCCACCCGTTCCCGCTCCTGCAGGGGCGATGCGTCGGCGGCAGCACGGCGATCAACTCCGGCATCATCTGGCGCATCCCCGAGGACGTGCGTCGCGACTGGATCGACAACCACGGCCTCGAGCAGCTCGTCGAGGAGAAGGGCCTCGAGCGCGCGTTCGACATCATCGAGGACGAGCTGCAGGTCGCCGAGACCGGCGAGCAGATCGCGGGCAACAACGCCCTCGCGATGAAGCGCGCCGCCGAGAAGCTCGGCCTGCCCGGCAAGCCGATGCGCCGCAACGCCAAGAACTGTCAGGGCTCCGGCGAGTGTCTCCAGGGCTGTCCCAACGAGGCGCGCCAGAGCATGGACGTGAGCTACGTTCCGCGCGCGATGCGCGACGGCGCCCGCCTGCACGCGATGTGTCGGGCGACCAAGGTCCGCATCGAGCGTGGCCGCGCGGTCGGCGTCGAGGGCGTGGTGATCGACCCGGAGACCAAACGTCCGCACGGTCGGTTCTTCATCCGCGCGCGCCGGGCCGTCATCGTCGCTGCGAGCGTCATCTGGACGCCGGTGCTGCTCCGCCGCTCCGGTCTGCGGGGCCTGGTCGGCGATCGCTTGCAGCTGCACCCCGGTTCCGCTGTCGTCGGCAAGTTCCCCGAGCCCATCTCCATGGGCACGGGCGCGACCCAGGCCTTCGAGATCCCGATGCGCGACCGCGGCTTCAAGATCGAGTCGCTGACCCTGCCGCCCGAGATGCTCGCCACGCGCCTGCCGGGCGCGGGCCCCGCGTGGCAGCGGATGCTCACCGATCTCGACCACTACGCGCAGTGGGCGTCGATCATTCGGATGAAGGCGCACGGCACCGTGCGTCCCGCGTTCGCCGCGGCGCTCACCGAGAACAGCGCCGCCCAGTCCGACGCCGACGTGCGCTTCACCCCCCTCGAGCGGGACATGCGCGTCATGCGCGAGGCACTCTCGACCATCTGCCGCCTGATGTTCGCGGCCGGGGCGACCGAGGTCTATCCGGGCATCGCCCGGCTCCCGCAGGTGATGACCGACGTCTCGCAGGTAGAGCTGATCGAGCGCGCCGACATCACCCACGCCGACGTCCACATGATGTGCTCCCACCTGTTCGGCACCGCGGTCGCCGGTCGCGACGCGGCCACCAGCGTGGTCGGGCCCGATCTCCAGACCCACGACGTGCGCGATCTCTACGTGATGGACGCCAGCGTGTTCCCGACCAACATGGGGGTGAACCCGCAGCACACGATCATGGCGCTGGTGTGGCGCGCGGCCGAACGGCTCGCCGCGCAGGCTCGCGCAGCAGCCTGACATCAGTCGTCAGTCGTCAGTCGTCAGTCATCAGTCGTCAGTGCGAGACGAGACGAGACGAGATGGTGCACAGGGAGCCACGGAGGCGGGGAGGCGAGAAGAAAAGGCGATCTGCCGTTCGAGGCCATCACGTCGAGGCCCGCCGCCGGCAGACGCGGCGGTTGGGCGATCCGCGGAGCCAGAAAATTCTCCGCGCCTCCGCGCCTCCCTGTGAACTCTCTCTGTCTCTTCTTCTCGACTGACGACTGACGACTGATGACTGACGACTGACGACTGACGACTGAGAAGACTGACGACCGAAGACTGACTGACGTAGACTCCCGTCCCCGAGACCCGAGACCCAATGAGCCACCCGATCCTCCAGTTCTTCACCAAGCCCGATTCCGTCGATCTCGAAGGCCTGCGCACCTACCTCGATGGCATGGACCACGAGGCCCGCAAGCAGGCCACCCGCGCCCTCACCAAGCGGGAGCAGTCGCGGTTGTTCGAGGCCGCCCAGGGCTTCCGGCCGATCACGCTCGAGGATTTCGTCCCCAAGGACGTTCCGGTGCTCACCGAGGTCATCCACGACGGGCGCAACACGCTGCCGGCGTTCAACTTCTTCCAGAAGCGGTTCGCGCGGCCCGAGGGCAAGACGGACGAGCTCTGGGGCTACAACGAGGGCAACACGCGTTGGCTCGTCGGGCCGGGGTACTTCGTCACCCGCGTCTCGGGACCGGGCGAGGTGGTCATCGACTACTACCAGATCCCCCCGGGCAAGGTGTCCACCTGGCCCGAAATCAAGCCGAACGGCCGCATGTTCAGCCGCTTCGTCTACTACAACATGCAGGACTTCATGCGGGGCGTGAGCCAGCACGTGACCATCGGTCGCGCGGCCCGCAACGGCAAGAACATGGACGCCTGGTTCGTGCTCGCGCGCGATCGGTGATAATCGTCCCCGCGTCGTGAGCTCCAAGGGACCGCTCGGAAGACTTTCGCGCCGGATCGTCCGCGAGATGGGCGAGCAGGGCGTGCTCCGCGCCGAACCGCGCGGCGCCACGAGCTTCCTCGCTTCGGCGATGGATCTGCACGCCAGCGTCGACGTCGCGCGCGCGCTCGGTCCGGTGGTCCCGCCCCCCGCACCAGCGAGCAAGCGCGCCGATGCCGAGGCGCTACGAGCGCGAATGCGTGCGCGCATCGTGACCATCGGCCGCGGTGTCTCCGAGACCCGCGTCGCCGGTCTGCCCGGCGTGCCGCATTTCACTGCGATCACCGTGCTCGCGACGCTCCGCGCGGCCGACGCGGTCTCGCCCGACGAACGCGACGATCGCGCGATCATGCGCGCCACGCGCATGCTCTGGTCGCCCGCCGCCGCCGCCATCGCCCGTCGTGCCGCCCGCGCGCAGGCCGAGCTCGACGCCGTGTTCACCGAAGAGGCAGCGGCGCTCGCGGCGCTCGGCGCACGGCCGTCGTACGCCATCGCGCTCGACGCGCTGCTCGATCGGGTCACCGACGCCGGAATCGCGCCGCTGCTCGATCGCCCGGCCGAGCTGCTGACGCGTCGGTTCTCTCGCATCCTCGAGCGCGAGCTCGCCTTGCTCCCCGCCGAGCCGCGCGACACGGACTTCGGCACCTGGGTCGGACCGGGCGGCTGGATGGACACCCATCTCGCCCGCGCCGAGAGCTACCTCCGCGGGCTGGTGGAGCACCGCATCCGCCGGGCGCTCGCCCTGATCGACGCATGCTGTTCAGTGGAGCCCGATGGGGGTGGGAGCCCCCAAATCGACGAATCCAGCCCGGAAATCGACCCTACCGACCCCTGAACACGTTACTTCGGCATTGACCCTGCGTTGCCCCTGATCAAATGGTTAGGTGTTCGCCGATTTCGAGGCCTTTGTGGTCTTGGACGGTGTGCGGGGGCCGCGCTTGTCGGGGCCGTGACGGGGAGAGCATGACCGAAGCCGTCGTTTGGATTGCTGGGGGTGTCGGCCTGTCGATCGTCCTGCGCGCTGCCGCGCTCTATCGAGGGACCGATCGCCTTGCCTTCGGATTGGTCGCGCTGATCGGCGCCGGGCTCCTGCTCGGCATCGTCGAGCTGGTCGCGCGTTCGCGCCGCGCGACGAAGCTCTCGCGCGAGATCGCAGCGCTGCCGGCGACGCCGACCGACGAGATCGTCGACGCCGCGTCGCCGCCGTTGCGGAGCGCGTTGCGTGCGCGCATCGCCGGCTCCTTCGCGCCCGCGTCGCCGCCGCCGTTCGCCGCCTACCTGCTCGGCCTGCTCGTGATGATCGGCCTCCTCGGCACCTTCCTCGGGCTGTTCGAGAGCCTTCGCGGCGCCCGCGAGGCGCTCGGTTCCTCGGGCGACGTCGCGGCGCTGCGCGCTGCCCTCGGGGCGCCGATGGCGGGCCTCTCGCGTGCCTTCGGCAGCTCGGCTGCCGGCGTCTCGGCGTCGGCGATGCTCGGGCTCGCGCTCGTGGCCGTTCGCCGCTCCGAAGCGACGGTGAACGCCGAGCTCGGGGCGTATGCCACCGGGCCGCTTTCGTCGCTCACGGTGTCGCGCCGCACCCTCGATGCCCTCGAGGCGATCGCCCGTCAGGGCGCGTCGCTCCCTGTCGCCTCCGATGCGATGACCAGGAGCGCAGCCGCGCTGTCGGACGTCGCGCGGGAAGTCGGTGCGGCCCTCGAGCGCACGACCCACACGATCGGCGAGGACCTGCGCACGGTCGCCCAGACCATGCGCACCGAGCTCAAAGGCGCGGGCGATGCTTCTGCTCGTGCGCTGGCCGACGCCGTCGCGCCTCGGCTCGAGACCGCCGTCGGTCGCGTCGTCGAGACCACGGCCAGGCAGGCCGAGGCGACGATCACCCGCATCGACGCGGCCAGCGAGGCGCGCCTCGCCCGCGAGACCGAGCACGCCAAGGCGCTCCGTCAGTCCCTCGAGCGCGCGGTCGAGTCCGTTTCGGCGGCGCAGAAGACCGAAGCGGCCGCGCTCCGCGAGTCGATCGCGCGCGAAGCCAAGACCCTCCTCGACACGATGGGCGCTGCGCGCGAGCTCCAGGCGGAGGCCGAGGCCGCACGCGCCACCGCGCTCGCTGCGAAGCTCGACGACACCGCTTCGGCCGTCGCCACCAGCCTGCGCGACGTCGTCGCACAGATCGGTGCGACCCTGGGCGAGACGACCGCGCAGGTCGGCGCCCGCCTCGACGAGTCCACCCGCGGGTTCGCCGCGAGCCTCGAGCAGGCGGCGCTCTCGACCGAACGTTCGTTCGAGGCGCAGCGTGCTGCCTCGGCGGATGCCGATGTCGAGCGCGTGCGTCGCCTCGACGACACGATCGCCGCGATGACGTCCCGGCTCGCGGAGTCGACCCGGTCCTCGGATGCACGCACCGAGGTGCTCCTCGATCGTCTCGAGGGCGTCGCCCGCGGGATCGAGACCACCTTCCGCGAGACCGCCGGTCACGTCGACGCGAGCTTCGCGAAGACGGCCGACCGTCTCGACGCGACCTTCGCGGCGACCGCGGGGCGTGTCGAAGCCGCGGCCACGTCCACCGTCGAGCAGCTCGGAGTGTCCACGAGGGCGACGCTCGAGCAGTTGTCGACGACCGTCACCACGACGGTGCAGCAGCTCGCCACCTCGGTGACCGCGACGGTCGAGCAATTGTCGACCGCGGTGACGCTCACGTCCGAGCAACTCTCCGCCACCACGGCGTCCACGGCCGACAAGCTCGCGTCCTCGCAGGGCGCGATCGTCGAGCAGCTGTCGACCGCGCAACGCACGACCATGGAGCAGCTCTCGGTGTCGGCCGAGTCCACGTCCGAGCGGCTCGCCGAGTACTTGCAGAAGCTCTCGGCCATCCGCGACGAGCTGCGTGCCGACGACGACGCGCGCTCCGAGCGCATGATCGCCGAGACCGACGTCCGTCTGGCCAAGCTGGCGGCCGCGGTCGGCGAGGCGTTGGCTTCGTCCCTCGACAAGGTCGTCGCCTCCGCCCAGGCGGCGCCCGAGGCCGCGGCGCGGGTCATCGACGAGTCGGCGGCGCGTCTCCGCGCCCAGGCCGAGTCCGATGCGGCGCGCGACGCCGCGCTGCTCGAGGTGGTCGCCCGGCTCGAAGGGCTCGCCAACGCGCTCGAATCCGGCTCCAAGGAGCAGGCGGAGCGTGTCGCCCTGATCGAAGGGCGGCTCGCCGAGACCTACGAGAAGACGGCCGCGACGTGGACCGAGACGATCGCCGCGCAGCAGCAGTCGATCGTCGACGGTGCCGACAAGACCGTGCTCGCCGTGCGCGAGGCGACGGAGTCCCTGCAGAAGGGCGGCACCGAAATCGAGAACCTCGCGCAGCTCTTCGGCGGCTCGGTCGATCGCTACCGCGAGGCGAGCGACAAGTGGCTCACGGGCCTCTCCACCATGCGTGCGGTCGCCGAGCGCGCCGCGCAGGTCGACGCGCAAGACCTGCTCGCTGCATACCTCGAGCAGACCCGCGAGGTGTTCGACCAGACGCTCGCGTTCCAGCGTCAGCTCTTCGCCGAGCTGCGCAAGACGACGACGCGGGCGGAGGATGCCGAGATCGTCTCCTCCACGCCGCGCCTGCTCTCCACGGGCCACGACGCGCCGGGTGAGGCGGAGGAATGATGTTCGAGACCGCGCACGACGAGAGCGCCGAATCGCCGCCGATCTGGCAGGCGTTCGGCGACTTGATGGCGTGCCTCTTCGGCCTGTTCGTCCTCTTGTTCGTGTGGGCGATCGCGTTCCACGTCGATCTCTCCCGCGACCTCGCCGTCGAGAAGAACGCCCATGCGGCCGAGGCGGCGCGTCGGGTGAAGCTCGAGGAGCTCCTCAAGACGGCGGGGGGCGGCAACGGCTTCGAGGGGCGCATCACCCTGATCGACGGCCGCATCGGCATCGGCGGCGCGGTGTTGTTCCGTTCGAGCTCGGCCGACCTGCAGCCCGAGGGCGCGGGTCTCCTCGCCGAGCTCGCGAAGCCGCTGGCCGCGTACGTCGCGACCCACGACGGCGACGCGATCATGATCAGCGGTTTCACCGACGACCTCCCCGTCGCCAATCCGGCCAAGGGCTTCAAGGACAACTGGGCGCTCTCGGCCGAACGGGCGCTCACCGTCGTGCGCGCGCTCGTCGCTGCCGGGGTGCCGTCCGATCGAGTGTTCGCGGCGGGGTTCGGCGAGACGCACCCTGTCTATTCGAACGCCAGCGACGACGGTCGTGCGAAGAACCGCCGCGTCGAGATCGCGCCCGTTCCTCGCCGATGAGCGATCCGTTCGAGGAGCTGCTCGCGAGTGGCCTGCGGGGCTGGGACACCGCGGAGGTCACGTACATCGCCTCGCTGCGTGCGCGTGCCAACGAGGAGCGCCTCCAATTCCGCGTGCAGCTGCTCGAGAGCTCGTTCGACGAGGCGAGCGCGGCGATCGCCAAGCACCTCGACGACCCGGCATTCGACGAGGCCACGCGCGCCGAGATGAAGGTCGCGTTCGCGCGCGGCGACCTGGTCGAGGTCGAGATCCTCGCGAGCACCCGGCCGCGGCAACGCGTGCTCTCGCCGCTGCGGCAGGCGTTCCTCGAGCGGGTTCGCGAGCGGGCCGAGGCGCGAGGGATCGGCCTCGATGCGCGGGGAACGGGGGTCACCGACGCGCTCTTGTCGGCGTCAGCCGTCGAGGCGCGCGCCGCAGCCATCGCCGCCGAGGCGCGTGCGCTCGATCTCGAGTCGGTCGGACCGTACAACCCGTGGGCGCTCGCGCTGCAGGTGCTCGGACGGCTCGACGACCTCGACCCTTCCTATCTCGCCGCGTGGGTCGCGTTCCTCGAAGACGTCGCGGCGCTCGAGCCCGAAGAGGCCCCGGTCAAGAAGAAGCAGAAGCGCGCGTCCACGTCGCGCGCAGGAAAGCGCTAGAGCAGTTCTCGATCGCGTTGATTCTGGTGACCCGTTCCCCCCGGCTTGAAAGGCCGGGGCCCCTTCGCGAACCTCACGAACGCACGCGTCTTCAGCTTGAAGCCCTTACTGGCTCCTTGCACGGAACCAGCGGTGAATCGCAACTCCGCTGAGGACCTGCGCAAAGGAGCCCGCGGGAGCGGGCTTCAATCGAAACGAGCGATAGGGCCCCGGCTTTTCAAGCCGGGGGGAACGGGAATCCCTTCG
>Ga0208492_1001427_pt1 | contig 14778 bp, 16 predicted proteins | sample Subbioar_CSW14AB_FD_184820 | JGI IMG/M metagenome (GOLD analysis project Ga0208492, IMG submission 184820) | Serpentinite rock and fluid subsurface biosphere microbial communities from McLaughlin Reserve, California, USA - CR12Mar_CSW14AB (SPAdes) | ecosystem: Environmental > Terrestrial > Deep... | reverse complement strand
ACTTCAACGATGCGGTTGGGGGTGAGGTCCAGGCCGTCTGCCATGGGGGTCTCCTGTAAGGGGCTCTCCCCTGTTGTGGGGCCCATATGGCGCCATTGGCGGGTCAGCGCCAGTGGGGAACTGGAATCATTCCAGAAACAGGATGCCGCACGCCAGACAGGCCGGCGCGCCCTGAGTTGCCACCGTATTGCGCGTTGCCCGCGTGGCGGACCGCTTCTCCACGCGACCGGCCCACCCTTCAGATTAGATCGAAATCAGTCCCGATCCAGCGCCGAGACGATGCCGTCGACGGCTTCCTTCACGAGTTCTTCGGTCTCGGCCTGCGCCATCACACGGATCAGCGGCTCGGTGCCGGACTTGCGCACCAGCAGGCGGCCGCGGGCGCCCAGCATCTTCTCGGCGGCGGCAATCGCGTCCTGCACGGACTTCTTGCTGAGCGGATCAGCGCCCGAATACTTGCGGTTGACCAGTTTCTGCGGCGCCGGATCGAACACGTGGGCGATCTCGGACAGTTTCTTGCCGGTCTCCTGCATCACCGCCAGCACCTGCAGCGCCGCCAGCAGGCCATCGCCCGTGGTCGAGAAGTCGGACAGCACGACGTGGCCGGACTGTTCGCCGCCGACATTGAGCCCCTTCTCCATCATGCGGCCGACGACATAGCGATCGCCGACCTGCGTGCGCTCCAGCTTCACGCCGATGCTCTTGAGATGGGTCTCGAGCCCGAGATTGGACATCACGGTGGCGACGACCGTGTTCTTCGCCAGGCGGCCCTGTGACTTCCACGAGGTGGCGATCATGCCGAGCAGCTGGTCGCCATCGATGATCTTGCCGTGCTCGTCGCACATCACCACGCGATCCGCATCGCCATCGAGCGCAATGCCGATGTCGGCGCGATACTTGTGGACCGCATCGACCATGGCGCGCGTGTCGGTGGAACCGATCTCGCGGTTGATGTTGAAGCCGTTGGGCTCGTCCCCGATCGGGAAGATTTCCGCGCCGAGTTCGTAGAGCGCCTTGGGCGCGACCTTGTAGGCGGCCCCGTTGGCGCAATCGATGACGACACGCAGGCCCGCCAGGCGCAGCTTGCGCGGAAAGGTCGATTTCACGATCTCGATATAGCGCGACTGCGCATCGTCGACGCGCTCGGCGCGGCCGAGATCGGGCGAGGCGGCCAGGCTGTCATCCAGCGGCCGTGTCATCAGGCCCTCGATCGCCAGCTCGGCTTCGTCCGAGAGCTTGTAGCCATCCGGGCCGAACAGCTTGATGCCGTTGTCCTGATAGGAGTTGTGCGAGGCGGAAATCATCACGCCGAGATCAGCCCGGAGCGAGCGCGTCAGCATCGCGACACCCGGCGTCGGCAGCGGGCCGAACAGGCGCACATCCATGCCCATGGCGGTGAAGCCAGTCGTCAGCGCCGGTTCCAGCATGTAGCCTGACAGGCGCGTATCCTTGCCGATGACGACGAGGTGGCGGCGGGGATCGGACTTCCGGAAATAGGTGGCGGCGGCCATGCCGAGGCGCATCGCCATTTCGGGCGTCACGGGCCAGGCGTTGGCGGTGCCACGGATGCCGTCAGTTCCGAAAATCTTGCGAGCCGTCATTGGTCCTCACGCCTGCACACACGGTAAATCCGCTCCATCCTGTCCAGACGGGGCGGCGGATAAGGGTCATGGGCCCAGCAGAAACGCCATAACCCGCCATCAAGTCGTGAATTTCATGACGGACCCGCGCCATGTTTTGCAATACCTTAAGTGGGCCAATCGCCTAGATCACTCGCCTTCCCGAGGTTTTCGGCCTTGGTACAGTTTGGAGCCATTCGCGTATGTGCGGCATCATCGGTATTCTCAGCGACCAGCCGGCGGCCCCCCGCCTGGTAGAGGCGCTGAAACGGCTGGAATACCGGGGCTATGATTCGGCGGGCGTCGCCCTGCTGGAAGCCGGCAAGCTGAAGCGCCTGCGGGCGCCGGGCAAGCTCAACAATCTGGACGTGAAAGTGCGCGAGACGCCGCTGAAGGCTGGCGTCGGCATCGGCCACACGCGCTGGGCGACCCACGGCCAGCCCAACGAGACCAACGCCCACCCCCACGCCTCGGGCCGAGTCGCCATCGTCCACAACGGCATCATCGAGAACTTCCGCGAGCTGCGCGAGGCGATGGAGAAGCGCGGCCGCAAGTTTGTGACCGAAACCGATTCCGAAACGATCGCCCACCTGATCGACGAGAACCTGTCGAAGGGCCTCACGCCGAAAGACGCGTTCAAGGCGACGCTGGATGAGCTGCGCGGCGCGTTCGCCATCGCGGCGATCATCGAGGGCGAAGAGAACCTGATCCTCGGCGGCCGGCGCGGCTCGCCGCTGGTGATCGGCATTGGCGATGGCAAGGAGATGTTCCTTGGGTCGGACGCACTCGCCGTCGGCCCCTTCACCACGCGGGTAATCTATCTCGAGGAAGGCGACTGGTGCGTGCTGACGAAGACCTCCTACGAGGTGTTCGACGCATCGGGCAAAAAGGTCGAGCGCGCCGAGACACATGTGCCGGCCGCAGGCGCTGCCGCCGAGAAGGGCAACTATCGGCACTTCATGCAGAAGGAAATCTACGAGCAGCCCGACTTCGTGGGCCGCACGGTCTCCGGCTATATCGACGCCTACGAGCTGAAGGCTGCCCTGCCCGTGCGCGAAGGCAAGAAGACACTCGACTTCACACAGTTTGATCGCATCCAGATCGTCGCGTGCGGCACGGCCTACTATGCCGGCTTCGTCGCGAAATACTGGTTCGAGCAGCTGGCCGGCGTTGTCGCCGATGTCGATGTCGCCTCCGAGTTCCGCTATCGCGAGCCGGTGCTGGGCCCGAGGACGCTCGCCATCATGGTGACGCAGTCGGGCGAGACCGCCGACACGAAAGCGGCGATGGAATACTGCAAGTCCAAAGGCGTGATGACGGCGGCTGTCGTCAACGTGCCGACCTCCTCCATTGCGCGCGAGTGCGATGCGATCCTGCCGACGCTGGCGGGCGTGGAGATCGGCGTTGCCTCCACCAAGGCGTTCACGGCGCAGCTCTGCGCACTGCTGGCGACGGCGGTGGCGGCGGGGCGGCAGCGTGGCTTCCTCTCGCGCGAGCGCGAAAAAGAAATCGTCGGATCGATGATCGAGCTGCCGCGCCTCATCTCCGAGGCGCTCAAGGTCGAGAGCCAGATCATGGCGCTGGCGCCGGAGATCGCGAAGGCGCGCGACATCCTCTATCTCGGCCGCGGCCAGCACTATCCGATCGCGCTGGAAGGCGCGCTGAAGCTCAAGGAAATCTCCTACATTCACGCGGAAGGCTACGCGTCCGGCGAGCTGAAACACGGCCCCATCGCCCTGATCGACGAGCGCACACCCGTCATCATGGCGGCGCCGCACGATCACCTGCTGGAGAAATCACTCTCCAACCTGCAGGAAGTCGCGGCTCGTCGCGGGAAGGTCTTCCTCGTCTCCGACAAGGCCGGCATCAAGCAGGCCGGCAATGCCCCCTTCGGCACGATCGAGATTCCCGAATGCGAGCGCGTGATCCAGCCTATTGTAACGGTCGTTCCGCTACAGCTGCTGGCCTATCACGTGGCGGTCGAGAAGGGCACGGACGTGGACCAGCCGCGAAATCTCGCCAAGTCGGTGACGGTGGAGTAACGCAGGCCGCCTTGACAATTTGTATCCGTGGGGATACATCATGTATACTGTCACAACGACGCAGACGTTTGCCGCGTGGCTTGATGACATTGCCGATGCCCGCACGCGTCGCCGGTTGGCGACACGGCTGAGGAAGGCGGAACTTGGCAACCTTGGCGATGTGAAGTCGGTTGGCGATGGCGTGATGGAAATGCGCGAACACTTCGGTCCCGGCTGGCGCATGTACTACGTCCAGAAGGGTACGACGCTGATCGTGATGCTTGGCGGCGGCGACAAGGATACGCAATCCCGTGACATCGCGGCTGCGAAGCAACTCGCCGAGATGCTGGAGGATTGAGATGACCAACAAGATCAAGATCTCCGACCTGAAGAAGTTCGACATCGTCGATTACCTCGACAGTGAAGAAGCCATGGCGGAATACCTCACCGAGATGTTGGCTGAGGGCCCGGATATGTTCATGGCGGCGCTGGGGGACGTCGCGCGTGCGCGCGGGATGGCGGACATTGCGGCTGCGGCCGGGCTGGGCCGGGAATCGCTTTACAAATCGCTCCGTGAGGGCGCGGAGCCGAAATTCGATACGATCCGGCGCGTGTGCGAAGCGCTCGGGCTACGGCTGGCGATCGTGACCAACGACGCGGCCTGAATCCGGAACTGGCCTCCGCATTGCAACCACTCGCCAGAATGAACCCCCGTGCTACGTTCGTGGCGCGTCCTGAGCCGATTTGAGGATTTACCATGAAGCCCGTCCGCAAGGCCGTCCTTCCCGTTGCCGGTTTTGGCACGCGCGTGCTGCCGGCCACCAAGGCTGTGCCGAAGGAAATGCTGACGGTGTTCGACCGCCCCGCCTTGCAATACGTGGTGGACGAGGCCCGCGAGGCGGGCATCGAGCACTTCGTGTTCATCACCGGCCGCGGCAAGCAGGCGATCGAGGACTATTTCGACAAGGCCTTCGAACTCGAAACCACGCTCGAAGCCAAGAAGAAGGACGCAATCCTCGCCGAGGTGCGCGCCGCCGCCCTGCCCCCGGGCGCTTCCAGCTTCACGCGCCAGCAGGCAGCGCTTGGCCTTGGCCATGCCGTGCTGTGTGCGCGCGACATCGTGGGCGATGAACCGTTCGCCGTGCTGCTTCCCGACGTGATCGTGAAGGGCAAGGGCGGCTCGTGCCTGAAGCAGATGATGGACGCCTACAATGAAGTGGGCGGCAACATCATCGCGGTGGACGAAGTCCCGCAGGAACGCGTCAACCAGTATGGCGTGATCGATCCGGTGACCGCCGGCGACCAGGGCCCGCTGGTGAAGATGAAGGGCATGGTCGAGAAGCCGCCGGTCGAGAAGGCGCCCTCGCGCCTCAAGATCACCGGCCGCTACATCCTCCAGCCCGAAGTCTTCGACCTGCTGGCGACGCAGACGCCGGGCGCCGGCGGCGAAATCCAGCTCACCGACGCGATGCAGCGCCTGATGGGGCGCCAAGATTTCCACGCCTTCAAGTATGCCGGCCAGGACTATGATTGCGGCGACAAGCTTCTCTATCTCGAAGCCTTCGCCGCCATGGCGCTGGCGCACCCGGAACTGGGCGCGAAAGCGAAGGCCGTTCTGGAAGCCGTGCTGAAGAAGGGCTGAGCCCTAGCCGCAATGCGCCACATAGGCGATCGTCGGCTCCGTGCCGGCGCGCCATGAGCGCACCAGCCCGTTCTGGATCTCGAATACGTATTTCGTCGCGCCGACGGTCGCCGTGAGGTCGGTGATATCTGGCTCCAGCGCATTGGTCTCGACATAGAGCCCGTCGCCATAGTGCGTCCGGATGGCGAGCGCTTGCGTACCGACGCCAAAGCCTTCAGCGGTGCGGATCGCTTCGGTCAGCACATCGATCCTGCCGACCTTCCCGCCTTCGACAAGGAAGCTGACGCCGGTCACCGGCGGCACGGCGAAAAGTTCGTAGCAACGGTTGGGTGAGAGGTCGGCGCCTTCGCGTACTTCCGATCCCTCGAACTCCACGGGAAACGCCTTGCGGGCCTCGTCCGCAGGCATGCCGAAACGGATGCCGCAATAGCTGTCGTGGGTGACACTGCCACAACGGGAAAGCGCCTCGCGCTCGGCGGCGATGGCTTCAGCAGGCGTGAGCTTGGAGAACTCCTCCTCCGGCATCGCGGGCGCAGGCGTGTTGCCGCCGCACGCGCTCGCGTACAGCACCATCCCCACCAGAATGCCCCATCCCCGCCAGCCCGCCATTCGCTCCTCAGAAAGGCTCAAAGCAATCATAGTTGCGTTGCCGGATGATCAGCCCGTCCTCGTACTCGATCACCTGGCAGATGCGCGCTCGCATCGCCTCCCCCGCCCGCACTGTACCCACCGGCGTGCGCGGATAGCCCGTCCACGTGTATTCGAGGATCACACGATCGCCGAGTTCCGTCACGGTGTGGATGTCGTAGATCTGGCGTTCCATCAGCTTCGAGCCGCGCTCGGCGCCCTGCAGGATGGTGTTCAGGTCGCGCTGGGCGCCGTGGGGAACCAGCCGGTTGGGGAATTCATACTGGACGGCGTCCGGATGGTAGAAGGCCGCCAGATCGTCGCCCACGGCGCCGCCTTCGACGGCGGCAACATAGGCGCGGGCTTTCCGCTCGAGGGACATCGAATCCTCCGTCTTACGGAGGCAGTCTAGAGCACCATCTGGGTCTGCGTCACCAGCGCGACATTGCGGCCGGCCTCGGTGGTGATCTTGGTCTGCCAGACCGACGTTCTGCGCCCAGAATGGACCGGCGTGCAGTGGCCCAGCACGGTCTCGCCCTCCCTCGCGGAGCCGAGGAAGTTTGTTTTGCTTTCAAGCGTTGTTGTGCCGTTGGCGCCTTCCGGCAACACATGCATGGCGCCAAACGCTCCGAGCGTGTCCGCAAACGACATGATCGCGCCGCCGTGGAGAATGTGGCCGGCGGTGCACATTTCGGGGCGGACCTTCATCCGCGCGCGAATGCCGTCCTTCGAGGCCTCGACGATCTCGATCTGCAGCAGGTGCGCATAGGGCAGCGGGGCGATGCCGGGCGGCAGCGTGAAGTCTGGCATGGGGATCGGCTCCAGGACGGGAGCCGGGAGCAGAGGCCCCGCGCGGGCGGGCGTCAACTATGTCCGGGGTAAAGTCTTTCAGCGGGTGGCGGCGAAGGCGTCGATGGCCGTGACGTGCCTGGCCACCGATGCCTGATCGAGGAACGACCCGGTGAAGGAGTTCTTTGCCAACGAAACGATGTCGTTGCGGTCCAGCCCCACCGCCTGCGCCGTGCGGATATAGTTGTCGCCGACATAGCCGCCGAAATAGGCCGGGTCGTCGGAATTGCAGGTGGCCTTGAGGCCCAGCTGCAGCATCCGCTTCATCGGATGGTCCTTGAGATCGTGCACCACGCAGAGCTTGAGGTTGGACAGGGGGCAGACGGTGAGCGTCATGCCCTCGTTCACCAGCCGCTGGACCAGCGCCGTATCCTCCAGCGCGCGGTTGCCGTGGTCGATACGATCCACATGCAGGATATCGAGCGCCTCGTGCACGTATTCCGGCGGGCCTTCCTCGCCCGCATGCGCCACGATCTTCAGCCCCCGTTCCTTCGCCGCGGCAAACACACGCGCGAATTTCGAGGGCGGATGGCCCTTCTCGGAACTGTCGAGCCCCACGCCCGTGATGCGATCGAGATACGGCTCTGCCGCCTTCAGCGTCCTGAACGATGACTCTTCATCGAGATGCCGCAGGAAACACATGATGAGTTTCGAGGAGATGCCGTATTTCGCCTCGGCGTCCTTCATTCCCGCCAGCAGGCCATCGATCGCCACCGAGAATGGCAGGCCGCGATCCGTATGCGTCTCGGGGTCGAAGAAGATTTCCGCATGGACGCCGCCATCGGCGTGCAGCCGCGCGAAATAGGCCAGCGCCAGCTCCCGGAAATCCGCTTCCGTCTGCAGCACGTTCGCGCCCTGATAGTAGATGTCGAGGAAATCCTGCAGGTTGGAGAAGGCGTAGGCCGCCCTCACCTCCTCGACCGATTTAAACGGGATATCGACCTTGTTCCGCTTGCCGAGCGCGAACATCAGCTCGGGCTCCAGCGAGCCTTCGATATGCAGATGCAGCTCCGCCTTGGGAATGCCGCGAATGAAGGCTTCGGATACGGACATTGAACCACTCCCGATCAGGCCGGCAGACTAGAGGGTTGCCGCGTGATCTGCAAAGCCAAGCCCGGCCCGAGAGACCGCCCATGACGCCTGTGCACAAACTGCTGACTGCCGCCATGTTGCTGGCCGCAAGCGCGTGCACGAGCCCACCCGCCGCAAGGCCCGCAGACATGGATATCGACTTCATCCGCGGCTGCTGGGTCCAGAAGGAATCGCCGGGCGGCAAGATCGAGGCCTTCCTGCGCCTGCTGCCCGACCGCGAGGCGCCCACGGAGAGCCTGACCGGCCAGATTTCCGACGTCAGCACGCATGACTGGATCACCAACGGCGTGTTCCATTTCGCGCGCAGCGGCGAGACCGTCACGTTCGACGCCCGCGACATGCCAGAACAGGCGGCCCACACCCGCATCGATCCGGCGCGGCTCGGCGCCAGCTTCGACTGGGCGCGCCCGAAGCATGGCGGCAGACTGGCGGCCTTTGCCGGTCCAGCGCCCTCCCGCAACTTCCTCTTCGCTGAAGGCGGCGGCGAGCGGCTGGCCATCTGGGCGGTCAGCGCCGAGACTGACGCGACGCTGGTCTACACACTCTTCGACGGCGAGCGTGACGGCTGCGATTGATCGAATTTCATCGATCGGCTTCCGGCGTTCCTAACCACACTGCGATATGGTCGCGGAAGACCTGCCCCGGACTCCGACCATGAGCACTCCTTCCGGACTGATTGCACTTGTCGGCGATGCTCCGCACGCCTGGACGATGGTCAACGCCCTGCGCCGCCGCTTTGGCGATTTCCCCGTGATCGTCGAGCGCGGTGAACCTGCCTCGGCCTTCTGGGCGCACCGCAGGAAGAAGTTGGGCGCTGGCGCGGTCTATTCGATGAAGGCGGCACAGCTGGCCGCGAAAGTCACCAAGCCGCTGTCGCGCGATCGCCTCGCCGAACTGCGTGGCGCCTGCGATTCCTCGCCCGTTGAGGGCCAGGCACGCATCGACGTGGATAATCTCAACGCGGATGACGCCCTGGCGCATGTCCATGCGCTGACGCCCAGGGCGGTGTTCGTCGCTTCCACCGGCATGCTGCGCCGTCCGTTGCTGGAAGCCTGCGGCTGTCCGGTGGTGAACTATCATTCGGGCGTGAACCCGGCCTATCGCGGCATCAATGGCGGCTATTTCGCGCTGGCCAATGGCGAGCCCGAGCATTTCGGCGTGACGCTGCATGTCGTCGATCTCGGCGTCGACACCGGCCCGATCCTCGCCACCAACCGCATTCCTGTCGCCGCCAACGACAACATGCAGACCTACATGACGCTGATGGCCGCGAAATCGCAGGACCTCGTGGTCGACACGATGGCGAAGGTGCTGGCCGGAGAGGCTTATCCCCTGCCGCCCAGCACCCTGCCCTCCGCGCAGTACTACGCGCCGACGCTTGGCCAGTACCTGTCCAACGGGCTGAAGCGCGGCGTCTGGTGATCCGCCTCAGCCGTGGTGCGCCAGCTCCACGAGACACGACTCCAGCGTCACGGTTTCGCCCGCGCTGGCGAGCTGGCCGGTGATAACGAGGCTCTGGTCGACCGACGTGTCGACCGCCCCCGTGGCCACTGACGTGCCGCTGCCGACCGTCGTGTAGGATACCGCGTTCGCGATGTTGAAACCGATCTGCGAGGACTGCGAATTGCGGTTCTGGATCGTGCGCTGCATGACGCCGATATTGCTTGTTGTCACCGCATTGGCCTGGAACGCCGTGCCCGACAGCCCGCCGAGCCGCACGCGCAGCGTCTTGCTGTTCGCGCTGTTGGAATAGGACCACAGGGTCGTCACGCGGAGCACGCCGTTCGGCCCCATGGCGCCGCCCGGCAGGGTGAGGCTGGCAAGCTGGGTTTCCGCCGTATCGCCCGTGTGCGAGGCCGCAACGCCGGCGGCGCCGAGCACATGCCAGGCGCCGAGCGTGCTGCACTGCGCGCGTGCATCGGCATCGTCCAGCAGGGCCCGGCCCGCCGCCGTGCAGGCGATCTCTTCGGCTGCGCCTGCCCCTGCGCTGAAGCGGCCGAGCAGCCTGTCGGTCGCGGACAGGGCCAGCAGCTTGCCAGGCGCGAACAGGGTCCAGGCCGTTCCCGACCAGGCGAGAAGCTGGTCCGTGTCCCTCACGAAGGCCAGCCAGCCTTCGCGCGGCGTGACCTCGACCCACGCCCCGTCGCGGTAATAGCCGAGGCTGCCATTGGCGAAGGCGGACCACTGGTCGCCGCTCTTGCCGGACGGGATGATGTAGACCGCACCGTCTGTGGGCGCGCCGGGTTGTGTGGTGATGGTCGCGGAGACCACCGACAGCTGCACGATGGCGTCCAGCTTGCGGATCGTCTCGTTGACGGTGACGTGCTTCTGCGCCTGCCCAACGGCGAGGAACGGAAGCACAAGGTTCGATGAGGTGCTCATCCGGCAGTATCTGTCCGGGACGGGCGGGTGTGGGACGGACGTTATCAAAAACGCGCACCCCGGCGGTGCAGCGCCTTGAATCGGTGAGATTCAGCGCGAGAAACCGCGATGCCAATTCCCGGGAATTGCGTGGGTCTGATCTATTCCCTGACCGGCCGCGTGAGGTCGAACTCGACCCGGAAGAAGCGCTGCGGCCGGCGCAGCTCGTAGGCGAAGACCGTTTCCGTCGCCTCCATGGCCCACACATTGGTCACCGACGCCGGATTGCCCTTTGTGAGGAACAGGTCCTTCGAGAAGCCATCCGCCGGGAATTCCTGCCGCGTCGCGCTGCCCGGCGCGGCTGTGTCGCCGCCGTATTGCGAGAGCACATCCTCCGTCCCGTCCTCATGGCGATGATCGTGCTTCAGCCGCAGGCCGCTCGCCTGCCGCGACACCACCCATGTGCGCGAGCGATCCGCTCCGACCGCAAAGGGAATGCGCACCTCGTCCGCGCCGCAGTCGCGCACGTGCATCACCAGCCGCTGGCCGGCCATGTCGGCATCGGCGGCGTCAGTCGAGACGACCCTGCCCTCGAAGCGCTGGCCGCACAGCGCATTCAGCCGCGCCATGAAAGCGGCCTGCGGTCCCGCCTCCGGCTGGGGCGCGCTGGCGCAGGCGGACAGGGCGAGGATCAGCGTCAGGACAAACCGTTTCATCGCGGAAGGTTGCAACACACCCACGGCTCACGCCAGATGCCAACACTCACAAAGGGACAGGATCACGAAGGGGACAGGACGATGTTCAGCGTGTCGGACCGGGTGAAGAGCTTCGGCTATGCCCTGCGCGGGCTCGGCTTCATGCTGAAGAGCCAGCACAATGCGTGGATACACCTGGCCGCGACCGGCGTGGTCGTGGCGGCCGGGGTGTGGCTGCAGATCCGGGAAGAAGACTGGCGCTGGATCGTCGTTGCGATCGGCATGGTGTGGGTGGCGGAGATCGTGAACACCGCCTTCGAGCATCTCTGCGACGTGGTGCAGCCGGAATTCCATGTCTCGGTGAAGGCTGCCAAGGACGTTGCCGCCGGGGCAGTGCTGGTGGCCGCGATTGCGGCGGCTATCATCGGCGTTCTGGTGTTCCTGCCCTATCTGAGGACCTGACCATGGCCATCCGCACGCGCATTACCGACATGCTCGGCATCGAGAAGCCGATCATCCAGGCGGCGATGGGCTGGATCGCCCGCTCGCAGCTCTCCTCCGCCGTCTCGAACGCGGGCGGCATGGGCATCATCGAGACCTCCTCCGGCGAACTCGACGCCGTGAAGGACGAGATCGTGAAGATGCGCCAGCTGACCGACAAACCGTTCGGCGTGAACGTGGCGCAGGCCTTCATCCGCGATCCCGGCATCATCCAGTTCGTCATCGACCAGGGCGTGAAATTCGTCACCACCTCGGCCGGCGACCCGATGAAATACACCGCCACGCTGAAGGCGGCCGGCCTCACCGTCTTCCATGTCGTGCCCAACCTCGCCGGCGCCCTGCGCGCGGTGGAAGCAGGCGTCGATGGCCTGATCGTGGAGGGCGGCGAAGGCGGCGGCTTCAAGAACCCCAAGGATGTGGCGTCCATGGTGTTGATCCCACTGGTGTGCGAACGGGTGAATATCCCAGTGGTCGCCGCCGGTGGCATCATGGACGGCCGCACCATGGCGGCGGCGTTCGCGCTGGGCGCCGAGGGTGTGCTGATGGGAACGCGAATCCTCTCCTCCGCCGAGAGCCCGGTGCACGCCAACTGGAAGACCGCCATCATCAACGCCGAGGCGACCGACACCGTCTTCCTCAACCGCAAGGGACCGGGCCCTGCCCTGCGTGCACTGCGCACCGAACGCACCACACGGCTGGAGGCGGAAGGCTCGCCCAACATCTTCGGCGAGTTCGCGCGCACGCAGGACGTCTATTTCGGCGGAGACCTGGAAGCGGGCATCGCGCTGACCGGCCAGGTCGCCGGCCGGATCACCGACGTGAAGCCTGTCGCTCAGATATTCGATGAAACTTTATCTGAATTTCATAGCGTTTTGTTGCGCATGCAAAGTCTTGCCTGACTTGTTTACGCTAACCAATCTTTTCGCACACAAATAGAGTTAAGCCGGCATCTCGTCAGATTGCCGTTAGATTCGAGGCGTATCTGCTCGGACGCGGACTGACTGCGCGTGTTTCGCGCTGCGATGTGTGTCCTCGCTGCAAATTCTCTCACAAAAACTCATCGTCCAGGCGAATGCAGTTTCCCCATGCGGAAAATTACAATATTGTAATCATGTGAGCTACCTCACAGATTTTGGTGGATCTGATTCGGGGCAATCGTTTCAATGTTCAAGCATATTATCCTGGCGGCTGCGGCCGTCTTTTTTTCTGCGCCTGCGCTGGCGCAGGCCGCGCCGACCGCCGTCGAACTCGAAGGCATCATCGAGGATTATGATCATCCGACCCGCACGCTGATGGTGATGGGAATGAAGGTCGAGATCACGGACACGACTGTCCTGAAGTCTCCGACCACGACGCGCGCGGCCACGGACCTTGGCATCAATCCCTGGATGAAGGGCGTGCGCTTCAAGGGACGCGTTCGCAACGGCTTCCTTGATGGCACCGCAATCGTCATCGGCACGTGGGACGCAGCGAACCGCAAGATCGTCGCGACGGAAGTCACGATGGAGCCGGGCGAGAACGTCAACCTCAGCGTCATCACGGGCAGCTTCTGCTCGAACGCAAACTGCGACGCCCAGGGCAACTATATGCGCTCGGCCACGCGCGCCGACGGCACGGATGGCCCAATCATGCTGCCGATCCCCGACCCGCGCCTTGCCGCCGGCACGATCAATGACGAGAGCGGCTTTGCCATCAGCCTCGCCGGCGTGAACCTGAACGGCCGCCCTTTCGCCGCCGAGGGCTATTACGGCTCGGTCGCCATTGCCGTCCCCAGCGTGACCGGCACGGGCACGGTCATGGAGAAAGCATTCCACTACTTCCTCTTCGACCTGGTCGGTTATTTCCCCGACCTGCTGATCACCAAGAACGCGCGTGAAGTGAACGCTTTCCGCGCCCAGTGCCGCGTCGGCAAGGATTTCGAGGTCCGCGGCCACAACCACACGCTCGTCACCGCGACGGGCGCCCAGCAAGGCACGATTGCGCCGACCAACGGCGTGATATCGGTGCAGTACACGGTCAACGGTGTCGACCAGCGTTTCAACGCCGCCGCGACGGCTGTCGATGTCGGCTCGCCGATCGGCATCTACCGCGTCCGCTTCACCCCCCCGGGCAACACCTGCCCGGAGACGATCAACGTGCGCTGGCTGCCGGCCGCCAACTCGGTGAACACCGCAGCTTATGCTTCGACCCTCGACTACCCGGTCGAAATCCGCGCTGACTGATCCGGCCTCAAAAGGGCAGGAACAATAAGCCCCAGGCCCGCAAGGCCTGGGGCTGGTTGTATGTGGGCCTGCCGCCGCGCTAGAACGCGCGCCATGACCAAGGCTCGCACGCTCTACGACAAGATCTGGGACTCCCACCTCGTCTCGACCGACAAGGCGTCGGGCGAAAGCCTGCTTTATATCGATCTCCACCTCATCCATGAGGTCACGACACCCCAGGCCTTCTCGGGTCTGAAAGTGAATGGCCGCCGCGTGCGCCGGCCCGATCTCACGCTCGCGGTCGCCGATCACAACACGCCCACCGAAGGCCAGGCCCTCGGCATGGAAGGCGTGAAAGACCCCGAAGCTCGCGAACAGCTGGAAACCCTTGCCCGCAATGTGAAGGAACACGGCATCCAGTTCTTCCCGATGGGCGACATCCGGAACGGGATCGTGCACGTGGTCGGGCCCGAACAGGGGCGCACCCAGCCGGGCCTCACCATCGTCTGCGGCGACAGCCACACCTCGACGCACGGCGCGTTCGGCGCCCTCGCCCACGGCATCGGCACGTCCGAGGTCGAGCATGTGCTGGCGACGCAGACGCTGCGCGCCCGCAAGATGAAGAACATGGCCGTCCGCGTGGAGGGTGAGTTCCGCCCCGGCGTCGGCGCAAAGGACCTCGCCCTGCACCTGATCGCCATCATCGGCACCAATGGCGGCGCGGGCCATGTCATCGAATACATGGGCTCGGCCATCCGCTCCATGTCGATGGAAGGCCGGATGACACTCTGCAACCTCTCCATCGAAGGCGGCGCCCGCGCGGGCCTCGTCGCGCCAGATGAGGCCACCTTCGCCTACATGAAGGGCCGCCCCGCCGCGCCCAAGGCCGGACAGTGGGAGACCGCGGTCCAGCACTGGCAGACGCTGTTCTCCGACGATGGCGCGCACTGGGACGCCGTGATCGACATCGCCGCCGAGGACGTCGCGCCGACGATCACCTGGGGCACCAGCCCGGAACAGGCTGCGCCGATCACCTCCGCCGCGCCCGTGCCCGCCGAGATCAAGGACCCGGTGAAGCGCGAAGCCGCCGAGCGCGCGCTCGCCTACATGGGCATCGCACCGGGCCAGAAGCTGGAAGGCCTCAAGATCGACCGCGTCTTCATCGGCTCC
>Ga0208492_1001426_pt1 | contig 14791 bp, 16 predicted proteins | sample Subbioar_CSW14AB_FD_184820 | JGI IMG/M metagenome (GOLD analysis project Ga0208492, IMG submission 184820) | Serpentinite rock and fluid subsurface biosphere microbial communities from McLaughlin Reserve, California, USA - CR12Mar_CSW14AB (SPAdes) | ecosystem: Environmental > Terrestrial > Deep... | reverse complement strand
CAGCTTATTTAGACAGATACATTGATTTTTCTTTATACAAATGTCTGAAGTATGGATCTTCGAGATTGCGGATGAAGCGGATTGCCTCTCCGGTAGACTTCATTTCCGGACCCAATTCTTTTTTAACTTCAGGGAACTTATCAAATGAGAATACAGGCTCTTTGATAGCATATCCTTCCAGTTTGCGAACGATCTTAAAGTCTTTAAGTTTATGAGTTCCAAGCATGATCTTGGTTGCAATATTGATGTAAGGAACATCATATGCTTTGGCAATGAACGGAACTGTTCTTGAAGCTCTCGGATTGGCCTCAATTACGTATACTTTCTCATCCTTAATAGCAAACTGTATATTCAATAAACCACGTACATTCAGTGCTTTTGCTATACGTTTGCTGTATTCTTCCATGAGTCCGATTACTTTTTCAGAAAGATTGAAAGGAGGCAATACTGCATATGAATCTCCCGAATGAATACCTGCCGGCTCAATATGCTCCATTAAACCAATAATATGACAATCTTCGCCATCAAAGATGGAATCAGATTCAGCCTCTTCTGCCCTGTCAAGGAAATGATCGATCAGAACACGATTGCCCGGTAAATTTCTCAATAGTTTAACGACAGCTTTCTCCAGATCCTCATCATTGATGACAATGCTCATACCCTGGCCTCCTAATACATAGCTTGGACGAACCAAAACAGGATACCCAACTTTATGAGCTACTTCAAGGGCTTCTTCGGCACTTTCAGCCACTCCATATAATGGATAAGGGATATCCATCTCCTTCAGCAGATCAGAGAAACGGCCGCGGTCTTCGGCAATATCCATGCTGTCAAAAGATGACCCGATAATCTTTATACCGTTTTCGTGGAGTTTCTGAGCCATTTTCAGAGCAGTCTGACCCCCTAACTGAACAATTACACCCTCAGGTTTTTCCAGATCAATAATCTCGCGAACATGCTCCCAGAATACTGGTTCGAAGTATAATTTATCTGCCATATTGAAGTCGGTTGAAACCGTCTCAGGGTTACAGTTAACCATGATCGCTTCAAAACCTGCTTCTTTTGCTGCGAGAAGTCCATGTACACATGAATAATCAAATTCAATACCCTGACCGATACGATTCGGACCTGAGCCCAGTACAATTATTTTTTTCCTGTTACTCACAATCGATTCATTTTCATGCTCGAAAGTTGAGTAGAAGTAAGGGGTTTTAGCCGGGAACTCAGCTGCACAGGTATCCACCATTTTATAAACTCTGCGAATTCCAAGCTCCTTACGTCTTTCATAAACTTCATCCTCAGTAACATTGCCTAATAACCATGCAATCTGTGCATCTGCGAAGCCTTTCTGCTTCAAGGTTATGAAGAAATCTGTAGGGATATTATTTAAGGAGTAGCGCTTTAACTCTGTTTCAAGATTTACCAGTTCCATGATCTGAATCAGGAACCATTTGTCTATTTTGGTAGCTTTACGAATGGACTCCATCGGAACCCCAAGACTCATTGCGTCTTTAATATGGAACAGACGATCCCAGCTTGGATGCTCCAGACTATGCATAATCTCTTCAATATTTCTGCTTTGTCTGCCGTCAGCACCAAGACCTAATCGATTGGTTTCTAAACTTTGGCAGGCTTTCTGAAGAGCTTCTATAAAGGTACGGCCGATTGCCATAACCTCTCCTACCGATTTCATTTGTAATCCGAGTTCGGTATTGGCTCCTTTGAATTTATCAAAGTTCCAGCGTGGTATTTTAACGATCACATAATCAAGGGTTGGCTCAAAATAAGCTGAAGTTGTTTTTGTGATCTGATTTTCAATTTCATCAAGGTTATAACCGATAGCCAGTTTCGATGCAATCTTTGCGATAGGATATCCGGTTGCCTTTGATGCAAGAGCTGAAGAGCGGGAAACCCTTGGGTTAATCTCAATAGCAATAATATCTTCAGTAACAGGATCGACGGAGAATTGTACGTTACATCCACCGGCGAAATTACCTATTGATCGCATCATCTTGATTGCCTGATTACGCATTTCCTGATAACAACGGTCGCTTAGGGTCATTGCAGGGGCAACGGTAATTGAATCGCCCGTATGAATACCCATTGGGTCAAAATTCTCGATAGAGCAGATAATGATTACGTTATCATTCCCATCCCTCAATAACTCAAGCTCGTATTCTTTCCATCCTAGAACTGCCTTTTCAACCAAAACCTCATGTGTGGGTGATGCCTGTAAGCCGCGACTAAGTGCCTGATCAAAATCTTCTTTTTTGTGGACGAATCCTCCTCCTGTACCACCCAAAGTGTAAGAAGGACGAATTACTAATGGGAAACCAATTTCCTGAGCGGCTTCTTTACCTTCAAGAAATGAGTTGGCAATTTTAGAGGGTGCAACTCCAACCCCGATTTCAACCATCAGTTTACGGAATTCTTCACGATTCTCAGTCTTTTCAATTGCAGCAATATCTACACCTACAATCCTGACACCGTATTTCTCCCAGATTCCTCTTTCTTCTGCTTCTTTACATAAATTAAGTGCAGTTTGTCCACCCATTGTAGGTAGCACGGCGTCAATTTTCTGTTCGCTAAGTACTTGTTCGATACTTTCGCAGGTCAAGGGAAGCAGATATACATGATCAGCAATAACCTTATCTGTCATAATAGTGGCAGGGTTAGAATTGATGATGGAAACCTTGATTCCTTCGTCTTTCAGTGAAAGAGCAGCCTGGGAACCGGCATAATCAAATTCGCAGGCTTGACCGATAATGATTGGTCCTGAACCGATGATCAGGATTGAGCGGATGGAAGTGTCTAATGGCATAGTTCTTCTGTGGATTCAAATTTGACGTAACAAATGTTGAGATTGCTATGCTTTGAGAACAAAGGATCCCGTCTGTTTTGTCGGGATGCAAAGTTATATATTTTTGTGTTAAATCTGTCTCATTTTTTCAAAAATACAGATGAGTCTGAACTCCGTACAGTATTTGATTATAAAAATGCATACAATTGTGCCTCAGCCACCTTATTCAATGGAATGATATTTGATAATCAGATCTGATATCGGTTAATAAAAATTTATGTGTGATATGAAAAGATCCTTTTTTGCTATTTTGATGGTCAGTTTATTTTTAGCAGGTTGTGCAGCAGTACAATCATTAGTACGTTCAACATTTCCCTATACAGCAACAGTGACAGTTCCGGCAGGAGGTAAACCCGGAACAGCACAATCGGTAACTGCAATGGCCAGCAGTTTCGATCAGATTTTTACAGGGCAAACTTCAAATACATCGGCAGTAAAGGATATCCGTTTATCATCTGTCAGGGTTGATGTTAATTCTCCTGCAGGACAGAGCCTGCGAATTTTCAAATCTATAAAGATTTATATTTCCAGAGGTGATAGCTATAAGGAGCATTTAATTGCTGCTTCAAATGATATTCCCAGCTCAACCGCAAGTAGTTTATTACTTGATGCTGACACCCAAACTTTGCTTGACGAATACATTAAAGGGTCTACGGTCAGGGTTCGACTGGAATATGAACTTCGCGAAGGACTTCTCCGGGATATTGTTTTAAAAGCAAGTCTGGGTTTCGACGCTTTACCCGCAACTGCCGGATAATTGCCGGAAGTGTATCTTTGACTAATGATTTTACTTTCTTTTGTTGGCGACTGGCTAAAGACTCAGAGTTTACTTGAAACTTCGGGAGTAATTACGGGTATTCTTTGCGTGTATCTTGCCGCAAAAAATAAAATTTGGAGCTGGCCGCTGGCAATAATCAGTGTACTGATTTATGTTGTGATTTTCACTGAAGCAAGGTTATATGCGGACGCTGGTTTACAGATCTATTTTCTGATAATGAATATCTATGGATGGTATTTCTGGAGCCGGAAACCTGATCAGCAACCTAAGGTTCCGGTTATTCATATCAGCCTGAAGGAAAGTATTTTATCACTTATTGCGGTAATGGCCTTTACGATTGCCCTTGGCACATTTCTGTATAAAGGCACAGATGCCTCTTTTCCTTATTTAGATAGTTTTTGTACTGCCTGCAGTCTGGTCGCTCAGTTACTGCTTGCCAGAAAGATTATTGAAAACTGGCTGATCTGGATATTTGTAGATATCATTTATGTTGGAATCTACATTTCAAAAGATCTTCATTTAACTGCAGGAATGTATGCATTGTATGTGATTATAGCCACTATTGGTTACCTTGACTGGAAGAAAGAACTGAAGTCTGATACCCATCTTGCAGGGCATAAACCGGAATAAAATGAAAGATACCAGGGAAAAAAACAAATCTGAATTGATCAGGATCGCTGTTGTCGGACCGGAATCGACCGGTAAATCGACTATTTCAGCTCAGCTTGCCGATCATTATCAGACAGTTTGGGTACCTGAATTTGCACGTGAGTATTGTGAAAAGCTGACAGAACCTTGTACCTGGCAGGATGAAATAAATATGTTCAGAGGGCAGCTTCAGCTTGAAAATGAGCTGAAAAGTCAGGCTAACCGGATTTTGATTTGTGATACTACTTTTATCACCGTAAAGATCTGGAGTGACTATATGTTCGGTCAGTCTCCACCTGAAGTGCTTGAAAAATTACTGGATCATACCTACGATTTTTATCTTTTAATGAATATTGACCTTCCCTGGGAAGACGATCCTCTACGTGATTTCCCCCATATGCGCGAACATTTTATGGAGGTCTGGCATAAGGAACTCAGTGAACTTGATGCTACATATACGCTTATCTCAGGTTCTGAAGAAGAAAGATTGCAAAATGCAATAAGAGCAATAGACTCGTTTATTGCAGCTTCATAAGCTGCAGATATAATGCCATTGCTGTTCTCATAGCAGTATTGCTAAGATTATTTTTAAATTTTTGATGCACCATGCAACGCATGGAATTATCCTGCGTCTATTAAGACAAGAAACACGTAAAAATTTGGAAGCTGTTTACGTAGATCAGCATTTTGGGCTTGTGGCCGAATGCCGTAATGGAAGTAGAAAAGCATATAGTGAGCTGTACAGGCTTTATTCAAAAGCTATGTTCAATATCGCTATGCGGATACTCAATGATGAGAATGAAGCTGCTGATGTTTTACAGGAAGCATTTGTTGATGCTTTCTCGCGTATCGCAGATTTCAGGCAGGAAACCACATTCGGGCTGTGGATGAAACAGATCGTGATCAATCGTTCAATTAGTCAGTTGCGTAAGCGCAAAGTAGAAATTGTTCCTTTAGATGATACTGATGTTGAATCTATTCCCGAGACCAGTCAACCTGATAGTGAAGAACTTGAGCTTCAGGTGCAGCAAGTACGTGCAGCCATTCATCAGCTTCCGGATGGTTACCGGGTCGTACTTTCGCTGTACCTGCTGGAAGGATATGACCATGAAGAGATCTCACATATCCTGCGGATAAGTGAAAATACATCAAGGACTCAGTTTATGAGAGCGAGAAGAAAGCTGATTGAAATTTTAAAGAATAAAGGAATAGCTTATTAATCAGGGTTTTGGTTCAGGGCCCAGGGAGAGATTAAAGATGAAAGACAAACTGGAAAATTTTGTCAGAGATAATAAAAAGAATTTTGATCAGTTAGAGCCGCCTGCTGATTTATGGAGCAGGATTGAGAAACAACTGGATGAAAACCAGCAAAAAAAGAAAGCGGAAAAAGTTGTTCGTTTAAGCATTTTATACAGAAGTGCAGCGGTGCTGATCCCGATTCTGTTTGCCGGCTTATGGTTCTATCAGTATCAGTATCAGCAATCTGTTGATTTAAGTAATATTAATCCCGGACTTGCCAGACAGCAGGTACAGTATGCTTCAATGATCGAACTTAAAAGGTCTGAGCTGAAACATATTGAGAATGAGGAGCCCCAGCTGTACAGGGAATTTTCTTCTGAAATCAGGAAAATGGAAGAAAGTTATAAAATGTTACAGAAAGACCTTCCTTCAAGTCCGAATCAGGAGGAAACAATGAAGGCAATGATCAGGAACCTGGAGATACAGGTTCAGCTTTTAAATCAGCAACTAACTATTATTCAGCAAATTAATCAGGTTAAAAAAGGACAAACAAATGATACACAAGATATTTAAGATAGTTGCAGGATTTGCACTGGCATTCCTGCTTACAGAGGCCGCCATTGCCCGCCAGGCCGAAATACAGGATTCTGCATCACAAAAACTTAACAGAGATGTCGAAAGGGAAGTTTCTGAGACGATGAAGAGGGTTGCTATGAAACTAAAGGTAATTGACTTCGAAGAACTTGGCCATGTTGTTGCTTCTGCTACCCGCGATCTTTCTCAAGGGTTAAGCAGGGTAGAGTTTCACCCCATTCCTGAGAGATCCGGGATTCGTGAACATTCAGGATTGGCTGAGAAGACAAAACTAATCAGTAAAACGTACTCTGTTGACAGAAATGATAAGCTTTCAATAAGTAATCAGTATGGTAAAGTTGCAATACATACCTGGACAAAGAATGAGATTAAGGTAAATGTTGAGATCAAGGCCTATGAATCTTCAGAAAGTAATGCTTCTCAATTACTTGAGAGTGTTAAAATAGATGATTCTCGTAGTGGGGATTTAATCAGCTACAAAACCAGTTTTGAGAAAACTTCTGTGAATTTCAGATCTGTGCTCAGAAACGGCAGAGAGGATAAACGCGGTATTCAGGTTAACTATGAAATCTATATGCCTTCCAGAAACCCTCTTGAAATTACTAACCGCTACGGAAGTACTGAACTCGATGACTTTAACGGACCCGTAAATATCAGCAGTGCATACGGCTCATTTTCATCAGGGATACTTGACAATGCTGCCAATCAGGTTAAAATAAGCTATGGATCTGCAAGTATTAATGATTTTTCCAAAGGCAAACTTTCCGTTGCGTATGGCAGTTTAAAACTTGGTAGAGGCGAGGATCTTACAGCCAATATCAGATATAGCAGTGCCAGAATTTCACAATTAAGTCATGGAGGAAGTTTTGATATTGCGTATACAGGCGGATTTAAAATTGATGAGGTTGATAAGAATGTTAAGAATCTTATGATCAACTCTTCCTATTCCGGGCTAACTCTTGGTATAGATCAGGAAGCAAACTTTGATTTTGATGTTACTGTAAGCTATGCAGGATTTAATTTTGATGAACAAAAGGTAAATCTAACCAACAAGATTACTGATTCCCCTAAATGGAATCCTACAAAAAATTATAAAGGGAGTATTGGTAAAGGATCTGATTCCCGTATCATAATCAAATCAAATTACGGAAGTGTTAAGTTTTTATAATTTGTTTTATATTGGTTTCGAAGCTTCCGTCTTGCAACCTACTGTTATCCACATCTTTTTTATTTAGGTGCATAAAACAATACCGCATGCCTAATCTCTGGGCTGAGAAAAGCCTGAGAATTATCTGAGAATTTGCCTCGGCTTGTTCGGAGGTTATTCGGAGTTTGTTCGGACTTTGGTCGGAGTTATGACAATTGTATCCGACCAAACTCCGTTTATAATCCATCCAGCCTCCATTTAAAATTTGTACAAATGTCATGATTCGGGTAGCTTCATCCCAGGCGCTTGATCCACTCATTGTCCGCGTTTGCAACCTGCTGTGTACCCACAAATATTTATCTGATTCTGATTAACCGACCCGGAAGGGTGTCGCAGCTTTACAGAAAAGCACAATTATTCGTTCGACCCCGAAATGCGTCGTATGGGTATGGATTTTAAATTCGGCCGCCTTCCGGGATTGGGGTTTGGGATTAAATTTTAGCATTTCCTGATCAATTACAATCCTCCAACAGTAGAACCGGGAAGATGCGGGTACACGGTAGGTTTTTCAAGGGGAGTTTTTTTTGTTTTTAAATCTATAAGCTTTTAATTTACTTTGATAAAAATTTGAACTATGGAATGGTTGGCAAATCCTGAAATATGGATCTCATTAGTTACTCTGACAGTGCTGGAAATCGTATTGGGAATAGATAACATTATTTTTATTTCAATAATGGCTTCCAAATTGCCGGCCGATAAGCAAAAGAAGGCTCGTCAGCTGGGTCTGGCTTTAGCCTTAATCACCCGGGTATTGTTATTGCTGTCGTTAACCTGGATTATGACTTTAACGAGTCCGCTTTTCAATATGGGTGAATGGGTTGGCTTAAGTGATGCAGAATTATTGGGTAAGTTTGCTATTTCAGGCCGTGATTTAATTCTGATTATAGGAGGTCTGTTCCTGATTTATAAAAGTACTACTGAAATTCATGATAAGCTCGAAGGAGAAGAGCACAAGGAAGACGGGAAGGCTGTTGTCACATTCTCCGGAGTTATTGTACAGATTTTACTTCTTGATGTTGTTTTTTCACTTGACTCAGTAATCACTGCTGTAGGTATGGCCAATCATATAGAGGTAATGATTGCAGCAGTCATTATTGCAGTTGTTGTGATGATGTTGTCTGCCGGAGGAATCAGTGATTTTGTAAATAAGCATCCTACCGTTAAAATGCTGGCCTTGTCTTTTCTCTTGCTTATCGGAGTGTCTTTACTTGCAGAAGGATTTGATCAGCATATTCCAAAAGGATACATCTACTTTGCAATGGCATTCTCCATTCTTGTAGAAATGCTAAATCTGAGAATGAACAAAAGTAAAAAACCTGTTCATTTACACAATATTCCTGAGGATAAGTAATTTTCTTATCCTCTAAATAACCCTGCAGAGTAAACCCTTCAGGTATTCTCCTTCAGGGAATGAAGATCGAACAGGATGATCCGCAGGCTGGCAGAACTGCTGAATAAACTGTACTTCTTTTCCGGCATCCAATGCTGCCCAGGCAAGGATTTGTTTGAAAAGATTAATGTCGACTGCTCCTGAACAGGAATATGTCGCCAGTAATCCCCCTTCGTTAAGCAGGAGCATGGCTGTTCTGTTCAGATCCTTATAAGCTCTTGATGCCTTGGTGAGAGCAGATCTCGAAGGAGCATATTTCGGCGGATCAAGAACAATCAGATCAAACTTTTCATTCGACTCTCTGAAAACCCGGAGTTGCTTGTTCACATCAGACTGGATCAGTTGATGGGGGATCGTATTAAAGCTGTTGATCTCCATATTTCGTCTCAGTGTTTCGAGAGCCAGAGCTGAACTGTCAACACTGATTACTTCTGCGGCTCCGTTTTTCATCGCATTTAAGCTGAAGCCACCTGAATATGAAAAACAATCCAGAACTTTTTTACCCTTTACATGTTCTGCCACCAGGCGACGATTATCCCGCTGATCGCAATAAAATCCGGATTTCTGTCCCTCGGCAATGTTAACCTGGTAGAAAATGCCATTCTCTTTTACGCTGACAAATTCAGGCGGCTCTATTCCCAATAAAATTCCACCTGATGAAGCCTCCAAACCCTCGTGCGCTCTTGCTGATGCATCACTGCGGTCAAAGATCCCTTTAGGCTTCAGGAGCTCCTGTAGCTCATCCAGAAGTATATGCTTAATCCTTTCGATTCCAGACGTCAGTATTTGTACTGAAAGGAAATCAGCATAACGGTCTACAATTAATCCGGGAAGGTAGTCAGCCTCGCTGAAAATCAGGCGATAAGTATTTGTATCTTCATTATGTAAGGATGCTCTGAATTCAACAGCGGTTCTGATTTTCTTTCTCCACCAGCTTTCATTTACCTCAGTTTCCAGATTCCATTCGAGCAATCTCACTGCTACACGTGAGGTATTATTATAGAATCCAAAAGCCAGAAAATCGCCGTTATTATCTGTAACCATAACAATGTCGCCATTTTCAGGTTTGCCCTTAACATGTTCAATGGCACCTGAAAACACCCAGGGATGCATTTGTTTAACGGCTTTTTCTTTTCCTTTTCTGAGTCTTACTGAATACATGTTTCAAATTTACGATATCTCATTCATTAACTCATTTTAACTTATAAAACTTAATTATGATTCATTGCATATAGATGGTCTGTTTTCATCTGTTTATTGTTTGTTTTTTAATGGTGATGGACCTGGCTGCGGTAGGCAGGGCGATCATGATTTAATAATCATACCCCTGCGGGTTTTGGCAAAATCATGATGGTTTCATACAATAATTTGCTAAATGCTGAAATTAGTCGAAATTTAAAGGTTTTAAATACTCTGCATATAGCTGAATATGGAAGAAATAAATTGGTCTGATTTTGAAAAGGTTGCTTTGAGGGTTGGGACCATTCTGGAAGTTCTTGATTTTCCCGAGGCCAGAAAACCCGCTTATAAACTTAAAGTTGATTTTGGTGAATATGGAATTAAATGGAGCAGTGCACAGGTTACCAAACATTATTCAAAAGATGATTTAATTGGCCGGCAGATCATTGGCGTATTGAATTTTCCCAAGAAACAGATCGCTAATTTTATTTCTGAATTCCTTGTTACCGGTTTTGCAGATGCGGATGGTCATATTGTACTGGCGGCAGTTGAGCGCAAAGTCCCTGATGGCTCAGCCCTGATCTGAAGATTTATTCTCTGCTGACAGAATACCAGGAGGAGGGATTGTTTATGAACCAAAACAAACAAAGCTTAACTTTGTTTAATGAAGTATATCAGTTTTACCGATGATCCGGTGACATCGCCTGATGAGTTTTTTATGAATGAGGCATTAAAGGAGGCTGCTAAGGCACTTGAAATGGGTGAAGTACCTATCGGTGCTGTGGTAGTTCATGGGGGAAAGATTATTGGCAGAGGACATAATTTAACAGAAAGGCTTAATGATGTTACGGCGCATGCTGAAATGCAGGCTTTTACAGCTGCAGCAAATTATGTTGGTGCCAAGTATCTGAAGGACTGTACCCTATACGTAACTATTGAACCTTGTATCATGTGTGCGGGGGCCTCCTACTGGACTCAGATCAGCAGGATCGTTTATGGTGCAGGAGATGAAAAAAGGGGGTTTTCCAGAGTTTCGGGTAAGATTTTACATCCAAGGACGGAATTAAGTTCCGGAGTGCTTGCTTATAAATCGTCACAATTGATTAAAGACTTCTTTAGTTCAAAACGTAATAATTCTTGACATCCAATTGAACTAATTCTGGGATCAGAGGGTTATATTTGTTGTATAAAATTGTTTTTTAACCTAAATCATAAAGAAAATGGCATTTGAATTACCTGCGTTAGCATACGCAACAGACGCGTTAGAACCGCATATCGACAAAATGACTATGGAAATTCACCATGGCAAACATCATCAGGCTTATGTTGATAATCTGAACAAAGCATTAGCCGGTACTGACGGAGAGAGTCAGAAGTTGGAAGCCATCATGGCTAATATTTCTAAATTCCCGATGGCAGTAAGAAATAATGGTGGAGGACATTATAATCATACATTGTATTGGTCAATTATGTCTCCAAATGGTGGTGGTAAGCCTTCCGGCGAACTTGCAAAAGCTATTGACTCTGCTTTTGGTTCATTTGATGATTTTAAAAAGAAATTTGCTGAAGCAGGCGCAACCCGTTTCGGATCGGGCTGGGCATGGCTTTCAGTTGGAGCTGATGGTAAACTTCAGGTGAGCTCTACTCCAAATCAGGATAACCCTCTGATGGATATTGCCGAGGTAAAAGGAACTCCAATACTCGGTATGGATGTTTGGGAACACGCTTACTATCTGAAATACCAGAATAAACGTCCTGACTATATTGCAGCTTTCTGGAATGTGGTAAACTGGGATGCAGTTGCTGACAGGTTCTCAAAAGCAAAATAATTTTGCTCTTAAATTAAAAAAGGTTGAGGTGTTAACGCCTCAACCTTTTTCTTTAAATGTCTATGAGTAAATCTCAAGAATCTCCTTCTTCTTTTTACTTCGCATTCTTTTGGGAATTGCATTGGAAATTTCCTTTTCAAGAACAGTGATAAGTTTTCTCTTCAGAAAATTACGATGCGTAACAATGCTGATTTCCCGTGTAGGCTCCGGAGATTTAAAGTAACGTACACAGTCAAGTTGTTTGATACTGAAGTCACTTACAGATAGCTCAGGCAATAAAGTTATACCTTTATTCATCTCAACCATTCGTTTCAGAGTTTCAACACTATCGGTATTATACTCAAAGGCTTTTAGCTTATCAGATTTCTTTCGGTTACATATATTAAGAACCTGATTTCGCATACAATGCCCTTCGTTTAACAGCCAAAGATCATCGAGGCTAATGTCTTTTGCTGATAAGTTCTTTTTGTTAATCAGCTGACTTGATTTGGAAAGATAGGCTATAAATGATTCGTAAAAAATGGGAGTTTCCTGAAGACTTTTATCTTCCAGGGGAGTTGAAAGGATTCCGCAGTCAAGCAATCCGTTTTTTAACTCCTGAATGATCTGATCCGTCATGTATTCCCAAATTACGAGCTGAACATCCGGATATTTTTCCATAAAGGCAGAAATCACCTTAGGCATTAGGTATGGGGCAATTGTTGGAATTACTCCTATTCTTAATTCACCTGAAATCACACTTTTCTGATTGTTGATCAACTCTTTTATTTTGTAACTTTCTTTCAGACTGATTCTGGCCTGTTCAATAATATCAGTTCCGATTTCAGTGGGCGTAATAGGCTGCTTGCTTCTGTCAAATAACTTAACTCCAAGCTCTTCTTCCAGCTTTTGCACCTGCATGCTGAGTGTGGGTTGTGTAACGAAACATTTTTCTGCTGCAAGGCCAAAACTTCGGTAAGTGTCAATAGCAACAATGTATTCCAGTTGTACTAAAGTCATATTATAGATTTTAACTATGCGAATATAGTTATTATCGATTTCATCTATATTGTTTTTTTGGAAGAAATCTTGAAATTTGTAATAAATAAAATTAAACTGTTTTTTCAGCAAAGAGGAGTTACCTATCAGCGTGATTATTAATTTTTAAAGATTCGTTTTAGTCGCATAAGACAAATAATACTAAATAACCAATTGTAATCTGTCAGGATCCCGGATTTATCCGGGATCCTGTTTTTTAAGGCTAAGTGGATTTTGCTTATTTTTGAATGCTGACCGTTGAAAATGGAAGAAATCAAAACTATCAGGATAAACAAATATTTAAGTGAGATTGGTTATTGCTCCCGAAGAGCAGCAGATCAGCTTATCCTTGAAAATCGGGTAACCATTAATGGTCAGGTTCCTGAAATGGGGACTAAAATTGTGCCTGGGGACATTGTAAAAGTGGATGGCAGACCTGTATCAGAATCGCAGGATAAGCCGGTGTACATTGCTTTTAATAAACCTGTTGGTATCGTATGTACTACTGATACAAAGGTTGAAAAGAATAATATCATCGATTATATTAAATATCCCAGACGAATTTTTCCAATTGGGCGCCTGGATAAGCCCAGTGAGGGTTTAATTCTGCTGACCAGTGATGGTGATATTGTAAATAAGATTTTGCGTGCGCGTAACAATCACGAGAAAGAATATATCGTGAGAGTGAACAGACCTATTACCCAGAATTTCTTAAGACAAATGAGAGGCGGTGTTCCAATCCTGGATACAGTAACAAAAAAATGTACCGTAGAGCAGATTGATCAAAATCAGTTTAGAATCATACTGACACAAGGTCTTAACCGTCAGATCAGACGGATGTGTGAGTATTTGGATTACAAAGTAATGAGACTAAAAAGAATCCGGATTATGAATATTAAACTGGATACTCCTGTCGGCAAATGGAGATATCTGACAGATTCTGAATTTAGTGAGATTAGTCGCCTGATTTCAAATTCTTCAAAAACCCACAAGGAAGATTGATAATTTCCCCGTTAGTTTTCAGCTATTTTAGAATTACAGGTATAAAAATTATTTCAAAAGATTAGTTGCTTCATCCGGAAATACAACAACAGGTTTAAAGTTTTTTGCTTCCTCAACATCCATAATGGCATAAGAAATAATAATAATTACATCGCCTCGCATTACTCTGCGCGCAGCCGCACCGTTAAGGACAATTTCTCCGCTTCCTCTTTTCCCCGGAATAGTGTATGTTTCAAAACGCTCGCCATTATTATTGTTGACAATCTGTACTTTTTCACCATGCAATATCTGAGCAGCATCCATTAAATCCTCATCTATAGTAATGCTACCTATATAATTCAGATCGGCGTCAGTTACTTTGACCCTGTGAATTTTTGATTTTAATATGTGAACTTGCATGACACAAAGTTAGGTATTTAATAGAATAGTTGAATTAATCAATTTGGGATATTTAGGAATCGTTGAATTTGATGCCTGATAAGTATGCACAATCTGTTTTTTGTCAATAAATTTTAAAGAGTCAAATTGTAATTAACCAGGAAAGTATATTTATATGAGATAACAAATTTAAGTCAATCAAATTGATCTATGATGAATAAACCCAAAGATTTCCTGAAGTTAACAGGAATTGCAGAGTTAACGTTCGCTGTTAAGGGTGTATAAGGGGGCTTAGAATCCGATTCTATGGAAGTAAAGTGAATAAGATCTTTACTAATTCTATAGCTTAGACAAGATAGGGGATTATCCGTTTAACGATCAGATAAAGGCAGATTTTGAATTGGCGAGGAACATTTTAGAATCCACACGAAAACAGTTTGAGCGGGAACTTGAATTACACAGAAACTCTTTAGTTATAGAGTCGTATGATGATACCCGTGAATTACTATTGTCCGTTGAGTGAAAGGAAGTTTAATAAGTCCCGTTTGGATGATAGAACCTGTTCAATGAAAAGGTTTACTAATATCCAGAAAACGGATAAGTTATTATGGGAGACCATTGAGGAGTTGATATTAGATATCTCACTACTTGAGGAAAAACTTAAAAAGTC